>Ga0307515_10000044_pt1 | contig 303041 bp, 274 predicted proteins | sample 17_EM_MG_FD_194513 | JGI IMG/M metagenome (GOLD analysis project Ga0307515, IMG submission 194513) | Populus trichocarpa ectomycorrhiza microbial communities from riparian zone in the Pacific Northwest, United States - 17_EM | ecosystem: Host-associated > Plants > Roots > Unclassified...
ACGTCAGGGCGGGGACCGGTCTGGAGATACTGACCGGGAGTTACGTCTCGGGCATCACACCCGACCTCCAATCGACGTACTCACTCACTTCGTGCGACCTCGTGTCGCACCTGTCATCGGCAGATCAACGCGTCGTTTCCGCTGCCAGGTGCCGTCGACGAACGGGCCGCCGGGCGTGGTCTGGCCCGTTGTGCGGCAGCTGTCGCGGTTCCCCCGGGAGTCCGTGATCGAGGCCCCGGCGAACCAGCATGCTGCGGTAGCCGGTCCGTGGCGGCCTCGGGGCTGCTATGGAGCGCTCAGCTTCTTCGATGGGATATGTGGACTCTGGATGCCGCGCAGTCGGCGCAGCGGACGGCGAAGCCGCCTGCCGTTGAAGACGGAGAGCGCCGCGCACAGTACAGCCACGAGGCTCGTGCTGGCGGGATTGTTGGCGCCGGTGGCGAGGATGACTGCCATGACGATGGTTCCTACGCCAAAAAGGATCATCCACATCCCGTAGAACAGCACGCCGAGTAGGCCCATGATCAGGTCTTGGAGGTCGCGGCGGGCGGCACCCGCCCCGCCGGGCTCGCCTCGCACGTCGGAGGGGGTTGAGGAGTCAGAATCGTGCATGGCCGACGAACATAGACGGCGGTCAGTCGGTGCGCTCGGATCGGGGCGGCGTCCAGCTCGGCGCAACGCGGGCGAGCGAGGTGACCTGCTGCTTGCTGGACCCAGGCCCTCGCACCGAGACGGACTGCATGGGCCGGCCTTCGGTTACCAAACCTGCTCACCGTCCATGAGACCGCATGCAGGTAGCCCGGTCGTCCATGACGATCCGTCGGGCGTCTCATGAACGGGTCGCCCTGGCAAATCGTCGCCACTCACTGTGACGAGCGCGGTCGGCATCGGTGCCCTTGATGCGGCAGATCAGAGCGTCTTGGCAGCCTCCGTTCGGTGGCGCAGAGCCACGTTTGACTCGGCCGAGTCGAGATTCTCGCAGCTCAGCGCGCTGTCGCGGGCGCCACCATCCCCAGGTAGGCAAGCTTTTCGCCCAGATCGTCGGCGGTGCAGGGCTTCAGCAGGTACTCGTGCGCTCCGGCGGCTAGGGCTCGGACGATGCTGCCTGGTTCGCTCTCGCTGGTCACCATCATGCGCACCATCGCGGCCAGATCCTCTCGACGCCGGATGCACCGGAGGAACTCGAGGCCGTTCATCCGCGGCATGTGCCAGTCGATCAGGGCGAGGTCCGGAACGGTCGGAATCTGAGCGAGCAGGTCAAGGGCGTCCACGCCGTCCACGGCCTCGTAGACGTTGAAGCCAAACGGAAGCAGGTACCCCCTCAGGATAGAACGGATGACTGCCGAATCGTCAATGATCAGCGCCAGCATGCAAAGCTCCCGGGATACGGATCCGCCGGCATTTCGGTTGCGCCGGTTGTAGACCATCACTACTACGGTGCCGCCGGAGCGCCGTCTTGCACACCTCCACCCCTCCTCGGCGTGTCTCCCTCTACGATCCCGGTGTGATGATCAGGGGTCCTCGGCGCGTGTTTGCCCAGGTGGAAGTGCATCCAGGCCTGGTGCCGTCACACCGAAATCATAGTGTGGGTACGCCTGGGATGCCGAGACATCCACTGCAATCGTACCGATGATGATCATCGCTCAATCCGTTCGTATCGTTGAAGGCCTCGGTCGTCACCAGAACTGAGCGCGACAGGGTCGGGCACTTCGCGGCATGTCCGGACATCCGCGGCGCGACCGAACGTCACTCATAGCGACTTGGGGGTCAGGGTCACCCCTGGCGCCTTGGCGGACAGACTTCGGTGGCGGGAACCTCGCCCGGAGCATGATCGAATGACAACGGACGGACTTCACTGGCAATGGACACCGAAGCTACGGGCATCGAGCGAGACCGGCTCTGCGACATGATGGTCGAACTGTGGCCGAACACGGTCGCTACCAGACGAAGATGGCATCCCCGTGATATAGCTTCGACGCGAATCACTGGCCGACAGCCCGATCCTCGAGCGCGGCGAACGCACGTCGTGAGGTCCGAACGACAGCCTTGGCAACCCCATCGCTGACGAACCAGGTCCCGGCGAGTTCCATGACGGACAGAATCTCCGCGTACGCGCGTGGACGGTCAAGCCGTCGAGGCGTGTGACCAATGTGGACTCGACGCCCCGGCGTCGCTCGCACAGGCGAACTCGCGTGCTCCCTGTCGGTACCCGACCTTCGAGTCTCACGCTCCTTTGACGAAGCCCCGACCAGCGTGAGTCTGCTGATGCCGCCACCGAGCCACGGGGCCCGATGCGCGCTCAGCGCTCCAGCAACCGACCGCCACCGCAACCGGCGAGGTTCGTTCGCCTGACCCACCACCCAGTCAGGCCTGCCCGACACCATCCCTTGGCGTCACCACCGCGCGGCAGCCAGACCACATCCGAAAGGTGACCGCCCAGCCCGCACTGGCAACCAGGCCGCGCGGAACCCATCACCCAGCCGTGAGCTGTGAGAATGCATGGCTGGGGCCGGGGGTGACCACGCAATGCATAGAAACGGTCCACCCGCAGTGCGTGGTCACCCCCGGCCCCAGACGTCCCACGGCAAGAAAGTCCAACTCACCAACCGGCACCAGTTGTCTAGAGCTGCTCCCGGCCAACGTCCGTACGACGGAAATGCTGACGTTTCTGAGAATCGCGGGCAACGAAGCCAAGCCGAGCCAGCTCATCGCGCAGCTCCCGGGCATCGTCCCCGTCCCCCCGGTCCAGGGCCTGCTGGCGCGCCGCGAAGAGGGCAGCCGCCTCCGCCGGGACGTCCGGCAGGTCCGGCACCCAGCGCCGGTAGGAGCCGGCGTACGGGTCCCGTTCGGCCCAGGCCGCGCCGAAGGCCGCTGCCAGCCGCGCGGCCGCCAGGTGCGAAGGTTCCCGGGCCAGTTCCTGCCCGGTCCGCCCGAGCAGGACGAGTTGATCACCCTCCCGGTAGGCCACCGAGACCGAGCCGCGTGGCACCGTGCGGGTGGTTCCCGGCCGGGTCAGCGTCACCTCGGTGCCCGAGATTCGCACGGTCAGCGACTCCTGGTCGATCAGGGCGGCCAGCACCAGCCCGGCGATCACGCCGAGCAGCAGCGCGCCGATCATCGCCGCGGGCTCGGGGAGGCGGTCCACCGCGCGCAGCGGCCCCCGCATCGGCGCCCACGGCAGGCGCAGTATCCACTCGGGCAACTGGTGCACCACCCAGCCCAGCCCGGCCCCGGCCGCCGGCACGGCGGTCCACACCGCCAGGCGGGCCCATAGGGGTGTCGCCACGATTGTCTCGTTGGTCACGCCTGCAGAGTCTTCGGGCCGCGGCCGGTCGCTGCTACCGGCAGTGGTCGCACCCGCGTCGACCAAAGTCGATGCGGCGGCCGACTACCGGCCACTGCGGGCGCCGGCCGCGGCGCGTACGGTCCAGTCATGAGGCGCTGGCTGGTGGAGGCGGCCCTGGCCGCCGTCGCCGTGGCCCTGGGCAGCTTCTTTCTGTGGACCACGCTGAACGAGGGCGACAGCTGGCCGATCGGGGTCGAGCTGGTCGCCGGGGCGGTGGCGGTCGCCGCGCTGATCCGGTTCCGGCGCAGCCGTCCGGTGGCGCTCGCGCTCGTGCTGATCGCGCTCGGCCTGCTCTTCGGGCTGCCCATGGGCGCCACGGCCATCGCCTTGTTCTCCGTCGCGCTGTATCGCCCGGCCCGGGTCGCCGGGGCCGTCACCGCGGTGCACGCGGTCTCGTTGGCGACCGTCTATCTGATCGCGCTCGGTCCCACCCGCACCTACTGGGAGGCGACGATCTTCCTGGTGCTGCTGCACGTCATCCTGGTCGCGATCGGGATGCTGATCCGCGCGCAGCGCCGGCTGGTCCGGTCCTGGGCCGAGCGGGCGCGGGAGGCCGAGCAGGGCGAGGAACTGCGCGTCGAGCAGGCCCGGCTGGCCGAGCGGGAGCGGATCGCCCGGGAGATGCACGACGTGCTGGCCCACCGGATCTCGCTGCTGGCCGTGCACGCCGGTGCGCTGGAGGTGCGCCGGGATGCGCCGGAGAGCGAGCGGGCGGCGGCCGGGGTGATCCGGGAGTCCGCGCATTCGGCGCTGGAGGAGCTGCGGCAGGTCATCGGGATGCTGCGGGAGCCCGCCGAGGACCGGCCGCAGCCGACGCTTGCCGACGTGCCCGCGCTGGTCGAGCAGTCCCGGCAGGCCGGGGTACGGGTGGAGCTGGAGCTGGCCGCCGCCGGGGTGCCGGCCGGGGTGGGCCGGCACGCCTACCGGATCGTGCAGGAGGCGCTGACCAACGCCCGCAAGCACGCCCCCGGCACCCGGGTGCGGGTGGCGGTCACCGGCCACGCCGAGCAGGGCCTGGTGGTGGAGGTCGGTAACCCGCTGCGGGCCGGCGGGCCGACGCTGCCCGGCTCCGGCACCGGCCTGGTGGGCCTGCGCGAACGGGTCCAGCTCGCCGGCGGCCGGCTGGACCACGGCCCGACCGCGAACGGCGAGTTCGAGCTGAGGGCCTGGCTGCCATGGAACCCCTGACCCCGGTACGGGTGCTGCTGGTCGACGACGACGCGCTGGTCCGGGCGGGGCTGACCATGATGCTCGACGCGTTCGACGGCATCGAGGTGGCCGGCGCGGTCACGGACGGCACCGAGGTCGCCGCCGCCGTCAACAGTCACCGCCCGGACGTGGTGCTGATGGACATCCGGATGCCGGGCATGGACGGGCTCACCGCGACCGAGTCGCTGCGCGCCCGCCGGGATCCGCCCGAGGTGATCGTGCTGACCACCTTCGACACCGACGCCCATGTGCTGCGGGCGATGCGGGCCGGCGCCAGCGGCTTCCTGCTCAAGCACACCCCGCCGGCGGAGATCGCCCGCGCGGTGCGGCGGGTGGCGGCGGGCGAGCCGATGCTGTCGCCCGAGGTGCTGCGCCGGATGATGAACCACGTCGCCGCCGCCGAGCTGGATCCGGGACGGGACCGGGCCCGCGCGGCGCTGCAGCGCCTGAGCCCGGGCGAGCGCGACGTCGCGCTGCTCGTCGCGCAAGGCCGGACCAACCAGGAGATCGGTACGGCCCTGCGGATGAGCACGGCCACGGTCAAGGCGTACGTGTCGCGCATCCTCACCAAGCTGGACCTGACGAACCGCGTCCAGGTCGCCCTGCTCGTGCACGACGCTCGTTAGACGACGGGCACCATCGCGGCCAGCAGTTCGTCGAGCGGGACGCTGGCGAAGCCCACCCGGACGTCGCTGGCCCCGTACGGCAGCCAGAATCGGCCCCCGTGCACGAGCCCGCCGCAGGAGTAGACGACGTTCGGCACGTACCCCTCGCGCTCGATTTCGTCGGGCTCCAGCAGCCCGTGCGGCAGGTCGGCGATGACCCGTTCCGGGGTGTCGAGGTCGAGCAGCATCGCGCCGATCGCGTACCGCCGCATCGGGCCCACCCCGTGCGTGAGCACGAGCCAGCCCTCCGGGGTCTCCACCGGCGACCCGCAGTTGCCCACCTGGATCAGGTCCCAGCCGCGGTGCGGGTTGAGCAGCGGCACCGCGTCCAGCCAGCGGTTCTGCTCGTCGCGGGTGCTCAGCCCGAGGGTCTCGCCGTCGGAGCGGCACAGCGCCAGGTGCCGGCCGTGCACCGAGCGTGGGAACAGCGCCATGCCCTTGTTGCGGGCTGCCGGGCCGCGCAGCGCGGTGACCTCGAAGTGCCGCAGGTCGCGGGTGTGCATCATCCGGCCGCCGATGTGCCGGCCGTCGTACGCCGTGTAGGTGGCGTGGTAGGCCGTGCGCCCGTCGGCCTCCTCGACCTGCACGAAGCGGGCGTCCTCCATGCCGTTGCTCTCGGCCGGCGTGGCCGGCCAGAGCACCCGCTCGTGCAGCGGCACGGTGGCCGGGAAGGTCACCGCGTAGTCGCTGGCCACGATGCGCCGGATGGCCTCCAGCGTCTCGTTGGCGGTGGGCCGGGACAGCAGTTCGCCGGGCAGGTGGCCGAGAACGTCCTCGAACTCCTCGTCGTCGTAGCGCTCGGGCAGCGAGGACAGCACGGTCGCGGTGATCTCGTTGTCCAGGTCCTCCTCGGCCAGGCCCGCCGCGAGCAGGTCGCACTGGTGCTTGGCGCCGACCCGCTGGCCGATCATCAGGGGCCCGGCGCGGTCCTCCAGCCGGATCCGGTCGTCCGGGCCGAGCACGGCCGAGCAGAAGCCGACCGAGGAGATGTGCCCCTCGCCGATCTGCCGCAGGCTGATCGCCGTCCGCAGTTCGCCGGGCGCGAGGCCGTTCTGGTCGGGGTGCGGCACCATCGACGGGTTGCACAGGGCCGCCGCCTCGACCGAGAACTCGTGGCTGAAGTAGGCCCCGATCAGCGCGCGGGCGGTCGGCGACAGCTCGATGTCCGTCGGCACGCGGTGGTGCACCAGGTCGTAGTGGTGCTGGAAGGTGGCGCAGATGTCGTGGTGGCGCCCGGCGAAGCGGCTCAGCACGTCGTCCAGCAGCCGGATGATCTCGTCCTCGTCGAGCTGCAGGATCCGCTCGATGATCAGCGATGCGCGGTTCTGCCCGAGCTGGGCGTCCTCGCCGGGCACGAAGAGCTTGATGACGACCCGGCGGCCGTCGGGCTGCATCGTGAGGGCGTGACGCAGGGCGATCGACGTGGTCCGGACCTCGCGAGGATCCAAAGTCGCGGTCATGCTAGTCCTCTGCCTGACGGTCGGGTCGCGCTCCGGCCCGCCAGCGCGCGTGCGTGCTGCAGGGTGGAGATGAGCGCGAGGGTGGATTCGGCGCCTTGGTTCAGATTAGGGCCATTCGGCGTCAAACCGTCATATCCGCCTCCCGTCAGTGGGTCGTACATGACAGTGCCGGAGTCGTTGTCGCCCAGGAACCAGGCGATGGCCTGGAACAGGGGCGCGTCCCAGCGTTCGTCGCCGGTCACCGCGCCCGCGGTGGCGCAGGCGTCGGCGGTCGCGGCCGCCTCGATCGGCTGCTGGTCGTAGCGGTGCTGGGGCACGCCCGGCCGCCACCCGCCCACCGGGACGGTGGAGAGGTGGCCCTGGTGCTCCTGCATCCGGCACAGCCAGCTCAGCATCCGCAGCCCGTCGCCGAGCAGGGGTTCGTCGCCGAGCAGGTCGCCGGCCTGGATGAGCACCTCGGCCAGGGCCGGGTTGGCGTAGGTCAGCTCGCGCTCCGGCCACACCCACGCCGGGTCGGTGCCGGGCAGCCCGACCACCGTGGCCGCGTCGCCGAGCAACTCGGCCGCCGCGCCGGACCGCGGATCGGCCCGCAGCACCTCGGCCGCGCCCAGCCCGGCGAAGGCCATGGCGCGCGGCCAGGGCGAGCGCTGGCGCACCGCGACGGCGAACGCCGTACGGGCCTCGGCCCGGATCCATGGCACCGGGCAGCGCCCGGCGGCCGTGCCCAGACCCCAGACCGCGCGGCCCCACCAGTCGCCCAGGCCCGGCTCGTCCCGCCAGCGCCGGTCGAAGCCGAGCCGGTTGCGGCAGGTGCCGTCCGGTGTCAGCGCGTGGGTGAGGAAGGCCAGGTAGCGCTCGGCCAGCCTGACCACCAGCGCGGTCGGCTGCGGTTCGCGGCAGGCGAGCAGCAGGCCGCGGGACACGTCGTCCACGCAGTAGCCGTGCTCGCGCCGGGCGATCGCGTGCCGGGCGTGTTCGAACAGCCCGGTGTCGTCGGAGATCCGGGCGATCTGGGACCAGTTGGGCTCGGGCGCGTCGACGAGCCGGACCGGCGGCGGCACGAGCCGCAGGGAGACGCTCACGCGGGTACGGGCGCGGTGACGGGCGTGCGGTCCCGTACCAAGCGCGCGGCGAGGGCCTGGTAGCGGGCGGCGACGGCGGGCCAGCGCAGGGTCGGACCGCCGGCGAGCCCGCTCAGGTGATGCGCCGCCTCCGGGGTGGACAGCAGGTGCCGGATCGCGGCGGCCATCGCCTCCGGATCCTGGTGCGGCACGAGCAGGCCGGGACCGTCGGCGAGCAGTTCCACGGCGTGCGGGAACTCGGTGGCCACCACGGGCACGCCGGCGCCGACCGCCTCGATGAGCACGCCCGAGGTGACCTGCTCGGTGGAGTCGTACGGCAGCACCACGATGTCGGCCGAGCGGATCAGCCGGCTCAGCGTCGCCTGGTCGTGGTAAACATCGTCCCACCGCACGGTGTCCGTGACGCCGAGTTCGGCGGCGAGCGTCTTGAGCCACTCCCGGTAGACGTCGCCGTGGTGCTCGAGCACCTTGGGATGGGTCCGCCCGGCCACCGTGTAGGTGGGCATCGGATCGAGGTCACGCAGCAGGGCCAGCGTGCGCAGCGCCCACTCGATGCCCTTGCCGGGCCCGAGCAGTCCCCAGGTGAGCAGGTGCGGGACGTCGTGGGCTGCGGGTGGCGCGCTGGAGTGGCTGCCGGCGCCGTGCGGGATGACCGTCACCTTGCGGGCGTCGACCCGGTAGCCGGTGGTCAGCCGCCGGCGCGCGGTGTCGGTCATGGTGACCACCGTGTCGGCGGCCGCCACGATCCGTTCCAGCACCGTGCGCTGGGTCATCGAGGGCGCGCTCAGCACGGTGTGCAGGACGACGATCGTCGGGATCTTGACGGCGCGCAGCAGCGGCAGCACCTCGTCGCCGTCGACGCCGGGGTAGATGCCGTACTCGTGCTGCACGATCGCGACGTCGAAGCGGTTGAGCACGTTCGCGGCCGCCATCCAGCCGCCGGTGCTGTCGGTGGACCAGGTGTGTGCCACCCGCGGCGCCGTACGGTCGATCGCCAGACCGCCCCCGGCGGCGTCGGCGGAGAGCAGCCGGACCACCCCGTTGCCGGGCGCGCCGCCCGTCAGGTGACTGGCGAGCGCCGCGTTGAAGGTCGCCAGACCGCACTGGCTGGGGGGATAGGTGCTCAGGAAACCGTAGGTGGCGGGCATTGAAGGGCCCTTTCTGGTCAGGTGGGCTGCCTCCCCGCAGCACGGATCAGCGCGCGCGGGGTGGAGCGTGAGCGCACGCTTCAGCTTTCGGCGGCGGCTGACTTAGAAAATGCCGCAATTCGGTAATAAGACATTAACAAGAACGGCTGTTCACCCGACCAATTCCCGGTAAATTGCCAGGTAGTCATCGACCATGCGGTCGGCGGAGAAGCGCGACCGGGACCGCGTCCGGCAGGCCGCCCGGTCCAGCTCCGCGATGCCCGCCACGGCGGCTACCGCCTGGTCGACGTCGTCGACCAGGCGGCCGGTGAGACCCTCGTCGACGACCTCGGGCATCGACCCCTTTCGGTACGCGACCACGGGCGTCCCGCAGATCATCGACTCGACCACCGACAGCCCGAACGGCTCGGCGAACAGGATCGGGTGCAGCAACGCCGCGCTGCCACCGAGGATGACGGCCCGTTCCCGCGGCCCGACCGACCCGAGATAGACCACCCGGTCGCCGTCGATGTGCGGCTCCACCTGCTCGGCGAAGTAGCGCTGGTCCTGCACGATGCCGCAGAGCGTCAGCCGGCGCCCGGCCCGGCGGGCGATCTCGATGGCCGTGTGCGTGCCCTTGTCCGGATGGATGCGCCCGAAGGCCACCAGACCTTCCCCGCCGGCCGGGTCGAACGGCAGCCCTTCCAGGTCGACTCCGTGGTAGACGGTGGCGACGTAGTCGAGGTCGGGGGAGCGGTCGGCGTCCGAGATGGAGACGTACTGCGACCGGCCCCGGCGGTACGCGGGCAGGATGTTCGCCCCCGAGAACCCGTGCACCGTGGTCAGCATCGGCGCCCGGCAATGCGCGGAGAACGCCAGCGGCAACCAGTCGATGTGGTTGTGTACCAGGTCGAAGTCGCCGGAGCGCTCCAGGGCGTACGCGACGTGCAGCGCCTCCCAGACCCGGCCGTCGATCTCCGGGGTGTCCTCGTAGCCGCTCGGGCAGATGCCGTCGAGAGTGGCCTTGGTGACCGAGTCGAGCGTCGCGAACAGCGTCACGTCGATCCCGCGCGCGGTGAGCCCTTCGGCGAGCAGACTGGTGATCAGCTCCCAGGGTCCGTAGTGAACCGGCGGCGTGCGCCAGGCGATCGGTCCGAGCAGGGCGACCCTCATGCGCCCCAGTATGGGAGCGGAACCGGTGTTTCGCGGGAGGTTCCCGTGTTAAAGAGTGACTATGCAGAACCCGTGGTGGCACAGCGCCGTCGTCTATCAGATCTATCCGCGCAGCTTCGCCGACGCCGACGGGGACGGCATGGGCGACCTGCGCGGCATCATCGAGCACCTGGACCACATCGCGGGCCTGGGCGTCGACGTGATCTGGTTGTCGCCGGTCTATCCCTCCCCGCAGGACGACAACGGCTACGACATCAGCGACTACCAGGGCATCGAGCCGGTGTTCGGCACGCTGGCCGACTTCGACGAGTTGCTGACCGGGGTGCACGCCCGCGGCATGAAACTGGTCATGGACCTGGTCGTCAACCACAGCTCGGACGAGCACGCGTGGTTCGCCGAGAGCCGAAGCGGCAAGGACAGCCCGAAGCGCGACTGGTACTGGTGGCGCCCGGCCCGCGACGGCATGGAGCCGGGCGCCCCCGGCGCGGAGCCGACCAACTGGGGCTCGGCCTTCGGCGGCTCGGCCTGGGAATACGACGAGGCCAGCGGCGAATACTTCCTGCACCTGTTCAGCCGCAAGCAGCCCGACCTCAACTGGGAGAACCCGGCGGTCCGCGAGGCGATCTACGCGATGATGAACTGGTGGCTGGACCGGGGCGTGGACGGCTTCCGGATGGACGTCATCGACCACATCTCCAAAGACACCACGCTGCCGGACGGTGCGCTGCGGCCCGGGACGGCGTACGGCGACGGCGGCCCGCACTTCCTGAACGGTCCGCGCAACCACGAGTTCCTGCACGAGATGCACCAGCGGGTCTTCGCCGGCCGCGACGAGTTGCTGACCGTCGGCGAGATGCCGGGCGTCACGGTGGACGAGGCGGTGAAATACACCGACCCGGCCCGCGAAGAGGTCGACATGGTCTTCCAGTTCGACCACGTGTGGGCCGACCGCGGCGCCGACCCGTGGGTGCTCTACCCGCTGCGGCTCACCGACCTCAAGGCCATCTTCGGGCGCTGGCAGGCCGGGCTCGCCGAGGTCGGCTGGAACAGCCTCTACTGGAACAACCACGACCAGCCCCGGGTCGTCTCCCGCTTCGGCGACGACAGCCCGCACTATCGGGAGCGCTCGGCGAAGATGCTCGGCGCGGTGCTGCACCTGCACCGCGGCACGCCGTACGTCTACCAGGGCGAGGAACTGGGGATGACGAACACGCCGTTCGCCTCCATCGCCGACTTCCGCGACATCGAGGCGCTCGGCCACTACGCCCAGGCGGTGGAGCACGAGGGTCGGTCACCCGAGGACGTGCTGACCGTGCTGCGGGCCCGGAGCCGGGACAACGCCCGTACGCCCATGCAGTGGAATGCCGCGCCGCAGGCCGGCTTCACCAGCGGCACGCCGTGGCTGGCGGTCAACCCGAACTATCCGCAGATCAACGCCGAGGCCGCGGTCAAGGACGAGGAGTCGGTCTACCACTTCTACCGCAGGCTGATCGAGCTGCGGCACGAGGAACCGGCGGTCGTCTACGGCGACTTCACCATGCTGCTGCCGCACGACGAGCGGCTGTACGCCTTCACCCGGGCCCACGGCGACACGACCCTGCTGGTCATCGGCAACTTCTCGGCCGAGACCGTACGGGCGGAGATCGACGACGCCGCGGCGTGGGAGACAGCGGAACTGCTGCTCACCAACGCCGCGCCGCCGCAGGGCCTGGTCCTGCAACCGTGGCAGGCCGTCATCTACCGCTCGGTCAGGCGGTGATGGTGTCCCAGGAGAAGGCCAGCAGCGCGGAGGCGGCGCCGAGCAGGGCCAGCGAGATGCCCCGGGTGCCGATCGGCAGCGCCGCGAGGACGAGCAGGATGACGGCGATGACGTAGAGAAGACCCTGAATGCTCATCGGTATGCCTCAATTCGTGTGGGGGGTGCGGCGCGCCATGTACCCCCTACCCGAGCCGAGCTAAACACCCGTGACCATCCCGATGCGCGAGCCCGTCAGTCCACCAGGAAATTCTTGAGGGCGGCCTCCGCGCGCTCGCGGGCGGCCTCCATCCGCAGGCGTCTGATCTCCAAGGCCTCCTCGTGGACGGCTGAAGCCTCCGCCGTGCGCCCCAGCCTGGTCAGGAGTGACCCGCAGAGCATCAGCGCGTCGCACAGGACCGGCACGCGGTCCGGGTCGGCCGCGGCCAGCCGCCGCCAGATTCCGACGCTCTCCTCGGCGAACATCAATGCCTCCGCCGTCCGTCCCAGGTTTCCCAGGAGCGTGCTCCGCAGGCTAAGCACCTCGGCGAGCCCGGCCTCCACATCCGGATCGGAAAGACTCATTCGCCGCAATATCTCGATAGACAGATCAACCGGCGCCAGGGCCTCGTCGGCGCGGTCCAGGTTTCCCAGGATCACGCCGTGTACGTTGAGCGCGTCCAGCAGCACCGGCTCGAAACCCTCGGGATCGGACGCGGCCAGCGCACGATAGAACCCGGCTCCCTCCGCTCCGGGCGGCAACGCCTCGGCGAACCGCTCCATCTCGTACAGAGTCCTGGCACGCAAGACCAGCATCTCCGCCAACCTGGCACGCACCCCCATCGAATCCGGCGCGTCCGTCAGCACCAGCCGCAGCGCCACCACGGCCTTATCGGAGGCGGCCAGCAACCGCTCCTGGCGCTCGGCCTCCACGGCAGCAGCCGATTTCGCCGCGACGTCGGCACGTCCCCGTCCCAGCACCCGTCGTGCCACGCCCGCAATCCACGTCATGACGCCTGCTTCCCCGGCCCCATGGCGGGCTCCTTTGCGAGAACCCGCCGCCACATTGCTGATTCAGCCTATCGGGCTCAACGTTCCGCAGCGGACTCGCTGGACCTCGTATGGGGGACTGCCGTCCCTGACAGACGGCGCATTCGGGTGACGTGACCACTGTCGTGTCGTAGCCGGACAATGGGTGGCATGACTATCGATGGACGTGGGGCGCGGATTCGTGCGGTGCGGCACCGGCTCGTCAGCGACGGGCCGGCGCGGACGCGACAGCGGGACCGGGACTTCGAAGTGGTCACACTGCCCGAGCGCGACTGCGACCTGCTCCGCGATCTGTTCGTCGCCGAGCGGGTCGAGACGGTTGTCGAGGTCGGGCTCGCCTATGCCAGTTCCGCTCTCGCGATCGGCGAGGCGCTGGTCGCCGTCGACCGGCCGCGGCCCCGGCACGTCATCGTCGATCCTTTTCAGCGGACGGTGTGGTCCGATGTCGGCTGGGAGCTGCTGCGGTCCGCGGGGCTGGAGCCGATCACCAGCCTGCTGACCGAGTGGTCGTCGATCGCCCTGCCGCGGCTCGTCACGGCCGGGCTCGTCGCCGACGCGGCGTTCGTGGACGGCAGCCACCGCTTCCACGAGGTGTTCGTCGATCTGTATTTCCTGCGGAAGCTCGTCCGGCCCGGCGGCCTGGTGGTCCTCGACGACACCGGGGCCCCGTCGGTGGGCACCGCGGTGCGCTACTACGAGCGAAACCTGGGCTGGGTCGCGATCCCCGGCGCCTTCGCCGGTGGCACGCCGGACCGGTGCCGGGCCTTCCGCCTGCCCGACTCCCTGGACGAGCCGCCCTTCGAGCGGTTCCACCCGTTCTGAGCGGGCTCATGCGCTTTGGAGGAAGGCGCGCACCTCCTCGGTCTCGGGGACGCCGAGCTCCTCGTAGAGCCGCAGCGCCAGGCGTCCGTGCTTGCGCGCGCGGTCGGCGTCTCCGAGGCTCAGGTGGGCCCGGGCCAGGCCGTCGTGGGCCCGGGCCTGCTCGGGCCGGTTGCGGGCCGTGCCGGCGAGGGCGAGCGCCGTGGTGTGCCCGTCGATCGCCTGCGCCGCCTCGCCCAGCGACAGGGCCGCCTCGCCCAGCCCGTTGCAGGCCGCGGCCTCGTCGCTGCTGTTGCCCATGGCCCGGTAGCGCGTCCCGGCCTCGCGATGGCGGGTCATCGCCTCCTCGGCCCTACCCTCGTGTCGCAGCGCTGAGCCGAGGTGGTTGAGCACCCGGGCCTCGCCCAGCGGGTCGCCTTGCTTGCGGTGCAGCGCCAGCGCCAGGTCGAGATGGCGGCGCGCTTCCTCGTGGCGGCCCAGCTGGTCGAGGATCATGCCGAGGTCGCCGAGGACGTAACCCTCTCTCGACCTGTCGCCCGCGATCCGGGTGAGGTCGAGCGCCTGCTTGAGGTATTGCTCGGCTTTCGCGCTCTCGCGGCCGCGCCAGGCCACGTTGCCGAGCGCGTTGAGCGCGAGTGACCTCTCCTCAGTGTCGTCGCAGATGGCGAGCGCCTGCTGCGCGAGGGTCTCGGCCTGCTTGTAGTCGCCGAGCCGCCAGTAGGTCCAGGCCAGGTCGGCGAGCGCGCGGCCCTCCACGATCGGGTCGCCGAGCGCGCGGCTGCGCTGCAGCGCGATGCTGTGCAGGGTCACGGCGTCGTCGTGGTGGGCCTGACGATCAAGGTAGGGGCGCAGGGCCACGGCGAGGTGGCCCACGCACACCTGGGGGCCGTGGGTCACGGTCGCAATGATGTTGGTGCGTTCGGCGTCGAGCCAGCCGATGGCCTCGGCCGGGCCGCCGATCGGCTGCACCGGTGTGAGCTGGGGCGGCAGCCCCGGCCGGTCGCCGATGTTGGCGGGGAAGAGCTGCCCGACCGCCGAGCGGGACCGGTGCAGGTAGTGCACCAGCAGGCGCATGAGCGCGTCGTTGTCGTCCTCGGCGAGCGAGCGCGCATGCTCGCGCAGTAGGTCGTGCAGGGTGTAGCGGCCCGGCTCGCGCTGCAGGAGCATGTGCGCGTCCAGGAGGCTCTCCAGCAACTCCTCGGCCTCGAACACGGAGACTCCGGCGAGGGCCGCCGCGGCGTGCGGCTCGATGTCCCGGCCCGGGGCCGGCCCGAGCAGCCGGAACATGCGCTGCTCCGCCGCGCCGAGCTGCTCGTAGGAGACCGTGAACGCCGCCGCGACGCTGCGCTCGGGCGTCGCGAGCTCGGCCAGCCGCCGTCGCTCGTCGTGCAGGCGGCCGGCCAGGTAGGACACCGTCCATCGGGGCCGGTGCTGCAGCCGCGCCGCGGAGATCCGGATGGCGAGCGGGAGGCACCCGCACAGCTCCAGCACCTCGCCCACGGCGGCCGGCTCGTCGGTGGCGCGCTCGCCCACGATGCTCTCGAAGAGTGTGACGGCGTCGTCGGTCGGCAGCACCTCCACGGAGAGGGCGTGCGCGCCGTCCAGGTCGGTCAGCCGCCGCCGGCTGGTGATCAGCAGGAGGCTGTCGGAGACGCCGGGGAGCAGCGGGCGCACGTGCTCGCCGTCCGCCGCGTTGTCGAGGACGACGACGATGCGGCGCCGCGCCAGCTCGGCACGCCAGCGGGCGCTTCGCTCGGCCTCCGTCGCCGGGATGTCGGTCAGGCCGAGCTGCCGGAGCAGGACGTCGAGCGCGGCGGCGGGCGGGAGCGGATCCTGGCCCGCTGTGTGCGCCCGTAGATCGATGAAGAGCTGGCCCTCCGGGAACCGGTCGGCCAGCCGGTGGGCGGCGCGGACGGCGAGCGTGGTCTTGCCGACGCCGGCCATGCCGTCGATCGTCACGATCGTCTGCCGGCGCTGCGCGACGAGCCGGTCCAGCTCGGTGGCGCGGCCGGCGAAGTCGGGGATGTCGTAGGGCAGGAAGCTCGACCGGGCCTCCTCCTCGGCCTGGGGCGCGAGGTCGCCGGCCAGGACCGCCCGCTCCAGCTCGACGAAGGCGGGCCCTGGATCGAGGCCCTGCTCCTCGGCGAGCGCCGCGCGATATGACCGGGCGGCGGCGAGGGCGTCGGCCTGTCGCCCGGCGCGATGCAGGGCCGAGACGAGCTGGCCGACGAGCCGTTCCCGCAGCGGGTGGGCCGCCACGTGGTCGGCCAGCTCGTCGAGCACCTGGCTGTGGCGGCCGGCGTCGAGCTCGGCCGCCATGAGGCGCTCGACCGCGGTCAGCCGCCGGTCGTCCAGCAGCGCACGGGCGCCCGGCGCATAGCCGGCGTGCACGTCGGCCAGGGCGTCGCCGTGCCACAGCCGCAGCGCCTCCCGGAACCGGCCCGCGGCGACCAACTCGGCGAAGCTCTGCACGTCGAGCTGGCCGGGCTCGGGGAGCGCGACGTAGCCACCGGGACGCGTCTGGAGGATGTGGTCGGCGCCGTCGCCGCGGAGTGCCCGGCGGAGGGCGGTGATCGCGGCGTGGATCTGCGACCGGGCGGTGTCGGGCTGGTCGTAGCCCCAGACGGCCTCGATCAGCTTTTCCATGCTGATCACCCGGCCGGCGTTGAGCAGCAGGTAGGCCAGCACCGCGCGATGCCGCGGAGCGATGCCGGCCACCGCCTCGCCGTCAGCGAGCACCTGCACCGGGCCCAGGAGCTTGAAGCGCGTCTCCACGTGTCGCCTCCCATCGTCGACGCATCGCGAACCTATCAACCCGGACCGACATTCTTCCCTCGTCAGCAAGAAGGCCGGTAGAAGGAGCGAGAACGATGCAAGCACGGATGAAGAACCCCGCCACGATCATCCCCGCCGCCATGCAGCCGATTCAGGGTCTGATGCGGGCCGCCCAGTCGCAGGGTGTCCCCGAGGAGCTCCTGGAGCTGGTGCATCTGCGGGTGAGCCAGATCAACAGCTGCAGCTTCTGCGTGGATTCCGGCGTGAAGAACCTTCGGAAGCGCGGCGAGAGCGACGAGCGGATCGGCCTGGTGTCCGCCTGGCGCGAGACGCCGTACTACACCGACGCCGAGCGCGCCGCGCTGGAACTGGCCGAGGCCGCGACCCGGCTGGCCGACCGGGCCGACGCGGTGTCCGATGAGGTCTGGGACGCGGCTGCCGACCACTTCGACGAGCGGCAACTCGCCGCGATCCTCCTGATGATCGCCGTGACCAACCTGTTCAACCGCCTCAACGCCCCCATCCGGCAGCTCGCCGGCAGCTGGTGAAGGAGCCAGAGATGTCTGCCGTTCGATCACACACGTACTCGGTTGATCCCGCCGACCTCGAGGAGTTCCTGGCCCGCCGGGCGTCGCTGATCGGCACCGTCCGCGAGACGCATCCGGGGCTCACGATGACCCTGCTGGTCAAGCTGGACGACGGCACCTACAGCGACACCTGGCACTGGGCGAGCGGCGCGCAGTTGGGCGCCGCCCTCGCCGCCCTCCCCACCTTCCCGGAGGCGCCGCTGACCATGGCGTTGACCAAGGATGCGACGGCGCGGAACGGCCAGATCGTGGACCAGCGCTAGGCCGGCGATCGATCAGGATTCGAGAAGTGTCGACGACCCGGCGCACCTAGCGTGACGTCAAGGACATCACGGTGACCGACTGGAGGTAGCCCAGTGACACAGAAGCAGCCCGGAGCGTTGTCCCGGTGGATGCAGCGGACGATGAACGCCCGGATGAACCGCAAGATCCGGCGGGGCCGGGGCGACTTCATGGGGATGGACGTCCTGATCCTGAATACGGTGGGCAACCGGAGCGGGCAGCCGCGGGAGACGCCGGTGGCGTGGTTCGCCGACGGCGCGGACGCCTGGCTGGTCGTCGCGTCGGGCGGCGGGAGCCGGCACCCGGCCTGGCACGTCAACCTGATGGCGTACCCCGACCGGGCGTCGATCGAGTTGCCCGGGCGCGACACCGTGCCGGTGGCGCCGCATCTGCTCGACGGCGCCGACCGCGCGCAGGCTTGGCAGCGCATCGCCGCCGCCCAGCCCCGCATCGCGAAGTATCAGAGCAAGTCCGACCGGGAGTATCCGGTGGTCCGGCTCACGAAGAGGTGACCGAGGCGGTGACCACCGGGAGGATCAGCGCCGACGGGCGGGCCGGGTCGTGGTGGACGGTCGTCCGGGTGGCGACCAGCCTGACCGCCGTGGCCAGCGGCTCGCCCGTGCCGTAGTTGCGGGCGAACCGCGGGTGCGCGCCCCCGCTGACCTGGAGCCGGATCCGGTGGCCCGGCTCGAAGCGGTGGCCGGCCGCGCCCAGCGCCACGGTCACCAGTTCCCCGTCCGCGTGGTCCGGCGTGAGCCGGGCGAAGCCGTCGCACACGTTCACCGAGCGGCCGTCGGGGTGCACGTCGCACAGGCGCGCGAACAGGTCGAAGTGGCCGGTGCTGCCGCTCGCGTACAGCTCCGCTGTGGGCGTACCGATGATCTCGACGGCCGTGGCCAACGGCCCGGTGGTGAATGTCCGGACGTCGGCCCGGGCTTCCAGTTTTTTGTTGTCGCGGGCCCCGGCCGTGCGGGACTGCAGCTGGCCCGCGAACGACGGCGTCGGGTCGGCCGGGTCGTAGTCGAAGCCGGTGCTGCCGTCCGCGAGCCCGCCCAGCTCGCCACCCGGCCGCAGGTGGTAGCGGGTCGGCGCGCTCGGCGGCGGCCAGGCGGGCAGCTCGCGCCAGTCGTCGTTGATCCGCACCTTGATCCGGGTGGTGCGCTCGCCCTCGCCGCGCAGGTGCACCCGCAGGTGCTCCAGCGCGTCCCCGAACAGCTCCGGCCAGCCCTGGTCGAACGCCGAGGTGTGCGTCCAGGGGCCGATCATCAGGGTGGGCTCCCGGCCCGCGCGGCGCAGCCGGGCATACTGCCGCAGGGTCTGGTCCAGGGTGAGATCGTGCCAGCCGGAGACCAGGCTCACCGGCGCGGTCATCCGGTCCGCCGCCGGCCCGGCGTCGGCGCCGGCCCAGAAAAGATCATCCTGGTACGGGTGAGCGACCCAGTCCTCGAACTCCTGCCGCCGCCCCCCGAGTGCGCGGCGGTAGGAGTCGAGCAGCGGCACCGCGGTGATCGCGTGCTTGAGGTGCCGCGTCAGCCGGAGCAGCGCGCGGAGGTACGTGCCCGCTCCCGCCGACTGGGTGAAGAAGGCCGCGCCCCCGACCAGGGCCAGCTCCAGGCGGAGGGTGCAGTGCTGGTCCGGGTAGAAGCCGTCGTAGAAGTCGTGCGCCGCGACCTGCAGGATCGCGGCCCGCCACTCCGGGGGCGGATCCAGGCCGAGCGCCCACTGCACGTAGCTGAAGTGGCTCGGGCCGATCGTCGCGAACGCGCCCGGGAACCACTCCTGCTTGCGCAGCCACTCGACCATGGCCTGGCCGTCGGCCGCCTCGTTGCGCCAGAGGTGGAAGTCGCCGCCCGAGCCGCCCGTGCCGCGGGTGCTCTGCAGGATCACGTGGTAGCCCTGGGCGGCGAAGGCCGCGCCGAACAGCGAGTTCCAGGGGAAGCCCCGGCCGTAGGTGGTGCGGACCAGCAGGACCGGGCACTGCTCGGCGGTGACCGGCGCGTAGTGGTCGGCGATCAGCAGGCTGCCGTCGGCGGCGGGCACTTCCAGGCCCGGCTCCCACCGGACCTCGTAGGGAGCGGCCTCCCGCGCGCGGCGGCGCAGCAGGCGCAGGAAAAATGGCAGTCGTTCCATGAGCCGACCCCTTTCCCGTACGTTGTACTGAAAATAGCATCCCGGAGGTTTCCGTGCCACGAGGCCGCCCGCCCCAGCGGACGCGTACGCAGGTCGTCGCGGCCGCCATCGCCGTCGCCGACGCGGAGGGCCTGGAGGCGCTCACCATGCGGCGGCTGGCGGCCGAGCTCGGTGCCGGGGTGATGTCGCTCTACACGTACGTGCGCGACAAGGACGACCTGGTGGACCAGATGGTCGACCAGATCGGCGCGTTCGACCCGGGGTGGGCCGGCGCCGACCTGCTCGACCTGGTCCGCTGGCAGCGCGAGCTGATGCTGCGCCACCCGTGGCTGCCCGCGGCGCTGCCCAACCGGCAGCTCACTGGGGAGAACACGCTCGGCTACCTGGAACGCGGGCTGGCCGCCCTGGCGCCGACCGGCCTGCCCGGTGCCGCCAAGATGGAGATCCTGGCGTTGCTGACCGGCTTCGTCGGCAGCTACGTGACCCACGAGCTGGCCCAGGCCCGGGCCGGGATCACCGACCCCGAGCGGATCGCGGCGCAGATCGCCCAGCTGCGGGCGGCGGTGGCGACCGGCGCCTACCCGGAGCTGGCCCGGGTGCTGGCCGAGAACGCCCCGGCACCGGAGCCGAGCTTCGACACCATCGCCCAGCGCATGATCAACGGCCTGCTCAACGGCTAGCCCGTGGCCCGCACCCAGCCGTCGAGACCGTCGAGCAGGCGCGCCAGACCGAACCGGAAGAGCAGGTCCAGGTCCAGATCGAAGTCGTCGCGCTCGACCAGCTCGGCGAAATGCGGCAGGGCGTCCGTGCTCAGCGCGTCCGGCGGTGTCAGTGAGCCCATCCACTCGTCGCTGCTCAGCCCCGTCTCGCGGACGGCTTCCGCCTCCGGCTCCAGCGCGGTCGCGATCCCGCGGGCGAAGCTGAACAGCAGGATGTGCACGTAGAGCCGCTGCCGCCGGTCGAGCCGGGTGGGCGCCAGCGTCTCCAACACCCACTCGACGAGCCGCAGCCCGTTCGGCGCGGGTTGCGGCCGGGTCAGTGACATCGCCGGCGCCAGCCACGGGTGCCGGCGGAACAGCCGCCACAGCAGGGTCGTCGAGACGGTCAGCCCGGCGCGCCAGCCGCCCGGGCGTACGGCGGGCAGCCGCTCCTCGCCGAGCGCGGCGTCGATCATCAGCAAAATCAGTTCTTCCTTGCCCGCCACGTGCCGGTAGAGCGACATCGTGGCCACGCCCAGCTCGGCCGCGACCCGGCGCATCGACAGCTCGCCCAGGCCGTGCGCGTCGGCCACCGCCGTCGCCGCCCCGACTATCCGCTGCCGGCTCAGCTCGCCGTCCGGCGCTCGGGTTCGCGCTGCCGTCGCCCGGGGCGCTACGACTGTCCCCACGCCCGGCCGCGCGACCGTGACTCCCTCCTGCCGCAACGTCGCGAGCGCCTTGGTCGCCGTCGCGATCGCCACCCCGAAGTCGCGGGCGAGCTGCCGGGTCGACGGCACCCGGTCGCCGGGGCTCAGCTCGCCCGCCCCGACCCGGCGGCGCACCTCGTCGGCGATCTGCCGGTACGGCGGCACGGCAGTGGTCACAACGCCTCCAGGGCACTAGTACACCGGCGCTCCCGGGCTCGGCCGTACTAGGGCAGTTTGCGGGTTTTTCAGGGCTCAAGCAAGCTGCGCGTACGTAGTACGCAAAGATCGGGGGAAAGCGATGCGGGTACTCATCTCGGGTGGCGGGATCGCCGGGCCGGCGCTGGCGTGCTGGCTCGGCCGGCACGGCATCGAGGCGACCATCGTGGAACGCTCGCCGGCGCCCCGGCCCGGCGGCCAGACCGTCGACATTCGCGGCGCCGCGCGCACCGTCGTCGACCGGATGGGGGTGCTGGACGCGATCCGCGCCCGGCTGGTCGACGAACGCGGCGTCGCGCTGGTCGACGGGTCCGGCCGGCGGCTCGCCGAAGTCTCCGCCGACCTCTTCGGCGGCGACGGCATCGTCGCGGAGCTGGAAATCCTGCGCGGCGACCTGGCCGACGTCCTGCGCGAGCACGCCGGGCCGGGCGTCGAGCATCGCTTCGGCGACCGGCTCGTCGCGCTGGCCCAGGATCGGCGCGGCGTCGACGTGCGGTTCGCGTCCGGCCGCACCGACCGGTTCGACGTGGTGGTGGGCGCGGACGGCGTCCACTCCGGAGTGCGGGAGCTGGCCTTCGGGCCGGAACGGGAGTTCGTCCGGCACCTGGGGGCGTACACGAGTTGGTTCACCGTGCCGGACCCCGGCGACCTGGACCACTGGTTCCTGATGCACAACGCCCCCGGCGGCCGGGTCGCCGGCCTGCGGCCCGCGCACGCCGGCACCGCGATGGCGTCGCTGACCTTCACCTCGCCGCCGCTGGCCGTGACCCGCGACCTGCTGGCCGAGCGGATGGCCGGGGTCGGCTGGCGGGTGCCCGGCCTGCTCGCCGCGCTGCGCGACGCCGAGGACTGCTACCTCGACGCGATCAGTCAGGTGCGCGTCGAGCGCTGGTCGCGCGGCCGGGTCGTGCTGCTCGGCGACGCCGGCTACTGCGGGTCGCCGCTGGCCGGGCAGGGCACCAGCCTGGCGCTGGTCGGCGCGTACGTCCTGGCCGGCGAGCTGGCCGCGAACCCCGGCGACCCGGCGGCGGCGTTCGCGGCGTACCAGCGGGAGCTCGGCGACTACGTGGCGGCGGGCATCCGGATGCCGCCGGGCGGCGTCCGAGCGTTCGCGCCGCGTTCGGCCGCGATGATCGCGCTGCGCGCCGCGTCGATGCGGATGATGACCCGCGCGCCGCTGCGCTCCCTGATGGCCCGGCAGTTCGGCAAGCCCGACCGGATCACCTTGAAGGACTACGCGGCGGCGCGTCGCTAACACGCGGACATGGTCGCGGGCCGATGCTGTGTGGAAGCTGAGCGGCAGTTTCAGTCCGGCTTCAGTCCGGTTAAGGGGTGGTGGTGGGGTGGTCGGACGGGCTTCGCCAGGTAGCGGCCCAGGTGGGGATCGAAGCGGGCCGGGTCCGCCGCGGCCAGTTCCTTCCGGGACCACCAGCGCACGCCCGCGAACTCGCCCTCGTCCACGGCCAGCGGCTCGTCGCGGCGCACCTCGGCCGGGAACCACAGGCTCACGTCCGTGTGCCCGGCGTCCACGCCGACCGTCTCGGTCACGGTCAGGAAGACCGGCGCGTCGGCGGCGCCGGCGACGCCGAGCTCCTCGTCCAGCTCGCGGGCGGCGGTCAGCGCGGGATGCTCGCCCGGCTCCACGTGGCCGCCCGGCGGCAGCCAGAGCCGGGCGTTGCGGTGGTCCACGAGCAACACGTCGCCGGTGCCGGGGTCGGTGGGCAGCACGTAGGAGACCAGGTGCCGCGGCGGGGTGGCCGGCTTGACCCGCCGGTAGACGTCCGTGGTGGACGCGAGCCAGGACAGGGTCTCCGCGCGGTGGGCCGCCTCGAGGTCGTCGGCCGGGCGCAGCGCCGCGATGAGGTCGTGGACGTCCGTCAGCATCGGGTGATGATGTCAGGCCGCGAGCGCCACCGCGGGCCGCACCGACGGCCTCCCCGGTGTCAGACCGTTGGTGTGCCGTAGCGGTGCGGAGCTCACCGAATCGCTACAAGATCCTCGCTAACCCGCCAGCCTTCACTCGACATAGTTGCGTGCCGGCGCGGAGCAGGCCACACCGCTACAAGATCAGGTCACGGTCCGAGCCCGCCCGCGGGGCGACGACCGAACCCGGCAAATCTTGGTAGTCGGTGGCCAGGAGAGTGTTGTTCGGGAGTACCTCGCTTGCTGTCGGCGTCACTCGTGAGGGTGACGTGCGCGTCCAGCAGGGCGGGCTGTGGTGTTCCGGTTTCCCGATGATCTCCGGCAACCGCGGACGTTGGACCTTGGTGCGCAGCGGTCTGCTCCGTGCCCGTGCGTCTCAAGGTCGCGGAGTTCGGCGGCGATATGGGGCGTTATGCGAGGTTGTAGTCCGGGGTGTGGGACGGGATGTCCGGGATGTGGTGGCGGTGCCCGGTGGGCGGGATCGGGGTCCATCAGCTGGACTGCGCACCAAGGTCCAACGCCACCCCGCACCCGCAAGCCTCCACCGACCACCGGCGCCCACGAGAAGGGCCCCGGCGCGCGCTGGAGACGAGCGGGCCGGCGCTACCCGATCGCGTAGCCGCAGATCCTCGGGAACGGTCAGGACTTCAAGCAGATGTCGAACGGGTGGCCGCCCGGGTCGAGCAGGACCCGCCAGCGGTCCGGGTTGGGCTGCTCCGCGGGCTTGGTCGCGCCCAGGGCCAGCGCCTGCGCCTCGGCCTTGTCCAGATCGTCGACGTAGAAGTCCAGGTGGAAGCGCTTCGGGGCGGACTCCTCCGGCCAGCCGGGCGCCGAATAGCCGGGCAGCAGGCCGAAGCCGATGCTGGTGGAGCCGTCGCCGATCATGGCGTACTCCGCCGCGCTGTGCAGGACCTCCCAGCCCAGCACCTGCGAGTAGAACGCCGCCAGGCCGGCGGGATCCGCGGCGTCAAGATTGATCATGGCGAGGGAGGCGAAACCGGGCATGGCACAGCCTTTCGGATACGGGCGGCGCTGATCGTCGCCGACGTAACCCCATCCTGCCGGAGGTAGCTGACACCTTCTGTCAGGTATCGCGCTGGGTCGCCAGCCAGCCCGCGACCTGCGCCCGGGACGTGAAGCCCAGCTTGCTCAGGATGTTCTCCACGTGGCCCTCCGCCGTCCGCTGCGCCACCACCAGCCGGGCCGCGATCTCCCGGTTGCTCAGGCCCTGCGCGATCAGCGTGATGACCTCGCGTTCCCGCCGGGTCAGGCCCAGCTCCGCCAGCTGGGCGTCCGGGGTGGGCCGGGTGTCCGCCGGGGCCGCGCGGGGGGTCGGGGCACTGGCGGGGGCGGGCCGTTCCAGCGCCATGGACACGGTCTCGGCCGTGCTCAGCTCCGTGCCGCGGCGGAACGCGGCGTCGAAGGCCTTGTCGCCGAGCCGCATCCGGATCGCGGCCATGGACTCGTCGTGGTAGTCCCGCAGGCCGGTGAACGCCGCCAGCGAGGTCTGCGTCGCCTGCCACAGGCGTTCCGCCGCGCCCAGCAGCTGGGCCGCGCGCTGGTCGCGCCGCTCGGTGGCGGAGACCCAGCTCAGCGTCTCCAGCGCCAGCCCCAGGCTGAACTGCTCATCCTTGACCCTCTTGCCGGCCTCGAGACTCTCCTTCGCCGCCTTGGCCGCGCCCGGCCCGTCGCCGGCCAGCCAGCGCAGCACGCTCAGCGCCCAGAGGGCGAACGAGCGCCACCACACCTCGCCGTGCGCCGCCGCGAGGTCCAGGCATTCCGTCAGTGCCGGATAGCCGTCGGTCGGGTCGTCCTTGGCCAGGCCGCGGGCCAGCCCCAGGACCGACAGCGTCCACATCTCCCCGCTGAGCGAGCCCAGCTCCCGGAACCGGGCCAGGGCCTCCTCGAACAGCGGCAGCGCCTTGGCGTAGTCGCCGCCGAAACTGGCGAGGTTGCCCTCGATCAGCGGCAGGAACGCCAGCTCGGCCGACGGGGGCAGGGTCATGGCCAGCGAGCGGGCGTCGGCCAGCAGCGCGTGCGCCCGGGCCGGGTCGCTCTGGACGCACGCGATCCAGCCCGCCACCCGCAACGCCTTGACCCGGGTCCAGTGCCGCGGCGCCGGCATGGCCAGCGCCCGGTCCAGCCAGTGCCGGCCCTCGGAGAGGAAGCCCCGGACGAACCAGTTGTTCTGCAGGTCGGCGGCGAACCGCAGGGCGACCTCCGGCGGCGCCGCGGTGACCGCATACTCCAGCGCCACCCTTAGGTTGGCCTGCTCGACGCGCAACCGCCCGATCAGGTCGACCTGGGCATGGCTTGCCCAGTGCGCGTCCCCGTACGCCGCGAACCGCGCGAACCAGTCACAGTGCCGGCGGGCGATCCTGTCCTGCTCGCCGGCGCCGGCCAGCCGGGCGGCGCCGTACTCGCGGACCACCTCGAGCATCTTGTAGCGGGCCCGCGGGCAATCCCCGGTGCGGGCCAGGACCGACTTGTCGACCAGGGAGGCGACCAGGTCCAGGATGGTGTCGGCCGGCAGCGTCTCGTCGGCGGCGACGTACTCCACCGCGTCCAGCTCCAGGCCGCCGGAGAAGACCGACAGCCGGGACCAGAGCACCCGCTCCGGCTCGGAACAGAGATCCCAGCTCCAGTCGATCAGGGCCCGCAGCGTCTGCTGCCGGGCGGGGGCGTTACGGGCACCGGCGGTGAGCAGTCGGTAGCGGTCGGTCAGGCGCGCCAGGATCTCGTCCAGCGTCAGCACCCGCAGCCGGGCCACGGCCAGCTCGATCGCCAGCGGCATGCCCTCCAGCGCCTGGCACAGGGCGCTGATGGTGGCGCAGTTCTCCTCCGTGACCGCGAACCCGGGCAGCACCGCGGTCGCCCGCTCGACGAGCAGGCTGGCCGACTCGTAGCGGGACAGGTCGGCCGGGGTGCAGGCCTCGTCCGGATCGGGCACCGAGAGCGGGTGCACGGTCAGCGTGGCCTCGCCCGCGATCCGCAACGCCTGCCGGCTGGTCACCAGGATGCGCAGGCCGGGACAGCTCCGCAGCAGCGTCTCGGCGAGATCCGAGCACGCGCCGACCAGGTGTTCGCAGTTGTCGAAGATCAGCAGCGCGTGCTGGTCGGCGAGGAACGCGGCCAGCCCCGGCGCCCCGGGGCTGACGGACTCCTCGCGTATCCCCAGCGCCTCGGCCACCGTGACCGCGACCAGGTCGGGATCGCGCAGCTCGGCGAGCTCGACGAGCCAGACGCCATCGGGAAAGGCCCGCCGCATATCCAGCCCGATGCGCTGGGCGAGGCGGGTCTTGCCCACGCCGCCGGCACCCGTCAGGGTCACCAGCCGGCTGGTCGCCAGCATCCGGCGAACCCCGACCAACTCATGCCGTCGGCCGACGAAACTCGTCACCTCGGCGGGCAGGTTGCCGGGGATACCACGTGCGGTCGTGGCGGTGCTCATAGGAGCACGTTAGTGGGTGTTGCCCCCACTAGCGTGCGCTCGGATACCCATAGATGCCTCGGGCCGCGCCGCGAGGGCGAGCCCGGCACACACCCGAGGCGCCGTCACGCCGCCGTCGGGGAGTAGTTCGCCGTTGTCGTCGAAGGTCACCACGCCGTTGCAGAGCAGGCTCCACCCCTGCTCAGGGTGGGTGGCAACCACCCGTGCGGCTTCGTGGTCGGGCTGGGCCGCCTCGGGACAGGGCGGCACGTGCACGCAGAACATGTCGGTCCTCCAGCGACTAACTGTTCATTGCGACACGCACCCGCGGACACGGGGGAACTACCTGAGCGATACCCGAATTCCGGATCGCGGGTACTTCTCCCGTGTCCGCGGACGGCCCGGCGGCCCAGCATGGAACCTGATCAACGGAGCGAGAGGGGTACCCATGGGCCGCCACGCGGCCGACCGGCCTCGGAAGCCACCGCTGCACGCGGACTTGTTCGTGCCGACGCCGGGCAGTGCCGCCGCCCGGGCCGCGCAGACCCGCGCCACCTCGGTCTTCGAGAAGCTTGTGGAACCGCACCGGGACGCGCTGGAGATATACCTGCTGCGGCTGACCGAGGGCGACGTGGCAGCCGCCGAGACTCTGCTCAAGGAGACGCTCTACCGCGCCGCCCAGGATCCGTCCCGGTACCCGCAGCGAAGCTCGGCCGTGCGGCCGTGGCTGGTGCTGACCGCCCGGACGATCCTGCGCGACGGCGTGCGGATGGCCGGCCACGACGACCGGCCATCCGGCCCGCCGGCCGACCAGCCGCCTACCCCGCGCGCCGCCACCACGATCGTCCGGGCCATGGACGACCTCGCGGCGGCGCACCGGGACATCCTCGTGGAGCTCTTCTACCAGGGCGTCTCGCTGCAGGACGCGGCCGAAGCCCGGGGCGTGCCGGTCGAGACGCTCAAGTCGCGGCTCTACTTCGCCATGCGCTCCCTGCGGGTCGTGCTCGATCAGCATCTCGCCGCCGAGCCCGACCCGCGAGGGGATCACCGCAGGTAGGCCAGCCCATCGATGATCACGCCGGGGCGGCCCGCGGTGCCCTCGACCTCGATCCGGACCGTGTGCCGGGCGCTGGTGGCCCAGGATCGGGTCCACACCGCTCGCCGGTGCAGCGTCTCCGGCGAGCGCAGGTCGACGATCCCGGCGGGCTGGTCGTCGACGATCACCCGTACCCGGCCCGAGACCGCCGTCCGGGACACCGCCAGCGCGGCCGAGCTTCCGGTGAAGGCCCAGGTCAGCGACGAGTTCGCGGCCGTGCCGCGGACGGCGGTGGCACCCAGGTACGCCGTACCGGGCAGCTCGCTCCACGTCCCGGTCCGCTCGGCGAGGGTCTCCGCGGCGATGAACGCCGTGTTCTGCACCGCCACCGAGCGGGCGTTGCCGGCGCGGTCGGTGGCGCGCAGGCCGTACGTCGTCTCGGCGCCCACCCCCATGCTGCCCGCCCAGGTCGTCGCGGTGGGATCCAGCCGCACCGGCGCCGGTGCGGTCAGGTCCAGGCTGCCCAGCCCGCCCGCGTCGGCGATGCTCCAGCGCAGCCGGACCGGCACGATCCCGTTGAGCGACCCGGTCCGCAGGGACAGGCCCGGCCCGCTGGTGAACTCGGGCAGGTCCTGGTCCACCAGCACCGCGGCGGTGGTGGACGCCGTCCTGCCGTTCAGCGCGACCGCGCGGATCCGGACCGTGTGCAGGCCGGGGCTCAGGGTCAGCAGCTGCTCGCGCCCGCCGCGGGCGGCCGACGCGGTGAGCACGTCGTCGACGGACACGTCGAACCGGTGCAGCATCGTGGCGGGCGTGCCGACCTGCCAGAACGGCCGGATGGTGCCCCGGGTGTAGTAGGTGTCGCCGACCTTGACCGCGCCGTTGACCTTGGTCACCGCCAGGCCGCCCGGACCGGCGCCGGCGAGGCTGCGGATGGAACCGAGCTGGGCGTACAGCGTGTTGCCGGGGCACTCGGTCTTGCCGGTGTCGCGGTGCCCGGAGATCCGGTTGAGCATCGCGGTGCTGCCCTTGGCGAAGCGGTCGCTGCCGCTGGAGACCAGCGCGACCCGGCCGGCCGGCGCGCTGCCGTACGCCCCGATCTTGTACGCCGCGACCTGCGCGATCACTCGCTTGACCCGCGCCGGTACGGCCCGGCCGGAGTAGTTGCCGAGCACCGCGATGGCGCTGCTGCGGGTGTTGAAACCCAGCGTGTGCGCGCCGAGGACCGGCCGGGTGATCCCGCCCCGGCGCCCCTCGAACAGGGTGCCGCACTTGTCGACCAGGAAGTTGTAGCCGATGTCGTTCCAGTGGTTGCTCTTCACGTGGTACGCCTCGATGGCCCGGACGATCGACGCGGAGTCGGCGCAGCGGTAACTGTTGGTGCCCGCCGTGTGGTGCACGAAGACCACCTGGACGTCGCTGCTGTACTCGGGGGAGCCCTTGACGATGGCCTCGTTGGCGCCCCACCCGGCCCGGCTGACCACGGACGGCGCCGGCCGGGGCGGCAGCGTGACCGCGTCCTCACGGGCGCGTAGCGCAAACGCGGCCGGGACAATCCGGGGTGCCTGGGCGGTCGGGCCGGTCGGGTTGATCAAGTCCACCCGTAGCCCGGCCGGTAGCGGCCCGGGCCGGCCCGTGGCGGTGGCGACCCGCGCCTGCACGCCGTCGGACTCGCCGACCCAGAGCGGGTCGGTGCTGCCCCGGGCCGCTCGCGCCTCGCCCGTGCCGGGCTCGGCCGGCGAGGCCTCGTCGGATTCGAGGCGCTGCCACGGCGTCCAGGCGCCGTCGGCCGCCCGCCGGGTGCGGATCTCGACGGCTGCGCCGAGCGCCCGGCGCGGGTCGTTCCAGGTGGCCCCGATCAGGCTGAACCGCCCGGTGGTACGCGGCGCGACGGCGCGCGCCCCGGCGCCGGACTCAGCCCGCGCCAATGCGGCGGCAGCCCGCGGCGCGCCGCGGGCGGCTCGCGACATTGCGGCGGTGGACTGCGGCGCGCCGGGCGCCGCGACGCCGCGCCGGGTCGGGGCCGATTCTGCGGCCGGGACCAGGTCGATCGTCTGCAGGATGGGGTCGGCGAGTGCGCTCCGGGCGTTCGCGGCGAGCACCTCCCGGTTGGCCGCCGCCCCGCCCCCGCCGGCCGGCATCGCCGCCGCCCCGCTCATCGCCACCGTCGTGCCGACCACCGCGGCCATGATTCGTCTCTGGGTCTTCTTCTCCACGCGTTCCCCCCGCGAAAGCCATCGGACCAGGTCAGATCAGGATGAAACGTACGGGGGTTTTCGGTGGAGAGTTGCCGATTCTCGTGACACCGGTCACTCCGTGCCGGGCGCCGGGCGCGGTGTTCGTTAATGCGTCAGGCGCCCATGCCGAAGGTAAGACGTGACCTCTGTGCTGGCGTCAACCCGAACCGACGGGGACCTTGACGTGCCGGCCGTCGTGCCACCCCGGCGCAGCACCGTGCTGGCCTGGAGCTACATCGCGGTGGCGGCCGTCGCGGTCGCTTGGTTCGCGGCCGGGCCCGAGTGGCTGCGGGCGCCCCTGATGCTGGTCGCGATCGTGGGCGGGCTGTGGGCGATGACGTACGCGGTCCGCCGGATGGCCGTACCCGGGCACCGCCAGCCGTGGCGGCTGCTGCTCTACTCGGCCTGGCTCATCTTCGTCAGCATCATCCTGCGGGCCGTCGTGCCCGGGGCGGGAGACTCCCCGCCGACCTCGATGGCGCTCGTCCCGGACGCCTTCGTGCTGCCCGGCTACGTGCTGATGGGCTACGCCTTCGCGGGCATGCTGAGCCGGCGCCGCGCCGCCGACGACGATCCGGCCCGGGTGGACGCGCTGCTCGTCGGGCTGGCCGCGGCGTTCATGTGCTGGACGTACCTGATCGTGCCGTCGATGGCGCAGACCGACCTGACCCCGCTGCGCATCGCCACCTCGTTCTTCCCGGTCATCGACGTCGTGCTGCTGGTGCTGGTCGCGCAGCTGGCGATCTCCGGCGGCGCCCGCCAACCGGCGCTGTGGCTGCTGCTCTCCGCCGCGGTGACGATGTTCGTCGGGGACTTCCTGTTCATGCTGCGCGACGGCGCCCTGGCCGACGTGCCGCAGCACGCCGTCGACGTGCTGTTCATGGCGACGTTCCTGCTGGTCGGCGCGGCCGGGCTGCACCCGTCCATGCGCACCCTGACCGAGCCGCAACAGGTCGTCATCACGGATCTCAGCAAGATCCGGACCGTGCTGATCGCCCTGATGGTCGTCCTCCCGACGATCATCACCACGATGGTGCCGGCGGGTTCCACGCTCAACGGCCTCGTCCGCGCCCTCCTCTGCGTCCTGCTCATCCTGGCCGTCTTCGCCCGCGTGGTGCGCTCCAACAACTCGCGGGCCCGCGCCGAACAGGCCACCCGCCGCCGGGCCACCCACGACGCCCTCACCGACCTGCCCAACCGGGAGTTCCTCGCCGAGACGATCGAGCACTGGGGCGACCGGGCCGCCGCCGAGCAGCAGGAGATCAGCCTGCTCTTCATCGACCTGGATCGGTTCAAGATGGTCAACGACCACTGGGGCCACCAGGTCGGCGACGAGCTGCTCTGCGCGGTGGCCGGCCGGCTCAGCGCGCAGCTGCGCGACGCCGACCTGGTCTGCCGGATCGGCGGCGACGAGTTCGTGATCGCGCTGGCCAGCCCGTCGCACTCGGCGCTGGCCGAGTCGCTGGCCGACCGGGTCCTCGCCGAGTTCACCTACCCGTTCGAGCTCTCGGTCGGCAACGTGGTGATCTCCGCGTCCATCGGGGTGGCCAAGTCGCTCGGCGGGGCGCAGGCCCTCGAGCTCATCCGCGACGCCGACACCGCCATGTACAAGGCCAAGGGCAACGGGCGCAACGCGTACGCGCTGTTCGACACCTCCCTGCGCGACGAGGTCCGGGACCGGATGAACCTGGAGCAGGCGCTGCGCCGGGCCCTGCCCCGCGGCGAGCTCGCCGTGCACTACCAGCCGATCGTGGACCTGGACACCGGCGAGCTCGACGGCTTCGAGGCGCTGATGCGCTGGCAGCATCCGACGCTCGGCGCGGTCTCGCCGGCCGAGTTCATCCCGGTGGCCGAGGAGACCGGCCTGATCGTGGAGAGCGGCGCCTGGCTGCTGCGCGAGTCCGTGGCCCAGCTCGCCGCGTGGACCGCCGAGCGTGGACCCGGTGCCCGGCGGCTGCACGTCTCCGTCAACGTCTCGGTCCGCCAGCTGCGCGACTATGCGCTGGTCACTGTCGTCCGCGACGTGCTCGCCGCCACCGGGCTCGCCCCGGAGCAGCTCTGGCTGGAGATCACCGAGTCGGGCGTGATGACGGACATCGACACCGCAATGACCACCCTCAACCAGCTCCGCGGGCTGGGCATCACGTTGTGCATCGACGACTTCGGCACCGGCTACTCGTCGCTGAGCTACCTGAACCGGCTGCCGGTCGGCATCGTCAAGATCGACCAGTCGTTCGTCAGCCGGGTCGGCGAGGAAGGCACCGACGAGCCCATCGTCCGCGCCGTGCTGGCGATGACCCGGGCGATGCACCTGCGCGTGGTGGCCGAGGGCGTCGAGACCGAGCAACAGCGCGACTGGCTGCGCGAGCAGGGCTGCGACCTGGCGCAGGGCTGGCTCTACGGCAAGGCGGAACTGCCCGCTCACCTGGCCGCCTGGATCCACCGCGCCGCCGTCTGAGGATCATGGCTCCACGATCAGCACCACCTTGCCCCGGCCGTGCCCGGCCTGCACGACCGCGTGCGCCTCGGCGACCTGCGCGAGCGGGTATGCCCGTACCGGCATCGACAGCACGCCGCGGGCAGCCAGCGCGACCACCTCGGCGAGCCGGACGGGCGACCGGCCCGGCCGGACCACCGCCGTGCCGAACTCGGTGGCGTCCTTGTCGGCCACGATCGTGCCGATCCGCTCCCGGGGCACGCCCAGCGCCACCGAAGCGGCGACGGCCCCGCGCCCGGCGGCGTCCAGGGCCACCGTCACCGGCCCGGGCGCGACCGCCCGGACCGCCTCGACCAGCCCATCGCCGTACGCGACCGGGACAGCGCCCAACTCCCGCAGGTAACCGTGGTTGGCCGGGCTGGCCGTGCCGATCACGGTGGCGCCGGCCAGCCGGGCCAGCTGCACCGCGAGGGTGCCGACCGAGCCCGCGGCCGCGTGCACCAGCAGCACGTCGCCCGCGGCGACCCCCAGCTGGGTCAGCGCGCCCGACGCGGTCTGCCCGGCCGCCACCAGCGCGGCGGCGGCCGGGAAGGAAAGCTCCGGCGGCTTGACGACGAGGTCGGCGGCCGGCACGACGACGTGCGTGGCCTGCCCGTTCATCATCGTGGAGCCGAGCACCGCCGTGCCGGGGGCGGGGCCGGTCACGCCCTCGCCGAGCAGGTCGACCACCCCCGAGAACTCCTGGCCGACCTGATGCGGGAAGTGCCCCGCCCCCCGTCTCATCCACCCCTCGCGCACCCCGACGTCGAAGGGCTGTACTCCGGCCGCCCGTACCCGTACCCGAGCCTCGCCCGGACCCGGCACCGGATCGCTCAGCTCGGCGATCCGTAGCACCTCGGGCGGGCCGTATCGGTCGAACACCGCTGCTCTCATGGGCGACACTGTGCTTCTTGAAGCCGAGTTGAGGTCAAGAGCCATGACAAATTCCGAGAAGATCGCGGAACGGCTGTTGGGCGCCCTGATCGGCGCCGCCGAGCTGTTCACCGTCGAGCTGGGCCGCGAGCTCGGCCTCTACCGGGCCCTGCGCGGCGCCCGGCTCACCCCACCCGAGCTGGCCGAGGCCGCCGGCATCGACGCCCGGTACGCCCGCGAATGGCTCGAACAGCAGGCCGCCGCGGGACTGCTGACCGCCGTCACGGCGGATGCTGCCGTCGCGGCCGGCGATGGCCCGGACGCCGTCGCCGCCCCCGGCGATGACGCGGACGCGCGGCGGTTCGCCCTCAGCGAGGAGGTCGCTGCGGTGCTGCTGGACGAGACCGGGCCGGCTTATCTGGGCACCGCCGGGCAGTTCGCGCTCGGGCTCGGGCTCACGTTCCCGGCCGTCGCCGCGGCGTTCCGGAGCGGGGCGGGCGTCTCCTACGCCGACTACGGCCGGCACATCCGGCACGGCATCGCCGCCTTCAACCGGCCGATGTTCACCCACCAGCTCACCGGCGAGTGGCTGCCCGCCGTGCCCGAGATCGACCAGCGGCTGCGCGCCACCCCAGGAGCCCGGGTGCTCGACCTGGGGTGCGGGCTCGGGCACTCGTCGGTGGCGCTGGCCCTCGCGTACCCGGCGATCACCGTGCACGGCGTGGACCTGGACGAGGCCTCCGTGGCGGAAGCCCGGCGGACCGCGGCCGAGGCGGGAGTGGCCGACCGGGTGAGCTTCGCGGTGGCCGACGCGGCGGCACCGGCCGGCTCCGGTGTCGACCTGGTGACCATCTTCGAGGCGCTGCACGACATGGCCGACCCGGTGGGCGTGCTGGCCGCGGCCCGCGCGGCGCTCGCCGAGGGCGGCAGCGTCTTCGTCGGCGACGAGCGCGTCGCGGACGCGTTCACGGCGCCGGCGGGGGAGATCGAGCGGCTGCAGTACGCCTTCAGCGTGCTGCACTGCCTGCCCGCGACCCGAGCGGAGGGCTCGGCCGTCGCGAACGGCACGGTGCTGCGCGCGCCGACGATGCTCGGGTGGGCGCGCGCGGCCGGCTTCACCGAGCCCGAGGTGCTCGACATCGCCAACGACTTCTGGCGCTTCTACCGGCTGCGCGGCTGAGCGGGGCCTCGGACCACAACCTCGCATAGCGCCCTATATAGCCGCCGGACTCCGCGACCTTGGTGCGCAGCGGTCTGCTCAGCACCGGGGTGTATCAAGGTCTGCAGCATGTGGTTGGCCGGGTGCGGGCTGGGGCTGCTGGCGGTGCCGCAGCGACTGCGGACGTTGGACCTTGGTGCGGGGCGGTCTGCTCCGTGTCCGTGCGTATCAAGGTCGCGGAGCTCGGCGGCGATATGGGGTGTTATGCGAGGTTGTGGTCCCAGGATGCGGTGACGGTTTCCGGTGGGCGGGATCGGGGTCCATTGGTTGGACTGCTGCCGGCGTGGGTGAGGGTGGAACTGGCGCGAGGTAGTTCCGATGGACTGCTGCCGGCGCGGGCCAGGGTGGAAGTGGCGGGAGGTAGTTCCGAGGAGTCGCCAGGGTCGGTGGTGGGGAATGGCGGCGCGCGACCGCGGCGCGATCCGCGCGGGGGTCGCCGATCCGGGCGTGATGGTGGTGCGGGCGGGTGCGGAGCGGACCACGCTGTCACAAGATCCGGTCGTAACCCCGAGCGTGGTAAGCCGGTCATGCGGAAAGCCTGCTCGGCGCCCGAGGTCGGGTGGGTCCCCGCGCCGGCGGCCGGTTGCGGTACGTGTCCGCCGCGAAGCCATTCGAACGAGTGTTGCCCGAATGGCGTCGGGTTACTCCCGAACAAGACTCCGGGCAGGCCGTAGCTCTCCAAGATCTCCGGCGGCGGGCCGCGGTGGCTCGTCGGCCGGGCGGTTTTTCGCGCGCAGGGTGATTTGTGCATTCTGGGGGAGCTTTGCGTCAGGTGCGCACGCTTGGCCGGCGGCGGCGTAACGGCCTGGGTCGTCCTCGTGGTCGCCTTGTTGTGGCGGGGCGCTTCTGCGCGCGTACCCCGGTATGTCTTGTCCTTTTCCGCCGCGACCGGCCGCATCCGCCGGACGCCAGGTCACGATCCGGGCCTCGGCCGGGACCGGGCGGCGGGGCATCGCTACCGTTGTCGGGTGTCTGAGATCCCCTGGTGGGCGTTACCCCTGGTCGCCGTCGTGTTTTCGCTGGCCGGAGCCGGTATGGCGCTGCTTGTGTCGGCCCGCGACGAGTACGCCCGCAGTCGCGCCAAGCGGACCAAGCGCTGGTACGCCGAGCGTAAGGAGGCCTACATCGCCCTGATGACGGAGTTCGAACGGGCGACCTATCGGCTGCGTGCCGCTTACGACGGTGGGCGGCCGCCGCCCGGGCCGTTCGCCTACGTCGATGCCGTCGGGCCGGCCCTCATGCAGGTGCGGCTGTTGGCTTCCGGGCAGGTTCGCAGCGCCGCGCTGGCGGTGCACCTGCTGATCGAGAAGCTGTACGGCGAGCGGCCCACTCCGCCGCCCGGTGTCGAGCCGGAGAAGTCGGTGCGGGAGATGCTGGGCCACGTGCCGCTGGTGATGCAGCAGTTTGAGGCGGCTGTGCGTGAGGAGCTCGGCATCGAGTCGACGCCGCCTCCGCCGCCGACCCCGCCGCCGTCGCGTGGGCTGCGATCTTACATCCGGCGGGGGGCCGCGCCGGTGCGTGCCGAGGAGTCCCGTATCACTGGATGATCTTGACCTTCGCGGGGCAGGATGGAAGCCTCGGCGGGATACCTGGGGAGGCGTCCATGTCAGACATGTCGGTTACTGATGCGGTGGTGAGCAGCGGCGTCGTGGCTGTGTTGCGCGCGCCGACCGCGGACGCCTTCGCGGCGGTCAGCGATGTGCTCGTCGAGGCCGGCATCACCGCCCTCGAGGTGACCCTGACCTCCCGCGGCGCGCTGGAGGCGATCGCCGGGCTGCGCCGCCAGCTGCCCGCGGAGGTCGCGGTCGGCGCCGGCACGGTGCTCACCCTCGACGACGCCAAGGCGAGTGTGGACGCGGGCGCCGCCTTCCTGGTCTCGCCGGTGCACGTGCCCGCGCTCGACGGCTTCCACGTGCCGGTCTATCCGGGCGCCTTCACCCCCACCGAGATCTTCACCGCCAGCCGCGGCGGGGCGCCGCTGGTCAAGCTCTTTCCCGCCGGCACGGTCGGCCCGCGCTACCTCAAGGATCTGCGGGGGCCGCTGCCCGGCGTGCGGATCATGCCCACCGGCGGCATCGAGATCGCCGACATCGCCGCCTGGCTCGCCGCCGGCGCCTCAGCCGTCGGCCTCGGCGGCCCGCTGATCGGCGACGCCGCCACCGGTGGCAGCCTCGCCCAGCTGGCGGTGCGCGCCCGCCGGGCCGTCGACGCCGTGGCCTTCGCCCGTTCATGAGCGGCGACCTGGTCACCCTCGGCGAGACGATGGGCCTGGTCGCCGCGGACGGCATCGGGAGCCTGGAGCATGCCCGCGACTTCCGCTTCGGCATCGGCGGCGCCGAGAGCAACGTGGCGATCGGCGTGTCCCGGCTGGGCGGCTCGGCAACCTGGCTGGGCCGGGTCGGCCCCGACGCGGCCGGCGACCTGATCGAACGCCGGCTGCGGGCCGAGGGCGTGCACACCGTGGCCATCCGCGACCGGGCCTTCACCGGCCTGATGGTCAAACACCGCCGGACGGCCGGCCTGGTGCACATCGACTATCACCGTACGGGCAGCGCGGGCTCCCGCCTCGCCCCCGCCGACGTGCCGGTCGACCTGCTGAGCTCGGCCCGGATCCTGCACGTCACCGGCATCACCCCGGCGCTGAGCGACACGGCCCGCGCGACGGTTTTCCACGCGGTCGAGACCGCCCGGGCGGCCGGGGTCACGGTGTCGGTCGACGTCAACTACCGGGCCAAGCTGTGGTCACGGTACGACGCCGCGCCGGTCCTGCGGGACCTGGTGTCCCGTGCGGACGTGGTCTTCGCGGGTCCGGACGAGGCGGCGCTCGTGCTGGGCACGACCGATGCGCCGGCGGCCGGGCTGGCCGCGCTCGGGCCCACCGAGGTCGTGATCAAGGACGGGCCGCGCGGCTGCACCGGGCTGATCGCGGGGGAGCGGTATGCGGTGCGGGCGCTGGCGGTGACGGTCGTCGACCCGGTCGGGGCGGGGGACGCCTTCGTCGCGGGATATCTGGCCGAGCGGCTCGCCGGGCTGGCTCCCGGTGAGCGGCTGGCGACGGCTGTGGCGGTGGGGGCGTTCGCTGTCACGGTCCCCGGCGACTGCGAGGGGTTGCCGTCCCGGGCAGATCTCGCCGCGCTGCTCTCGGCCACCGACGATGTTTCCCGCTAGCTGAGCCTCACCCCGCCGAGCCGAACATGGCGAAGCGTTCCCGGCCCGCCCCGCCGACGCTGGTGAAGGCGCCGCCCGCGGCGATGCGGTGCCGCGCCGGGTAGGTCGTCAGGACGTGAGTGCCGACCGTGCCGTTCGCTCGCGGGTTCCAGCCGGTCAGCCGGCCCCGCCCGTCCAGCGCGGCGAGCTTCACCCGCGGGGTGTAGCCGCCGGGGCAGCCGAGCTGGCGCATGGTGCTGGTCTGCCGGCAGGCCCGGTCGAAGTGGCCGCCGACGTACGCGGTCCCGCCCATGACGGCGATCGTGTGCACGTCCCCGTCGAACAGGTGGGTCCAGCGCACCGCGCCGGACGGCGAATATCCGACAGCCCGTCCGCCCGGCCCGCCCGTCGCGGTGTAGACGCCCCGGGCGTCGGCCGCCACGTCCATCACGTTTGCGGGCGCCTGCGGCCGGAAGCCGGTGACCAGCGAACCGCTGGACGCGCTGACCGCGGCCAGCCGGTCCGCCGAGCGGGCGCCGTTGACCTGGTGGAACTCGCCGCCGAGGTAGACCCGGCCGGGGGCGATCACCAGCGACCGGACCCGTCCGCCGGCGCTCGCCCGCCAGGACCGGTCGAGGGCGCCGGTGGTGTGCGAGAACGCGGCGAGGTTGCGCCGCTCGACGCCGTCGACGCTGGAGAAGCTGCCGCCCACGTACACGCGCCCGTTGCCGATCGCGAGCGTCGCCGCCTGGCCGGAGACCCGGTGGGCGAACCGCGCCACCCGGCCCGACGCCGCGTCGATCCGGGCCACGGCGTCGCGGCGCAGGCGGGAGACGGTGTCGAAGTCGCCGGCGGCGTACACCGCCGAGCCGGCGACGGCCAGGGCGCGGACGGTGCCGTTCGCGGCCGGCTGCCAGCCCAGGACAGCCCCGGTACGGGCATCGAGCGCGGCCAGCCGTCGGCGCGGAAAGCTCCGCCCGCGGAAGGTCACCGAGGTGAACGACCCACCGACGTAGACAACGTCACCGCGGAACGCGATGGCCCACACCGTGCCGTTGAACGAGGGAGTCGCCTGCGCGCGGGGAGTGGCAACGGCTGCCGGTGGCGCCGTCGCGACCGTGCCGCCGGCCAGGGCACAGAGCAGTGCAATGAGGACTGACATCTTTCGCATACCTTGATCAACTGGTCTCGGCGCGGAAAGTGTCGGCGGAGGAACGGCCGCATGGTCGGCACCGTCTCAGGAGGAGGCCCCCGGCCGGGGTGTCGGGATCGGTCGGGGTGGACAAGGCGATGGAGGTCCGGCATGGGTCGGTTCGGGATGGGTCTCATGGTCGCCGAGGCGGTTCTCGGCGCCGCCGCCGGCTGTGCGGGCCCGGCGGGAGAGCCGGCGCAGCCGTCCGGAAAGCCGCAGATCGAGTCGTCCGAGGCCGCGGCGGCTGCTTGCACTCCGCAGTGGGCGGACCTGGTCGGTGTCACGGCGGCCCGGGTGACGGCGGGCGGGCCCGCGGTCGTTCCACCGGGCTTCGACGGCCCGGTGCCGGTGCGGCTCTGCGTCTACCGGGTGCCCGCGGATCGGCAGGGCACCGAGAAGCCGGCCGGTGACCTCGTCTCCGGCCGCTACCTCGGCGACGAGCAGTGGGCCGGCGTCCGGCGCGAGATCGAGTCCGCCGGCGCCGCGGCTGTCTGTACCACCCCGGCGAGCAGGTTCGCCGTCCTGCACTTCGGCGCCGGGCAGATCTATGCGGAGCTGGACGGCTGCCGCCGGCTGCTGGCCACCGCGGCCGACGGGAGCGAGACGATCCGGCAGAGCCCGCCGGCGCTGATCGCGCTGCTCACGGCGCGGTGATCAGGCGAGGCCGCCGCCCGCGTGGATGTTCTGCCCGGTGATCCAGCGGCCGTCCGGGCCGGCGAGGAACGCCACCACGTCGGCGACGTCGGCCGGCTGACCGAGCCGGCCCAGCGGCGTCATCTGCGGCACGAGCGCCAGCGACTCGGCGGAGTTGGTCGAGCGCAGCAACTCGGTGTCCGTCGCGCCCGGCGAGACCGTGTTCACCGTGATGCCGCGGGCGCCCAGCTCCCGGGACGCTACCGCGCCGAACTGCTCCACCGCGCCCTTGCTGCCCACGTAGAGGCTGCCGCCCGGTGCGGGGCGCGTCGTGTTCAGGGTGGAGATCGTGATGATGCGGCCGTGGTCGCGCATGTGCCGTGCCGCATAGCGGATCGCCTGGAAGGTGGACTTGGCGTTGACCGCGAAGATGCGGTCGTACTCCTCGTCGGTCACGTCGGCGATCGCCGTGGGCGCGAAGGCCGCCGCCGCGTTGGCGACCAGGATGTCGAGGTGGTCGGCGCATTCGAGCAGCTCCCGGATCGCGCCGGGCTCGGCCAGGTCGGCCCGGAAGCCGCGGGCCGAGGGCACCGCCTCCTCGACGGCCTTGGCCTCCTCGTCGCGGCTGCGGTAGCCGAAGATCACCCGGGCGCCGTCGCGGGCCAGCCGCTCCACGATCGCCCGGCCGATGCCCCGCGACCCGCCCGTCACCACTGCCGTCTTGCCCGTCAGAGGCTCTGTCATACCGGTTGACGTTACCGCCCGGCGCGGGCCAATGCCCGGATCCATCTGACCGGATCGTTCCGGTCACGGTCGGGTCAGTGCCTTATCCGGTACGGCGTCAGCGACCAGGATGAGTGCCATGACAAACGCACTCGTCGTCATCGACGTTCAGGAGTCCTTCCGGGTCCGGCCGCTCTGGCAGACCGTCTCCAACCCGGCGATCGTCGAGCGGGTCGGCGCCCTCGTCGACGCCGCCCGGGCCGCCGGCGACCTCGTGGTGTGGGTGCTGCACGCCGAGCCGGGCAGCGGCGGCGAGTTCGATCCGGCGCGCGGCCATGTCCGGGTCGTGGCGGAGCTCGCACCCGCCGTCGGGGAGCCGATCATCACGAAGACCTCGCACAACGCCTTCACCACCACCAATCTGCAGCAGGTGCTCACCGAGCGCGGGATCCGCGACCTGGCGGTCTGCGGCATCCGGACCGAGCAGTGCGTCGAGACCACCGCCCGGGTCGGTTCCGATCTCGGGTACGCCGTCACGTTCGTCACCGATGCCACGGCGACCTTCCCGATCCCGCACTGGGACGCCCCGGCCGGCCAGACGGTCGGCGAGTTGCTGGCTGACCCGCGTACGCTGGCGGCCGAGGACGTGGTGACCCGCACCGAGTACGCGCTCGCCAGCCGCTTCGCCACCATCCGCACCGTCGCCGAGCTGACCGGGAGTTTGACCGGATCGTGAACCAGGTGGTCTTCCTCCTCGTGCCGCAGCTGCACCTGCTGGATCTCGCCGGCGCGGCCCAGGTCTTCTCGACCGTGGCCGATCACGGGCATCCCTACCGGCTGGCCTACGTGGCCGAGCAGCCCGACGTGCCGACCCACCAGGGCGTCACGCTGCGGGCCGAGCTGACCTGGCCGGAGCTCGGCCCGGGTGACCTGGTGGTGGTGCCCGGCTGGCGGGCGGCGGAGCTGGCCGGCACCGGCCATCTCACCGCGGCGACGCTGGGCCGGCTCGCCGCGCACCACGCGGCGGGCGGCACGGTGGCCAGCGTCTGCGCGGGGGCGGACGCGCTGGGCCGGGCGGGCCTGCTGGACGGCCGCCGCTGCACGTCCCACCACGATGTGCAGGACGAGCTGGCCCGGCGCTATCCGGCCGCGGTCCTGGTCCGGGACGTGCTCTATGTTTCCGACGACCGGGTGGTGACGTCGGCGGGCATCGCCAGCGGCATCGACCTGGCGCTGCACCTGGTCGCGGTGCGGCACGGCCCGGCGGTGGCCGCGCAGGTGGCCCGGCAGATGGTCGTCTACGCCCGGCGCAACGGCGACCAGCAGCAGGCGAGCGCGATGCTGCGGCACCGCGCACACCTCAGCGACGCGGTGCACCGGGTCCAGGACCGGATCGACGCGAGCTTCACGGCGCCGCTGCCGCTGGCCGAGCTGGCCCGCGCGGCCGGGGTCAGCGAGCGCACGCTGACCCGCCGCTTCGAGGCCGCGACCGGCCGGACGCCGCTGCGATACCAGCAGCTGCTCCGGGTGGAACGGGCCGAGTATCTGATCGGCCACGGCGAGACGGTCGAGGCGGCGGCCCACGCGGTCGGCTTCGCCGACGCCCGCATGCTGCGCCGCCTCCGCGCCCGCGCGAGCTGAGCCGCCTGCGCGCGCGAGTTGCGAGCCTGCGTGAGCCGCATCGCCCGCGAGTCGCGTGCGGTGGCCGCTCCCGCGAGCTGGGCCGTCAGATCGCCGGGTGCCCGAACAGCCCGGGCAGGCCGCCGCTGTGCAGGAAGACCACCTTGCCGTCCGGCGGGCTCGCCCGCAGCCCGGCCAGCGCGCGCCCGGTGTAGGTCGGATCGAGGAAGAGGCCCTCGGTGCGGGCGGCCAGGCTCAGCGCCTCCTGCACCGGGCGGGTCAGCGCCGCGTAGCCGGCTCCCACGTGTGTGCCGTCGATCTGCAGGTCTGCCGGGTGGACCGGCACGCCCATGGCCTCGAGCAGGGCGGCGACCGCGGCTCGCGGGTCCGGCAGCGCGCCGGTGTCCACCCCGAAGACCCGGCCCGGGCCGAGCGCGGCGACTAGGCCGGCCATCGTGCCGCCCGAGCCGACCGCCACCACCACCGTGCTCAGGTCCGGCAGCTGCGCGGTCAGCTCGCGGGCACAGTCCACATAGCCCAGTGCGGAGAACGCCGACGTGCCGCCGAACGGGATCACGAATCCCGGCTGCGCGGCCGCGACCTCGGCCAGCGGCGCGTCGCCGGCCCACACGATGCGGGCGCCGGCCAGCTGGTCCAGGATCAGGTTGCCTCGTACGGCCGACGGCTCGCTCCCGCGCAGCACCAGCACGCATTCCAGGCCGAGCCGCGCCGCCGCCGCAGCCGTCAGCCGGGCGTGGTTGGACTGCGCCGCACCGGTGGTGACCAGCGTCGTCGCGCCCGCCTGCAGGGCCTGGGCGCAGGTGTACTGCAGCTTGCGGACCTTGTTGCCGCCGCCGCCGAGCCCGGTCAGGTCGTCCCGCTTGAGCCACAGCTCGTCCAGCCCGAGGGCGGTGCCGAGCCGTGGCGCCGGCTCGAGCGGTGTCGGCCAGGTGCCCAGGGTGATCGGCTTGATGTCCACCCGAGAAGTCTAGGATCTCCGGCGTGAAACTGCGTGGTGTCCTGCTTGACCTCGACGGCACACTCGTCGACCACGAGGGCGCCGCCGCCGCGGGGTTGCGGGCGTGGCTGCCGACCATCGGATTGGCGCCGACGGACGAGGCGATCGCCCGCTGGGCCGCCGTGCAGGAGTCGCACCTGGCCGCCTGGCGCGACGGGCAGATCAGCTTCGCCGAGCAGCGTCGGCGCAGGCTGCGTGACTACCTGGGTACGGACGGCGCCGATGCGGAACTGGACGAGATCTTCGCCGGTTACCTCGTGCACTACGAGGGCGCCTGGCGTGCCTACGACGACGTGGCCGGCGCCCTGGCCGCGCTCGCCGCCGCCGGCCTGGCCACCGCCGTGTTGACCAACGGCATCCGCGGCCAGCAGCTCCGAAAGCTGGCCTGGACCGGCCTCGGCGACCGGGTCGGGCCGGTCTACACGGTCGACGATCTCGGGGTCGCCAAGCCGCATGCGGCGGCGTTCCGCGAGGCCTGTTCCCGGTGGGGGTTCGCACCGGGCGAGGTGCTCAGCGTCGGCGACAACTATGCCCTGGACGTGCTCGGGGCCCGCGCGGCCGGGCTGTCCGCCGTCCATCTGGACCGGCACGATCGCGGCCCGGCCGGCGAGCTGTGCCGGCTGACCTCGCTGCGGGAGCTGGACGCCCATCTCCGCGCAGGCTGAGGATCAGCCGGCGGGGCCTCACTTCAGGTGGATGATGCCGTCCGTGGTGACCTTCGGGCGGCCCTTGGTGCCGACCACGACGATCTTCACGGTGTGCTTCTTGGTGCTCGACCAGGACTTGGCCCAGACGGCCTGGCGGTACGCGGTCGTGCCGGACTTGAGGTCGACCGTGCCGACCTTCTTGCCGTCGACGTAGACAGACATTTTGCCGCTGGTCTTGCTCTTCATCGCCAGCAGGGCCACCGAGCGGGCGGTGAAGGTCCAGCTCAGTGAGGCGTTCTTCGCCGAACTGGCGAGCGCGGCCTTGCCCAGGTGCGAGCCGCCGGCGGCCTTCGACCACTTGCCGGAGCGCTTGCCCTTGGTCTCGGCGACCAGCGTCGTCGTGCGGGTCACCGGGGCGGCGATCGCGTTGCCGGCGAGGTCGACGGCCTGCAGGCGCCAGGTGGTCTTCGCGCCGGGCTTGGCGGAGGTGTTCCAGCTGCGGACGCTCGGCCCGAAGGTGGCGGGGACGGGCGCGGTGGCCCGCACCGACGACAGCCCGACCGCGTCGGATGCCTGCCAGCTCAGCTTGACCGGCGCGGCGGTGGGGCTCATGGCGCCGGTCCGCAGGGTCACGTCCGGCCGGCCGGGGAAGGCCGGCTTGGTGATGTCGGCCGTCACCGTCTTGACGGCGCTCACCGACGTGGGCCCGTCGACGCGGTTCAGCTGGATCTGGACGCTGTGCCGGCCGGGGGCGAGTTTCACCGAGGCGGAGCGCGCGGTGGCCGCGGCGGTGGCGGCCCGCTTGCCGTCGACCCGGACCTCGAAGCCGCCGATGACCCCGCCCGGCGTGCTGACCGACCAGGAGACCTTGAGGGTGTCCCGGACGACGTAGGTCGCGCTGGACTGCCGACCGTCGGCGAGGCCGGTGATCCGCAGGCCGGAGAGCACCCCGGCGGCCTCGGTGCGCAGCGCGGGCAGCCGGGCGTACAGGGCGTTGCCGGGACAGGCCGTCGCCTGCACGTCGCGGTGTCCCGCGATCCGGCCCATGGTGACCCGGTCGCCGGTCTTGACCTTGTCGTTGCTGCCCTGCGCGGTGGTCGTGAACTTCGCGGCCGGGTCGTTGCCGTACAGCCCCAGCTTGTACGCGGCCAGCTGCGCGATCTTGGTGGTGACGGCGGCGGGCACGGCGGTCGTGCTGAACTCGCCGAGGACCGCCACGGCGGCGTAGTTGGTGTTGAACGGCGGGGTGTGCGCCCCGACCACGGGCCGGCCCACGCCGCCCTTGCGGCCCTCGTAGAGCGTGCCGCACTTGTCGACCAGGAAGTTGTACTCCATGTCGTTGAGCTTCTTGCCCGTCACGGCGTACGTGTAGATGCTGCGGATGATCTTGCCGGCGTCCGCGCACGCATAGCCGTTGGAATTGCTCCCGCTCTGCGCGGTGTGGTGCACGAAGAGCGCGTTGATCGTGGTGCCGTAGACCGGTGCGTTCTTGACCAGCGTCTCGTCGGCGCTCCAGCCCTTGCGGCTCACGTAGGCCGGCATCGCGCTGTTGGCCGGGACGTTCGGCGCCGTCGTGGCGGGCGGCTTCGTCGTCGTCGGGGCCGGGGTCGCGGCCGTCGTGGCGGCCGGGCTGCTCGGCGTGCTCGCCGCGGGCTCGGGGGTGTCGGCCGGGGGCTGCTCGGGCTCGGGCACGTCTGTGTCGGCCGGGGGCGGTTCGACCGACGCGGACTCCTCCGGGTCTGCCAGCGGCAATCCACCGCCCTGACCGCCGCTGGTCGTGGGACCGGGGTCGACGAGGGTGAGCCGCAGGCCCGCCGGCAGCTTGTTCGAGGTGCGGCCGGCGGCGGAGACCACCTTCACCTCGACGCCGTTCGACTCGCCGACCCACAGCCCGAGGCTGCCGCCCCGGGTGCGCCCGGCGACCACATCCGGGTCGCCGGCGGCGACCGCGGGCTCCAGATCCAGGCTCTGCCAGGAGGACCAGTCGCCGGAGGCGGTCGATCGGGTACGCACGGCGGCGTCGCCCTTGAACGACAGCAGCGCGTCGTTCCAGGTGACCCCGAGCAGGCTGAAGCGGGTGACGCTGCGCTTCGCCAGCCGCAGCGTCTCCCGGCCCTTCTCGACGACCGGCTTGCCGTCGAGGTCGAGTGACTGTGTGGTGACCGGCGGTGGCGGCGGGCCGGTGGGTAGCGGCTCGGCGGCGGCCTCGGCGGCGTCGGCGACCGGCGCCGGTGCCGGATCGGACGACCGAGTCAGCACGACTCCGGTCACTGTGAGTGCTGCTGCCGCGACTGTCGCCGTGGCACCCATCAGCATTCGTGACCTGCTGACTATCACGCTTGACGCCCCCGTGTCGTTCTGGCGACCACGATCAAGGTCACCGACAGAGCGACACCTTACCGGTCGGTGGGCCCGCGGTGTATCCGTCCACTGTGCCCTGTGTGACGGTACCGGCCGGCGAACCGTTGCACACACAGAGTGAGCACGCCGGCGGCGATGATCGCGGCGACGTTGATGACCAGTTGCAGCGCCGAGCCGGCGGCCTCGTTCAGCACGCCGTAGGCGAGCGCCACCGCGACGTTCGCGGCGGCGGGCACCGTCGTCACCGAGATCAGGACCCCCACCAGGGTGCCCGCCTTCGCCGAGGTCAGCGACAGCATCCCGGCCACCCCGGCGAGGAAGCCGACGACCCAGCTCAGCGCGTCCGGCTGCCAGATGAACTCGGTCAGCGGCCGGTCGCCGAGCAGCATGTCCTTGCCGACCAGGCCGAACGCGGTCAGCGCCCAGGTGGTCGCGACGGTGACCAGCATGCCTACCGCGAAGCCGACCCCCAGCGCCAGCAGGGCCCGGCGGACCAGGGCGGGCCGGCGGCGCACGACACCGACACAGACGGCGGCCAGCGGCCCGAACTCGGGACCGACGACCATCGCACCGACGATGAGGATGGGCTGATCGAGCAGGACGCCGATGCCGGCGATCACGGTCGCCACGATCATGAAGGTGAGGAACGCGCCGGACAGCTCCGAATCCGCCGCGGTGGCGTGCTCGACCTCCTCCCACACCACGGCGTCCACGCCGAGGCCGGGCACCCGCCGCTCGGCCCGGTCGGCCGCGGCGGACAGCGTGGTGTCGACCTTCTCCAGCATGATCGAGCCGTCCCGGTCGACGCCCAGGCCGCGCAGCCGCTCGATGATCGCGCTGGCGCCCTCCCGGACGACGTCGCAGAAGACCAGATCCCCGACGGGCTCGACGGCCGCGCCGGGCAGCACCACGACGTGGGTCACCGCGTCGTTGCCGGTCAACAACTCCTGGACGGCCGCCGTACGGTCGGGCGGAACGATGATCCTCAGGTGCAGCACGCCGCCATCAAACCACTGCTCAGGCGTGGATCGGCCCCGCGGTGGCGGTGAGCCGTTCCCCGGTGCCGTTCCAGCGCACGGCAACGATCTCGGCCGCGATGCTGACCGCGGTCTCCTCCGGGGTGCGCGCGCCCAGGTCGAGCCCGATCGGGGAGGCCAGCCGGGCGATCGCGGCCGGGCCGAGGCCGGTCTCGCGCAGCCGCTTGAGCCGGTCGTCGTGGGTGCGCCGGGAGCCCATCGCGCCGACGTACGCGACCGGCAGCTCGAGCGCCACCTCCAGCACCGGCACGTCGAACTTCGGGTCGTGGGTCAGCACGCACAGCACCGTGCGCGGGTCGATCCGCCCGGCCTCGGCCTCGGCGGCGAGGTAGCGGTGCGGCCAGGCGACGACGACCTCGTCGGCGTCGGGGAAGCGCCGGGCGGTGGCGAAGACCGGCCGGGCGTCGCAGACCGTCACCCGGTAGCCGAGGAACGCGCCGATCCGGGCGACCGCCGCGGCATGGTCGGTCGCCCCGAACACGATCATCCGGGCGGCCGGCGCGAACGAGGTGACCAGCACGGTCAGCCCGGCGCCGCGGCGCTCGCCGGCCGGGCCGTAGTGCAGCAGCCCGGTGCGCCCGGCGGCGAGCATCCCCCGGCCGTCGTCCGTGGCCGCGTCGTCCAGCCGGTCGCCGCCGAGCGAACCGTGCCGGGCGTCGCCGGTGATGACCAGATGCCTGCCGAGCCGCTCCGGCGGGCCCTCCACGCAGGTGAGCAGCGCCACCGGCAGGTCCGCGGCGACAGCCTCGGCGAGCACCGGCAACTCGGGGAAACCGGCCCGCTCCACGAACAGCTCGATAGTGCCGCCGCAGGGCAGCCCGACCTCGAACGCGTCGTCGTCGCTGATGCCGTATCGCACCGTCTGCGGCTGCCCGGTGCCGGCGACCTCGCGGCACAGCTCGTAGACGGCACCCTCGACGCAGCCGCCGGAAACGCTGCCGACCGCGGTGCCCTCGGCGCTCACCAGCATCGCCGCGCCCGGCTGCCGGGGCGCGCTCGACCAGGTGGCGGTGACGGTCGCCAGCCCGGCCGGCTCGCCGTCGCGCCACCAGGCCAGCAGATCCTCCAGGACGTCACGCATGATCAGTCACCTGCTCCGGCTCGTCGAGGTCGGTGTCGTCCGCGAGATGGCCGACCGGGACGACCCGGACCCGGTCGGCGTGCGCGCGCAGGTAGTCGCGGGCACCACGGTCGCCGGTGGCGCTGCGCGCGACTCCCGCCCAGTGCTCGCGGCCGAGCAGCACCGGATGCGACCGGCGCCCGTCGTAGCCGCCCATGACCAGGGCGTCCGGGGTGGCATCGGCGGCTATGGCCCGTACCGAAGCGGGGGTGACGCCGGGCATGTCGACCAGCAGGACCACCGCCGCGCCGGCCGGGCCGCCGGCCAGCGCCGCCAGGCCGGCGCGCAGCGACGAGGCCATGCCGGTCGCCCAGTCCGGATTCTCGACGAACGTCAATTCGGGCGCGATCGCGCGGACCTGCGCGGCCTGGGCGCCGACCACGACCACGGGCTCGGCCACGCCGGCCTCGCGCAGAGCGCCGGCCGCGCGGCGCACGAGCAGGTCGCCCCGGTATGCCACCAGCGCTTTCGGCATCCCGTACCGCCGGCCGGCGCCCGCGGCGAGAACCAGCCCGGCGATCTCCATCGTTGGAGCCTAGTCCCGCGGCGGGAATTGGCTAGCGTCGCCGCAGCCTCCTACCCAGGGAGGAGGAGGGCTCCGACCACCGGCCGCGGGACGGGCCCGCGGGCGGGCGAAACCGCCGGCCGGCGCCGAAAGCATGAAGCCATGACAAACGTGCTGCGCTGGCACCGCCCGCTGATGATGTTCGCCGCCGCGATGGCCGTCCTCGCCGTCGTCGCGGCGGTCGGGGTCTTCGCCGACCCGCGCGTCCTGACCGGCGCGCCGATCTGGCTCAAGCCGTTCAAGTTCGCGGTCTCCTTCGTCCTCTACACCGCCACCTTCGCGTGGATGCTCTCCCTGCTGCCGCGGCGCAGCCGCGTCGCCGAGTGGGCCGGCACGGTCCTGGTGGCCGTATCCGTCGCCGAGATAGTCGTCATCGTGATCCAGGTCGTGCGCGGCGAGACCAGCCACTACAACGAGACCAGCGCCCTCAACAACGCGCTCTGGCAGGTCATGAGCACCTCGATCATGGTGCTGTTCGTCGCGCACTTCGTGATCGGCATCGTGGTGCTCCGGCAGCGGCTTGCCGACCGGGTGTCCGCGCACGCCGTCCGCTGGGGCCTGGGACTGTCCCTGCTCGGGATGGCCGCGGCCATCCCGATGGTGCAACCCGACCAGTACGGGCACAGCGTCGGCGTCCCCGACGGCGGGCCGGGGCTGCCGGTGGTCGGCTGGAGCACCACCGGCGGCGACCTGCGGATCGGGCACTTCGTCGGGCTGCACGCGCTGCAGGCGCTGCCGCTGCTCGCCCTGCTGCTCGGCAACCGGCTCGACGAACTGACCCGGATCCGGCTGCTGCTGGTCGGCGGCCTCGCCTACGGCACGCTCACGCTGCTGCTGACCTGGCAGGCGTTGCGTGGTCTGCCGCTGCTGCGACCCGACGCCCTGACGCTGGCCGCCTTCGCCGCCCTGGCCGCCGCGACGGCGATCGCCACGGTCACGGTGGTCGCCCGTCGCCGCCAGCCGGTTCTGGAACTTGCGGCATGATCGAGCGCATCGAGCGAGCGGAGGGCCGGGCATGACCGGGGTGCTGTTCGGGCTCACGTTCGCGGTCGCCGCGCCGTTCTGGGTGCTCATGATCCTGCTGCCCGGCTGGTCCTGGACCCGGCGGATCGTCGCCTCGCCGCTGATCGTGCTGCCGGTCGTGCTGATCTACGCGCTGCTGGTCATCCCCGCCCTCGGCGAGGTGCTGCCGGCCGTCGCCTCGCCCACCCTCGGCGGCGTACGGGAACTGCTCGGCACGGCCGACGGCGCGGCAGCGGCCTGGGCCCACATGATCGCGTTTGATCTCTTCGTGGGCCGCTGGTGCTGGCTGGACAGCCGGGAGCGGGCCGTGCCCGCGCTGATCATGTCGCCGGTGCTGGTGCTGACGATCCTGCTCGGTCCCCTGGGCCTGCTGGTCTATCTGCTGGTCCGGACCCGCTACACCGCCGTCCGGAGCGCCTAGGGTGGTTCTCGTGGGATGGGTGGGCCGGATCTTCGACGCGCGCGACACGTTCGTGCGGATGCTGCTGCTCGACCTGAGCGGCGTCAGCTATCTGCTCTTCGGCAACGACGACGGCAACCCGCCGACCCGGACGCAGTTGCTGCTCGCCGTGGCGGCGTTCGCCTGCGCGTTGATCTTCCACCGCCGGCACGTGCTTGGCCTGCTCGCCCAGGTCGCCCTGCTGGTGCCGGCGTTCGTGCTGCTCGACGACGCGACCATCAACCAGGTGGGCACCAGCTGGATCCTGCTCGAGCTGGCCATGTGGGCGAGCCGCCCACGCGTGCTGTGGTCCGGCGCGGCCCTGGTGGCGGTGGTCTACCTGGCGTTCGACCTGGGCCGGCCGCCGTCGCCGATCGCGGCGCCGATCTTCGGGCTCCTGATCGTGGTCGGCCTGCCGGTGCTGCTCGGGCTGGTCATCCGCACCACGCGCGAGCTGGGCGTGCAGGCGCAGCGCCGGGCGGAATCGGAGAGCCGGGCGGCCCGCGCGGACGAGCGTTCGGCGATCGCCCGCGAACTGCACGACGTGGTCGCGCACCACGTGGCGTCGATGGTGCTGCGGGTCGGGGTGGCCCGGCACGTGCTGCCGGACGTGGATCCGCGGGTGACCGAGGTCTTCGACGACGTGCACGGCACCGGCACGGCCGCGCTGGCGGACCTGCGCCGGCTGGTCGAGGTGCTGCGGGATCCGTCGCGGCGCACGGACGCGGCGCTCACCGCGATCGAGCCCGGCGCCCTGCCGGCGGCCCTCGAAGCGGCGGTGGAGACGGCCCAGCGGGCGGGGCTGACGGTGGAGGCGACGATCGCACCGGAGGCCGGCACGCTGGACGTGGTCCGGAGCCTGGCGGTGCTGCGCCTGACCCAGGAGGCACTGACCAATGTGGCCAAGCACGCCGGCCCGGCCGCCCATGCGAGCCTGACGGTGGAGGTCCGCGACGAAGACGTGGTCTGGTCGGTGGCGGACGACGGCGGCGGGATCGTGCCCGGGCTGCCCTCCGGCGGCGGCCACGGCCTGACCGGGATGCGCGAGCGGGTCGAGGTGCTGGGCGGCCGGCTCACGGCCGGCCCGGCGGCGGGCGGCTGGCGCGTCGAGACCGTGCTGCCGGCGATCCAGCCGCTGCCGGCGGCGGGGGCCGCGTGATCCGGCTGCTGCTGGTCGACGACCAGCCGCTGATCCGCGCCGGGTTGCGGATGCTCTGCGACGCCGAGACCGACCTGACGGTGGTCGGCGAGGCGGCGAACGGGCGCGACGCGATCTCGCTCGCCGCCCGGCTCGTCCCCGACGTCATCGTCATGGACCTGCGCATGCCCGGGGTGGACGGCATCACGGCGACCAGCCGCATCCTCGCCGAACGCCCGGCCGCCCGGGTCGTCGTGCTGACCACCTTCGGCGACGACGACCACCTCTACCCGGCGCTCACCGCCGGGGCCTGCGGCTTCCTGCTCAAGGACGCGCCGCCGGTCGAACTGCTGGACGGGATCCGGCGGGCCGCGGCGGGGGAGAGCCCGTTCAGCCAGGAGGTGCTGCGGCGGCTGGTCACCCGCGCGGTCGCCGCCCGGGTGGGGCAGCCGCGGCAGGTGAACGGGCTGACCGCGCGCGAACGGGACGTGCTGGAGCTGGTGGCGGATGGCCTGTCCAACAACGAGATCGCCGACCGCCTGCACATCGGCGTGACGACGGTGAAGACCCACATCACCAGCCTGATGACCAAGACCGACAGCCCGAACCGTGTCCGCCTGGCGCTTTACGCCCGCAGCGGCTGACCTCGGCCGTGGCCGGAACGAAGCCTCTGCGCTGGCCGAACAGGAGTGTCGTCGCCGCGACAGCGCGGTGAAAGCGTGGTGAAGGCAACCCCCTGAATGCTGTGCCTGGTGCCGTGTGCGGACGGCCCGGTGCGATCCGGGGGAGATCAGGTTGAACAGATTCTGGGGCCGGGCAGTCCTGGTGGGCGCCCTGCTGGCGGCGCCGGCCGTGCCTGGGGCGAGGCGGTTCGAGGCGCCGGCGCCGCCGGCCCGGCCGGTCGCGGAGGCGGCGACCAGCGAGGTGGCGCTCGCGGTGGCCCGGCGGCAGGGCAGCGACGTCGTCGCCGCCGACCTGACGACGGAGACCCGCCTGGTGCGGGCTCATCCTGACGGGACGATGAGCGCCGACGTGGCCAACCGCCCGGTGCGGACTGCCCGGGGCGGCCGCTGGCGGGACATCGATCCCACTCTCGTACGGCGTCCCGACGGCACCGTGGCACCCACGGCGACCATCGTCGACGTGGCGTTCTCGGGTGGCGGCCCGGCGAAGCCGCTGATGGTGATGCGCGTTGCCGGTGGCAGCGTGGCCTACCACTGGCCGGGCGTGCTGCCGGCGCCGCGGCTGGACGGACCGGTCGCCACGTACGCCGATGTGTTGCCGGGCGTCGATCTGACGATGCGCGCGGAGGCGACCGGTTACGCCAAGCGGCTGGTCGTGCGGACCGCCGCGGCGGCGAAGAATCCCGCCCTGCGCGCGCTGCGCCTGCGGATCAGCGTGCACAAGCTCAAGGTCGGCGTCACGACGGAGGGCGGCACCGAGATTCGCGACCCCGCGGGCAAGCTGGTCCTGGCCGGGCCCCCGGCGGTGATGTGGGACGACGCGGGGTCCTCGGTGGACGGTCCGGGTGAGGGGGCGAGGACGGCACGGGTGAAGCTGTCGGTGCGTGGTACGACTCTCTCCCTGGTGCCGGCGACGGGCTTCCTCAGCGACCCGGCGACCCGCTTCCCGGTGGTCATCGATCCCAGCGAGCACCTGGCCGGGCGCGGCGACTGGGCGGTCGTGTTCAGCGGCTACCGGAACGACAGCTACTGGTACGGCGACGGCGAGGGCGTCGGCAAGGTGGGCGCGTGCCCCGTGCTGTTCGGCGGTGTGTGCAATGGCATCGGCGTCGCCCGGACCTATTACAGCTTCGACACCAGCTTTCTGGCCGGCCGGCAGATCATCGAGCCGGAGAACACCAAGATCTCCATAGACACCACGCACGGCACCGACTGCGCCGCCCGCAGTCACGCGCTGTACCGCTACGACGGCGACATCTGGAACGGCATGACCTGGGACAGCCAGCCGCCGCTGAGCCGGGTCGCCGCCACCGGCGTCGGGTGCACCGGCGACGCCGTCTGGAACATCGGTTCCAGCATTCAGCTCGGCGGCCATACCTCGTACGCCGTGATCGCCGACAATGAGGCCACCGACCGGGACGGCCAGCTCTCCTGGCGCAAATACGGCAACGCCGCGTGGCTGCGGGTCAAGTTCAACACCCCGCCCAACCACCCCGAGGACGTCCGGGTGCAGCCGGGCCTGCCCGCGCCGTGCCGCTGGTGCGCCGGCAAGTCGTGGATCTCCGCCGGATCGATCGACCTGCAGGCCTATCTGACCGACCCGGACCAGCAGGAGGCGCTCAGCGCGCTTTGGCGCGTCACGCACAACGGCACCGGGCAGGACGTCACCACGGGTGGTCTCGGCTCGGGCAGCTGGCACACCCTGCGGCAGAGCCTGGCCGAATGGGACGGGCAGGAGATCTCCTGGTCGGTCGCGGCGCGCGATGCCGCCGGCAGCGAGAGCGGCCGGCGCCAGGGACCGGGCCCGTTCGTGGTGGACCGGACCGGCCCGGCCGCCGCACCCACCGTCGCCGCCAAGCTCTATCCCGCCGACAACCGCTGGCACGGCGGCGTCGGCGTGGCCGGTGACTTCACCTTCACCGCCGGCGGCGTGGCCGATGTCGACCACTACCTCTACGGCTTCAGCGACCCGCCGAACACCCCGGTCGACGCGACCGCGCTGGGCGGCGGCGCCACGGTGACCCTGACGCCGCCGGGCGACGGCCCGCGCGACCTTTACGTGCAGAGCGTGGACCGGGCCGGTAACCTCGGCCCGCGGACGGTGCACCGCTTCTACGTCCGCGCGGGCAACGGCCCGGTCGCGCAGTGGTCCTTCGAGGGTGACGCCCGGGACAGCGCGTTCCTGGGCTGGCGCGACGGGACCCTGCTGGGCGGCGCGGGTTACGTCCCGGGCGCGGTCGGCACCGCGGTGGGCCTCGACGGGAAAGCCGGCCGCGTCGCCGTCACCGACGGCTTGCGCACCGACATCGGCTTCTCGGTCTCCGCGTGGGCGAAGCTGGACAACCTCACGGCGACGACGGCCACCGTGGTCAGCCAGAGCGGCACCAACACGGTCGCCTATTCGATCCAGTACGAGAAGTCGTCTGGCAAGTGGGTCTTCGTCCTGCCACAGACCGACTCGGAGATCCCGCCCGGATACACGTTCGTCCGTTCGACCGCTCCGGCGGTCGCGGGCCAGTGGACCCACCTCGCCGGCGTCTACGACGTCCAGCAGAAGAAGATCCTCTTCTACGTCAACGGGATCCTCGCCGGCAGCACGGCGCACGATCCCACCTGGACCGGCTCGGGCTACCTGCGCATCGGCTACCAGGAGATCGCCGGTCAGCTTCGGGGCCATCTGCCCGGAACGATCGACGAGGTCAAGCTCTACGACCGGGTCCTGTCCGCCACGGAGGTCCGCGCGCAGGTCAGCCACGACAACGTCCAGCTCGGCTACTGGAAGTTCGACGACGAGGCCGGGAGCCGGACGGCGGTCAACGCGGTGGCGGGCGGGGCGGCCGGTGTCCTGAACGGCGGTGCCGAGCTGGTGCCCGGCCAGGTCAACGGCGCGGTCCGGCTCGACGGCCCGGACGACTACGTGACCACCGGCGGGCCGGCGGTCCGTACCGATCAGAGCTTCACCCTGGCGGGCTGGCTCACCGCGAGCCGGACCCCGGCGCCGGCGGGGATCGCCACGGCGCTCTCCCAGGACGGCACCGCCTTCAGCGGCTTCCAAGTGGGCTACCGCAACGTCGACGGCGGCGTGTGGGAGCTGCACCTGCCGTCGGCGGACGCGGTGAGCCGCCCCGGCGACACTGTCGTGCGGAGCGCACCGGGCACCGCGGTCGCCGGGCGGGCCGCTCACGTGGCGGCCGTGTACGACGCGGCCACCGGCCAGGCTCGGCTCTACGTAGACGGTCAGCTCGCCGGATCCGCGGCACGAACCGGCGGATTCGACGCCGCGGGCGCGTTCCGGGTCGGCGGGGGCCTGTGGGAGGGCGTCCGAGGCAACCCGTGGCACGGCACGGTGGACGAGGTACGCGCCTACAACCGCGTGCTGGCCGCCGAGGAGGTGCAGGGGCTGGTCAGCCGGGACTCGGTGGCGGTGGCCCGCTGGGGCTTCGACGGCAACCTGGCCGCCACCCCCGGCGCCTTCGACGGCCGCGACACCGGGCACCCGGTCAGCTACGCCGCCGGCCAGTCGACGCTGCCCGAGCCGAACGACCTCGCGGTCCGGCTGGACGGGTCGGCGGGCTACGTCTCCGCCGCCCACGCCGTCGACACCACCCGCAGCTTCTCGGTGGCGGCCTGGGCCCGGCTGGACAAGGTGGGCGGGAACCCGACCGTCGTCTCCCAGGACGGCAGCCGGATCCGGTCCTTCCAGCTCTCCGCCACGCCGGAGGGCAAGTGGGCGTTCACCGTCGCAGGCGCTGACGCCGACGCGAACGCCGACGACTACCGGGTGACCGGCCCGACGGTGCAGGTCGGCTCGTGGGCACACCTGGCGGCCACGTACAACGCCGCCGCCCGGCGCATCGAGCTGTACGTCAACGGGGTGCTGGCCGGATCGCGTGACGACGCGCGGGTCTTCGGCCACGCCACCGGGGAGCTGCAGATCGGTGCGGCGAAGCGGGCCGGCGACATCACCGACCTCTTCGCCGGAGCGGTCGACGACGTGTCGGTCTGGTCGCGACCACTGGTCGGCGAGGAGATCAAGCAGATGGCGGGCCGCGACCTGAGCCTGGCGCACCAGTGGCGGCTGGACGAGCCCAGCGGCGGCAACACCGCCGACGCCGTCGGTACGCGCAGCGGCACCCTCGCCGGCGACGCCCGTTTCGCGGTGGGCCGGGTCGGCAACGGCGTGCACCTGGACGGCGCCGGGGACGCGGTGACGACCACCGGTGTCGACATCCCCACCGACAAGGCCTTCACCGTTACGGCGTGGGTCCGGCTCTCCTCGGCCGAGTGCGACTTCTCGGAGCACGCCGAGTGCACGGCCGACGCGGTCACGGTCGACGGGGAGAAGACGAGCAAGTTCCGGCTCGGCCACCGCATCGACAACGACCAGTACCAGTGGGGTGCCTGGTTCTTCGAGCTGCCCGAGAGCGACGCCGCCGACGCGGTGGTCACCAAGGCCTCGCTGGTCACCCGCCTCGAGGAGCTCGATACCTGGGTGCACCTGACCGGCGTCTACGACCCGGCGACCCGGATGGCTGTGCTCTACGTCGACGCCGGGCGGCACGACGTCGGCACCGTCAACAACGCCTGGCGGGCCTCGGGCGGCCTGGCGATCGGACGCGGCCGGATCGCCGGGAGAACCGCCGAATACTTCGACGGCGACGTGGACGACGTCCGTCTCTACACCGGCGCGCTGGACGCCCAGCGCATCGCGGCCCTACGCGCCGCGTACCCGGCGGAGGAGGGCCCGGTCACCGTGCCGGCGCCGGACGCCGGCCACTGGAAGTACGACGAGAACACCGGGACCTCCCTCGCCGACGCCTCCGGCCAGGGCCGGACCGCGACGCTCCGGGGCGGGGTGACCTGGGTCGGCGGGCGGGACGCCTACGGGGTGCTGCTCGACGGCACCAGCGGTTACGCCGAGACCGCCACCGCCGCCCTGGACACCACGCGAGACTTCACGGCCGCCGCGTGGGTCTATCCGACCACCACCGACAGTACGAACAGGACGGTGCTCGGGCAGGACGGCAAGCGGGTCAGCAGCTTCCAGCTTCGCTACGACGGCGCGTCCCGCAAGTGGGCCGTGGTGCTGCCCCGGACCGACGCGGACAACCCGGAATCGCTCATCCTGCTCTCCGGTGAGGCCGTGGTTGCCGGCGAGTGGGCGCACCTCGCGCTGACCTACGACGCGTCGCTGGCGCAGGTCCGCCTCTACGTCAACGGCATGCTCTCCGCGGCGCAGGTCGGGGTCGGCGTGCTGCCCTCGGCCGGGCCGGTCTCGATGGGCCGTGGCCGGTGGAACGGCGGCCCCACCGGATACTTCGCCCGGGGAATCGACGACGTCCGGCTCTACCGGAAGGTGCTCTCCGGAGGCCAGGTCCGCAGGCTGCACGACCAGGCCGCGGACGTGGCGTTCGGGTCCTACCGGTTCGACGACGGCACGACCCGCGACTACTCGTGGCGCAAGAACGATGCCACGGCGTCCGGCGGGGCGGCCTCCGGTCCTGGGATCAGCGGCACCGCGCTGACCCTGGACGGCCTCAACGGCGAGGCGGTGGCCGGCTCGCCCGGCGTCTCCATGCGCGACAGCTTCAGCGTCAGCGCGTGGGCGTACCTGACCCGGAACGACCGCACGGCCACGATCGTCAGCCAGGAGGGCTCCCGCAACAGCGGCTTTGTGCTGCAGTACCGCACCGGTCTGAACCGCTGGGCCTTCGGGCAGGCGGCCGCGGACTCCGACGGCGCGCCGATGCTCTATGCGGCCGCCCAGCAGGCGCCGGTGCTCAACCAATGGACCCACGTTACGGGCGTCTACGACTACACCGCACGGCAGCTACGCATCTACGTGGACGGGCAGCTGGCCGGCACCCGCGACGACACGCTGCTGTGGCCGGGCACCGGCAACCTGGTCCTCGGCCGGTCCCGATACCAGGGTGCGAAGGCTCAGTACTTCACCGGATCCATCGACGAGGTCCGCGTCGGTTACGGTCTGCCGGCGGACTCCCGCCTGGCGATCCGCGGCGGCTGGCCGCTGCCGCCGGCCGGGCAGCTGGGCCGGTACGTCAACGCGGCAGGTGAGCGGTACACGGCCGGCACCGGTGAAAGGCCACCCGACGGCTACCACTTCGACGGCGTGCTGGGCCGGGCGGCCAAGGCCGGACCGCACACGACGATGCTGTACTCGTGCCGGTCCGGGGACGACCACTTCAGCTCCACCGACAGCACCTGCGAGGGCGGCACCAAACTCGGTGAGACCGGGCTGATCTACCCGCAGGCGCCGGCCAACATCCCGACCGTCGCCCTCTACCGGTGTGTGCGGGGGACCGACCGCTACGACACCCGGCTGAACACCTGCGGCGGCACGTTGCTGGGCCACGCCGTCGGGTACGCCGCGCTGAGCCGGTACTACCACGACGACGACGCCGAGCATCAATCCACCGTCAATGCCACCCCACCCGGCTACCGGTTTGAGGGCTCGCAGGGCTACCTCGCGCTGACGCCGGTGGCCGGCACCGTCACCCTGTACGGCTGCCAGGAAGGCGTCGACCAGTTCCCCTCCACCGACGCGACGTGCGGGGGCCGGACGGTGCTCGGCCAGCTGGGCGCGATCTGGTCCCAGGCGCCGCCCGGTGCGGACAGCCGGCCGCTCTACCGCTGTGCCGTCAACGGGCAGCGCTTCACCTCCGGCTCGGCCACCTGTGAGGGCTTCACGGTGGAGGCCCTGCTCGGCCACGTCCTCGTCACCCCGCCGACCACGACCGCGGAGTTCCCCTCATGAGCGCCAGGAAACGTATCGCGGCATTGCTCCCCTTGATCCTGGTGGTCACGCTGACCACCGTGGTCCGGACGGCCGGGCCGGCCGCCGCGGCCGGGCCCTCGTTCGGCCTGGAGCAGACCGCGTCGGTGGCCGTGACGCCGGTCGGTATGACCGGCCGCCCGGCCGACGAGGCGTCGCGGCTGGCGCTGCACGGCAATCAGCCGGCCGGCGGCGGTGGCGGCCCGGCGGGCGGCGGAAACCCGTCGGCGAGCCCGCTGGCCGCCGCCGCCACCTGGCAGGTCTCGCCGAACACCGGCGACTTCACCTGGTCCTACCCGCTGCGGGTGCCGCCCGTACCGGGCGGTACGGCACCCGGGCTGGCGCTGAGCTACGCCTCGTCCGCCGTGGACGGCCGGTCCAGCGCGACCAACAACCAGGCGTCCTGGGTGGGTGACGGCTGGGACCTGTCGGTCGGCTTCATCGAGCGTGCGTACCAGCCCTGCAAGCAGGGGCCGGACCTGTGCTGGCGCAACGACAACGCCACCGCCGCGTTCGGCGGGGGCGGGCGCCTGATCCATGAGTCGGGTGACACCTGGCGGGCCGAGACCGACGACGGCAGCCGGATCGAACGGTTCCTGAACGCCGGCAACGGCGACGACAACGGCGAGCACTGGAAGATCACCAAGGTCGACGGCACGCAGTACTTCTTCGGCTCCCGCCCGGAGGCGTCCTCGACCTGGACCGTGCCGGTCCGCGGGGACGACGCGGGTGAGCCGTGCGCTGGCGGCCGGTGCACCCAGGCCTGGCGCTGGAACCTCGACAAGGTCGTCGACCCGCACGGCAACGCCATCCTGTACGGCTACGACATCGAGACCAACAGCTACGGCGAACCGGCGGTCAGCTACGTCCGCGCCGGTCACCTCCGCAGCGCCGAGTACGGCCCGGTGCTGGACGGCAAGCGCGGCGCCCGCGTCGACTTCCTGACCGAGGACCGGTGCGTGCCCGGCAGCGACTGCCGTCCGGAGCTCAAGGCGAACTGGCCCGACGTCCCGTGGGACGACAAGTGCGACACCGGGTCGTGCCCCGGCAAGCTGTGGCCGAGCTTCTGGGACACCAAGCGGCTCTCCTCGGTACGCACCAGCGTGCTGGCCGGCGGCGAGTACCGGACGGTGGACTCGTGGACGCTGGCACACACCTACCCGTACGCGGGGGACGACGCCTCCCGGGCGGCGCTCTGGCTGCGCTCGATCACGCACACCGGCCACGTCGGGGGTGAGATCCAGCTGCCGGAAGTGACCTTCGAGGGCATCCGGAAACCCAACCGGGTGGTGTTGCCGGACAACTTCACGCCGCTGAACCGCTACCGGATCAGCGCCGTGGTGTCGGAGACCGGTGGTGTCACCGAGGCCACGTACCGGGACCCGGACTGCACCGCGGCGAGCTTGCCGACCGAGCCGGAGCACAACGGCCGGCTGTGCTATCCGGTGAAGTGGCAGCCGCCGGGGAGCGCCAAGGAGCGCACCGACTACTTCCTGAAGTACGCGGTGGCCGAGGTCAAGCAGCTGGACCGATTCGGCTCGGGGGTGGCCGGACTGACTCGCTACGAGTACCTGGACGGCGCCGCCTGGCACTACGACACCTCGGAGTTCACCGAGGACACCAAGCGGACCTGGAACGAGTTCCGCGGCTTCGGCCGGGTCCGGGTGCGTACCGGCGACGACGGGGACCAGAGCGGCCCGGTGACCATGACGGAGAGCCGGTACCACCGCGGCATGGACGACGACACGCTCCCGGGCGGCGGCCACCGGTCGGTCTCGATCGACGACGGCGAGGGCGGGGTCCGCCCCGACCACAAGTGGCTGGCCGGGTTCGGCTACTACGCCGCGACCCACCTCGGCGACAGCGCCACGATCGTGGCGAAGACCCTGACCACACCCGTGTGGCGGGGGCCGGCGGCCAGCCGCGGCTCGATCGTGTCGTACCAGGTCCGGACCGGAGCCACGCGCGAGCTCACCACGCTCGCCGCCGGTGGCCGGCGGGAGACCAAGGTGGTGACCTCGTACGACGACCGCGGCCTGGCCGACGCCGCCACGGACTACGGCGACGTGGCCGACGACGGCGACGACCTGGCGACCACGACCCGGTACGACCGCAACACCGGCGCCTGGATCCTGAACCTGCCGTCGCAGATCGAGACCAGGGCCGGCGACACGCTCGTCTCGGGAACCCGTACCTCCTACGACGGCCGGCCGTTCGGCGCGCCGCCGATCCGCGGCGATGCCACGCTGGCCGAGGCGGCCGAGGCCCCGGGCGTCTACCGGCAGCAGTCCCGCGCCGAGTTCGACACCTACGGCCGGGCCACGAAGAGCTACGACGCCCTCGACCGGACGACGTCGACGGTCTACGAGCCCGCGGACGGGCCGCTGACCCGGACGACGGTGACCAACCCGCTCGGCCACGCGGTCGTCACCACGTTCGAGCCGGCGTGGGGCACGGCGGTCAAGACCGTGGACCAGAACAACCGGACCAGCGAGATCCGCTACGACGCCCTCGGCCGGGTCGCCGAGTCGTGGCTGCCCAACCGTCTCCGGGCCGACAACCCGCGAGGCGACCACCGCTTCGACTACCTGCTGCGCAACGATGGGCCATCGGTCGTCACCTCCACGAAGATCGGTCCCACCGGCAACTATGTCAGCGGGAAGGCCGTCTACGACGGGCTGCTGCGGGTCCGCGAGACCCAGGACACCGCGGCCGGCGGCGGGCGGCTGATCACCGAGACCCGGTACGACACGTTCGGCCGCGGCTACCAGCGGATCGGGCCGTACTTCAACGACGCGCCGGTCGACGACGAGTTGTGGACCGTGCACGACGGCACGGCGCCTGCCGTCGCAACGACCTCCTACGACGGCGCGGGCCGTGAGGTCAAGACGACGCTCACGGCCGTGGGGAGCCCGGCCAAGCAGACCACCACCTGGTACGGCGGCGACCGGGTGACCGTCACCCCGCCGCCCGGCGCGCCGCGGGCAACGACGGTCACCGATGCCCGCGGCCAGGCGGTCGAGCGGATCCAGGCCGGCCTGTCCACCCGGTACGGCTACACCCTGGCCGGGCAGCTCGCGTCGATCACCGACCCGGCCGGGAACACCTGGCGGTTCTCCTACGACCTGCTCGGCCGGAAGGTCCGCACCGAGGACGTCGACCGCGGCACCTCCACCGCCACCTACGACGCGGCCGGGCAACTCACCAGCCTCAAGGACGCCGGCGGCACGACCCTCGATGCCGAGTACGACCCGCTGGGCCGGCGGACGGCGGTGCGCTCGGGCGGCAAGCTGCTGAGCGAGTGGACCTACGACAAGAAGGGCGTGCCCAACGGCGTCGGCATGCCGGCGACCGCGACCCGGCACCAGGGCGGTCACGCGTACGTGACCAGGGTGCTCGGCTATTCCGCGCTCGGCCAGCCCACCCGCACCGAGGTGGTGATCCCGGAAGCGGAACAGACCCTGGCCGGCACCTACCAGAGCATCCTGCAGTACAACGTGGACGGCAGCCTGCGCACCGAGATCCTGCCCGCCGCCGGCGACCTGAAGCAGGAGGCGATCAGCCACGACTACGACGACTACGGCCGGGCCACCACGACGACCAGCGGCGCGGTCGGCAGCGTCGTCAGCTACGTCGCGCAGACCGAGTTCACCCGGTACGGCGAACCGTCACGGCTGCAGCTGGGCTCGGGGACGAAACGGGTCTGGATGTCGGCGTACCGGGAGCAGGGCACGCGGCGGCTGGACCGGCTGGTGGTCGACGCCGAGGCGCCCGCGCCGCTGCAGTCCGACACCTCCTACGACTACGACCCGGCCGGCAACCTGACGTCGGTCGCGACCGACGTCCCCGGGCAGAGCCTGGACCGGCAGTGCTTCGCCTACGACGAGCTCACCCGCCTCGCCGAGGCGTGGACTCCGGCGGCCACCTGCGCCGAGGCGCCCGACGCCGACCGGCTCGGCGGGCCGGCGCCGTACCGGCAGAAGTTCAGCTACGACGCGGCCGGCAACCGGACCGGCGACCTGGAGCGCACCTACGCCTACGCCACCGGTCATCGGCTGGCGTCGGTCACCAAGGGATCCAAGGTGGCCACCTATGCCTACGACGCGACCGGGAACACCGTGGACCGTGCCGGGCAGAAGCTGGAATGGGACGAGCTGGGCGACCTCGCCAAGGCGGGAGCCACCAGTTTCGTCACCACCGCCGACGGTGCGCGGCTGCTGCGCAAGGACGCCGGGGGAGCGACGCTCTACCTGACGGGTCAGGAGATTCGGCTCGACCACGCCACCGGGGAGCGCAAAGGTACGCGCTACTACACCCACGGCGGCAAGACCATCGCCGTACGCGCGAACGGCCGGCTCACCTGGACCCCGTCCGACCACCAGAACTCGGTGACGCTGGCGATCGACGCGGACAGCCTCGTGGTGTCCCGGCGGCGGTTCGACCCGTTCGGCGCCCCGCGCGGACCCGGCGCCACCTTCCCGTCGGACCGGGGATTCGTCGGCGGCACGGTGGACGCGTCCACCGGGCTGACGCACCTGGGGGCGCGCGACTACGACCCGCTGCTGGGCCGGTTCGTCTCGGTCGACCCGCTCCTGCTGCCCAACGATCCCCTACAGGCCAACGGGTACGCCTACGCCGGCAACAACCCGGTGACCTTCAGCGACCCCTCGGGCCTGGCCGCCGCGAGCTGCCCCGACGGCGAGTGCAAGTTCGGCGGCTGGGCACCCGGCACGAGCCCCGCCAGCACCTTCGACGGGGTCTTCCGGCCGCCGGTGACGTGGTCGAACCCGCCGGCCCAGGCGCCGGACGGAGAGTGCCGGTTCTGCGGGCGGGGCTACAACCAGAGCCCGGCGGCCACCTTCCGGCGGGCGATCCCGGCGCGGGAGCCGTACATCCCCGGCCGGTGCCCGGACAACGAATGCTCGGCGGCGACGAAGGCCGACTGGGGCAAGCATCAGCAGTGGGCCGCCTACCAGAACCGGGAGCGTGGCATCGCCCAGGCCATGGAGGCCACCAAGGCGGAGGTGGCGGCCCGGGAGCAGGCGGCGCAGTGCGGCTTCTGGTGCGGCGCCGGCAACCTGATCTCGGACGTGGTGAACAGCGACGCCTTCGGGCTGGTGGGCACCGTGCTCGGCGTGCTGACCCCGATCTGCCCCGTCTGCGGGATGGTCAGTCTCGGCATGGCGGTGCTCAGCGCGGCGGTCACGTGTGCCGGGGGGATCGGGGTCTCCTGCGGCATGGCGATCGCCGGTGCCGCCCTCGGCGCGGTCAGTCTGGGAGCCGGCCGGCTCGCCGCGCGGGCCGGCGACCGGATGCTGGTGGACATCGGATCCGACGCCGTCAACGTGAGCGTCGGCGGGATGCGGCTGACCGGCGTGGGCTACGACGCAGCGGGTGTGGTGGTCAACAGAATACGCGGCATCGTCATCGGGGACGTGCTCCAGGCCGGCACCCACAACTCCTTTCGCGGTCTCGTCATCGGCAACGTGTGGCAGATCGGCCCCAACAACTCCATCAGGGGCCTCGTCATCGGCAAAGTCACGCGGATCAACCAGCCCGGCGGGTAGTGGTCAGCCGGGGAGATCGGCGGACGGCCCGCTCCGGCCTCCCCGGCCCGGTGCGCCAGCCGGCGCTCAGAGGCCGCGGCTGGTGAGCCAGCTTTCGACCCGGTTGATGACCTTCTCGGGGGCGCGGCGGGCCCACAGGAAGTGGTCCGGGACCGCGTCGACGGTGGCCCGGTCGACGTCGGCCGGGAGCCGGGCCGCCAGGTGGTCGACGGCCGACCGGGTGATCATCCGGTCGCCCGCGATGTCGATCAGCAGCGCGGGCACGGCCAGGTTGCCCAGCGCCGTCTCGTAATCCGTCCGGTCGCCACGCAGCCGGTAGCGGCCGTGCCGGGCCTCGTAACCCCAGTCGGACATCAGGGTGCGGGGCTGCCGGCCCGCGAAGCCGAACCGGTGCCCCGGCCAGTAGCCCAGCGAGCAGGTCACCGCGCCGACGAAGCGAACCCCGGCGGCGCGCTGGGCCCGGGCCAGCCGGCCGCTGCGGGCGAACGGGGAACTCGTGCCCGTGCCGAGGGTGACGACGGCGTCGGGGCGTACCGTGCCGGCGGCGCCCGACAGCAGCGCGAGCTGACCGCCCAGGCTGTGTCCCACCAGCACGACCCGGTCCGCCGCGGCGACGGCGGGATCGGTGAAGACCGCGGGCAGATCCTCCCGGACCAGATGGGCATAGCCGAACGAATCGCGTCGCAGGTCGGCGACCGGGCTCTGCGGCATGCCGCGCAGCTCCACGCCGAGAACGTGCCGCCCCGACAGCATCCAGGCGCGGAAAAGCGGTCGGTAGTAGGCCACCGGGACGCCGAGCGCGGGCAGGAACACCACGGAAGCGGCGCGGCCGGGTGATCCGTATTCCTCGACGGTCAGGGTGACGCCGTCGGTGGAGGACACCGGATGCACGCGAGGTTCCATCGGGTCAGTGTCGGGGTCCGCGGCCGGCTGCGGGATGTGATCTAGGGCACTGCTCCGGGCCGCGACCCGGGGCCGGCGATCCAAGAGACGGCGAGGGGCCGGGAACCCGTGGCGGCGGGTTCCCGGCCCGATCGCATGTCACGGTATCGCGGGAATCAACCCTGGCGACCGTTCCAACGGGGGTTCTTGCGATTGACGACGACCATCCGGCCGCGCCGGCGGGTGATGACGGAGCCCGGCTTGCTCTTCAGCGACCGGAGCGAGTTGCGAACCTTCACAATGCCTCCTCGTCCCGGGTCAACGCCGCCGGTCACCGGCGCATTCCGGAAACTGTCGGAGGGTCGCGTCATGATGGTCGGGCGTTCGGGCTGGGTCTTCGGGCTGGGTCTTCGGGCCGGCCTTCCGGGCGGATGAGAGGGGTGAACCTGGCCGAGGTTATGGTGCGTGACGAGACCATGGCGGGCCGGGCGCTCGACACGTGGATCCTGCCGGATCTGCCCGACCAGATCACCGCGCGCGAGCTGCTGCGGCTGCGGGTCCGCGAGGAGGTGGCCCGCTTCCACGCGACGGCCGGCGACGTCTTCCACGGCCTGGTGCGGCCGGTCGCGGCCCGCGAGACACCAGCCGGTTTCACGGTACGGCCGGGACAGCGCCTCGACTGGGTGGCTCAGGCCGACGCGGCGTGCGCGGCGTTCGCCCGCAACGGCTTCGTGATGATCGTCGGGCCGCGCCAGGTCGACGACCTCGACCAGCTCATCGACCTGCGCCGCGATCCCACGGTCGCGTTCATCCGCCTGGTCCCGCTGGTGGGTGGCTGATGGAGCCCGAGCACAGCAACGCCCCGCGCGCCCAGATCCCGCCGGCCGACCCCGACCCTCCGGCGGAGTCGTTGACCGGTTTGGGAGATCGTGCGTTGGTGGGGCGCGCGGAGTCGTTGACCGGTTTGGGAGATCGTGCGTTGGTGGGGCGCGCGGAGTTGCTGACCGGTTTGGGAGATCGTGCGTTGGTGGGGCGCGCGGAGTTGCTGACCGGTCCGGGGGTCCGTGCGCTGGTGGGGCATGCGGAGTCTCTGACCAGGCCGGTGCCTGCGAAAGGCTGGCTCCAGCAGGCGGATGCCCTGCGCGCGGCACCCGGCGCCGCGGGCATGGTCACCGCGCTGCTGGAGCGTTGGTGCGTCGCCGGCGGCCCGGTGTCCGACGACTCCGACATGCTGCTGCGCGGGCTGATCTGGTTCGCCGCCCGCGATCCCGGCGACGAGACGACCGGGCTGCTCGCCCGCGTCGCGGTGGCGGCGGGCACCGCGCCGGTCCGCGCCTCGACGCAGGTGTGCGCACCGAAGGCCGCGACAGCCGCGGTGACGATCCTGGCGGATCGCCCTGGCGACGTGTCGGTGCGCGCTTTGGCGAGGCTGTCCCTGGCCGGGCGGAGCAAGCCCCTGCTGTCCCGGGTGCGCGCCGCGCTGGACCGGCTCGGAACGTCCCCCGGCGAGGCCCTCGAGCTGGCGGTAGACGACCACGGCCTGGGAGTCGACGGCCGCCGGAGCTGGCACCTGCCCGGCTCCGACATCGCGACGGTGGAGATCGAGGACGGCAAGGCACACCTGCGGGTCACCCGGGACGGCCGGCCCCTCAAACGCGTGCCCGCCGACGTCGACGTCACCGACGCCCGGGCCCTGGTCAAAGAGATCAACAAGGCGCTGGGTGCGGAGCGCGACCGGATCGAGTCGCTGCTGTCCGAGGACCGCTCCTGGACGTATGCGGACTGGTCGACGCGGTATCTGGACCATCCGATCACGGGGGCGGTCGCCCGCCGCCTGATCTGGCAGACATCACCGGACGGCCGGTCCTGGCGGGCCGGCATCCCCCGCCGCGGACCCGACGGCGGCTGGACCCTGGCGGACGAGCTTGGTGGGGTGGTTGGCCCGGCTGAGGCGCGGGTGCGGCTTTGGCATCCTGCGTTGGCCGCGCCGGATGAGGTGGTCCGCTGGCGTGACCACATCGGAGCCGCCGAGGTGCGCCAGCCGTTCAAGCAGGCGTTCCGCGAGGTCTACCCGCTGACCCCGGCCGAGGTCGCCAGCAGGATGTCCTCGCAGCGTTTCGCGGCGCACATTCTGCGCTACCGCCAGGCCAACGCGCTGATGCGCACTCGCGGCTGGGCGGCGACCTACCTGGGCGCCTGGGACCAGGGCCACCGCACGGAGGCGGCCAAGGAGCTCGGCGGCGGCGAGTGGCGCGCGATGCTGGTGCACGAGGTGGCCGGCGAGGTGGCGGCGCCGCACTACCAGGTGGCGCACTGCGTGACGGGCGAGGTGCGCTTCACTCGCCGCGACGGCCGGGCGTGGCAGGACGTGCCGCTGACCGAGGTGCCCCCGCTGGTGTTCAGCGAGGCGATGCGCGACGTGGACCTCTTCGTCGGCGTCACGTCGATCGCCGCCGACGAGGCGTGGCAGGAGCGCGGCACGGAACGCTTCCCGGCGTACCGGCAGTCGGCGGGCTTCGGCGAGCTGACCGCCACGGCCGAGGTGCGCCGCGACGTGCTGGCCCGGCTGCTGCCCCGGCTGGCGATCGGGCCGCGCTGCGAGTTGGCGGGCAGATTCCTGCGGGTCCGCGGAAACCGTGGCACCTACCGGATCCACCTCGGCTCGGCGAACATCCTGATCGAGCCGAACGACGCCTACCTGTGCATCGTCCCGGACCGCAGAAGGAAACCGGCGGTCACCTTGCCCTTCGACGACGACCGGGTGCTGTCGCTGATCCTGTCGAAGGCGATCCTGCTCGCCGCCGACGACACGATCACCGACCCGGCCATCGTGGCGCAGTTGTCCGCCCGGCAGCCGGCGACCGCGGTGCCGCCTGACTCGACAACGGCCGGGCCGGGCCGATCATCCGATTCGGACGGTGCCGGAGCACGAACGCGTGTGGGACGACTCAGATCCTGGTTGTTCGCCGGCCGGGGCGCCGTCGGGTAGCGGCTGGCCCGGGGCTCTGTGATCTCGGTGGCTGGTGGCCCTCTGAGTGTTGTTCGGGAGTGCCTCGCGTGCTGTCGGCAACACCCGTCAGGTGACGTGGGGCTTGAGCCGTGCGGGCTGCGGCGCTCCGGGTTTCCCGATGATCTCCGGCTACGCGATTAGACGGTGCCGGCCCGCTCGTCCCCGGGCCCTTCTCGTGGGGCGTGGGTGGGTCGCGGTTGGTGGGGGGTTTGCGGGGTGCGGGGTGGCGATCTTGATGATTTCGGGTTCGCCGTCGGCACCTGGGCATATCAAGATCCGCAGCATGTGGTCGGCGAGGGCGAGGGCGAGGGCCAGGGCGAGGGCCAGGGCCAGGGCCAGGGGCTGGGGCCAGGGCTGGGCTGGGGCCAGGGCTGGGCTGGGGTTGAGGCGAGGGCTGGGGCTGCTGGCGGTGCGGCAGCGACCATGGACGTTGGACCTTGGTGCGCAGCGGTCTGCTCGGCACCCGTGCGCATCTAGGTCGCGGAATCCGGTGCCGATATGGGTGTTATGCGAGGCTGCAGTCCGGGGTGTGGGACGGGATGGCCAGGATGTGGTGGCGGTGCCCGGTGGGCGGGATCGGGGTCCATCAGCTGGACTGCTACCTGCGCGGGTAAGGGTGGAGTCGGCGGGAAGTTGGTTCCGACGAGGCGCCGCGACCGGTGGTGGGGCATGGCGACGCGTGACCGCGGCACGATCCGCGCCGGGGTCGCCGGCGTGGGGCGCTGGTGGTGCGGGCGGTGCGGGCGGTGCAGGCGGTGCGGAGCGGACCACTCGACGTTCGCCATTTCTGGATCGTTTGCCCTGTAGGCATCCACCATCCCGCCCAGCTCATCCCGCATGTCGGCCACACCGCCGAGCATGGTGCGACGTCGTACTGACCCAGGCACCACGCAGGATCTACCACTGCACCGGCCGCCATCTGCGGACCATGCACGGGGGTCTCGCCCACCCGCCAGGTCAGTTTGCGCAGACCTGCGCCTCGGACCGCCCGGTCAGACCGATGGTGTGCCGTAGCGGTACGGAGCTCACCGGATCGCTACAAAATCCGCGCCAATCCGCCGACCCTCGCTCGACATAGTTGCGTGCCGGCGCGGAGCAGGCCACACCGCCACAAGGTCCGGTCGTGGCCTCGGTTGGCGGGGCCGGTCATGCGGAAGTTTCCTCGGCGTCCGAGGGCGGGTGGATACCCACCACTCGAACGGGCGCTGCCGAGTGGCCTCGGGTCACTCCTGAACAAGACTCCCTCTGGGCCACGGGACGGGACCGCGCGGCCCGCTCTGGGCACAGCAGCCAAGCGAGGCGCCGTCAGAGTTGGGCCTTCAGGACGTGGTCGGCGACCTTGTCCGTGCTCAGGCACAGCGAGCACACGTGCGCGTCGTGGGTTTCGCAGGCCGCCATGTCCGGGCAGGTCAGGTGCTCGCCGGAGGGGTTGCCGTGTTCGTCGTACCTGGGCAGGGTGGTGCCGTCGTCCGTGCGGCGCAGGTAGTAGCGGCCCTTGGTGCCGATCGCGAGGATCGGGGGCAGGATCAGCGCCAGGCCGATCGCCGCCAGTGGGGAGTAGGGGCGGATCGGCTCGCCCAGCCCGCCGAGAAAGACCACGATGGACACGCCCGCCGCGATGATCATTGAGCCGGAGCCGACCGGGTTGATGACCATCAGTGGCTGGATTGCGTCAAGCCGGGCGGGCGCGATCCGTGGCCAGGCGGACCGCGAGCGCGCCGAGCACCGTACCCATGAGGTAGCGCTGCATGCGCAGCCAGCCCGGCCGCCGGGCCAGAAAGACCGCGATGCCGCCCGCCGCCGACACGATCAGCAGGTTGACCGTCAGGCTCACCAGGATCTGCACGCCGCCGAGGACGAAGCCCTGGGCGAGCGCGTGCCCGTCATCCGGGCGCACGAACTGCGGGATCAGCGACAGGTACATGATCGCGGCCTTCGGGTTCAGCAGGTTGGTCAGCAGGCCCATGGTGAACAGCCGCCGGGTCGAGTCGATCGGCAGTTCGCCCGGCGCGAAGACCGAGGTGCCGCCCGGCCGCAGCGTCTTGACGGCGAGCCAGCCCAGGTAGGCCGCGCCGGCCAGTTTGACCGCCGTGTACGCCTCGGGGACGTGCACGAAGATCATCGAGAGGCCGAGGTTGGCCGCGGTCAGGTAGACCAGGAAGCCGATCGCGACGCCGCCGAGCGAGACGATCCCGGCGCGGCGGCCCTGGGTGATGCTGCGCGAGACCAGGTACATCATGTTCGGGCCGGGGGTGAGCACCATGCCGAGGGCGACGGCCGTGACGCCGAGCAGGGACGCGAGGCTGATCATCGGCTCAGCCTCACAGCCGGGCCGGCGGCCCGGCGAGAGCCAAAACCGAGGTCGTGGCCTACCGGCGGGTCTTCCGGTACGCGACCAGGGCGGCAACCGTCACCGCGAGCACTGCCCCGCCGGTCGCCAGGGACATGTCCTTCTGGGCGTCCCACATGTCGCCCTGCTGGCCGTTGTACGCCTCCGCCGCGCCCGGTGCGAGGGTCATCGCGATGCCCCACTCGAACAGCTCGTAGATCGCGCTCGTCGACAGCACCAGGTCCACCGCCACCACCGCGGCCCAGCGCAGGCTGCGCGCCGCCCGCAGCCGGTGGAACAGCACCGGGCCGAAGCAGAGGCCGTACGACAGGTGCACCAGGCGGTCGAAGTTGTTGCGGTGCCAGCCGAACAGGTCGGACAGCCGTACCCCGAACAGCTGCTGGGTCCAGTCGTCGTAGGGCACGAACGAGTAGATCCACCGGGCCGCCACCGAGTGCAGGACCAGGAAGATCACGATCAGCAGGAACGACGAGTACGGCAGTGGCCGGCGGCGCTGCACGATGATCAGCGCCGCCAGCCCCAGCACGGTGAGCGAGTGGTGCATGGCCTGCTCGACCGGGTGTGCCGGCCGCCACCAGGTGGCGGCCAGGACGACCAGGAAGACGCCGAGTGTCCACCGGTATGCGGGAGTGATCGTGGACACAGGCGCACTCTAGGCGGCGACGTCCACTCGGCAGGCCGGCCTTCTTGCGGCGATCAGCGGCCGTGCTGGGAGGCGATCGCGTCGACCGCGTTCTTGGCCTCCAGCAGGCTCGCCCCGGTCTCGTTGCGGTAGACCTTGATCGCCGCGATCCGCTGGTCCGCGAAGATCAGCCGGAGCACCTCGGGCAGCTCCCGCTCGTGGACGGTGATGCCGAGGTGCGCGACCACCGCGTCCAGCTTGCGCTCGATCGCGGTGAGCCGCGCCGCCGACCGCAGCTGTTCCCGGCGGGAGTTCGCCGACGACGCCAGGCCCAGCAGGATCAGGCCGGCCAGCAGCACGACGAGGGCCACGGTCACGAGAATCTCCATGAGGATCATCGTGACAAGCCGCCGCCAATCACCGCCCGTGCTCCGCGGCGTACCTCTCCGCGAGGGCCACCGACTCGACCAGCTCGGCCTCCACCACCGGCAGCGCCGGCGCGACCTCCGCGCCGAGCTCACCCAGTAGCTGCGCGAGCAGCGCCGCGGCGGCCGCGGCCTGGGGTGCGACGCCGGCGGTCACCACCGGTACGGCCCGCTTGCCGGCCAGCGCGGCGGCGGGCAGCTGGTCGAGCAGCACCTTGAGCACCCCGGTGTAGCTGCCCTTGTAGGTGGGCGTGGCCACCACCAGCACGTCCGCCTCGCGGATCGCCGTCACCGCGGCGGCCGTGGCGGCGTCGCCCGGAGTCAGCAGACCCGGGCCGAGCGCGCCCACCTCCACCACGGTGGCGGCACCGCCCAGCGCCTCGCCCACGGCCGCGGCCAGGACGGAGGTCCGCGATCCCGGCCGCGGATTGCCCGACACGACAACGATTCCACTCATGCGACAGCTCCCAGTTTCAGTAGCGGGAGGACGCCTTCGCCGAAGCGGTAGGCCTCCTCCAGGTGTGGTTGTCCGGACAGGATGAAGTGTTCGATGCCGAGTTCGGAATATTCGGCGATGCGCTCGGCGACCTCGGCGTGGCTGCCGACCAGCGCGGTGCCCGCGCCGGGCCGGACCAGCCCGAAGCCGGCCCAGAGATTCGGCGAGACCTCGAGCGAGCCGGCGCCGGCCAGCCGGGCCATCCGGCGCTGACCCTCCGATTCGGTACGGGTGAAGCGCTCCCGCGCGGCCTCGACGGCGGCCGGCGGCACCCGGTCGAGCAGGGCGCGCGCCGCCGCCCACGCCTCGTCGGCGGTGTCCCGGGTGATGACGTGCAGCCTGATCCCGTACGTCAACCGGCGATCGGTCAGCGCGCGCACCGCCGCCAGCTTGGCCGCGACGGCGGCCGGGGGTTCACCCCAGGTCAGGTACGTGTCTGCGTGCGCCGCGGCCACCCGCAGCGCCGGCGGCGACGACCCACCGAAAAAGATCGGGGGTACGGGGTCAGGCGGCTCCCGCGTCGTCGCCCCCGCGATCCGGTAGTGCTCGCCGATGAAGTCGAACGGCTCGCCGGACCAGGAGCCGCGCAGCACCTGGAGGAACTCGGCGGTCCGCGCGTAGCGCTGGTCGTGGTCCAGCCAGTCGCCGAAGCGCCGCTGCTCGGTGGATTCGCCGCCGGTGACCACGTTGAGCAGCAGCCGGCCGCCGGAGATCCGCTGGTAGGTGGACGCCATCTGGGCGGCCAGCGTCGGCGACACCAGCCCGGGGCGGAAGGCGACCAGGAACTTCAACGTGGACGTCTCGGTGAGCAGGGCGGCCGTGGTGAGCCAGGCGTCCTCGCAGAACGTGCCGGTGGGCGTGAGCACGCCGGCGAAGCCGAGCCGCTCGGCCGCCCGGGCCACCAGGGACAGGTAGCCGAGGTCCGGCGGCCGCTCGGTGACCACGGTGGCCGCGGCCTGCCCGCCGCTGGTGATGCCGTGGCCGTCCCCGGCGGTGGGCAGGAACCAGTGGACCTCCATCTAGGCCGACCGCTTGAGGTGCGCGTACGTGCCGTCGTGGTAGACCAGCGGGGTGACCGTCGCGTCCGCGTGGTGCTCACCTACCTCGGGGGCGGCCAGCACGATGATGTGGTCGCCGGCCTCCACCCGCTGGGTCACCCGGCACACGATCCGGGCCAGCACGCCGTCGAGCAGCGGCACCCCGTCCGGCCCGGCCCGCCAGGCGCCGTGCGCGGCGAAGCGGTCGATGCCGCGGGTCGCGAAGGTGCGGGCGATGTGCTCCTGCTCCGTGGTCAGGACGTGCACCGCGATGGTGGCCGCCGACTCCACGGCCGGCCACGCCGAGGCCGTCTTGGCCAGGCAGAACGAGACGAGCGGCGGGTCGAGGGAGACGGAGGTGAACGAGGTGGCGGTGAAGCCGGCCGGCGGCGCGCCCGGCGCGGTGATCACGACGACGGCGGCGGCGTGGCGGCGCAGCAGCGCCCGGAAGAGGTCGGCGTCCACGGCACGGTCCTGGTGGAGGGGAGTGACGGTCAAGGTGAGCCCCTATGCAGAGACGAGGGAACGGTGGGCTAGTTCCCTGCTTGACGAGCGGGATGAGGTGCCGGCCGTAGTCGACCGCGTCGTCGACGGGGTCATGGTGTCGTCCACCAGGTGAGAAAGATGGAGTGTCGGCGAAGCTAGGGCATCCGCGGCGGGGGTGGGCATGACCCAAACCTGCCTCTCTTCCTGCGTGTGTGTCAACGGTGATCCCATATCCTAGTAAACCTATGGGGTTCAGTTGACATGCAGAACTTGGATGAGCAAGAGTTCCGACCATGTCCACTCCCACCATCGCCGCGGCGGTCAGCCCGCCGGCGGCGTCCACGAGCACCACGGCCGCCTCCGGGACGCGTCGGCGCGGGCTGCCCTATCGGGCGATCTCCTGGGTCGTCCCCCTGCTGCTGTTGCTCACGTGGGAGCTGCTGGCCCGGGCCGGGATCATCGCCCCCAACGTGCTGCCGGCGCCGAGCTCGGTCGGTGTCACCGCGTGGCGGCTCACCGAGGCCGGCGAGCTGCCCACCCACCTGTGGGAGAGCCTCAAGCGCGCCGCGATCGGCCTCGCCATCGGCGGCAGCGTCGGCCTGGTGCTCGGGGTGCTGACCGGCTTCTCCCGGCTCGCCGAGGCCATCGTGGACCGCAACATCCAGATCATCCGGGCCATCCCGTTCCTGGCGATCCTGCCGCTGGTCATGGTGTGGTTCGGCGTCGGCGAGAGCGGGCGCTACTTCCTGGTGGCGCTCGGCACGCTCTTCCCGATCTACCTCAACACCGTGCTCGGCATCCGCCAGGTCGACCCGAAGCTGCTGGAGATGGGCCGGGTCATCGGCCTGCCCCGGCTGCGCCTGGTCCGCACGGTGATCCTGCCCGGCGCCCTGCCGTCCGTCCTGCTGGGCGTCCGGCTGGCGCTGACCAACGCGTGGCTGGCCCTGGTCATCGCCGAGACCGTCGGCGCGCCCGCCGGCATCGGCTTCATGGCCACCAACGCCCGCGAGTTCCTGCAGACCGACGTGATCGTCCTGGTGATCGTCCTGTACGCGCTCATCGGTCTGAGCACCGATCTCATCGCCCGCGCCCTGGAGCGACGTCTCCTGGCCTGGCACCCGAATTATTCCGGAGGTATCAAATGACCCTTTCCCGCCGCTCACTGCTGGGGGCCGCGCTCGCTCTACCCGTGCTCGCGGCCTGCGGCGACAACGCGGCGGAGGCCAACGGGCGCAAGAAGGTGCGGCTCACCTACGGCGTCATCTCGGTGCCCAAGACCCGCGGCGTCTTCGAAAAGACGCTCAAGGACCAGGGCATCGACGTCGAGTGGGTCGGCCCGTTCCCGAACCACGCCCCGACCCTGCAGGCCGTCGCCACCAACACCGCCGACTTCAGCTTCGGCGGCAGCTCCACCCCGGCCGACCAGGCCCTGCTCTCCGGCAACAAGCTCAAGTTCGTCGCCTGGTCCACGTCCAAGCCCCGGCTCTCCTCGATCCTGACGCTGCCGAAGTCCGGCATCACCAAGGTCGCGGACCTGGCCGGCAAGACCGTCGCGGTGAACAAGGCCGGCCTGGGCGAGTTCCTGCTCGTCGCCGCGCTGGAGAAGTACAACGTGCCGCGGGACTCGGTCACCTTCACCTACCTCAACCCGCCGGACGCCGCGCCCGCCTTCGGCAGCGGCAAGGTGGACGCGTGGAGCATCTGGTCGGGGCCGCTGGAACTCGCCGAGGTGCAGTACGGCGCGAAGCGGATCTTCACCGACGGCGACGAGCTGGACAAGCAGATCGACTTCGGGACCTACCTGGTGCGCGAGGACTACGCGAAGAAGGAGGCGGACACCATCCGCAAGGTCATCGCCGCGTACAAGGCCGAGGCCGACTGGGTGAACGCCAACCAGGCCGAGGCGCAGAAGATCGGCAACGCCGTCTCCAAGTATCCGGACGCCGTGGTCGCCAAGATCGTGGCCGGCAACGTGCAGACCAGCTGGAGCCTGATCAACGACGACGGCATCGCCCAGTTGCAGGCCGGCGCCGACTGGCTGAGCGAGCGCAAGGTGCTCAGCGACAAGATCAATATCGCCGATCACGCGGTGAAACTGTGACGACCACGGCGGTGGACGCGCCCGCGGTGCGGGCGCGCACGATCACCCGACGGTACGGCGACCGCACCGTCCTGCACGAGCTCGACCTCGAGATCCGGCGGGGCGAGTTCGTGGCCCTGATCGGCAAGAGTGGCTGCGGCAAGACGACGCTGCTGCGTACCCTCGCGGGTCTGGACCGGATCGACGGCGGCGACCTCGCCGTCCCGTCCTCGTCCACCGTGGTCTTCCAGGAGCACCGGCTGCTGCCCTGGGAGAAGGTTTGGCGCAACGTCGCCCTCAACCTGCCGCGGGCGACCGCGCGGGCCCGCGCCCAGTCCGCGCTGGAGGAGGTCGGCCTCGGCGACCATGCCGAGGTCTGGCCGCGCACCCTCTCCGGCGGGGAGGCCCAGCGGGTCGCCCTGGCCCGGGCGCTGGTCCGCGAGCCCGAACTGCTGCTGCTGGACGAGCCGTTCGCGGCGCTGGACGCGCTCACCCGGATCCGGATGCACGGCCTGGTCCGGGACCTGATCGCCCGGCACCGCCCGGCGGTGCTGCTGGTGACGCACGACGTGGACGAGGCCGTGCTGCTCGCCGACCGGGTGCTGACCATGCGCGACGGCCGGATCGCCGCGGACCACCAGGTGTCAGCGCGGGCCCGCTCCCGGGGCCACGCCGAGTTCGTTCAGCTGCGCGCCGACCTGCTCGCCGAGCTGGGGGTGGTGGAGTCGTGAGCGACGCGTTCCACCAACGGTTGCACCACGTCGCGCCGGTCGGGCTCTCCGGCGACACCGCGCAGACCCGGGGGATGACCCGGGTGGAGGCGATCAGCGGCAAGACCGTGGGCAGCAAGGACCTCTGGATGGGCGAGACGCACGTCTCCGCGGCGACGGCCAGCGACAACCACCACCACGGCGAGTCCGAGACGGCCATCTACGTGGTGCGCGGCAACCCGGTCTTCGTCTTCTACTCCGCGGAGCTGGGCGCGGAGACGCGGATCGAGACCAAGCCCGGCGACTACATCTTTGTCCCGCCGTGGGTGCCGCACCGCGAGGAGAACCCGAGCCCCGACAACGAGGCGGTCGTGGTGATCGCGCGGACCACGCAGGAGGCCATCGTCGTCAACCTGCCGTCGCTCGAGCCCCCGTCCTGACTCGTCCGGAATGGAGAATGGTTTGATGTGCGCGTCGTCACCTTTTTCGGTGGCGGCCGGGCAGGTATTTGTTATCCGGAGAAATATACTCCCGCATGATGGATTTGTTTTGACCCTCGACTGCCGAGAGTGAAGGATTGGGGACATGCGGTTGCGCGACGTACGACTCACGTCCCGCCTCGCCATCGATCTTCTTCGGTGTGCGAGCGCCCGCTGTCGCAGCTGCTGATCCACCGGTGAGCCCGGTGCCCCGCCGCGAGGTCGCGGCGCGAGTGTCACGGTAGCCCGAAGGCATGATCCCCGACGCCGATCCGCGTCTATAAACCTATCCCACACATGGGAAAAGTATTGTTCAGGCGCCGGCCGAGACCCGGTTGGCGGCCACACCCTCCGGAGGGGAAACCATGTCCGTTCTCGCCGTCGCAGACCTCGCTCACGCCCGCTCCGCCCCGGCCCGCCGTGGTGTCGGCCGACCCCGCACCACCCGGCTGCGCTCGATCGCCGCCCCCGACTCCTCGGTCACCGTCACCATCACGCTGGGTGCTCCCGGCTCGGAGGAGAGCGACCGGGTGCTCGCGGCGCTGCGTGATCTGGTCGCGGCGGCCGGCCCCGGCGCGGACGTTGACCTGGTGTCGGCCGGGGGGCGCCCGGCCCTGACGCCGGCCGTGGCCGGCCTCCACGTCGACACCCGGGCCCGCACGGTGACCCAGGACGGCCGCCGGCTGGACCTGAGCCGGCTCGAATACGAGCTGCTGCTCTTCCTGTCCCGGCATCCGCGTCAGGTGTTCAGCCGCAGCCAGCTCCTCGGGCACGTCTGGGGGCACACGCACACCACGGTCCGCACGGTCGACGTGCACGTGAGCCGGCTCCGGACCAAGCTCGGCGACCCGGAGATCGTGACCACGGTCTACGGCGTCGGCTACCGGCTGTCCGACGACGCACAGATCACCGTCGCCGACGCTTGAGCCAACCCGCGACTCCTGCCGGCGCGGCGTATCCCTCCGGGGGTGCGCCGCGCCGGCTTTTCCGTAGAGTTTCCTGCTAGTTGAGAGTCGGTGTCCAACTCTGGTTGTCCTCGTCATCGCGGTTCTCTGCGGCGCGCCACTGGCGTCGAAACCCTGTTTTGCCTATCGTGTTGATAGGAGATAGGGAGGCCTCACATGGGGCGTGCGGTGGCTGTGGTCGGTGGCGGGTGTTCCGGGGTCCTGGTGACCCGCGAACTCCTGCACGGCGGCGATGACGATGTGGTGCTGATCGAGCCCGGCGAGCCCGGAGGCGGGATCGCGTACGGCCACGCCCAGCCGTGGCACCTGCTGAACTCGCGGGCCGGGGCGATGAGCGCCGACCCGGACGACCCGGGCCACTTCGTGCGCTGGGCCGGCACCACCGGCGAGGCCTTCCGTCCCCGGGCGGAATACGGGCGCTACCTGCGCTCGGTGCTGGCGGAGGCGGACCGGGCCCACCCCGGCCGCCTGCGGGTGCGCCGGGCCCGGGTGGCGGCGATCGGCCCGGACGGCACCGTCGCGCTGGACGACGGCGGCGCGCTGCACGCCGACCACGTGGTGCTGGCCACCGGCGGCCCGGCGTCGGCGCACCAGCGGATCGACCACCCCGGGTACGTGGCCGACCCGTGGCGTCCCGGCGTGCTGGAGGCGCTGCCCGGCGACCGGCCGGTGCTGCTGGTCGGCACCGGGCTCACCGCCGTCGACGTGGCCCTGACCCTGACCGCCGACGGGCGCCGGACCGCGCCCGTGGTCGCGGTGAGCCGGCGCGGGCTGCTGCCGCTGACCCATACTGCCGGCGCGACCCCGCCGGCCGTACCGTCGCTCGACGACTGTGCGACGCTGCGTGACGTGGTCCGGGCCGTCCGGGCCGCCGCCGGCGAGGCGGGGGACTGGCGGCCCATCGTGGACGGGCTGCGCCCGCTGCTGGACCAGCTGTGGGGTGCCCTGACGCCGGGGGAGCAGGACGCCTTCCTGCGGCACCTGGCCCGCCCGTGGGAGTGTCACCGGCACCGGATGGCGCCGGCCGTCGCGGCCCGGGTGGTGGAGTTGCGCGCCGCCGGCCTGCTGGAGATCCGCGCCGGCGGGGTCGCGGCATGGCCCGGGCTGGCGGACTATGCCGCGGTGGTCAACTGCGCCGGCCCCGGGCGGCTCCCGGGCGCGGCCGGCCCGCTGGTCGGCGGCTTGCTGGCGGCCGGGCTGGCCCGGGTCGGCCCGCACGGTCTCGGCCTCGACATCGACGAGGCCGGGCGGCTGGTCGGTGCCGGCGGCCGGGCGCACGACCGGCTCTGGGTCATCGGGGCGCTGCGCCGGGGCGCACAGTGGGAGACCACCGCCGTGCCGGAGATCCGGGCGCAGGCCCGCCGGCTGGTCGCCGACCTGCACGCCGGAACGCGCATCGGTGCCGCATTTCCGGCCGCCGCGTAGCCCCGGAGTGCCATTCCGGCATCCCGAAACGGGCATAGCCCTATGCTATGGCACCGTTGTTTCAGCAGCTCAGGGTCGGTTTGACGAATGTCTACGTGGCATTGTGGAATCGATGCGAAGCCTTGAGTCAGCATCGAAAGTTCTCAATACTCAGGGAGGCACTGGTATCCCGAATCCGGCGTACCCCCGTCCCCCTGGGAGGAAACTGTGCGTAACCCCGGCTCGAAGCTTGGCCGACCGATCGTCGGCCTGGCCGCCGTGTTGCTGGTGGGTAGTGCGTTCGCGTCACCCGCGTCCGCCGCCCCGACCACCGCCGACCCGTCCTTCGCCCCCTCCGCGCTCGCCACCAAGATCGACACCCAGTTCGGTACCGCCGCCGCCGGCTCCTACCTGGACTCGGCCGGCAAGCTCGTGGTCAACGTGACCGACGCCGCGACCGCCAAGTCGGTGCGCGCCAGCGGTGCGACCCCGCGCTACGTCAGCCGCAGCGGCGCCGCCCTGGCCGCCGCCGACGCCACCCTGAAGGCCGAGCTCACGACGCCCGGCACCTCGTTCGGCCTGGACCCGGTCAGCAACAAGATCGCGGTCACCGCGGACGCCACCGTGACCGGCGCCAAGCTCGCCGCCGTCAAGGCGATCGTGGCGAAGCTCGGCGACAAGGCCACCTTCGAGTCGGTCCCCGGCACGCTGCAGCCCACCATCTCCGGCGGCGACGCGATCTACACCGGCGGCAGCCGCTGCTCGCTGGGCTTCAACGTCGTCAGCGGCAGCACCTACTACTTCCTGACCGCGGGCCACTGCACCAACATCGGCACGACCTGGACGAACGGCTCCGCGACGCTGGGCACCCGGTACGGCACCAGCTTCCCGGGCAACGACTACGGCATCGTGCGCTACACCAACACGACCATCACCAAGTCGGGCGCCGTCGGCTCGCAGGACATCACCTCCGCCGGCACCCCCGCCGTCGGCGCGACGGTCTACCGCCGCGGCAGCACCACGGGCACCCGCTCGGGCCAGGTCACCGCGCTGAACACCACGGTCAACTACGCCGAGGGTTCGGTCTCGGGCATGATCCGCACCACCGTCTGCGCCCAGCCGGGCGACAGCGGCGGCCCGCTCTACGCGGGCTCCACCGCGCTGGGCCTGACCTCCGGCGGCAGCGGTAACTGCACCTCCGGCGGCATCACGTACTTCCAGCCGGTCGTCGAGGCACTGAGCCGGTACGGCGTCTCGGTCTACTGAGCCATCTTTCCACCACGGAGAGGCCCCACCCGCCCGGTGGGGCCTCTCCGCTGTCCCCGTCTGACGGGGTCTCGGACTCCAGCCGCAGCCTCTCGGGGTAGGCGCGCGGCCGCCGATTCCGGTTGACCGGCTCTGCGCGTACCCGAAGAATCCTGGGGTGATCGACGACGGGGCCCGGCTCGACCGGCATCGGGGCGTCGCCGCGGTCCTCGCCGGGCTCGACGACGACGAGCTTGCGGCCCGGCTCGCCGCCGCCACACCGCTGGGCGCGGGCATCGGCGGGCAGACCGCCCGGCTGGAGGTCGGCGGGGTGCCGGTGTTCGTGAAGCGGATCCCGCTGACCGGGCTCGAACGGCAACCCGGGCACGTCGGCTCCACCGCCAACCTCTTCGGCTTGCCGACCTGCTACCAGTACGGGGTCGGCTCCACCGGCTTCGGCGCCTGGCGCGAACTGGCCGCCCACCACACCACCACCGAGTGGGTGCGCGCCGGCGTCTCACCCCGGTTCCCGCTGCTGCACCACTGGCGGGTCCTGCCGGGGCCGCCCGGCGCCCGCCCGGACTTCGGTGACTGGGACGGCGACCCGGCCGTCGCCGGCCGCGTCGCCGCGATCGGCGCCGCGACCGCCGGCGTGGTGCTCTGCCTGGAGCACCTGCCGCAGACGCTGCACGAGTGGCTCACCGAACGCTTCGACGCGGGCGACGGCGAGCGGGCCACCGCGTTCGCGGATCGCGAGCTGCGCGCGGCGGTCGAGGTCATGCGGGCGTACGGGATGGTGCACTTCGACGCCCACCCCGGCAACGTTCTCACCGACGGCCACCGGCTCTACCTGGCAGACTTCGGACTTGCCCTCGACCGCGCCTTCACGCTCTCGCCCGCCGAAGCCGCCTTCCTGGAACTGCACCGCGACTGGGACTGCTGGGACACCGAGCGCTACCTCGTCAACTGGCTGTGCCGCCGGCTCGCTCCCGGCGCCGACCGCAGCACCGTGATCCGCGACGGCGGGCCCGGACTCCCGGCCTGGGTTCAGGCGCTGATCATCCGGTACGGGCCCGCCGTCCTGGTACTCAACGACTTCTACGACCGCCTCGTCGCCGGGCCCAAGACCACGGCGTATCCGGCGCGCGAGCTGCACGCGCTTCAGCAGGTGCCGTAGACCTTCAACTCGAACAGCGAGTAGCCGTAGGGCGTGCCGCGCTCGGTGCCGTGCATGCGCACGTACCGGGCGGTGCCGGAGACCGGATGCACGACCGTGCCCGCGGCCGTCGCGTTGGTCACTGTCGCTGCGGCCGTCCAGGTGGTGCCGTCGGTCGATGTCTGGATCTGGTACGCCTTCCCGTACGCCGCCTCCCAGGTCAGCTCGACGCGGCCGAGCGCCTGCGCGGCACCGAGGTCGACCTGTAGCCACTGCGGGTCCGCGAACGCGCTGGACCACCGGGTGGCCGCGTCGCCGTCCACGGCGAGGTTCGGGGGATAGCCGGCCTCGACGGAGGACGAGGTGGCGGTCTTGCCCTGCGAGAGGAGCGGCGGTTCCGTGCAGGTGGGCGGGGTGGTCGGCACCGTGCCGCCGCCGTTGGCGTTGCCGCCGGACCAGGTGTTCGCCCCGGCCGCGACGGTCTTGCCCGCGGGCACGCTCAGGGTGCGGCCGTCCGAGTAGGTCACCGTCAGCGCGGCGTTGGTGATGTTCGACGCGACGTACGTCTTCGCGCCGTTCTTGGTGAAGACCTTGGCCAGCGGGTGGTTGGCGGTCACGCCGGTGTCGACCTGGCCGAGCGCCGCGAGGTTGCGGATCCAGTGGAACGTGTGCGCCTTGCTCTCGCCCTCCTCGGAGGTGTACGAGCTGTTCGCCCGGAACTTGGCCAGCGCCGCATCCGGATCACCGAGGGCCAGGTACTGCCAGAGCATGTCGCGCCAGAGGGTCGGCTCGCCGCCGTTGTTGCGGACCAGTTCCGCGTACGTGCTCCGCACCGTCGCCGGGTAATCGCCCAGGTAGAGCTGCCCGCCGGTCATCGGCAGCATGTTGATGCCCACCACCATGGCGTGCTCGCCGGAGAACCACGTCGCGTACGCCCCGCCGGAGCCCCACACGATGGCCGTGTAGTTGTGTCCCCAGGTCGCCGGGAAGTTCTCGTTGCGCACGTCGAACCAGTACTCGTTGATCGCCGCGGCCTGCGTGGTGTGCAGCCAGATCCCGGCGTCGCGCACCGCGCTGTTGCCGGTGGCCTGACCCCATTGGATGAGCGCGTTGGCGAAGTTCTGGCCCTCCGACGACGACTCCTGGTTGTTGCCCGCACCGAACGCGCCGTGCCCGGAGGCCCAGTCGTGCCCCGCATAGATGTCGAAGTCCCGCAGGTACGGGAACCGGGTGTCGGCGCGGTCATAGTTGTTGGCGTCGCGGATCAGCAGGTCGACCATGCCGCCGTACCGGCCGGTGGCGGCCCAGGCCGGGTCGAACTTGGCCAGCGTCGCCGCCGCGGCCACGTAGTAGCCATAGTGGAAGTGGTGGTCGTTGAGATCCTCGTCGGAGGCGTACGAGGCGGGGTAGCCGATCAGCGTGCCCCAGTTCCGGTCGTAGTAGAACAGCCGCGCGGTCTTGCCGGCCGACGCGGTGAACCAGTCGGTGAGCCGGGTCCGGATGACGTTCAGCGCCGAGTCCCGCACGGACGTGAGATCCAGCTGGTCGGCGATCTCCGCGATCCGGGCGGCCCGGCCGAGGCCCTTGCCGGTCCAGTACGTGTCATCGCCGCGGAAGTCGGCCGGGTTGGCCAGCTCGTTGGTCAGGAAAGCGGTGACCGTGGACAGGTCCGTACCGGCGGAGTCACCGACGGCGGGCAGCTCCGGCAGGACACCGGTGTACTTCATGGACGTCTGGAACGACGTACCGGTGACGATCTTCATGGCCCCGCGCGGCGAGACGTAGGTGCGCGAGAGTGGGGTCGCGCCGGTCAGATAGCGCCACTGGTGCGGGTAGAGCGCGATGACGGTGCCCGAGCCGCTGCCCTCCCGCGCGGTCGTAGTGACCGCGTACGTGGTGTTCACCGTGCCCGCGGCCTGGTCGTACGCATACGACATCCGGGTGCCGGTGACATGGTTCTGGGCATACTGACCGTACGTGTCGGCGAGCGCGATCTTGTCGGCCGTGGCGGCGTCGCTCAGCGTGGGCAGCACGGCGACCGAGAAGTAGCCCTTGCCCGCCAGCGAGGAACGAATGGTGCTCCCGCTCACCGCCCACGTCGAGCCGGCCGGGCCGTAGGCGACGTAGTCGTGTCCGCCGATCGAGAAGCCGATCCGGCTGCCGCTGTTCTGCCAGGCGGTCGGCGGGCCGGTGACGGTCAGCAGCGCGTCGCCGCCGGTCACCTGGAAGTACGAAAGCGGCAGGCCGTGGCCGATCGTGGCCTTCATGGTGCGGGTGCCGTCGCTCCAGGACGGCGTCACCGTCCAGTCGCTCCAGCCGTCCACCAGCGCCTGCGGCGCGTTGAGCCCGGCGACGCCGACGACCACATGCTGCGCGTACGGGTAGTGGTATTCACCCAGGCCGGTCGCGCTGCCGCTGATGGCGGCGTCGGTTTGATAGGAGAGCCCGAGCCCGCTCGCCACCGGCCGATAGGCGGCCGGCCCGGCGAACAGCGGCTGGGAGAAGTTGCACTCGTCACCCTTCTTGAACAGCAGCGACGACCACCAGTCGTTGGTCGGCACCGGCCCGGCGGGGGCATTCGGGGTGAGGTACTGGCGCGGATTGGTCGAGATGGAGCCGCAGCCGGAGGGAAGCTTGGCGCCGGCGGGCAGGGTCTCGGTGTAGCTACCGGCGCCGACGGTCGCGGCCTCGGCGGAACCGGTGACGGCCACCGCGAGGGCGCCGGAGGCGAGGACCACGACAACGCCGGCGGCGAAACCGGCCAGCCGGCGGGGGCGGGGGAGATCAGGGGGATTCATACCTGGTGCCTCCGATGGGGACGGGGGTCGCCGGAGCCGCGGCGGTGGGCCACGGGCGATTGTGAGAGCGCTCTCACGGTGCCGCGAGGTTAGCTGTTACCGATGCATTTCGTCAATGTTTACAATCGTGAATACGTGCTGCTCAGGATGGATTTACGCATTTGTTCGGCCGGCCGGGGCGGGCGTCCGGTTCTGGACCGTGTGCTCGGTGCGCCTCGCTTCGGGAGGCAGTTGCGCTCAGATCTTGTAGCGCTGCGGCGTCTTTGTTCAGGATCTTGTATCGGCGTGGTCCGCTCCGCGCCCGCCCGCACCACAATCGACCCCGGGTTGGCGACCCCCGCAAGGGGTCTTGCAGCGGTCGCATGCTGCCATGTCGCACCACCGGCTTCGGCGACTCGTCGGAACCGACTTCCCGCCAGTTCCACCCTTGCCCGCGCCGGTGGCAGTCCAGCTGATGGACCCCGATCTCGCCCACCGGGCACCGCCCCCACATCCTGAGCATCCCGTCCCACACTCCGGACCGCAACCTCGCATAACGCCCATATTGCCGCCGGACTCCGCGACCTTGGTGCGTCCGGGTGCGGAGCAGGCCGCTGCGCACCAAGGTCCAACGTCCGCGGTCGCTGCCGCGCCGTCAGCCCCAGCCCTGACCTTGGCCCCAGCCCTGGCCCCAGCCCTCGCTTTGGCTCTGGCCCCAGCCCTCGCTTTGGCTCTGGCCCCGGCCTTCGCCCCGGCCTTCGCCCCGGCCTTCGCCCCGGCCTTCGCCCCGGCCTTCGCCCCGGCCTTCGCCCCGGCCTTCGCCCCGGCCTTCGCCCCGGCCTTCGCCCCGGCCCTCGCCTGGCCGACCACATGCTGAGGACCTTGGTGCGCGCAGCCGCCGACGAACCCGAAGATCATCAAGATCGCCACCCCGCACCCGCAAACCCCACCAACCGCCGACGACCCACGCCCCACGAGGCCCCGGGTGCACCGGAAACGACGGCAACCGAGGCACTCCCGAACAACGCGCCCCACGCCACCGAGATTGCGCCGGGTAGCGGTGGTATGGGCTTTTTGGGGGAGTGCGGGGCCGGATGCTCAGGATGTGGTTGCGACGCACCCACACCCGGGAAACTACAGATCGAGGTCGACGGCGAGTGGGTAGTGGTCGGAGGCGTATTCGGCCTCGCCGCCGCGCAGCACCCGCATGTCCCGCGCGCGGGCCGCGACCGAGGGGCTGGCCAGCAGGTAGTCGAGCCGCATCCCGGCGGCGGAGAACTCCTGGCCGCCGCCCCGGCTGGTCGGCACGGTAAGCCCGGCATCCGCGCCTCGCGACTCCAGCTCTGCTTCCCGATAGGAAGCGGTCTTCGGCTCCAGCTCTGCTTCCCGATAGGAAGCGGCCCGCGGCTCCAGCTCTGCTTCCTCAGTGGAAGCGGCCTTCGGCTCCAGCTCTGCTTCCTCAGTGGAAGCGGCCTTCGGCCCTAGCTCTGCTTCCTCAGTGGAAGCGGCCTTCGGCCCTAGCTCTGCTTCCTCAGTGGAAGCGGCCTTCGGCCCTAGCTCTGCTTCCTCAGAGGAAGCGGCCTTCGGCCACAGGTCCACGAAACCCGCGGCCTCGAAGGCCGCGATCGCGCGCGTGTCAGCCGTACCGTCGGCAGCGAGATGCCGGCGCCGGTACGGCCCGCTGAGCCCCGCCAGCCGCCCCGCGTGATCCGTCCCCGGGTCCAGGGCGTTGAGGTCGCCGGCGAGCAGCACCGGCCCTTTGGCGGGCCGGTGTCGCGCCGCGAGGAAGCGGGCCTCCCGCATCCGCCGGTGCGGCGAGGTCGGGTTGAGGTGGGTGCTGACCACCGTGAGCTGTCCCGCGGTGGTTGGCACCCACACAGCCGCCGCGGCGTGGTGCAGCCGCCACCTGACCCCGGACCGGCCGACGATTCGCAGCGGCGGCCGGACCAGCACCGCGACGGCCTGGCCGAAGACGGAGGGCACCAGGAACGGCGTCATGCCCAGCGCCCCCGCCACCTGGCGCATCCGCCGGCCCGGGAACCCGCGCAGTTCCTGCAGCGCGAGCAGGTCCGGCCGTTCCCGTCGCAGCAGGGTGACCAGGGCGTCGAGCCGGCCGCCGCGGCCACCGGTCCGGATGTTCCAGGTGAGGAGGCGGACGGTCATCGCACCGCCTCGGCCAGCTCGCCGGCGTCGGCCCGGTTGTCCTCGGTCAGGTCGGCGTTGGGCCGCAGCACGAACCAGAGCAGGGTGATCCAGCAGGCGGTCAGCACGCCCGCGCCGAGGGCGTCGGTCGGGTGGTGCATGCCGCGGTACATCCGGGACAGGGCGACCCCGGCCGGCATGATCACCGCGAGGGCCACGAAGAGCCACCGCCACCAGGATCGGATCCGCGGCACCACCAGCAGGGCGATGGCGGCGTAGAGGCACATGGTCGCGGCGATGTGCCCGGACGGGAAGGACGACGTGGGCATCTGCCCGTCGAGGTGCTCGACCGGCGGGCGGGGCCTGCCCACGGCGGCGGCCGAGGTCAGGAACAGGCTCAGCTCGCCGAACATGGCCAGCACCACGAACAGTACCGGGCGCCAGCGCCGCCACAGGGCCAGCGCCAGCGGGCAGAAGACCAGCGAGACCAGCAGGATCATGTGCGTGTCGCCGGCCTTGCTCCACAGGTAGCTGAGGTCGTCGAGCGCGGGTGTGCGGAAGGTCTGCAGCCAGCGGACGAAGCCCACGTCGGCGGAGCGGATCCAGGTGTCCGCCGTGTGGTTGGTCATGGCCCAGCCCAGGACGTACAGCACGCCGAAGGTGAGGACCCAGCCGACGAGCAGTTCGGCCGCGCCGGCCCATGGGTGTGGCAGCAGCCTCTCCTCGTCGGGTGCCGGGGTGATGTCGTGTCCCGCCTCCGGCTCCAGTCCCTCGTCCCACGGGCCGACCGGGCTGCCGACCTCGCGGCGCCACAACCGGAACGCGTACGCGGTCACGCCGAGCCAGGCCGCGCCGAGCAGCCAGCCGGCCAGCACGTCGGAGAGGAAGTGCACGCCGAGCGCGAGCCGGGTGCCGCCGACGAGCACGACGATCGTGGCGACCAGCGCGATCACCGCCTTGCGCCAGCGCGGCGCCACGGCGGGCAGGAAGACCAGCAGCAGAGCGCCGTAGGCGACGAATGAGCCGAGCGCGTGCCCGCTTGGGAAGCTGTTGCCCGGCGCGGCCGACACCGGCACGTCGACCACCGGACGCAGCCGGCCGACCAGCGTCTTGAGCGACGGGTCGAGCAGCAGCGCACCGACGCCGGTGACGATCAGGTAGGCCGCGAGGCGGGTGCGCCGCCGGATCAGCAGCAGCACGACGGCGACGGTGACCAGCCACATCAGCACCGGCCGGCCACCTAGGTCGGTCAGCGCCTCCAGCACGGTGACCACCGGTTTGTGCGGCGCTACGAGGCGGTTCAGCCCGTCGGCCACGCCGTGGTCGAGGCTCTGCAGGGGGTTCCAGCGCAGCCGGACCAGCAGCAGGAGCAGGCCGAAGCCGAGTCCGACCGCCACCACCGCGAGCAGGCCCAGGAGGCTGCGCCCGGTGAAGTGCCGCAGCGGCGCCCAGCCGAGGACTTTGTGGATCCGGCCTTCGTCGGTGGACATCGTGGGCTCCTGCTCGATGGGGGTCCGGCACCGTGGTGCGCGGGACTTACCCTCATCGCTCGGAGCTCACACCGGGGTCGCGTTGCCGGGGCGCCGGCGGGTCGGGCGAAGGCGCCGGCGGGTCGAAGGAGGCCAGGTCCGCGGCCGGGCCCGGCTCCCACTGATCGTGCTGAGCGGGCCGGGCGACCCCGACGCGCTGCGCCTCCAGCTGGGCCGCGAAGGACAGCCCGAGGAAGAACGAGATGCCGGTGAGGTTGGCCCAGAGCAGCAGCGCCATGATCGCGGTCAGCGGGCCGTAGGTGGCACCGAAGCCGTCGCTGACCCCGACGTAGCCGGCCAGCAGCAGGCTGGCCACCCACCACAGGATCGTGGACAGCGTCGCGCCGAACAGCAGCCAGGTCAGGGCCGGCTGCCGGCGCCGCGGCGAATACCGGAACAGCAGCCCGACCGCGAAGACGATCAGGATCAGGCTCAGCGGCCAGCGGACCAGGTCCCAGGCCGTCTTGGCGCCGCTGCCCCAGCCGAACTGCCCGGCCAGCGAGTCGCCCGCCGGGTCCCCGGCGACCAGCAGCAGGAAGCCGAAGAGCGCGGGCAGGCCGGCGACCACCGCCAACACCGCGGCGCGGAGATACTTCTGCAGGGCGGGACGGTCGCGCTCGACGCCGTAGATGCGGTTGGCGCCCCGCTCGATCTGGGCCATGCCGGTGGTCAGTGCGAACAGCCCGGTGATCAGGCCCAGCGCCAGCGCCAGCTCGCCGGCGTCCTCGGTGCGCTCGTCGTCCTTGAGCAGCTCGGTGACGAGCGGCTCGCTGGCGCCGGGGGTCATGGAGATGACGGTGTCCGCCACCACCTGGCCGCCCGCCTCGACGCCGAGGTCGGTGGCGAGGCCGGAGAGGGCGATCAGGAACGGCACGATTGCGAGGCAGAGCTGCAGGGCGAAGGCCCGGGAGTGGCTGAAGCCGTCGCCGTACCGGAACCGGATGAACGCGTCGCGCAGCAGCGGCCAGCGCCCGTAGTGGCGCAGGGCCAGGAACGCGTCGTCGGCGGACAGTTCGTCGCCGGGCATCATCCTGGTCTCGGGAACCGGCTCCGTGCTGCTCATTCTGCCCCCTCGGCCGCGGCGCGCACCCCCTTGGCGGCCCGCTTCGCCGCGTCGGAATCGTAGGCGAGGTCGGGATCGCCGGCCGGCCGTGGCACGCAGAGCAGCAGCGCGCGGCGCCGAATCTGGATCTTCAGGGTCTTGCCCGGCTCGATCAGGTCGCCGTCGAGCTGGCGCGGCTGCGGCCGGTTGCTGAAGATCTCGACCCGCTGCGCCGAGTAGGTCTCCATCAGCGGCACGCGCTTGCTCCGCCGCACGACGGCCCAGCCGAGCCGCGCCCAGTGCCCGAGGCTGCGCGGGCTCAGCACGGCGACGTCGAGTTTGCCGTCGTCCGGCTGGGCCTTCTGCAGCAGCCGCACCCCGCCCTGCAGCCGGCCCACGTTGCCGACGATGACCGAGCGCGGGCGCCGGGGCATCGGCGCGCCGCCGTCGATGACGATCCGGACCCGCATCGGGCGGTCCCGCAGGTGCTTGGCCGCGCCGCCGACGTACGCCAGCCAGCCGATGTGTTTCTTGGCCGCCTCCGAGGTGCCCTCGATCATCTGCGCGTCGAAGCCCATGCCGGCCAGCACCGCGAAGCACCGGTCGCCGACCGCGCCGACGTCGATGCGCTTGCGCCCGCCCTCGATGGCGATCTGCACCCCGGCGGCGGCGTCCGCGCCGAGGCCCAGGTTGGCCGCGAGCAGGTTGCCGGTGCCGGCGGGCAGCACCGCGAGGGCGACGTCCGTGCCGGCCAGGGCGGTCACCACGGCCATCACCGTGCCGTCGCCACCGCAGACGAAGACGAGCTCGGCGCCGTCCTCGACGGCCCGGCCGGCCTGGCCGCGGCCGGGGTCCTCCGGGGTCGTCTCCAGCCACACCGGCTCGGGCCAGCCGACGGTCGCCAGGCCCTTGGTGACGGTGCGGCGCAGGAGGTCGAGATCGCCGACCTTGACGGGGTTGAAGACGACGGCTGAGCGGGGTCCTGTCACGGCCGCCAGTGTGCAGGAGACACATCACATCGGCGACCCGGGCCGGCGTGCGTTACAGTAAGCGGCATACTTGAACGCGTTCAACTTGGCGGAGAGGCGAGGTGGGTGCGATGTGGGTGCTCGTCAACCTGCTGGTGGTCGTCGGCATGCTGGTGGTCGTGCCGGCCGGGCTGCGGCTGATCAGCGATCCGGCGGTGGCGTTCGCCCGGCGGTGCTGGCCGGTCGGCGCGGTCGCCGGGGCGGTGAGCCTCTGGCTGCCCCGGGGGACGGTGGCGACCAGCCTGGCGACGGTCTACGCGATCGCGGCGGCCGTGCTGTGTGCGTACGCGGTCAGCCGCCCGACCCGACCCCGCAGCGAGTGGCCCACCGAGGCCGCCGTGCTCACCGCCCTGATCAGCCCGGCCGTCGCGGCGAGCGCCCTGGTCGCCGAGCGCGCCGGGTATCAGTTGTTCGGCTTCAAGCTGGGGATCCTCGCGCTGACCGTGGCGCATTTCCATTTTGCCGGGTTTGCCGCCGCCCTCATCGCCGGGTTGGAGAGCCAGCTGACGCCCGGCCGGGCGGCCGACGCCGCCGCGCTGACCGTGCCCGCGGGCACGCTGCTGGTGCTCCTCGGATATTTCACGGCCGAGGCGGTCGAACTCGCCGGCGCCCTGGTGCTGACCGCGGGCATGTGGACGGTGGGCTGGCTGACCTGGCGATACGCGCGCACCGACGCCCCGGACCGGCTCACCGCGCTGCTGCTGGGCTGCTCGGCCGTCGTGCTCGTGGCATCCATGGCGCTCGCGGTGAGCTGGGCGCTGGGCGAGGCCACCGGACTGCCGCACCCGTCGCTGGCCTGGATGGCCGCGACACACGGAGTGGCGAACGCCCTGGGATTCGCGGTCTGCGCCATGGTGGGCAGGCACCGCGCCGGGGCATATCTGTAGTGCGAGAAGGGGGATCTCTTGAGTGAGTTCAGCTACGCCGAGGTCGGTGCGACCCGAGAGGAGCCGCTGCCCCCGGGCTATCGGCACCTGCACTACCGCACGGAGTTGGACCGGGCGGACTTCGCCGCCGCCGCGGATGCCATCCTGACGTTCCGGATGCACCGCGCGACCGGGGCCCGGATCCGCGCGACGGCCGACCGGGCCGCACCCGGGGTCGGGGTCACCGTCGGGCTGGGGCCGGTGAGCGTGCCCTGCGCGGTCGTCTGGGCCGCCGACGGCGGCGAGCTGGCCGGATTCGGGTACGGCACGCTGCCCGGCCACCAGGCCCGCGGCGAGGAGGCGTTCACGGTCGAACGCGACGCGCGGGGCCGGGTCTGGTTCACGGTGACCGCCTTCAGCGTCCCGGCCCGGCTGCCGATGCGGCTGGGCGGTCCGGTCGCGGTGCTGGCCCAGCACGGGTACGCCCGCCTGTGTGCCCGAGCACTCCGACGCCTGTGTGCCCGGTCCCGTACCGTTGGCTCGTGAGCGACACGAGCGTCACCTGGTGGGGACATAGCACCATGTGGCTGACCGACTCGGGGATCTCCCTGCTCACCGACCCGCTGCTCACCGACCGGCTGATCCACCTGCGCCGGATGGCCGGGCCGACGCCGAAGCTGCCCGGCCCGCCGGACGCGGTGCTGCTGTCGCACCTGCACGCCGATCACTTCCACCTGGCGTCGCTGCGCGCGGTGCCCGGCGAGCCGCTGCTGATCCTGCCGCGCGGCGCCGCCGGCTTCGTGGCCGACAGCCTGGGCCGGGAGTGGGCGCGGCGCTGCGTCGAGCTGGAGCCGGGCGAGGAGACGACGGTCGGCGCGGTCACCGTGCGCGCGGTGCCGGCGGCCCACGACGGCGGCCGCGGTCCCTGGTCGCGGCTGCGCACGGTGGCGATGGGCTTCGTGGTCGAGGGCGCGGCCCGCACCTGGTACGGCGGCGACACCGGCCTCTTCGACGGCATGTCGGCCCTGGGCCCGCTGGACCTGGCGCTGGTGCCGGTCGGCGGCTGGGGGCCCACCCTCGGATCGCACGGCCACCTCGATCCGGTCGACGGCGCCGAAGCGCTGCGCCGGGTGAAGGCAGCCTGGGCGGTGCCGGTGCACTACGGCACCTTCTGGCCGGCCGGCATGGGCCGCTTCCGGGCGCACATGTTCCACGACCCGGGCACCGAGTTCGCCCGGCGGGCCGCCGTCGCCGCCCCGGACACCCGCGTCCGGGTTCTCGCCCAGGGCGAGACGCTCAGTTTTGAGCCGGCCACGTGATCTCCGAGCTCGGCACCATGGGCTGGCTGTCGCTGGTGGTCGCCTTCGGCGCCATCGTGCCGATCGTGCCCACCGGCGCGGCGGTCAGCGGCGCCGCCGCGCTGGCCTTCCACGACAACCCGTTGCTGATCCTGCTGACGATCGCCGCGGGTGCGGCCGGCGCCTACGTCGGCGACCTGGTCATGTACGCGATGTGCCGGGCCGGCGGCGAGCAGTTGGCCCGCCGGCTGCGCTGGCTGCGCGACGAGGAGCGGCTGGTGTCGGTGAAGGAGCGGCTGCACAAGAGCCAGATGCCGGTCCTGCTGGTCTCCCGGCTGCTGCCCGGCGGCCGGGTGCCGGTGCTGCTGGCGGCGGCGTTCCTCGGGCTGAGCTGGCGCACCTTCGTGGTCGCCAACGCGCCGGCGTGCGTGCTCTGGTCGGTCGTCTACGCCGGCATCGGGGTGGCCGGCGGCTCGATCTTCCCGGAGCCGTGGCAGGGCGTCGTCGCCGCGATCATCCTGGTCCTGGTCATCGGCCAGCTGGTCAACCTGATCAGCAAGCGCCGCGCGGCCCGCCAGGCCAAGGCGGAGGCCGAGACCGCGTGATCCAGGTGCGGCTGCGGCGCACCGCACACGGCGACGCGCTCGTCGATCTGATGTCCTGACTCAGTATTTGAGGTATTGCCGGGTCAGGTTGGCGACCTTCTGCACCAGGGTGATGCCGCCGTCCATGGTCTTGTTGTTGTGCGAGAGCACGGCCACCGAGACATCCACGTCGTCGTCGGCCGAGGTCACCCGGCCGACCGTGTTGACCGCCCAGAGGCCGCCGTCGGCCGAGCGGGTGTCCCAGCCGTTCTTCACGATGGTGGTCTCGCCGGCCTTGGCGACCGCCGGCACGCCCCAGTCCTGGGTCTCGTCCACTGTGTTCATCAGGGTGAACGCCTGCTTGCGCGAGCCCGATTCCAGCGGGCCCTTGGTGTCGACCAGCTCGGCGAGCAGCCGCACCTGGTCGTCGACCGTGGTCTTGGTCAGCCCCCAGGAGCTGTTGACCTTGGTCTGGGTCAGGCCGAGCCGCTTGTTGCACTTGCTGATCGCGGTCACCTTGCCAAGCTGGTTGAACAGCGCGGTGGTGGCGTTGTTGTCACTGAGCCGGATCATCGGCTTGGCGAGCGCCAACTCGCCGGCCGACAGGTCGCGGTCGGCATCCTGCGCCCGCAGCAGCGCGCAGGCGAGGATCTGCACCTTGACGATGCTGGCCGTGTCGTACTTCTCCGTGCCCCGATACGAATATCGCTGGCCGGTCTTCTTGTCGAGCACCGCGACGGAGAACTCGGGGGAGGTGGCGGCATATTTCGTCAGGGCCGCGTTGAGCGCCTTGACCCGCCGGGCGCGCTCCTGAGCGGCGAGCTCTTCCGGAGTGGGACCGGTGGGCGTGGGGCTCGGCGCGGCGCCACTGCCGAAGGTCAGTGCGCGCGGCAGCACGCCGCCGCCGCTGCCGTCCCGCATGCCCAGGATGACCAGGGACGCGCCGCCCACGATCACCACTGCCGCCACCGCGAAGATCCAAAGCTGGGTTCGTCGCACCCATGCATAGTGCCGTGCCCGGCGCGGGATGCCAAAACCTACTACCGAATGCTTGATCACCATCACGGTTCGTGACTGGCGCCGGGGGGCACAATGGGCTCATGGCCCTCCTCCCGTCTCCCGGCTTTCTCGTTGATATCACCCGATATGCGGTCGGTCAGGTGGTGGAGACGGCGGCCTCGGTGGTCACGGTCCCGGTCCGCGTGCTCGGCCTGCTCGGCCAGACCGAGCTGCTGGTCAGCCGGATGACGATGCTGGCCGAACGCGCCGAGGGCCTGATCGGCCGGGTCGACGGCGTGGTGGAAGGCATCGAGGAGACGCTGCGCGACACCAAGGTGATCATGGCAGCGGCCGCCCTGGCGATAGACGAGGCCGGCGCCGTCACGGCCCGGGCCGCCCAGCTCGTGGACGGTGCCGCGCTGACGATGGACGGTGCGGCGGCGGCCGTGACCGGTGCGTCGGCGATCGTCACCGACGCCGGGCGGATCACCGCCGCGGCGTCCGGGGTGGTCGAGCATGCGTCGTCGGCGGCGGCCGAGGCCCGCGAGCTGCTCGACGGGTACGCGCCCACGCTGCGCCGCGCGGCCCCGCTGGCGGCCCGCTTCGTCGAGGAGCTGACGCCGGAGGAGGTCACCGCCGCGATCCGGATGATCGACGAGCTGCCCCGGCTGCGCCAGCACCTCACCGAGGACGTGATGCCGCTGCTCGGCAAGCTCGATCAGGTGGGGCCCGACCTGCACTCGCTGCTGGAGGTCACCAACGACCTGCACCTGGCGATCATCGGGCTGCCGGGGCTCAAGCGGCTGCGCCGGCGCGGCGAGGGACGGATCGCCGAGGACGACGCCGCGAACGGCCGCTGAGCGACCAGGCCGAGGTCGGAAACCGCAGGTCAGATGTCGGCCACGACGCGGTCGCGGCCCTCGCGCTTGGCCACGTACAGGTTGCGGTCCGCCAGCGACAGCAGCGACGAACTCGTGGCCCGGCCCTCCGGCGCGGTCGTGACGCCGATGCTCGTGGTCACCGGCGTCGTGCCGGTGATCGGCTCCCAGGCGTGTGCCCGGATCCGCAGCCGCAGCCGCTCGCAGCGCTCGGTCGCCTCCTCGGCGCCCACGCCCGGCAGCACCAGCAGGAATTCCTCGCCGCCGATCCGCGCCGCGAGCATCGGCCCGGTGGCCGAGTCGGTCAGCATCCGGGACACCTCCTGCAGCACCGTGTCCCCGGTGCTGTGCGACAGCGTGTCGTTGATCCGCTTGAAGTGGTCCAGGTCCAGGATCGCCAGCGAGAGCGGGGTACGCCGGGTGACCGCCTCGCTGAGCAGGGCGGGCAGCCGCTCGTTGACGTACCGCCGGTTCCACAGGCCGGTCAGCGCGTCGCGGTGGGCCATCTCGCGGAAGTGGTCGCTGGCCCGACGTGCCTCGGTCGCCTCGAAGACCGCCTGCAGCGCCCGGGCCTGCGCCGCTCGCTGCACCGAGTGCAGGGCTGCCGCCTCGGCGTGGAACGCGCGGTGCTCGGCGTACGCCTCCTGGTACCGGCCGGTGGCGGCGAACAGGGCCGCCTGCTCCTCGCGGGCCTGTGCCCGTACCCGGTCGAGGCCGCGCTCCCCGGCCAGCGCGACCGCGGCGTCCAGCGCTTCCTGGGCGGCCTTGTAGCGTCGGTCGAGCCGGCGCGCCTCCGCCAGGGTGAGCATGCACACGGCCGGGGCATCGCCCTCGTGGCTGAGCAGGGCCGACGTCGGGCCGTCCAGGATGAGGTGCAGCGCCTGCTCGACCGCGGCGTAATTGCCGCTCATCATCTCGATCCGGGCGATCGTGTCGAGTTCGAGGGCGCCGAACTCCAGCCCGCCGCGGACCCGGACCTCGCGCATGTGCCGGACGAGTTCGCGGGCGCCGGCCTCGTTGTCGTTCTCGAAGGCCGTGTAGGCCATGTTGTTCAGGATGTTCATCGTCAGCTCGTGGTCGCCGACGGCCGCGGCGATGGTGAGCGCCTCCCGGAACCGGCGGTCGCCCTCCTCGGTCGAGCCGCTCTCGTCCAGCGCCACGGCGAGGGACATCAGGTGCCGGGCGCGGACGTGCTGCGGCTCGCCGTCGGTCAGGTTGGCAACGCACTGCACCGCGTGGCTGAGCGCCTCGGAGAGGTCGCCGATCTGCCGGTAGAAGATGGAGAGCAGCCGGTGCGCACGGGTCAGCAGGAACGGGTGATCGTGCTGCTGGGCCCAGGCCAGCACCTGGTGCGCCCGCTGACCGCCCTGCTCGGAGCGGCCCTCGCGGACCAGCGAGTGGGCGCGCAGCAGCCGGGCCCGCATGGCCAGGTCCGGCTCGCCGAGTTCGTCGGCGCGCTGCTCGACCGCGGCGGCCGGCGCCGCCACCGACCGGAACTGGGCCTGCGGGCGGTTCTCGAGTTCCACCAGGGTCGCCTCGAGCGCCGTCCGCTCGACCACCACCACGGCACCGGCCGTTTGCGCCGCGTCCGTTGTCACTCGTGCTCCCGCTTTCCCCCGTGGGCCCCCGGACGGGGACCTCGGCACCCGTTGCGATCGGAAGCCGACGGTGATTGCTGAGGTGTTGCTCGGTTGCAAGTCGGTCACTTGCGTTTGGTGCACACGGCCTTGGACGCGGCAACCTGGTCGACGGTGTAGACGACCGCCACGGAGAAGCAGTAGTTGTTCTGCCGGTTGAGCCCGTACACGACGTAGTCGGTGGTGCCGGCGGGCAACTGCTGGAATGCCCGCTGTTCCTGCCCGGTCCGGCCGCCGGAGATCAGCACCGGGCCCTCGGAGCCCTTGGGATACCGCCAGGTCAGCGAGACGCTGTCCCGGTTGTCCCGGAGCGTCACATCGGTCGGGGCGATGGCGGCGTTGGTCGGCCGCACGGACGGCGAGGCGGCCGGCGGCGACGGGGCGGCGGGGGTGGTCGCGCCGGGCCCGGGAGCGGCGGCCGGGCCGGCGTCGCGGTCCGGCAGCGTCACGACCACGATCGCGGCCGCGGCCGCAATCCCGGCGACGAGCAGGGCGGCCAGCACGAGAGCATTCCGCGCGGAGTGCCGGTCCGGCCTTTCCACCGGTACGGGCAACCGCCGGTCGACGACGGACACGGCGTTCTGCTCCACCGGCAGCCGGGGGCCGGGCGGATATTGCTCGGGCGGGTACGCGGCCGGTGGTACCGAGTCGGGTGGCCACGGTCCGGGCGGCTCCACGGCCCACGCCTGCGGCGGCACCGCCTGGACACCGGGTGCCTCCTCGACCGGCGGGGCGGCGGCGGCCATCGGCGGGTGCGGAATGGTCTCCGGCCGGGGCTGCCGGGACTGGGCCGGCACCGGCGGGGGAGGCCCGGACCAAGCACCCGTGGCCGGTTCGGCACGTGCCTGTTCGGGCTGCGACATCGGTGGCGGCGGGGTGCGCTTCGGGGAGAACCCCGGCACTCGCGGCGGCGGAGTGACTTCGAGACGTGGTGGGGGCGGCGCGGCCGGTGAGGTCAGGGGCAGGGGGATCGGCGGTTCGGGGCGGGCGTGCCGGCCGGTCGGGTCGCCCGGGGCGGGAGGCTCATGGCGTACCGGATGGACCCCCGGGTTTGTCGCCGGCACCCGGGTGACGCCCGCCGCCGGGCCGCCGGCGGCCGGGCCGGACGAGCGCTGCACCCGGCCGCACACGTGCCGGCCCGAGGCCTCCGCCCCGGCCAGCCGGGCGACCTGCCGGCCCAGCGGATGGTCCGGCGGCAGGTAGCGGGCGCACAGCTCCTGGGCCTGGCTGAAGTGCCGCAGCGCGCTGCCGTCGTGGCCGCACTCGCGCTCCATCGCGGCCAGCCGGGCCAGCATCTTGATGCCCGCCGGGGAGTCCTCGCCGTGGGTCTCGTGGTGCCGGGCCCAGGCGTCGGCGAGCCGGTCCCGGGCGGCCGTGCAGTGCCCGGCGGCGTGCTCGGCGGTGGCCAGGTCGGCCTCGGCGGCCAGGACCCGCGCCGACAGCGGGCCGTCCACTGCGGCCAGTTCGCCGACCAGGTTGTGGTAGAGCTGCGCCGCCCGGCCGTGGTTGCCGACCCGGTGCAGCACGGCCGCGTGGGTGGCCGCCGCGGCGATGGTGCGCGCGTCGTGCGGGCCGTGCAGGCGCTCCTCCGCGGCGTGCGCGAAGCCGGCCCAGGTGCGGGCCGCGTGCGGGTCGCCGAGGGCGATCAGGATCCGGGCCTGCAGCGCCGCGGCCAGCGCCAGGTCGGGGGAGGCGCGCTGCGGATCGGCGTCGGCCGGATCCAGCGCGTCGGCGAGCACGTCCCTGGCACCGGCGAGGTCGCCCGCGGAGGTGAGAGTCTGCGCCTGGGCGGTGAGTTCGGCGAGCGGAGGTGCCACGTGTCTCATAGTGTCTGCCCGGACACCCTCGGTACAAGACCCGGCTTGCGGTGACCCGGCCCCACCTGCGCGGACGCGACGCCGTATAACTCGGATATGACAGCTGACAGCGTCTCCGACGTCAAGCGTGAGATTCTCGTCCGCCACCTTGAGGCGTGGGCGCCCGCCGCGTTGCACCGGGCCCGCCGTGCCACCTACATCCACGGGTACGCCGACGCTGGGCCCGAGCTGGCGCAGGCCGCGCTGCGGGTCTTCGTGGAACAGTCCGACCTGGTCCGGGGGCGTGAGCTGACGATGGTCGCGCTGGGTGAGGACGTTACCGGGGTGGGTGCGCAGCTCGCCGCCGTCCAGCAGGAGGCCGGCGCCGCGGCGGGACTGACCGTCCACACCGTGCCCGGTGGCACGGATGCGCGGCTCGCGGTGGCGCTGCAGGCGGTCGGCGCTGTGCGCGTACCGTTGCTTGCTTTTTTGGATGCGACGGCCGCCGGCGGACCGCCGCGGCCCGCGACCGTCGCGGCGCTGACCGCGGGCAAGCCTGCCGAGGCGGTGATCGTGGTCCCGGCCGCCGGCTTCCGGGCCGACGACTACCGCGCGGAGCTGCGTGCCGCCGGGTTCCCGCTGGTCGCCGCGGTGGAGCTGGCGGTCGGCGAGGAGCCCGGCGAGGTGCTGGTGTTCGCCACCCAGTCGGGCAAGAACCTGGAGAGCTTCAAGGACGTGCTGTGGGCGGTCGACGAGTATGCCGGGGTGCGCTACCGCGATCCCGGTGATCCCGAGCGGCACCTCATCGACATCTCGCTGAATCCGCATCCCGGGCCGCTGCGCCGCGAGTTGCTGGCGCATCTCGCCGAGGTGGGCGAGGCGACGGTGACCGAGCTGCGGACCTTCGCGCTGACCGAGACGGTCTACCGGGCCGCGGACGCGACCCGGGTGCTGCAGGCGCTGCTGACCGCCGGGTCGGTGACCCGGCGGCCGGAGCACGGCCGGTTGGGCGGCGACGTGGTCATCGCCGGGGCCTGATCCTGGGTCAGGACTTGTCCTGCTTCCACGACAGCGGGCCGGGCAGGTCCACGCGGTGCGCCCGGGCCTTCGAGTTCCAGGACCAGCGTCCGATCTTGATGGACCAGGACGAGAATCCCCGCTGCGTGAAGTTCAGGATCAGCGGCCCGAACTTCTTACGACTGCGGAACATGATGCCCATCGGGGGAGTCCTTCCGTGGAGTGCCAGGGGACCGGAAGATTCCCGATAATGCGTTTCGGCAAACCCCTCAGCGGGGCTGCCAGGCATCGGGCCTGGTGGTGAGCTTGCGGACGTGGGCCGGCATGCGCCCGCTGATCAGCTCGGCGAGGCTCACCTCGTCGACGACCTCGCGCACGGCGGAGCGGACGGCGACCCAGAGATTGGGCAGGTTTTCGGCCGCGCCGGAGTATTTCGTCTCCTCGGGGCGCAGCCCGCGGACACCCGCGAGGGGACCGTCGACGGCCCGCAGAACCTGACCGATCGTCACGTCCCGAGGGCTTTGTGACAGCGTGTAGCCACCTTCGGCGCCGCGTTGAGCTCTGACCACCCCGGCGCGGCGCAGATCTGCCAGCACTGCCTCGAGGAACTTCCGGGGCATGGTCTGGTCCTGGGCAATGGCCTGGGCGGACATCAGGGCCGGGTAGGCGTTCGCCAAGCTCAGCGCCGCCCGTACCGCGTAGTCGCCGCGCGCGGAGATCTGCACCCCTCCATCATGCCGCGTCGAAGCTCGCGACCCTCGCGCACCCCGGGAATTATGGGAATTCGGGCATTACGCTTAGTCAGCGGCCAGTCGCTGGGCGGGAACCCGGGCGCCGATGTCGGCCACGTCGTCGGCCACCTGGTCCGGCATTGCCGCCGCCGCGGTGGCCCGGAAGACGCCCGGGCTCAGCCCGGCCTCGCGGTGGAAGAAGCGCCCGAAGTTGGTCGGCTCGCCGAAGCCGAGCCGGCGGCCGATCTCGGCCACCGACAGTTCGGTGCAGGCCAGCAGCCGTTGGGCCTCGAGCGCGACCCGGTCGTCGACGACCTGCTTCGCGGTGCGGCCGGTGACCGCGAGGCAGGCCCGGGTCAGCGTGCGCACCGAGCAGCCGAGCCGGGCGGCATAGTCCTCGACCCGCCGGCTGTGCGGATGGCCGTCCTCCAGATCGCGGCGAAACCGGGCGAAGGTACGGCCCTCGGCGCTCGTCGTGGCGGCGCGCCGGTCGTCCCCGGTCGCCAGCAGGGCGATCCGCAGCAGCAGCACCGCGAGCTGATGGCGGAGCAGCGCGGCGGCGACCGCGCCGGATCGGTGCCGGGTGCAGTCGACCCCGAGCTGGGCGACCTCGGTGATCACCGCGTCCTCGTCCTCGCCGGCCAGCTGCCAGCGGCTCGGCCCGGGAAGATCATCGACCGGTACGCCGGTGACGTCGGCGGCCGAGAGCAGTTCGCGGTCCCAGGAGACCAGGCTGGCGTCCAGCCCCGGCTCGATGCCGAAACGCACCGCCTGGTCGGGCCGGATCCAGAGCAGGGTGCCGGGCCGGCAGCGCTGCACGGCGAAGTCGATTTCGACCGTGCCGTGCCCGGCGGTGGTCAGCGCCAGGAGGTGGTACGGCAGCCGGCGCGGCGTGGGATGCGGCTCCGCCAGGTCGGTCTCGGGCAGCGTGCAGGTGCCCACGCCGGCCCAGTTCGGGGCGGGTGCGGACCGGCTCAGGCGCGCGGTGGAGGTGACCATCGAGCCGACCGTATCGGGCCGTGACCTGGGATGCACGTGTGAGTGCAGGTGCGGGGCCAGATCGGCGGTGCGAGCCGGAAATCAAGGGTCAAATCCGGCATAAAGACCGTTCGGTGGTGCTATTCGCTTTCTGCCCCAGATTCCGCTTTAACCCGGACTCTGTCCGTTTCTTCCTGATCGGCAGAAAAATAGCGACCCGCGCGGACCGGCAGTGTCCGCGCGGGTCGCCCCGGTAATTCCGTGTCGCTATCGACCGGCCAGCAGCCGGTTCACCGCCGCGTCCACATCCAGATGCTCGGACTCGCGGCCCCGCGGCACCACCACGTAGGTGCGCCGCAGGAACCGGACCAGGACGCTGCGCGGCACTTCGAACAGCGCGTTGCCGTCTGGCGACGACAGCGCCAGGGCGACGAAGTCGCCCCGCGGCGTGGCCCACGGCCACACCCGGACATCCCCGATGCCCGCGGGCTCATCGAGCCCGGTCACGAGCAGTTCGCGCGCGAAGGACCAGCTAACGGCTTCCCCACCGGCTGATTCTGCGTGGAACAACACGTGGACCGCGTACGGGTCGGCTGGGTCGTACCGCAGACTGGCGCGCACGGGCAGAGCCGTGGCATCTGGCGCTACGAGCCGCAGCGAGGTTTCGACCTCGACGGTCGTTGGACGAATGGTACTCATGGACGAACTCCCCCCGGCACCGCTGCGAGGCTGGTGAACCCCGCGTTTCCCATACTCAGGTGATCCCTGTCATTACGCTCCGCCATACGCTGATCTCACCCAGTAGTGGGAAGGCGGTTCCGATAAGCTCTCCGAACGAGCCGTTAAACGGTATCTTGTCCTGTTCTGCCCATGTACTCGGTTCCGCCCGGCGTCGGGTGGTCCAGCAGTTGACTCACTCCGGTAACGTCCATTCCTCCCGGGTAGTGACGGGGGCGAGGAACACTAGGGGATGAAATGACCGGGAGCCCGAGATCTTTGCCGCGAAAGTGAACGAGATGTCCCAATCGGAACCCCTAACCGAAACACCACCCGAGGATCACTCACCTCTGGGCGTGCTGGACCGGATCCGCGCCAACCCCACCGGGCGCCTGGCGCTGAAGATCGGCATCGGCGCGCTGGGCGCCGTGGTCGTGGCAGTGGGCATCGTGCTGATCCCGTTCCCGGGCCCCGGCTGGGCGATCGTGATCCTCGGTCTGGCAATCTGGGCGGTCGAATTCCACTGGGCGCGCCGGCTGCTGCACTTCACCAAGAAGCACGTGCAATCCTGGACCCACTGGGTGCTGCGGCAGTCGCTGCCGATGCGGGCCCTGATCGGCCTGGCCGGCTTCATCTTCATCTCCGGGGTGGTCTGGCTCTCGGTCAAGCTGACCATGGACATCGACCTGGCATCGGTGATCTGGAACTTCGTTACCGGAGCCTGACGCGCCGGGACCCTGGCTCGCGCGCGTAGCGGCGGGTCCGGTAGAGTCTGACTCCGTTGAGGGCGATTAGCTCAGCGGGAGAGCGCTCCGTTCACACCGGAGAGGTCACTGGTTCGATCCCAGTATCGCCCACGAGCCCCCAGGTGCCCCCTGTCCGCGGAAAGCGCGGGCTGGGGGCGCTCGTCATTTCCGCTCCGGGGCCGAGCCCCCGGAAGCCCCGCGGTGCGATGGTTGCGGTGTGCGATTTGCCTGCGGCTTTGGCTACTGACCGAGCAGCTCCGCCGCGACCCGTACGCACAATCCCTGCACACAGACCTCAATGGCGTCGAGCGTCTCGTCGAGGAACAGCGCGTCGTGCTGGGCGAGCGCCTGGCGAATCCGGGCCGACTCCACCCAGACCAGCCGCGAGTAACTGCCCGTCGCGGCGGGGATCTCGGTGGCGCCGGCGTCGAGGCGTACCTCGTAGGTGAGCATCGCGGTCCATTCGCTGCTGTCGGTGCCGAGCGGGTCGCCCACCTCCTCGACCGACAGGAACCGGGGCGTGAACCGGCCGTGCAGCGTGCCTCGCTGGAGGGCGTCGGCTACGCCCAGCTTGGCGGCCAGCAGGCTTTCCACCACGTACGCGGTGTCGGACGCCGCCCGGCCGCCGCGCCCGATCGGGACCGCCGGCCCGGCGATCGCGACCGTGCCCGGCGTGCCGCCCGGTTCGGGCAGGTCGGCGGTGACCAGCTCGAACAAGCCGGGCGACAGGCGCATCGTCGGGACGCTCAGCACGTTCGGGTGCCGGGCGTTGAGCGGGGACGGGCTGCGCACGCCGAGCAGGGTCAGCCCCGGACGACGCTCGTCCACCAGCACCGTCGACACCACCCCGACCGGGGTGCCCGGCCCGTCGCCGGCGCCGCACCTCATCGCCTGCCCGCCCCGGTGAAGACGTTCTGCATGAGCCAGTCGCGTTGCAGCCGCAGCAGGCGGTTCAGCGACCGCGTGCCGTCGTAGAGCAGGTCGAGCGGTACCGGCACCATGTCCTCGGGGCTCCACTTGACCGCGATGTCCAGCTCGTCAAGGTCGTCCTGCTGGATCAGGTCGAGCCGGTAGACGGCGAAGCCCAGGTAGCTGCCGTCCTCCCGCTTGACCAAGCGGTATCCGCGAAACTCCAGGCGGCCGGCGTCGATGTTGAGGCCGCAGGACAGGAACATCTCCCGCTGGGCGGCCTCGGCGAAGAACTGCTCTTCGAGGATGATCTCCTTGGGCCGGCCGGCCGCCTTCCAGAGCTGCTCGCGGGCCTCCCGGTCGCGGGGGTCGAGCGGTTCCTGCAACCGCTTGAGCCAGCTGGCCAGGTCCTCGACGATGACGTGCTCGCTGACCAGGGACAGGACGTCGAAGTCGTCGATTGAGTTCGAGCGGTGCCGGCGTTTGAGCAGCACGACCGGGCCGTCCGAGGTGCGCCCGCGGACGGCGACCACGACGGCCGGCTCTGTCTCGTCGGGCCGGATCGTGCGGCGGCTGGTGAGGCCGAGCAGACGCGGGTGGAAGCTGTTCGGGTCGCCGTTGTTCATGTACTGCGGCCCGAAACAGCGGACCTGCCGAATCTCCCAGTTGCGGGTGTCAGGCAGCAGTTCGCCGAGCACGTGATCGCGGACCCTTGCGGTCTCCCCGTCCGTGAACCAGGCCGCGGCCAGCGAACCGCCGCTGGGCGTCTGGGCGAGCGGAAGGTAGAGCAGGGTGGCCGCGCGGTAGCGGTCGCCGCGGCGGGTCAGCACGACCCGGCCGCCGGGGTCATCCTCGTAGAGGTGGAGCACAAGGGTGTCCGGGTTGGCGGCCTCGTCGCGGTGTGGGACGACCCAGTTGCGGATGCCGAACAGCCCGGCCACCCAGCGCTGGATGCTCGGTCCCATCGTGGCGCCCGGCGCCTTGGCGCCGCGCTCCGGAATGATGTAGTGGACCGTTTTCTCCCGGCGCGGCCCTTGGCGTCCGTCCTGCATCTCGATCAGCCGTTGCGAGCACTCCCACGGCAGCACGCCGACGACGTAGACCTCGTCGGCGTCGACCATCGCGGTGAGCAGCGAATCGAGCGCCGGGCCGACCGGCGCGTCGACGGGGATGGTCTCGTTGCGGCCCGCTGGCCGGTTCGCCCGCGCCGAGCGTGCTTCCGGTGGCACGTACTCGTCAGTCATTGCGCTCGTCCTAACGCCCGCCGCGGGAAACCCGGCTCACTTCGTTGACTGTTCGCTCCCACTCGGGGTAGATGGTGTTCTCGGTGACCTGCGGCCGCGCCGCGACGTCGATGAGCCCGTCGACCGCGTCGCGGGCCTTCTTGTCGTCGAGCTGGCGGGCCAGCACGAACAGCCGCCGCCGGGTCACGTTTTGCGAGCCGCCCAGCAGCCGGTCGAGCGGGTCCGCGGCCGAGAACAGCTCCATGATCTCGCCGGCCAACTCCTGCTGGCGTCGGCGGCGGGAGCCAAAGTGGCCGGTGACCGCATTGATCACCGGCGCGGCCAGCCCGATCAGCGCGCCAAGCGCGGTGGCGGCGAGCGTGATCACCGGTGACTGCGTCATGCCCGCCCGCCTCTCGCTCAGGTCAGATAACCCCGAACCTTCGCGTCATTGATCATTTCCTCGCCGAAATCGCGAAGGCTCTTACCCATATTTCCATGCGAATTCAAACGCGTTAAGACTTTGTCTGCTTCGACGTTGTGCCGCCGCCACGATGAATGATCGGGATTGGAGTAATTGTGCATGATGGGCAGAAGCGCGTCGAGGCCCTTGACAAACTTCGCCTCGTTCGATTCTTGATCCTCGTACTCCTGCCACAGTTCGACAAGCCGGCGCACGCCATCGGATCCCGTTCGCTCGATCAGTTTCGCCATCGCGGCATGCTCGCGCTCGAACTGGTCGCTGGTGTCGCCGAACGCGAAGGTGTCGCCGACGAACATCTCGACGACGTCGTGCACCACCGCCAGCTGCACCGCCCGACCCAGGTCGACGTCGGTGTCCACGTAGTCCTGAAGGAGGATGGCGGCCGCGGCGAGGTGCCAGGAATGCTCGGCCACCCGCTCCCGGCGAGGGTTCTCGGCGAGCGGATTCTGCCGCTCGACGTCCTTGAGCGCGTCGAGATCGCGGACGAGTTCGAGCTCCTCGGTCAGTTTCACGTTGCCGGTCATGCCGTTGTGGTCCTTCGCTGGCTGGCGGTTTGCAGACGCGATGCAAGCTAGCACCGTCCCGCCATTTCCGCAGGCTCACGAACGAACGATCAGCCGTCGGTGTTGTCGGTAATTCGACCTGGAAAAAACGGCCCCTGTCGCATGTCGCGTCGCTGAAGCATACTATTTCTGCGACTCCCAGCTCGCCCACCCTTGATCGGGGACGACGATGGAGATCGATGACGATGGAGATCGATAGGGAATTGCCGCTGATCGACCTGAGCGGCGCTGCCGGTCGATGGAGCCAAGCCGGTCGCCCGGACATTCCCCGCGACCGGCTCGAATGGGCGGCCGACGCCGCCTGTGACCTGATGAGCGGGTCGCCGCCGGCGGTTACTGGCCCGCAGGCCCCGTTCTGCCTCGTGACCAAGGGACCTCATCTAACGTCGCCGGTGTCGCTGGCTTGTGTTGCGGCACGACTTCTCGCCTTCGGGGTGTCCGTGCACGGCGTCCACCGGGTGAGCGACACCGCCACCGACGTGGTGGGCGCGCTGTACCCCCGCGCAGCCCGGCACTTCGCCCACGGGCCGAGCGCGCCGGCGCACTGGGCGCAGCTTGACCGCCGGTTCGCCACGCCCGGGTTCGAGCGGATCTTCGGCCGTCCGTACGACCGTTTACTGGTCGTGCCGGGGGAGCGGGTCATCCGGGGCAACCGGCTCACCGCGGCCGAGCTCACCGAGATCTGGGAGGGCGGCCGGACGCCGGTCACCCGCGAGCTGCTCACCGCCCGCTACGGGGCGGATGCGGCCGGATTCGTGCTCGGCGGGCGCGACACGTACGAGTGGTTCCGCGGCCCGCTGCCGGTGGGGATCAGCCGGATCGGCCCGGCGATGACCGCGTTCGCGATGCGCGATGAGCGCCTGGCCGACGGCGAGCCGCTGATCGTCGTCAACGGGCACGTCCCCGGCCTGGCCGCACTGTTCGCCCCGGAGTGCTGGGTGTTCGACCTGGGGCTTGAGCCGGGCGGGGTGTCGATCGGCGAGATCCGGCGCTTCCTGGCCGGCGCGGATGGGCGACCCGACCGGTGCGAGCCAGGTTCGCTGCGCCGCGACGCCTGCACCGGCGACCTCCCGCTCAGCAGCCCGGCGCCCGTCGACTCCCGGCTCAACCTGATTCACTGCAGCGACGGCGCGCTGGCCGGCCTGCTCGAGGCCCGGCGCCTGACGCCTACCCGCCCCGGCGAGCCCGACCTGCTCACCCGCAGGCTGCTGCGAGCCGGGCTCACCGAGCCGGAGCTGCAGGAACTGGTGTGGCCCGATCCGTTGGTCCGTCCCGACCAGCTCGACGGGTACCTCACCGACCGCACCGCCGGGCTCGGGCTCGACGCGTGCGTGGCGGAGATCCTGGCCATGACGCCACCGGTCTTCGGCCCGGCCAACGCCTGCGCTGACGGAGTCGGCCTCGACCTGGTCGTCCGGACACTGCGGCGGGCGCTGCGAGGCGTGCCGTCGCAGCCGGAGCCGTGCGGCGGGCCGCTCACCGCGGTGGCGACGCCAGGCGACGTCGATGAGGACGCGGGCCGCGCCGCGATCGGTCAAGGCCTGGTCGGCGTGCTCACTCCGGCCGGCGGGACCGGCGGGCGGTTCGGCGGATACGAGCGGTCCGAGTCGGACCCGGCCCGGCAGAAGGCGCTCGCCCCGCTCTTCTGGGTGGCCGGCCGGCGAATGTCTGCGCTGGACATCCGGCTCGCGAACATCCGGTACTGGGACGACGGCGAGGGTGACCGGGTCCCGGCTGCGGTGCTGACCTCCGCCACCAGCGCTGCCGCCCTGGACCGCTGGCGGGCGGGGCTGGACCACCCGTACCGCAAAATCTTGGGTCTTTTCGCCCAGCACGGCCTGTACCGGCTCGACGCGGCGCTCGCCGCGTACGCGGCGCCGGAGCGCTGGTTCGACGCGATTCTGCGGGATCGCGACGGCCGCCCCAGCCTCAAGCCGTCAGGACCGCTCGGGCTGTTCTCCGCGTTCGTCCTTTCCGGACTGCTGGACGACTGGGAACGCCGGGGTGTCCGCTACCTGGCGGTGGCCAACGGTGACGACGTCGGCTTCCGGCTGGACCCGCGCGCGGTGGGTCACCTCGAGCGCCACCCGGCGACCGACGCGCTGGTCGTCGCGGTCCCGTGGGGCTGGTCGGGCGTTGTGCGCGATGTCCGGGTCCGAGGCGACGCGTCGGGCTGGACGGTCACCGAGGGCGGCGGCCCGGTGTTGGCGCTGGTCCCGACGGCCGACCGGACGCCGGACACCGGGGGCGCGCTGCGCCGGCGACGCGGGCCGGACGGCCTCACCCTCTCGATCGTCGAGACGCGCCGGCCCGGCCGCGATCTCTTCAACACCGGCCAGGTGTACCTACGGGTCGCCGCACTCCGCCGGCTGCTCGCCGGAACCGAGGAGACCAGTCCGCTCGAGGCCATGCGCTGGATAACCGCCGCCGTTCCGGCTCCGGTCGAGGAGAAGGTGGTCGCGGCCCGCCGCGCCCGGCAGATCGCCCAGCCGTTCCACGCCTTGGTGGGCCTGCTGCGGCGCTGCGACGTGCTGATCGGCACCCGGCGGCTGGGCCCCGGGGTCCGCGGCAGCTACGCCACCCTGAAGCGGCCCGAGGACGTCCCGTTCGCGCAGCTGGTCGTGGACGGACTCGGCCGGCACCACGACGAGCTAACGGTGGCGCCCGCGTGGTCGGCTTGACTCCGACAGTGATCGCAGGCCGCAGTCTCGTCATCACTGTCGATGCCTGCGGAAGGGGATCCCGTGGAAGTCGACAGCAAACAGCAGTGGCAGGACGCGTTCCACGCGTACAAGGCGCTGATCCGGGATCCTCGGCACGACTCGGAGTACCTGCGGCGCACCGGACTGGTCCCGCACATGGTCGACCTGATCGGCGACGTCCGGTGCGCCAAGGTTCTCGATGCCGGCTGCGGCACGGGATGGCTGTTCGACCACATCACGCCGGCAGTCGGCTACGAGTGTGACCTGGTGCCGCCAGCCGGCCACGCCGCCCGGCAGATCCACGCCCAGTGCCAGGACATCCGCGGGCTGACCTACGACGACGACTCGTTCGACGTGGTGGTGTCCAGCCTGGTGCTGATGTGGATCGACGAGCTGGACAGCGCGTTCCAGGAGGCATTTCGGGTGACCCGGCCGGGCGGCCGCCTGATCGTGGGGCTGATGCACCCTTACTTCCACACCAACGGCCACGCGCTGCACGACGGCAGCTTTCTGATCGACCGGCCGCTGTCCGCACCCACCCGCCGCGAGGTCAGCATCTCAGGCCTGGTCGGGCCGCTCACTTACCACGCCCGGCCGCTGCTCGACTACTACAACGCCGCCGTCCGGGCGCGCTGGCACCTGACCGACTTCCGCGACCACTTCATCGACCTTGACCGGTACCGGGCCGCGTCGGCGGCGGGTTGGCCGGTGCACCGCCGCTCCGACAAGGTGCCGCTGTTCACCTTCTTCGTCGGCCACAAGGTGCCCTAGTCGGACCCGGCCTGGGACGCGGTAAGCGCGGCGGCCAAGGCAGGCAGTCGACCAAAGGCGCGGGCGCCGGCCACGTGGTCAACGTAGTCGCGGGACTCGATGATCTCGCCGTCGCGGACTCGGACCACGAAGATGCAGGGCAGCGTGAAGGTGCGGCCGTCAATCACGCCGGCATACTGGAATTCGAAGATCACCACCTCGGGATCCGGTGTCGGATACACGTGGTCGGCGACGACGTCGTAGCGTTCCACGCCGGTCGGGCGGCTGCCGGCGCCGAAGTGCTCTCGCACCCCGGCCCGACTGCTCAGCGGGGTGTCGCCAACCGGGTTGAACGGGTGGCGCACGTCGGTGTGCTCGGCGTAGCAGGCTGCCAGCTCATCGATCTGCGCCGCCTCCTCGGCGGCGGTGAGCCCCCCGCGCATGAGGCGACAGACGCCAGCGGCCACGGCGCGGACGGTTTCCTCGGGTGTGCGCATGGCACTCCTCCTAGCGAAGTCGAGACTCCGTTTACGTTAGCGAAGTCTGGACTTCGGTTAAAGTGGTCCCATGCGCCAGGATGCCCGGGAGAACCGCGAGCGCATTCTCGCCGCAGCCGACCGCATCTTCGGCACGCACGGCGAGGCAGGCTCCACCGAAGAGGTGGCACGGCTGGCCGGCGTGGGCATCGCGACCGTATTCCGGCACTTCCCGACCAAGGAAGCACTTGTCGAGGCCGCGCTGGTGCGGCATTTCTCCGTTTTGCTTGACCGAACCCGGGCAGCGGCCGCCGCGCCCGATCCGACCGCGGCGTTGCCCGCGCTGATCCGCGAGATGATCGAGCGTGGCGCGACCAAGCTCACCTTGGCGTCAATGCTGGGCGATGCCCCACCGGCCGTCGTCACCGTGGCCGGCGAGGTGAAGGCAGCAGTCGACATGGCATTACGCCGCGCCCAAGCCGCTGGCGCAGTTCGGCCGGATGTCGGCGTCGATGAGCTCTACCTGCTAATTCGCGGCTTAGCCCAGACAACTGCGGCCACACCAGTCCCAGCGGAGCTGCTGGAACGTGCCATCGACGTCATCCTGGACGGCCTGTCCACCGGGTAGCGCCGGCCCGAGCCTCAAGATCACGTCCACCGAAGTGGTCTATGAACTTGACCTTATGGGACAAAGCCGGACCAGTGTCTTGTTCGGACTGCCGAACATGACGGTGAGTTGGGGCTTCGGCTGTGTCTGCGAGGACGTCGAACGCAGGATGGACGTTGCGTGCCTGATCGGGTTGCCGAGGGCGATGCGATGAGCGGCTGATCACGGCTCAGCCGTCCACGGGACGTGCTTCGCCGGCTGTGTGTCTTGCAGGCAGAGAGCCGCGCCGGCTGGGTCGAGCAGGATGCCGGCCTCGGCGTCGACGGTGGTGGCGCCGAGAGCGACAGCCCTCTGGACATTGTCGACGTGAAAATGCACGAGCCACGGCGAACCGGTGGGCACAGAGAGCTGCTGGTCCCAGAAGGCGACCGGCTGCCCGTCGACGGTGAACGTGGTGTTGTGCAGCTGCCAGCCGAGGACGTCGCGTAGGAACGCAGCATGTTCAGCGGGATGCTGGGTGCGTAGCTGCACCTGGGCGAGGGCGCCGTGCTGGCGGGAGTCCCAGGTGCCGCGGTGGGTGCCAGCCTGCCATAGCGACAATGGCGCACCGGCGTGATCGCGGATCGTGGCGGCGATACCGGCATCGCCGGCGGCGGCGGGTGGGGCGACTACGGTGCCGCCCGCGTCGATCGCGGCCTGGCAGGTGGTGCGAACGTCCCGGGTTGCGGCGTAGACGGTCCAGTACGGCGGCCCCGCGTCTTCCGCGGGGCCGAGGGCAGCGACGAAGTGTCCGCGCAGGGCAGCGAGCCGATACCCGGCTGGGTCGGCTTGGCCGATGTCCCATCCGAACAGGGTGCTGTAGAAGGTGGCCGTGGCGTCGATGTCCGGGGTGCCCAGGTCGATCCAGCAGACACCACGGCTCCGGCCGCCGGGTCGGATGGTGTCCATGCGGGGTGTCGGCGCCGTGGTCAGCCGTGGCAGAACCTGGCTTTCACCTGCGGCGGTGAGGGTGCCACGGGGCGCAGTAACGGTAATGGGCATGGTGACCGCTTTCGTCAGATACGGGTTAGCGGCAGTCGACGCTCTGCAGCGCCAAGGCGTGGCCGGCATGTCCTTCACCGAGGTGTTGGGGCGCAGCGGCGCCGCCCGAGGGGCCATCTACCACCACTTCCCCGGCGGGAAGACCCAGTTGGTGGCCGAAGCCGCTGAACGTAACGGTGCCGACGTTCGAGCACAGCTCGCCACGCTGCCTACGCATAGCCCGACGGAGGTCGTCGAGGCGTTCTTTGCCGCCGTACGCCCTGTTCTCGCACGCAGCACCACCGGGGCGGGCTGCGCCGTAGCCGCCGTCACCGTAGGTGCCGGCGCGGGTGAGGAAAAGCTGCGTGAGGTAGCCGCCGCCGAGTTCGGCTCCTGGATCCAGGCCCTCGCCGGCCAACTCGCGGCCGCGGGCATGATCGACAGCGAGGCCCACGACCTCGCCGCCACCCTCATCGCTCTGCTGGAAGGCGCTCACGTCCTGTGCCGGGCCACCGCAACCCTCGATCCGTTCGACAGCGCCGTGCGCACCGTCCGCAGGGCCTTGCTGGCCGACTAGGCTCGGCTGGTGCCGCACGACACGATCTTCAACGAGCATCGCTCCCTTCTCAACGCCGTCGCCTACCGGGTGCTTGGCCGCTGGAGCGACGCTGAGGACGTGGTCCAGGATGCGTGGCTACGGTGGAGTGCTGTCGACGTCGAGCAGGTTGAGAACGCGGAAGGTTATCTGGTCCGGGTGACCACCCGCCTGGCGATCGATCGCCTGCGCAGCGCCGCGTCCCGGCGCGAGACCTACGTTGGCCCATGGCTGCCCGAGCCCATTCTGACCGCGCCGGATGTCGCCGACGACGTCGCCCGCTCGGAGTCGGTGTCGTTGGCGATGCTGTTGGTCCTGGAGTCGTTGTCCGCCTTGGAACGGGCGGTCTTCGTGTTGAACGAGGCGTTTGGCTACTCCCACGGCGAGATCGCCACCATGGTCGATCGCAGCCCGGAATCGGTGCGCCAGACGGCGTTGCGCGCGCGAGAGCATGTGAGCGGCAGGCGGCGCCGCTATGACACCGATCAGGCGACCCGGCGCAAGGTGACGGAGTCCTTCATGTCGGCGAGCACCGGTGGTGATCTTGTTTCACTGATGGCGGTGCTGGCGCCGGACGTCAGGCTGGTGTGCGACGGTGGCGGATTGGCCCCGGCGCCGCGCAAGGCGATCGAGGGAATCGATCGGGTGGCACGGGCGCTGGTCACGTTCGGCGGTCGTATGCCGCAGCGGCCGCGCGTGGTGGTGACCGAGGTCAACGGCGGGCCCGGCGTCGTCATCTACTCCGCTGACACCCCGGTCGCGGTCATCGTGCTGCACCTTGTCGATGGGCGTGCGCGGGAGATTCACCTGATCAGCAACCCGGAGAAGCTCACCGCCGTCGCCGGTTTGTGACGCCGGTCACAGTGCCTCACGATTTGGGGGGCTGTGTCGTCCGTGAGGCATGGATGACATCGAGCAGGTAGTTGTTATCGGCGCCGGATACACCGGCATGCTTGCGGCTCTCGGCGTGGCGAAACGAGCCAAGGGGCGGGCGCACGTAACCCTCGTCAACCCGTGGGAGAGGTTCACCGAGCGGCTGCGGATGCACCAGATCGCCACCGGCCAGCAGCTCGCCGAGCACCGCATCCCGGACCTGGTGGCCGGCACCGGCATCGACTTCGTGCAGGGCTGGGCGACCGGTATCGACACCGCCGCACGCACCGTCACGGTGTCCACCGTGGACGACGGCCAGGTCATGCTCGGCTATGACGCACTGGTCTATGCGATCGGCAGCACCACCGACACCGGCCGCGTCCCCGGGGCCGCCGAGCACGCCTTCACCCTCAACGGTCCGCAGAGTGCACAGGACATGGCCGCGCACCTCGCGCGCCGGGGCAACGGCGAATTCCTTGTCTGCGGCGCCGGCCTGACCGGGATCGAAGCCGCGACCGAGATCGCCGAGTCCCACCCGAACGTCCGGGTCACCCTGCTGAGCCGGGGCGAGCCGGCCGCGATGATGGGCGCCAAGGCTCGCGCGTACCTGATGGCGGCCTTGGATCGGCTGGGGGTGACCGTCCGGGCGGGCGTTGGCGTGACCAGGGTCCTGGCGGGTGGGGTCGAGCTGGACGGCGGCGAGTTCGTCGCCGGCGACGGCTGCCTGTGGACCACCGGTGTGCGCGTGGCCCCGCTGGCCACCGAGGCCGGGATCGCCACCGACGAGCATGGGCGCATCCTCACCGATGCCATGCTGCGGTCGGTGTCGCACCCGGGGATCTACGCGATCGGTGACGCGGCCGCCATCCGTCAGGCATTCGGCGTCATCCACGGCACCTGCCAGAGCGGCATGCCGACGGCGGCGCACGTCGCCGAGAACATCGCTCGCCAGTTGCGCGGCAAGCAGCTCAAGCCCTTCCGCTTCGGATACATCCACCAGCCGGTGAGCCTCGGGCGCAGGGACGCGGTGATTCAGTTCACCTACGGCGACGACACCCCGCGGCGCTGGTACATCACCGGCCGGGCGGCCGTCTTCTACAAGGAGACGGTCAGCGGCAGTCCGATCAAGACCTACGGGCTGGCCAAGCGGCTGGCTGTCTCGTCGCGGATGCTCGCCACCACCGGCGGCAAGCGCAACAAGCCGGTCGCGTGGGGGCGTTTCGGTCCCGCGTCGTTCACCGGCTGACCCAGCGGGACGGCAACCGCCTGATGGCGGTCAGGTGGGTATTTCTCATGAATGATCTTGCCGCTCAGGTCCTGGGCGGCGGGCTGTTTCGTCTCGGTGCAGGTACGGGATTCGATCGAAGGGTGATGGACATGCGGGTATTTGTGGCAGGCGGGAGCGGGGTTGTGGGACGGCGGCTGGTGCCGCTGCTGGTCGCCCGGGGGCATCAGGTGACGGCCACGACGACGAGTACGGCCAAGGTGGCCATGCTGACGGAGCTGGGCGCGGACGGCGTCGTCATGGACGGGCTGGACGCGGCGTCGGTTGGTGAGGCGGTGGCCGGGGCCCGGCCGGACGTGATCGTGCATCAGATGACCGCGATTGCCCCGGGGCACGCTGGCAAACCCGACATGAAGCACATGGATCGGTGGTTCGCCGGCACCAACCGGCTGCGCGCCGAGGGGACGGATCATCTGCTGGCCGCCGCCAAGGCGACCGGCGTGACCCACGTCATTGCGCAGAGCTACGCCGGTTGGAACGGCATCCGCGAGGGCGGTTGGGTGAAGTCCGAGGAGGACGGGCTGGACCCGATGCGGGGGACGCCGGCGGAGCCTGGCATGGCGGCGATCGGCCACGTCGAGGATGTGGTCCGCAAGGCCGGCGGCGGGGTTCTTCGCTACGGCTGGTTCTACGGGCCGGAGGCCATGGACGACCTGGCCGGGCCCGTACGCAAGCGGCAGTTCCCGATCGTCGGAGGCGGCGCCGGCTACTGCTCGTGGGTGCATCTGGACGACGCGGCGAGCGCCACCGTGCTGGCGGTGGAGCAGAAGGTGCGGGGCGTGTTCAACATCGTCGACGACGAACCGGCCCCGGCCCGCGAGTGGCTGCCCTACGTGGCCGCGTGCGTGGGAGCGAAGCGGCCGATGCGGGTTCCGGTCTGGCTGGCCCGGCCGCTGGCCGGGCAGGTGGCGGTGGTGTTGATGACCGAGGGGCGTGGTTTCAGCAACGCCAAGGCCAAGCGGGAACTCGGTTGGGAGCTGCGCTACCCCTCGTGGCGGCAGGGTTTTGCGAAGGAGCTGGCCTGATCCAGGCGGGTGGTGAGTTGCCTGCGGACGCGTCCGCTCCCGGATGTTACGTAACTCATATTGTCTGATCTCCAAAGCTTATATAGTTTGAGTTTCATATGATACGACTCGGAGAGGAGTTCAGTCATGATCCTGGTTACGGGCGCCACCGGCGTCGTCGGCAGGGAAGCCATCCGGCAACTGGTTGAGCAGGGGGCGAAGGTTGCCGCAGTCACCCGCGACCCGCACGCCGACTTCCCTGCGGGTACCCAGCTTGTCCACCCCAGCGAGGTCGCCACCCTCCACGGCGTGGCGGCCATCCTGCTCAGCCCGCGCGCCGCCGGAGCCGCCGCCGTCAATCTGTTGGCCTGGGCCCATGAGACGGGTACGACGAGGGTCGTCGTGCTGTCCGCCCTGACCGTCCAGTACCCGGCCGGGCACGCACGCTTCCGGCAGCAGTTCCAGGCGGTGGAAAGCCTCGCCAAGGAGTGCGGCCTGGACTGGACGATCCTGCGCTGCGCCGACTTCGCCGCCAACACCCTCGCCTGGGCCGGTCAGATCCAGGCCACCGGGACTGTGCGGGGCGCGTACCCGAAGGCCCGGACCTCGACCATCGACGAGCTTGACATTGCCGCGGTGGCCGCCCTCGCCCTCACCCAGCCGCACCACGCCGGCCAGACCTACCTGCTCACCGGCGAGCAGTCGCTGAGCCAGCCGGAGAAGGTCGCCGCGCTCGGCGCCGCGCTCGACCTGACACTGTCGTTCGTCGAGGCCACACCGGACGAGATCCGCCGCGGCATGCTCGCCGGCGGCCTGCCCGACGAGGTACCCGATCGGTTGCTCGGTTCGCTGGCCGACTACGCCCGCGAACCCGGCCCCACCACCGACGCCGTACGACGGCTGCTGGGCCGCCCGGCCCGCACGTATGCCACCTGGGCGACCGACCACCGCGCCGCCTTCACCGTCGGAGGAAACCGATGAGGCTCACCATCATCGCGGCCACCGGCGGCATCGGACGGCACCTGGTCGAGCAAGCGGTCGCCGCCGGGCACGATGTCACCGCCGTGGCCCGCGACCCCCGTGAGATGCCAGCCGGCGTCCGCGCGGTCGCCGTCGACCTCACCCACCCCGACATGCCGGCGCTCGCCTCGGCCGTACGCGGAGCCGACGCGGTCCTGTCCGCCCTCGGCCCGCGGAACCCGCGCGCCGACGCCGGCATCACCTCGCAAGGCACCCGCGCGATCGTCACCGCGATGCACGCCGAGCACGTCCGGCGGATCATCATCGTCAGCGCCGCACCCGTCGGACCGGTGCCCGTGCTCGGCCAGCCGACGCCACCCCGGCGCGACCCCGGCGATGGCTTCTTCATGCACTACCTGGGCACCCCGCTGACCCACGCCATGTTCGGTCGGCACTACACGGACCTCGCGGTCACCGAGCAGATCCTGCGCGACAGCGGTCTGGAATGGACCGTATCCCGCCCGCCCAAACTCACCGACAAGCCGTTGACCGGCACGTACCGCACCGCTCTCAACCGCAACATCCGCGGCGGGTTCTCCGTGCCTCGCGCAGACGTCGCCCACCACATGCTCGCCATGATCAACCAGCCGGACACCGTCAAACAGATCGTCGGCATCGCGAGCTGACGAGAACGGCCCACACCAAGGGAACATGGTCATCGTCGCCTTGACGATCACCGTCAACCTGCCTTCGCAGTCCTCGCTTTCGCCGCACCGGCACCCACCCGCGGTCGATAACAGCGGACACCGCCACGGGCCCACGTCAGCCATCGATCGAGCCGGATGGGACACATCAAGAGTTCCCGGCATGCCAAGATCGGCGTTGCCGCGTGCGCTCAGGGATGTCGATCCGACCCGTCCGCGCGTTGCTTCCGGAATCGAAGATGAGGAGCGCAAATGCGAGGACGTCGATCCCCTCGACTGGTGGCCGCAGTCACGGCAGTGACCCTGTTCTCGGTCCTGGTCGCGCCTGCCGCACCAGCCCTCGCGGCCGTGGTGGCGACGCCCACCATCATGCAGGCCACCGACAACACCGTCGTCGGCAAGGTGGCCCGGTTCCGGCTCCGCGCGCCGGACGGCGAGGTCGCAACCACGGCCTTCAGGTGGCAGTTGAATGCCGGCCCCTGGCAGGAGGCGGCGGCCACGGCTGGGGAGGCCACGGTGGCAGTCGTCCCGGACCGTTTCACCAACGTGCTGTCGGCCTACGCCATCGGCGCGGACGGATCGCTGAGCGACACCTCCAGCCTTTCCTTCAACGCCGAATTTCCGCCACCCACCGCTGACCAGGACCTCGACAGCGACGGCCGGCCAGACCTGCTCACTCCCGGCGGCACCGCCGGGCTCGGCGCAGGGCTCTGGCTGGCCACCGGCCGCGGTGAGCGGGGAAAGGTGCGAGTCCCGGCGGTGAACATCGGCGGACACGGGGCCGGCCTGGGCGGCAACCCGTCGGGTGCGGAGCCGGGCGCCGACTTCACCGGCGCGCAGGTCATCACCGGCAAGTTCACCGGCGGGCCGTTCGAGGATGTCTTCGTGTACTACCCGAGCGGTCCCCGGACGGGCACCTCGGTGATCATCCGGGCTCTGGGTAACGGTGCGGAACTGCGGGCGGACCTCAGCGGCAACAGCCACATACTGCCGGCCGGGTTGCTGTCCGACTGGGACGGCAACCAGCCGACGCAACTGGTGAACGGATACGACGCGGACGGGAACAACCCGGAGTACCCGGACCTGTTCGCCATCATGGGCAGCCCGGCGGCCGATTCCGGCCTGAGCTTCTATGCGACCTATCCGGGCGTGGGGAACTACCCGTTCCCGGTCGCGACCGGGGCGGCCACGCCGACCGGCGGCACCGACTGGCAGAACTGGCGGCTGGCATCGGCGTCGCTGCCCAGCGGCACCGCCATCGTGCTGTGGAACCGGTCGGCCGGCGCCCTCTACCTCTGGAAGTCGGTGATCGCCAATCCCGACACCGGTGCGCTGACCTACCAGCAGCACCACCTGAGCGACAGCTGGTTGCCCGGCGCCGACCTGTCCAGCCTGCAGCTGACGGACTTCGACGCGGACGGCGTCCCCGACCTGCGCACGGTCACGACGGACGGCAACGCGACCGCCTATCGGATCACGGAGCTGCCGGAGACCGGCCCGGCGACGATCACGACGGGTACGGCGCAGCCGCTGGCATAGCCACTGAGGATCACCTGCGTGCTGGTGGGCGACGGGGCAGGCGCGGCCGTGCTCACCGCTTCTGACGACGCGTCCATCGGTCCGGTGGTCTGGGGTTCCGTTCCTCGCATGTCGAGTGCCGTCCGCATCGAGGGTCACGACGGCAAGTTCGCCCAGGACGGCGCCAGCGTCTTCCGCTGGACCACCCACGCACTGCCCCAGATCGCGCGAGGCGTCTGCGAGCGCGCCGGTGTCACCCCCGAGGAGTTGGGCGGCATCGTCCTGCACCAGGCGAACCTCCGCATTATCGACCCCCTGGCCGAACGCATCGGCGCCACCAACGCCGTGGTCGCCCGCGACGTGGTCCAGTCCGGCAACACCTCGGCCGCCAGCATCCCGATCGCCTTGTCCAAGTTGGTGGCCCGGCGCGAGATCCCGTCCGGCGCCCCGGTCCTGCTCTTCGGCTTCGGCGGCGGCCTCTCCTACGCCGGCCAGGTCGTCCGCTGCCCATGACCACGACGCCACGTCGTGCGGGCGGCTGTCACAACCTCGGTCGTGCACGTCCTGCCGGGGCAGGCCCACCTGGCGCACATCGAGAGCCCGGACGAGTCGGGACGCCTGGTCACCGACATCATCGCCAACCCCGCAACGGTACGGCGGACCTTGTGGGGCAGCCGCAGCAGCGGTTTTCGGCAGCAGACCTGCCCGTGTCTCGAGTTGACCAACGCTGCGACACTCATGCGATGAACGACATCGCGCCCCCGCCCGCCCGACCCGCGCCGAGTGGACAATCGGTGCTCGGCCACCGCGTGCGAACGGCGATAATCGTCGTTGCGGCTCTCGGTGTCCTGGTCGCCGCAACCGTTCTCTGGTGGCCCCGGACCACGGATGTCAAAGCCTTCAGCCAGCCATCGAGCGTGGTTTACTCGGACGGCTCCCTGCACACCGTCGTTCTCCAGCACGTGCACGCGCCGATCGCGGCCCTGCGGCTGTCTTACGACAGCACCTCCAGCCTGGACCACTACGAGGTCTATCTGGGCCGCGATCCGAGCGGGGGATACGGTCATCACGTCCGCCTCGACGCGACCGATATGGATCCGACTCGGCTGACCGTCGAGTGGGCTACCGAAGGTGTTTCGCTCAATTTCGAGTCCGGTCACCGGGTTTTCGTTCCGGCAGCCTCATTCGTCGGCGGCCGGTAGGCTGATTCGTCGATCCACAACACAATGGCGGCCGCTGGCCCGGAGCCAAGGCCGTGATCTGGCACCTTCGTGAGTGTCCGGTGTGCTCTGTCGATAGCGAATCCCACGGCCAAGCCACTCGTCGGACCCGCATCCCGCGATGAGGCCCCGGCCTCGACGATCCGGCATGCGGGTACCACGTCCAGCTGATGAGCCCTGGTCCCACATGCCGGGGCGAGGGCGAGGGCGTGGGTTGCTGGTGGTGCGGCAGCAACCGCTGACGTTGGACCTTGGTGCGCAGCGGTCTGCTCCGTGCCCGTGCGCATCAAGGTCGCGGAGTCTGGCAGCGATTTAGGGCGTTATGTGAAGTTGTGGTCCGGGGTGTGGGACGGGATGTCCAGGATGTGGTAGCGGTGCCCGGTGGGCGGGATCGGTGTCCATCAGCTGGACTGCCGCCGGCGCGGGTAAGGGCGGAGCTGGCGAGAAGCGGTTCCGGCGGGTCGCCAAGATCCGAGCGGCTGCCCGAAGTCAGGTGACCATGAGCGTTGCGGTGGCGAAGGTCCGTCCCGGTGGTGTCCGCGCGTCTCACACCCGACAGCTGCGGAGCTCGTCCGGGGCCTGCCGACCCGATAAATTGGGGACTTGTCGTGTGTTCCGCTGCCCGGAATAGTCGACCTCGGGAGGCCATACAGTATGCCGCCGCGTACCCGGAACTTCGACCTGCTGGCTCATCTCGAGCAGCAGCGCGACCAGCACGGCGGCGTCTTCCCACGGCCCGGCGGCGGGGTCTACGTGGCCGATCCGGCGCTCGCGCGGGCCGTGCTCGGCAACACCGACGGCGATTTTCGGGAGCACTCCGACTTCTTCAAACTCCGCTCCGGCAGCCTTGGGCCCCGCTCGGCGCAGATCAGCATCGGGCGGGCGGCCCGGCAGTTGCTGCAACGGCATGCCGAGGCCCATTCAGCCGAGTTGCCGGACCTGGTCGGGCGGCGCCTGGCACCGGTCAGCTCGTGGCCCGACGCCGGCAACCGTCTGCTGCTTGAGTTCGGCCACGAGGCGCTGGTCGGTGCCGATCCGTCCGCGGCGCTGCGGGAGACCGTCCACGCGGTGGTCGAGCGGGCCGTGCTTGCCGGCGCCCGCGACCGGCACTCCCGGCTGGCGCGCGCCGCGTTCCGGGCGAAGGTGATGCGGGTCCTGAGCGCGGAGATCGCGGCACGCCGGGCCCGGCCGGCCGGCGGCGAGCCCGCCGACCTGCTCGACGTCGTGGCCGGTGGCGCCGCCGCCGGCACCGCCGACCGCGACCTGGCCGAGGTCTACCTTTCCTGCCTGTTCGCGCTCGTCGGCTCGGTCGGCTTCGTGCTCGGCTGGTCGGTGTACCTGCTGGGAAGCGCCGGTCCGGCCCCTGCGGCGGCAGCACCGGCCTGGGTGGTCCGCGAGGCGTTGCGGCTGTGGCCGGTGGCCTGGCTGTTTGCCCGGCAGCCGGAGCGCGCGCTGGAGCTCGGCGGCACCGCCGTCAAACGATCGGACGAGGTCGTCGTTTGTGGATACCTGGTGCACCGCGATCCCGACCATTGGAGCGATCCGCACGAGTTTCGCCCGCAACGGTGGGCGACCGCGTCCGGGCGGGAGGCGTTCGTCCCGTTCGGCTGGGGACCGCACTCGTGCGTCGCCGCGGGGTTCTCGTTGCTGCTGGTCGAGACGATCATCGAGATCGTCGTCTCGGCGTACCACATCGAGGTTGTCGCCCCGGACCCGCGCCCGCAGCTGGCCGCGGCGCTGGCACCGCCTGACTTCACTCTGACCCTGACCCCCCTCCCGAACAGCACCGAGAGGAGGTGACACGGGATGATCAAGATCGTCAGTGCGGTTCGCAGGGCGTTGAACTTCTACGGCTCCGACCGCAACTACATCTGGTACCTGTACCACAACATCTAGGCCGCTCATGAGGGAGCGGGCCAGGGGGTCCGCTCCCTCGCCACCCCGCACCGGAGTATCGATGACAACCTCGGCACCGCGAGACCCGGACCTGCTACGCGATCTACGGGAGCCCAGCGCGGCGGAGGGCGGCGTGTTCTGGCGCGGCGACCACCAGCTGATGGTGTTCGACCCCGACGCCGCGGCGGCGGCCCACGCCGACAACTTCGCCGACCTCACCATGCCGGACCGGCTCGTCGACCTGCTGCGCCGCCGAGCCAGCATCCCGGTGTCCTGGAAGACCGTCCGTGCCGCGTGGCTGAGCCAGTTGCGCCGGCTGTCCGGGGAGTCCGGGCTGGCCGCACTCGACCGCCGGATGGCCGAGGTCCTGCACGCCCGTGCCGGCCAGCACGTGGACCTGCCGTGGCTCGCCCAGGAGGTGAGCTTCCGGTCGCTGCTGCCGGTGGTGATCGACGGGCTGCCACCCCGGGATGAGGCGGTGATCATCGAGGACGCTCTGGTCAAGCTGGACCGGCTGATGCGCCCGCCGAGCGACGACGCGCCGCTGTGGCGTTCCCCCCGCCGGCTCTCCATCGCGCTGCGGGCCGGGCTGGTGATCCGCCGGGAGTTGCGTCGCCGTTCCCGCCGCCGGGCGCTGCCGCGCCTGGACCTCACCGAACCGATCGCCACCGAACTGCTGGACTCGTTCGGCATGGATCGGGCGCTGCACTCGGTGGCGGCGGCGCTCACGGCCATCGCCGGTCCGCCGGGCGCGGCCGCGGCCAACGTGATGTACGCGCTGGTCAGCTATCCACAGTGGGCACAGCGGCTGACCGCCGAGTTTGCCGGCCTCAGCGCCGAGGAGCTGTACCGCACCGGCACGCGCTGCGCTCCGGTCGCCCACCGGTTCGTCAAGGAGGTCCTGCGCATGTGGACCTCCCCGACGATGCTGACCCGCAGCGTGCGTACGCCGATCCGGGTCGCCGGGCACGCCCTCGATGTCGGGCAGCACTACATTCTCAGCCCGACGATGGCGCACCACGATCCGCGGAACTGGCCCGACCCGGAGGTCTTCGACCCCGACCGCTGGCTGCCCGGCGCCGCCACCGGCCCCACCGGTGGGCAGCACTACGTGCCGTTCGGGTGGGCGCCGACCGCCTGCGTCGGCGCCGGGTTGGGAACCATGGCGCTGGTGCTGCTGTGCCGCCTGTTCTGCACGACGTTCCGCATCGAAGCGGGTAGCCCGGAGTCGCTCCGGGTCGCCGTCGCGGCCGTCGCGCTGCCGCTGGACTTCGACGGCCGGGTCACGCTGCGCGAGTCGGCGAACGCCGGCCCGCCGGCCAGTTCCGACGCGGGTGCGCCGGATCCGGCCGCGGGCCGGCTGTTCGACCCGTACGTGAGCCTCGGCGACAGCACCCACCGCGACCGGGCCTGAGGCTACTTCTTTCTTCGCGGCGACGTCGAACTGCTGGCCGAACTCGACAGTGAACAGCACCTGCGGAAAGGGCCGAACCCTCGAAGCCCGGGTCAGAACGCCACTTGCTGGTGGCTCAGCCGCTGGGCCAGGACCCGCTCGGTGAGCGCCACCAGCACCGCCTTGACCGACTCGCGCTGTCGTGCGTCGCACTCCATCAGGGGAAGCCTTTCCGGTACGCCCAGAGCGTCGCGGACCTCGCCGAGACCGAAGCGGCGGGCACCGTCGAATGCGTTGATCCCGATGATGAAGGGAATGTTCTGTGCTTCGAAGTAGTCGATCGCGGGGAAGCAGTCCTCGATGCGGCGGGTGTCAACGAGCACGATGGCGCCGAGGGCACCGTCGACGAGGTCGTCCCAGAGGAAGGCGAACCGGTCCTGTCCCGGCGTGCCGAACAGATAGAGCAGCAGCGCCTCGTCGAGGGTGATCCGACCGAAGTCGAGCGCGACGGTGGTGGTGGTCTTGGCGGAGACCGCCGAGGTGTCGTCGACGCCGACGGACTTCTCCGTCATCTCGGCCTCGGTCACGAGCGGCTCGATCTCCGAGACGGCGCCGACGAAGGTCGTCTTGCCGACTCCGAAACCGCCGCTGATGACGATTTTGACGGCGACCGGCGGCGGTGCCGGCACCGTGCTAGAGCGCCCGAACACGATCCCTGATCCTCTCGATCAACGCGGTGGACAACTCGCCCGGCGCGTTTCCCACGAGCACATAGCCCTCGGCAATCAGGTCGGCGACGATGACGCGCACGACTCCCAGCGGTGCTCCGAGCGCCGCCGACAGGTCCGCGATCGACACCGACACCTGACACATTTCGACGATGCGCCGCGACTCGAACCGCAGCGGAGCCGACAACGCGGCAGGGGCGGCGTGCAGCTGCGTCTCGATCCGCAGCCCGTCGTGCACCGGCTGGGTCCGGCCGCCGGTGAGCATGAAGGGGCGCACCATGGGGTCTTCCTCCCCCGGCTGCGCCCCGGCGGGCGGGCGCGGCTGCCTGGGCCCGCCCGACCACCACGATCCCGATGTCATTGCGGTAGGTACTGCCTTGACTCGGCGATCAGGGCGGGAGTCAGCAGGTCCCCGAACCGCTCGGCGAGCATGGAAATCTCGTAGCCCACCAGGCCGGGATCGCTGTCGCCGCCGGCCACCACGCCCAGGCAGCTGCCACCCGTGATCACCGAGATCACCAGGAATCCGCGGCACATTTCGATCATGACCAGTTTGAGGCCGTCGAAGTCGTACCGGCGGGACGCGGTGCGCGCCAGACTGGCCGTGCTCGACACGATCGCGGCCAGCTGGTCGGCCTCGACCCGGTTCAACCCGTCGGAGCCGGCGATCAGCAGGCCGTCCGAGGAAACCGCCACGGCATCGCGAACCCCGTCCGTCTGATGGACGAAGTTGCCCAGCAGCCAGTTGAGCTGGTGCCGATCGATGGACGGCGCTTCCGCGCTCATGAGTCTTCCTCCGATGTCGTTTCCGGTCGCCGGGTGACGGTGCTGGTCACGGCAGGCCCACTCGGTGGGCTTTGCCGCGCTGGACGCCGTCGCGGAGCGCTGCCAGCCGGGCGCCCACCTCGGTGGGCGAGTCGGCGACCGGCGGCGAAGGCTCGGACCGTGGGGCGGTCCGCACCGCCGGGTACGGCCGGTTCCCGCGCGGGACGCGTTTGCGCAACCCGTTCGGCGTACGCTCGCGCTCGTCCGTGGTCGGCTCGAACTCGAGGGTCAGGGCACTCGGCGGGGAATCCGGCTCCGCCGGGTGTTCCCCCACGATGACGTAGTCCACCTCCAGCGCCCGCGGTCTGATGCGGGGGGAGGGGATCTGAGCCGGGGCCGCCGCCCGGTCGTCGACGGCGTGCGACTCGGGGTGTTCCGGTGCCGGCCGTGGCCCGGCGGGGGCGGCGACGACCGGCGCCGGATCGGCGAGGATGCCGGCGGGCAGGTGGATCCGGGCCGTCACTCCGGTCACCGGGGACGGCATCACCCGTACCTGGACACCCATCTCGGCCGCGAGCCGGCCGACCACATAGTGGCCCAGGAAGCGGGCGGGAGCGGTCAGGAAGTCGCCGCCGCCGCCCAGGCGCAGGTTGGCTCGGTGCAACTCGTCCTCGTTCATCCCGACGCCCTGGTCGCAGATCGCGATCAGGTAGCCGCCGGCGAGCAGCCGCCCGTGGATCTCGACCTCCACGTCCGGCGGGGAGAAGGCCAGCCCGTTCTCGATCAGCTCGGCGAGCATGTGCGCCAGGCCGCTGGCCACCCAGCCGTGCACCATGGCGTCATCCATCCGGCGCAGGATCACCCGGCGGTACTCCTCGACCTCCGACACCGCCGCGCGGATGACGTCGGTCAGCGGCAACTGCCCGGACCACTGCCGCGGGCTGGCGGCGCCCACCAGGACCAGCAGACTCTCCGCGTTGCGGCGCATGCGCGTGGCCAGATGGTCCAACTCGAACAGGTTCGCCAGTCCGGTCGGGTCCGACTCCTCCCGCTCCAGCCGGGTGATGAAGCCGAGCTGCCGCCGCAGCAGGTTCTGGTTGCGATGGCCGAGGTTCGCCAGCGATTCCGCGCTGGTCCGGCGCAGGTTCGCCTGTTCGGTCGCCAGGCTGTACGCCGTCTCCTGCACCAGCTCGAACGCGTCGGCCACCTGGCGCACCTCATCGGTCGCGCCGGGCGCCACCGGCACCGGGCCCGGCGGTTCCGCCGTATCGCTGGCCGCCGCCCGGCGCACCGCCTCCGGCAGGCGTTCGCGCGCCAGGCGGTTCGCCTCACCCGCCAGCGTCGCCAGCGGTCCGGCGAGCGACCTCGTGCCGGCCGTCGCCAGGAAGACCGAGCCGACCAGGCAGAGCAGGACCACGATCGCCAGCAGCGTCGTCCGCACCGTCGCCTGTTGCCGCAGGGTCGCCGAGCGGGCCTGGGTGTCCTCGCCGACCTGCTGCGCGAGCCGGGTCAGGTCGTCAAGCACCGTGGCCAGCGTGGACCACCACGACTGGGGGCTGACCAGCAATGTCTTGCCGTCGCCCGAGCGCAGTGCCATCCGCTCCCAGGCACGGGCCCGCGTCGCGTTCTCGCTGTTGAGCAGCTTGGCCATGGCCGCCGCCGTGGCCGGGCTGGCGAACTCGTCGAGCTCGGTCAGGAACAGGTCACGGGCGGCGATGATGGTGAGGAATTCCGAGAACTCACCGGCGCGGAAACCCCCGGCCGAGAACACCCCGTGCAGGAACACCCGCTCCTGCGCCGTGGCCTCCCTGACCTCGACCAGCTGCTCGACCGACTCCGCGCCGCGCCGCAGCTCGCCGTCGCTCACGATCTCCAAGTGGCGGGTGTTCTCGGAGAGTTCCTCGATCAGGGTGGTGTAGAACTCGAAGGTGTTGTCCTTGCCGGCCTCGCCCGAGTCGGTGTCGCCGCGCACCTTGGCCAGGCCGCCCAGCTTTCCGACGGACTCGGCGGCCTGATCCTCGAGCGTGCCGCCGCCCGCCAGCAGGGACTGCACCGAGACGCGCCGGCTGTCCACCAGCTGGCGCGCCGGGCCGAGCTCGGCGCGGAACTCGGTGTTCCCGGCGAGCAGGGCCACCGTCACGCCGCGCTCGTTCTGCAGCTCCTGGACGAGGCTCTGCAGGGCCCGGATGACGGTGACCCTGCCCTCGGTCGCCGCGGCCGCGCGATAGCTGGAGATCTCGCCGGCCGAGAAAACGGTCAGCAGTACCACCATTGCCGCGAGCGGCGGAGCCACGATGCGGATGATGCGGCCACGGATCGTCTGACCATTTCTGGCCGACGCCGAACCGGTACTGAGCTTCATTCCGCTTATCCCCTCCGACGTATCGGAACCCGCCATAGGATTGACGTCAGCCGAAGTCCGGTCAATTACCCGATCGAGCGACTGGCGCGCCCATAGACCATCGCGACGGCCGCTGGTACGGGCTGTGACGACCAGGCCGGTGATCGATGCGCTGTCCCTGCCGATTGCCCTGGTGACTGTCTGAATCAGGACTCGGTGCTCGACCGGTGACTCGATCACTGAGAGTATCGAGGATCTCACCGCAGGCGAACGGGGGGCACGTGATCACGATGCTGTTGGTCCGGCACGCGGACATCGATCTTCCACCGGCTAGCGGGGACCCGTCGCTCAACGACGCCGGGCGGGCGCGGGCCGCGGCGCTCGCGCACGTCGTCGGCCCGGCCGGGGTGACCACGGTGTTCACCTCGTCGCTCCGGCGCACCAAGGAGACGGTGGCGCCGACCCTCGACATGCTCGGGATCGGCGCGCGGGAGATGCCCGCCGCGGTCACCGTCGCGCGAGAGGCCCGCGCCGGGACGTTCGGCGCCGTCGTGCTGATCGCCGGCCACAGCAACACCGTCCCCGAGGTGATCGCCGCGCTGGGTGTGCCGTCGCCGCCCGTCATCGGCGAGACCCAGTTCGACAACCTCTTCGTCGTGACCCTCACCGAGCCCACCGGCGCGAGCCTGCTGGCGCTGAAATACGCGAACCCGTCTGCCTGAAACGCATCGACCGGATCCGAGGTGTCCCATGTCCACCAGCCACCGACTCAGCTGCATCACCCCGCCGTTCATCCTGAACCGGCTCCTCGACAGCGACAACGAGGGCATCCGCCAGGCCGCCCTGTCCACTCTGCTCACCACCGCCCAACTGCGCGGCGAGCGCGAGGTGCGCGGGCTGATCGCGGGTGCCCTGGCCGCTCCCGCCGATGGGCGCCGGAGCATCTTCGACTGCGAGCACGGGACGTTCCTGCCGCTCGCCACGCTGGTCCGCTCGGAGGACGACGCGTCCGCCACCGACGAGTCGGCCAACCGGGCCTTCGACGGCTTCGGCGTGACCCGGACCTTCTACCGCGACGTGCTCCAGCGAAACTCCATCGACGGCCGCGGCATGCGCCTGCAGGGATACGTCCACCGCGGCAACAACTACAACAACGCCTTCTGGGACGGCCAGCAAATGGTCTTCGGCGACGGCGACGGACAGGTCTTCAGCGATTTCACCGGCTCACTCGACGTGATCGCCCACGAGCTCGCGCACGGCGTCACCGAGCACACCGCCGGCCTGGAATACCGCACCCAGTCCGGCGCGCTCAACGAGTCGATGTCCGACGTCGCCGGGTCGATGGTGAAGCAGTGGAATCTCCAGCAGCCGGCCGATCAGGCGGACTGGCTGATCGGGGCCGAGGTCTTCACCCCGCACATCGACGCCGACGCGCTCCGGTCGATGAAGGCGCCGGGCACCGCGTTCGACAACAAGCTGTTCGGCAAGGACCCGCAGCCCGACCACATGGATCGATTCGTCAACCTTCCCGACACCGACGAGGGTGACAATGGCGGGGTGCACATCAACTCCGGCATCCCGAACAAGGCGTTCTACCTGGTATCGATCGGCATCGGCGGCAACTCCTGGGAGGCGCCGGGGCACATCTGGTACGAGTCGCTGAAGGCGTCGAACCCGAACACCCAGTTCCAGGACTTCGCCGACACCACGTTCCACAAGGCCGACGAGCTGTACGGCGCGGGCAGCGCCGAGCAGCAGGCGGTCAGCGCGGCGTGGGCCGAGGTGGGTATCCCGGTGAGCACGTCGCCACGCCACGGGAGCCGCTAGATGCGGGTAGCCCTGGCGACCCACGGTGGGCAGGCAGCCGCGCTCAACCTGCGGCTGCCTCCCCGGGTGCTGGACACCGACGGGCTGCCGCCCGAGGCGGCCCGGGAGCTGCGCGGCCTGGTGGCGGCAGCGAGCGCGGAAAGCGACGGTACGCGGCGACCCGGGTCGGCCAGGGACGCGATGAGCTACACGATCACGATCGACGACGGCGCGCGCTCGGCCAAGCTCACCGGCTCCGACACCACGATGTCGCCGGCCTTCGGCGCCCTGTTGAGCTGGATCGAGCGGCACACCACCACGTGATCCGGGCGCGCCGGGGCTCAGAGCGGGTTCTTGCCGTCCATGTTCAAGGCGCTGCCGGGGCGGAAGAACCGCTTGGCGACGAAGTGACCGTGCTCGGCCGCCATCCGGAACCACGGCTCGGACGCCTCGAGGCCGTCGCGCGCCTCGACCAGGCGGCCCATGTCCCACATAGCCTCGACGTGGCCGAGGTCTGCGGCGGCGCGCAGTCGGCGCTCGGCCTCGTCGATGTCGCCGCGGACCTTCGCCAGGGCCCCGAGCGCGTACAACCCGCGCGGATCCCCGGCGGCCGCGGCCGCCTCCACCTCCGCCACGGACCCGAACTTCCGGCGCCGGGTCAGAAATCCCCGTACGAGCAGAAGCAGGCCGATGCCCCAACAGATCCAGCCGACGGTCTGGGCGGTGCCGTTGTCGGCGTTGAAGCCGTAGAGGGTGAGCCCGGCCCCGACGACGAGGAGGAGGACCTTCATGAACTCACTATCAACGATGCCTGTCGAAGGCGACAAGAGCAAAATCGCGCGAGTTACGCCGGCCCGGTGCTCCCAGCGCTTCGGCGATCGCGCGCACGCGCCGTTTGGTCAAGCCGTTCAGCGGTACGACGTCAGCGGCCCCGTCGCCGTGCTTGGTGAAGATGCCGGTGACGGGCTCGGCGGCGTGGTCGGTGCCGACGACGAGACTCCCTCTGCTGCGGGACAACATTCGGCATGAGCCTAGACGTGGAGTGATCCGGGCTCAGCGCAGCCGCAGCGCGTCTACCGCGTTGGTGGCTCTGTTGGTGGGGACGACGCCGCCGATTGCCAGGATGGTGCCGTCGGCCTCGGTCGCCGCGGTCAGGCTGCACCTGCCGGTCGGCAGTTGCGCTCGCAGCAGCCGCCACCGGCCGGTGGTCGGGTCGAAAACCTCGGTCGTACGGCGGAGCTGGATGCGGGTGCCAGCGATGAACTGGCATCCGCCGATCACCGCGATCCGCGCGTCGCGTCCGTGGCCGACGACGGTTGCCCCGGGGACCGATCGGGTCTCGTGCATCGCGGCGATGCTTGTCCATCTGCCCGTTCCAGGGTCGTAGCGGTCGACCGTGGACACGGAAGTGAAGCCCGCCTTTTCGCCGCCGATTGCGTACAGGAAATCGCCCGCCGCGATCAGCCGCAGCCGGTCGCGGCGGGCGGGCAGTGGCGCGATCGGAATCCATCGGTGCTGGCGCGGATGGAAGGCGAGCCCGGTGTCGGTGATGCTCTCCCGGCCGGCGGTGGTGATGTCGCCGCCCACCACGTAGAGCACGCCATGCAGGACGGCGGCCCCCGCCTGTGCGCGGCCCTCGGGGAGCGTCGGTCCGCGCGACCAGGCGTTCGTGCGGGGGTCGTAGCGCTCCACCACGTCGACCGGCAGTTCGCCTTCGCCGTACCCGCCGACCACCCAGACCTTTCCGCCGAGCGTGGCCGCGGCCGCGTTGGCCCGCGGGGTGGGTACGTCGGCCACGAAGCGCCAGACTCCGCTGCCGACGGTGCGGCGAACTTCGGTGGATTCGATCGGCAGGTCTTGGTCTGGCGCGCCCCCGCCGGTTTCGACGATGAGGCCGTTCACGGTCGCGGCCGCGGCGCCGACCCGGCCGACGTGCAACGGCGGCCGCGATGTCCAGCCGGCCGCGGCCGGCCCGTGGTCTTCTGTCGCGGCGCCGGCTGGGTGGGGAACCGCCAGGGGGATCAGCGCGATCGCGCCGATCAAGGACATTCCGGTGCGGGTGTACGCGTTCATGAGCCCTCCCGACTGAGCGGGTCGTGGGTCAGCGTTCCTTGGTCAGCGCCCGGGTCACCTCGGCGGCGTCGAACCGGGCGGGCTGGAAGTCGGCGGCCGATTCCAGGCCCAGCCACTCCAGCCGGTCGCTGTGCTCCGGGTGGTCGGGGTCGCTCAGCACCTCGACCAGTTCCTCGTAGCCCCAGATGCCGCCGCAGTCCTCCGGCGGGGCCGCGCGCCGGCCGCCGGTGCACTGTGGGTAGGCCACCTGCCGGCGATCCAGCTGCTTCTCCACCACGATCTCGTGCGTCCAGTCGTCGCCGAAGTCGTAGGTGTACTGCAAGCGGTCGCCGACGCCGGGCGCGACCTGCTCCAGGGTCACCGGGGCCTCGGCGCGGTGACCCAGATCCGGGTCGGCGACCCCGAACATCCCGTACGCGGTCTCGAAGACGTGCAGGTGGCACTCCTCCCACCCGAACGCCACCTGGAGGATGTGGTGCAGCGCGGCCAGGCCGGTGTTGGCCGGCAGTTCCAGGCGCCGCCAGATCGGTGGTTTCGCCCCGCGCAGGCTCACCTTGATCTGATAGATGGGCGCCGCCGGGCCGGACTTCTTCCGCTTCGCCGGCAGCTTCGGCGCAGCGCCTCGCCGCCGGTTGCCGGGTTGGGCCTGCTCGGCGAACTGCGCCAGTTGCCGCAGCGCGGCGAGGGGGAGCGGCTCGTCGTCGGCGCCGTGCGGCTCCGGTGGGCGGGGCGGCTCGGGTAGTTCGCGCATCCGGGACCGAAGGAGCTCGGCCATCAGGTGATAGCCGGGCCCGTCCTCGTCGCCGAGATCCGCGGGCAGCTCCGGGCCGTCGGTCTCCAGGTCGTGCACGGCTCGGGCGTCCAGGGCACGCTCGACCTGCCAGCGGAACTCGGCCGGGTCCAGGACCTCGGGGGTGAGTGCCAGGCCGGCGTTGCGGGCGTCCGTCTCGATGGTGTCGACGACCTGGTCCGTCATCTCGCCGGGGAAGAGCATGATGTCGGCCGCCGCGTAGCAGTCGGTGTGGTCGACGTTGACGATGAAGCCGTGTGAGCGCCCGGACCGGTCGAAGGAGCAGAGCAGCATCGAGGCGGCGCCGTCCGGGTCGGCGAAGCGCTGGCATCGGCCGACCCTGGCCGGCGTCCTCAGCTCGTCCGCCCACGTCGGCGCCGGCACCCCCGCACGGATCAGGCGCCCGACGGCGTCGGTGATCGCCGGAGCGTCGCTCACCGCATCGAGCGCGAGCAGCACCGCGAGCGATTCCGGGGTGGCGAGCTGTGCCACGGCCGGCGTGATGCCCTCCGCGAGCGCCTCGGCGAAGCCCTCGCCGGCCATGGTGCCCGCGGCCAGGAAGCCCGCGGCGAACAGCTCCGCCTCCAGCGGATCCTCCGCTTCGAGAAGCTCCGCGCCGCTGGCGATCAGGTCGTCGATGAGGGCCAGCGGATCCAGATCCGCCTCCGAGCACGCCGGACAGTCACACAGATCCGGCGGGCCTACGGCACGCAGGACGCGCTGACCGGAACCACGGGATTTGGGGCGTTTGCGACCACGACTAACGGGACTCACCCCACCATCGTGCCGCACGGCGGAAAACGGCTCCACCCGGCCTCACCCGTACGGTGTGATCAGCCCAGGTCAGAGCGTGCCGCACCCAGGCGGGCGCAGGCCCTGGGCCGGCCGCTCTACCACCGCAACGGCCGGCGGCTGGTGCTCACCGCGGACGGCGAGGCGGTCGAGCCGCCGGCCCTGACGTGCGCCTACGGCCGCCGGAACGGCAGCGGCTATCATCCTTGCGCTTGCCGCGCCGCGGTCCCGTGCCGCGCGCGCCGGGCCCTGGCCGGTCGCAGTCAATGACATGTCCGGATCCGGGAAGGCGGCAACGCACGGTGGCCCAGCTGCACTACCGGCACGCGGCGATGAACAGCGGCAAGAGCACCATGGTGCTGCAATACCGGCATACCTACGCCGCGTGCGGACGCAAGGGTCTGCTGATGACCCGCCTCGACCGGGCCGGCACCGGCATCGTCTCGTCCCGCATCGGCCTGGAGGCCAACGCGCTCGAGATCGGCGCCGCCACCGACCTGACCGACCTGGTGCTGTCCCGGCCCGGGCCGCGGGTCGACCACGTGATCGTCGACGAGGCCCAGTTCCTCGCGCCGGAGCAGGTCGACCAGCTCGCCGCCCTCGTCGACGACCACGACATCGACGTGTTCACGTTCGGGCTGCTGTCGGACTTCCGCGGCCTGCAATTCCCGGGCTCGGCCCGCCTGGTCGTGCTCGCCGACATCGTCGAGGCGCTGCAGGTATACCCGATGTGCTGGTGCGGCCAGCCGGCCCGGATGAACGCGCGGGTCATCAGCGGCACGATGGTCCGCGACGGCGACACCGTCGTGCTCGGCGACACCGGCGCCGACGTCGGCTACGTCGTGCTGTGCCGCCGCCATCACCGCGCGGGGCAGCCGTACCCGCAAGAAGTGGTGCGAGAAGCGGCGCCGGAGCCGGTCAGCGCCTGACGACCGCCATCCGGTTACAGCGGTACGGGCTCCCGGGGCGGCTCGCCGGCGGTCTCCGGTGTCGCCTCGGGAGCCGCCTCGCTTTCCGTCGCTGAGCGTTCGCTCCGGACCGCCGCGATTCCGCCGACGATCAGCGCGCCGCCCACGAACTGCAGCGGCGTCAGCTCCTCGCCCAGGACCAGCCAGGCGAACAGCGAGGCGGAGACGACCTCGAGCAGCCCGATGAACGACGCGAGCCGCGAGCCGAGGATGGCCGAGGCGGTGATCCCCGTCGCGTAGGCCACGGCCGTGCCGACGACCGCGACGATGAGCAGCGGGATCCACCAGGGCACGGCGGCGCCGAACAGCGGCAGGTCGCCGAAGGCGGCGGTGAACGGCAGCAGGCCGGTCGCGCCGAGGAAGGCGAGGACCACGCTGGCCAGCAGCAGGCCGGACCCGGCGAGTGCGACCGGGGGAAGGCCGTCGGCGGGGCGGGCGGCGATCGCGAAGTACGCCGCGCAGCCGATCGCGGCGCAGAAGGCGATCGCCAGCCCGACCGGGTCGACGGCCTGCAGCGCGCCGGGGCCGATCACCAGGACCAGGCCGCCGACCGCGAGCACCGAGCCGAGCAGCACCGTCACCCGGGGCATCCGCCGGGTGGTCGCCCAGGCGAAGCCCACCAGCAGCAGGGGCGCCAGGTATTCGATGAGCAGGGCGGTCGACACCGGGATGCGCCGGATGGCGGCGAAGTAGACGGCCTGGGTGAAGGCGACGCCGACCAGGCCCATGCCGAGGACCCGCCAGCGCCCGCGCCACAGGGCCGCCCACCGGCCGCGCAGCGCGACGAGCGCGAACGGCAGGAGCACGAGGCCCGCGGTGAGCGCCCGGGCCGTGACGGCGGCGACCGGGGACCAGCCCGCCTCCAGCAGCGGCTTGACGAAGGCGCCGGAGGTGCCGAACGAGACGCAGGAGATCAGCGCCGCGATCAGGCCGGCGGACGTGGACGACGTCTTCATGCTCACTCCCGTCATGGGCTAAATTGGCCTACGACCCTGACGCTAGGGTGGTGAGAGTGAGGAGTCAAATTGCTTTTTGCCCCTGACACCGAGGAGTCGCTCGCCTTCGTGGTCGCGCTCGGCAACACCGACGCCGGCGCCTCCCGCAGCGGCGACGACGAGCTGGCGACCGTCGATCAGCTCGCCGAGCTGCTGATCCGGTTCACCTACACCGGGCGCATCGACCATGACGAGGCGGAGCTCCACGACGTCCGGCAGGCCCGGAGCCAGTTGCGGGAGGTGTGGACCCTCGACCGCGACGAAGCCGTGGTGCCCGTCAACGGGATGCTGCGAGACGCGAACGCGCTGCCCTTCCTCACCCGGCACGGCACGGTGGACTGGCACCTGCACGCGACCCCGCCCGAGGCGCCGCTCGCCGAACGCATCCGGGCGGAGGCGGCGCTGGCCCTCATCGACGTGATCCGGATGAACGAGATGGGACGGCTGCGGGTCTGCGAGGCGGACGGCTGCACGGGTCTCGTGCTCGACCTCTCCCGCAACGGCCTCAAGCGGTTCTGCACCGTGCGGTGCGGCAACCGGATGAACATGATCGCCTTCCGCGAGCGCCGGTCGGGCGAGGGCATCACCCGGCACTGAACTCCCGCCGCGGCGCCGCGGCGGGAGCGGTGTGTCGTGGGCTCCGGTCAGTCCAGCAACTGGTTGTGGGCGAGTTCCCGGTAGAGCGGCGACGTGGTCAGCAGCTCGGTGTGGGTCCCTTGCGCCACCACCCGGCCGGCCTCCAGCACGACGATCGAGTCGGCGGCGACCACCGTGGAGAGCCGGTGGGCGATCACGATGATGGACTGTCCCCCGCTCTTGGCGTGGATGATGTCCTGGATCACCTTCTCGTTGTTGCTGTCGAGGTTCGAGGTGACCTCGTCGAGGAGCAGGATCGGTGACTCGGCGAGCAGCGCGCGGGCGATCGCGAGGCGCTGCCGCTCCCCGCCGCTGAGCAGGGTGCCGACCTCGCCGACCTGGGTGTCGAGGAACGCGATCGCCGCGGCGGCGGTCGGGGCCAGGTTGACGCGCAGCAGGGCGTCGACGCACTGCTGCTCGGTGGCGGCGCGCGACCCGAGCAGCAGGTTGTCGCGAATGGTGCCGGAGAGAGCCGGCGCGTCCTGCTCGACGTAGGCGATCTGCCCGCGCAGATAGTCCCGCGGCAGCCGGCGTACGTCGTCACCGCGGAAGCGGATCGTGCCGCTCGTCGGGTCGTAGAAGCGTTCCAGCAGCGCGAACAGCGTCGACTTTCCCGCGCCCGAGGGGCCTACGACGGCCGTCGTCCGGCCCTCGGGGAATGCGAGGGTGACGTCCTGGAGCGCCGCGACGTCCTCGGCCGGGTCGACGTCCGACCGTCCGGGATAGCGGAACGAGACCCCGTCCATGGCGAAGAACGGCGATCCGTGCGTGCCCGGCGTCGCCACGGTGTCCGGGCCGTCGCTTTCGACGGGCATGTTCTCGACCGCGATGATCCTGGTGAGCGAGCCGAAGGCGGTGGCCATCATCGACAGGAGGCTGCCGAACTGCGCGATGGGCGCGGCCATGAGCAGCAGATACATGATGAACGCACTGAGCTGCCCGACCGTGAGGGAACCGGCGGCCACCCGGACCGCTCCGACGGCGACGACCGAGATGAGCAGCAGCTGGAGCGCGACGCCGGTGAAGGTCTGCAGCACGGCCCGCAGCCCGGCGATGGCGTACCCCGCGTCGAGCACGGTCGCGGCCTTGCCGATCGCCCGGTCGGCCTCGTGGTCGGTGGACACCGTGGCGCGGATCGTCCGCATCGATCCGAGGGCCTTGGAGAAGGCTCCGGCCAGGTCGCCGAGGGCGTTCTGCGCGCGTAGCCCGGCCGGCCTGGTCCGCCGTCCGATCAGGTAGAGAGCCACGATCACGGCGCAGATCACCGAGGCGGCGAGAACGAGCATCACCCAGTCGATGAGCGCCATCAGCACGATGGAGACGACGACCATGACGAGGCTGGTCGCCAGCTCCACCAGACCGGAACTCAGGATGGACTGGGTGTGTGAGACGTCGCCGGTGAGGCGCGAGGCGAGATCGCCGCGATCGTTGCGGTCCAGCACGGCGATCCGTACCCGGTAGACGTGCTGGATCAGGCGTTTGCGCGCGTCGAAGGCGAAGCGCTCGCCCGTGCGCTGCAGGACGAGTTGCTGCAGGGCGGTGAGCACCGCGCCCGCGACGAGCAGGCTCAGCAGCACGATGATGGAGGAGGCCGAGATGCTGCCCGCGAACGAGTCGACGGTGGACGCCACGAACAGCGGCTGGATGGCGGTCAGCGCCGTGGCACCGAGTCCGAGGACACCCGCAAGGATCATGTGCGACCGGTACGGCCGCAGCAGCGTGAACGCCTCCGGGAACCCGGCGGCCCGGGGCTCCTCGGCGGGTTCGTCGGCTCGTATCTCCGGCGTGATGGACGGCTGCAGAGCGGTGGTGGTCAAGCTCGGACCTCATTCTCGGAGTTGTCTGAAGCGATCGTCGGCGCTACCTCGAGGACGACGTGGAAGTGCGTCACCGCCTGTGGTTCGTCGACCGCCACTCCCTCGGCCTCCACCCAGGCGTGTGCGACGAACGGGTCGGGCCGGAAGCCGGTACGCCACGTGGGCGCCGTACCGAAGAAGCGGGCCAGCAGGACCACCGCGACGGACCGTTGCAGGCAGCCGTTTCCGGCGCAGCGGGTGCTGACGCTGTTGATCGCGCCGCGCCAGTAGGAGACCTTCGCCGGATCGGCCGGCCCGGCCCCCTTGATCACCACGGTCAGGACCCGACAGACGGCATGGGGCGGCAGCCGGGTCAGGAACCAGGCGGAGCTCGCGGCTACCCGCGCCAGCACCGCATGCTTGACGTCGAGCTTCAGCCGCGACTGGGCGATGATCGGAGCGCTCATGACGGGGTCCCGTCAATGATCTTCGCTTTCCGGAGCTCCTTCACCAGGGCCAGGTGATCGGATCTGACCCGCTCCTCGTCCACCCCGGCATCCGTGGCTATCTGCTTCATGAGGTCGTCGAAGCCGCGCCCGCGTTCCAGCTCCTCGAGCATGGCGATCGCGGACCCGTTGAGATGCCAGTACACGCCCCGCCTGGTGTCGAGGACCACCTTGCCGTCCTCGACCTCGACGATCGCGAGTCCCTGCTTGAGCTTGATCAAAGTTCTGCCTCCTGACTTGTCACGTCCGGTCCCCGCCGTGCGGAAGGTCATCGCACCGATCGCAACCAGCGCTCGGCGAAGGCGATGTTGTCCAGGTCGGCGTAGCTGGTGCCGCTCACGGTGAATTCGTCGACGGTGCGCACGATGTGTTCACCGGACACCAGGCCCATCTCCTCCAGGGCGGAGCCGTTCGCGAACAGCTCGCGCAGCAGCGGCTTCAACGCCTTGTGCTGGTTGAAGGTCTCCGCGGTGTAGTCGCCTTTGTCCGGGCGTGTGAAGTAGTCCAGCGCCATCTCGGGCGGCCGGGCCGCCGCCAGCAGGGGCTTGGCGGGACGCTGATGCGTCCGATCGCCGATCCGCAGCGACAGGCTGGTCTCGACGATGCGCCGGTCCAGGTACGGGCTGTCGAAGGTGATGCCGGCCCCCGGAGCGGCGGCCTGGTTCATCCGCCGGACGGCGTTCCCGTGCGCGACGAGATACTGGAGGATCTGGTGGGCCGTACGGTCGCCGGCCAGCTGGGCCTGACCGCTGTCCGCGGCCGTGGCGGCGGCCTGGCGCAGGTGCTCGCGGGCGGCCTCGGTCAGCGCGGGGTGCACGTCGGGCAGGGTCACCCACCGTGACCAGCTGGCGACGTCATCGTCGCGGCGGTCGAAGGGGTGTCCCGCGATCCTGAGCAGGTCCTGCCGGTACGAGGTCTTCCGCGCCAGCATCCGAACGGTCGGCACGAGGGGATACCGGTTCAGCAGGCGCAGCCGCCACGCCCTGCGCAGTCGCCGCTTCTCCGGAGAATGCGTCAGCGACCACAGCATCGTGGACACGGGTCCGAAGAGCGCGTCACCGGCGTGACCGTTGAGGTGCAGGGTCGTGGCGGTGTCCGCCATGACACCCTCCACCAGGGGGACGGACCCCAGGGCGGTGTTCGCCAGGCTCGGCCCTTCCGGGCAGCTCGTCACCGTGCAGGTGCGCTCGTCCAGCAGGTGTGGCAGCAGCGAGGCGTAGGGCACGACCCGGTGGTCGGTGCCCAGTTCCGCTGCCGCCCGCCCGGCCCAGGCGTGATCGTTGTTCGCGATGTCGCCGGACTCGAGAAAGAGCGTGTGCGCCTTGCGGCCGACGCCGGACAGAAAGAAGTTGAGCGTCGTCGAGTCGAGCCCGCCGGAGAGGTCCGCGCTGACGGTCTGGTGTGCCGCGGTTCGCCGGTGCAGCGCCGCGACGATGTCGTCACCTAGTCGGCCCGCGAGCTCCGCCAGCGAGCTGTCCTGCCCCGGCGGCCGCCACCACGTCACTCGGGCCGGCGGTCTGTCCTGCCTGGAGTCGAGCCACTGCCCGGGGCCGACGGTCTCGACGCCGGCCCAGATGCTCGTCAGGCCGAACGGGTGCGAGATCTCGGCGTTGGTGAGCCGGCTCGCGACGGCGGCGGGGTCCGGCCGCAGCCCGGCGATGTCCCTGAGCGTCGTCTGCTCGTCGGAGACGACGCTCACCCCGTCGATGATCGTCCAGCAGAGCGACTTCGTGAGGAACACCGGAGCCTGTGAGCGCATGCGCCCGTGCTGCCGGGCGAAGAGCAGGACGTCGCCTTCGGCGAGGCCGGCGGCAACGGTATCGAGATCCGCGACCGAGTTCCGTGCGGCGACGAGGTGAGCGAGGTCGTCGTCATCCACCGTCACGGCGGTGCCGAGCACGACTACGTCGACGTCGCCGTGGCGCGCGCTCACGACCCGGCGTCCGTCCCCGGTGCCCAGGAGCCACGGACGTCCGGACGGATGGCGGAAGAGCACCGGGCCCACCTGCTCGGCGATCCGGCCGGCGAGCGCCGGCGGCACCGGGACGTCCGGCAGTACGACCACAGGCATGGTGGCTCCCGATCATTCGGAGATGGTGCTGAAGCTGGGTCCGGTCGTGCCGGGCGGGCGCGGAGCCGAAGATCGCTCCGCGCCCGCCCTCAACTGTTCCGGGCAGTTGTCGTCAACTGCCGTGCAGTTTCTTACCAGTGGATGACGATCAGGGCCGGCGAGTTGAAGATGTCGCGCTCACGGGCGCTGCCGAGGCTCTTGGTGACGGTCTCGAACTTGCCGACGCGGGTGAGCTTCGGGGCGGTGTACATGTGGAGCTCCGATCTGTTTGAACGGTTTCCGGTTAGCGCCGAATAGCGCTGACGGGATGAAAGTTATGTCGATCGGCGCGGTGTCCGATAGCTGGGTCAGCCGAGAACCGAAATGGTTGACGCGACACCGGAGGAGCTGCTATATAGGCGCTCCACGATATGGTCGGCAGTTTTGGGAACCGGGGGTGACCGGGGTCATATCGCTGCGTCCACGATCCTGGTGGATGGGTATGTGCCGCGGTGCGGCCGCTCGCCGCCGGCGGGATGGGGTGTCCGGTATGGACGGTGAAGGGGCCAACTGAGTGCACCCTTTGGTGCTATGTTCAACCAAGTGCCGCCTGCGGGTGGTGCGGCCGGTGGCCGGACTGTCTGCGGGTCGGACGATTCTTGTGGTAAGACGCGAGATCGTTGCAACGGGGGAAGTTGTGAAGAGATTGATCACGGTCCAGGCGCCTGCTACCGTCGGAGAGACTCCGAGAAAGCTAAGCATTGATGTCGGGCAATCGGCAACCGTCGGGACGTGTAATTGCGGCCGATGCGACGTCGATCTTCGTATCCACATTGGCGGCGTCACGTCGTTCAGCGGCCGGATAGCCGCGAATGCGGAATGCTGGACACTGAGTAATCTGAGCGATGATGCGCCGATCACCGTGATGAACATGGACGACTGGTATCAGTACATCGTCGTGGAGCCCCGGCGCATGTCTATGCCGGTGCCTTTCGAGGTGGCGCAGATCGAGCTGACCGCGATGCCGGACGGCCCGAAAGTGGCCGTCTTCGGCCACGAGCCGCAATACGTGACACGGTCGCGCCCGCCGGCGACCTGCGTGGCTACGGCCCGGCGTCCGCTGCTCGACCGGGGTGCGACCTATTACTCCGTGCTCAGGGAGCTCAGCAAGGACCGGTTGAACGGGATCATGGAGACCAGCCTGCCCACCTCCAGCAAGATCGCCGAAAGGCTGAGTCGCACCCACCGCAGCATCAGCACCCGAGCCGTGGACGCGCACATCAAGTACGTCAGCGACAAGCTGCGGCTGCCGAAGGGCGCCAACCGAGACGCGCTCGTCGCGTTCGCGATCCGTTCCAATCTCGTGAGCCTGCATTCCTGACGCCAGGCTCCTCGCCGCCGGTCCTATGGGGCCGGCGGCGGGGGTACGGCGTACTCCGGCGCCTGTACGGTGTGGTGGTGCAGCACCGTTCCGCTACCGAGCACCTGGTTACCGAGCATGTGGTTTCCGAGTGGGTGGCGACCGAATCCGGGCGGCGGAGGTGGCCACTGGCCGACGCCACGGCGGGCCTGGTCGTGATCGCGGTGTTCTGGGTGCAGCCGCTGGTCTCGGCAGGGAGCTGGCCGCGCACGGTCATCGGCGGTGTGCTGGCCCTCGCCACCGCCGCGGCCATGGTGCTCCGGCACCGGTTCTCCGCGACGGCGACCGTGGTCGCCGCGGCCGCCACTGTCGCGGCCACGGTGCTGGGCGTGTGTCAGGACCCGATGCTCGCCACGGCCTGGTGCCTGTATCCGTTGGCGATCGAGCGGGCCGGCCGTACCCGTGATTTCGTCGTCGCCCTGGCCTGCATGTTCGCGGTTCTGGTCGCGGTGACCGGGGTGGACAGCAGCACCTCCGGACTGCCCGGAAGCCGCGTGGTCCTCGCGGTCGCCGCGTTGACCGCCGCCTGGTTGCTCGGCACGGCGGTCGGCAGGCAGCTGGAGTCCGCGCGGGAGGCGGAACGCGCCCGGGTGCAGCTCGACGTGGCGCGCGACGTGCACGACGTCGTCGGTCACGCCCTCGGAGTGATCTCCGCGCAGGCGAGCGTGACGCGCGGCCTGCCCGACGCCGACGAGCGGGAGCTCCGCGGCACCCTCGGCGACATCGAAGGGCATGCCAGGCAGGCGCTGCAGGAGATGCAGACCCTGGTACGAGGGCTACGCGACGCCGGGTCAGCGCCGAGCACGTCCGGTGCGGTGCGGGGCGTCCCGGGCACTGCGGAGCTGTCCTCCATGATCGACAACGCTCGCGCGGCCGGGCTGACCATCGACGCCCACATCGACCTTCAACCTGACCTCCGCGACGGCACCCGGGTGGTGGTGTTCCGCATCGTCCAGGAGGCCCTGAACAACGTGATCCGCCATGCACCCGGCGCCCGCTGCTCGGTACGGGTGGGCCGGGCCGCCGATGAGATCGTGGTGGGGGTCCGGGACCACGGCTCGCCCACCCCCGGCGGGGGAGCGGGATCGGGGCTGGGGCTGCAGGGGATGCGGGAGCGGGCGGTGCTGGCCGGGGGGACGGTGTCCTGGCGCCGGCCACCGAGCGGTGGCTTCGAGGTCAACGCCCGCCTGCCGGTCCGGAACGAGCGATGATGGCCGACGTCACTGTCTTCCTCGCCGACGACGACGCGGGTTTCCGCGGCGCCTACCGCAAGCTCTTCGACCGCACCGACGGCTTCCGGGTCGCCGGGGAGGCCGGCGACGGCGCCGAGGCGGCCCGGCTGATCGCCCTCCGCGAACCGGCCGTGGCGCTGCTCGACGTGCAGATGCCGGGTATGAACGGCCTCGATGCGGCCAGAACCGTCCTGGCCACCACCTCGACCCGGGTGATCATGCTGACCACCTTCGACCTGGACGAGTACGTCCACACGGCACTGTCGCTCGGCGCCTCGGGTTTCCTGCTGAAGAACGCGGCGCCGCAGGAGGTGCTGCAGGCGGTCCGGACGGTGCACGCCGGCCACGCCATGCTCGCTCCCGAGGTCACCGCCCGCCTGATCGAGCAACTGTCCCCGCCGCAACCGGAGCGCCGGCACGCCTTCGCCGGCCAGGTGCTCTCGGAGCGGGAGCTGCAGGTCGTCCGCTTCGTCGCGCGCGGCTATTCCAACCAGCAGATCGCGGACGAGCTGTTCCTCAGCCTGGAGACGGTGCGCACGTACCTGCGGCGCATGTTCGCCAAGCTGGGCGTCAACGATCGCACCCACCTGGCCGTGCTCGCGTACGAGGCGGGCCTGCTGCGCGACTCACGGTAGGTGTCTACTTCCGGGTGACGCGGGCCTCCCCGGCCACACCGCATGCTGCTGGCGTACTGCTAGCCGAGACGGTGAGGTTCATGATCGAATTCAAGGGCGTGACCAAGCGATACGGGAAGAAGGTCGCCGCCGACGCGGTCACCTTCTCCGTGCGGCCCGGCAAGGTCACCGGTTTTCTCGGACCGAACGGGGCGGGCAAGTCCACGTCCCTGCGCGTTCTGCTGGGGCTGGACCACGCGACGGCCGGCACCGCGCTGATCGACGGTAAGCGGTACCGCGATCTGAAGTATCCACTGCGGACGGTCGGTGCGTTGCTCGACGGCGCCGGTCCCGTGCCGGACCGCCGTGGTGTCGATCACCTGACCTGGATCGCCCAGTCCAACCGGATCCCGCGGCACCGGGTGCAGGAGGTGCTGGAGCTGGTGGGCCTCACCGATGCCGCCAAGCAGCGGGTCGGCAAGTACTCGCTGGGCATGCGGCAGCGGCTGGGCATCGCCGCGGCGCTGCTGGGTGATCCCGCCGTGCTGATCCTCGACGAACCGGTGAACGGACTCGACCCGGACGGGATCCGCTGGATCCGCAATTTCCTGCGCGACTACGCCACGCAGGGCCGTACCGTCCTGCTCTCCAGCCATCTCATGACCGAGATGGCCGACACCGCGGACGACGTGGTGGTCATCGCGAGCGGCAGGATCGTCGCGGACGGTTCGCTGCCGGACATCACAGAAGGCCACCCGTCACTGGAGGCGGCGTTCTTCGCGCTCACCGGCGAGCAGAAGCAGGTGTGGGCGTGAGCGCCCTGCCGGCCGCCGTACGGGCGGAATTCTCCAAGATTCTGTCGTCGCGGATCGTCTGGATCGTCACCGGCGCCGTCATCGCGCTGCATCTGCTGATCTCGCTGGCGAACCTGCGCAACACCTCGGTGGCCGTCGACGGCATTACGCCGGACGGGCTGATCGAGATCTTCATCGACGAGCGCCGGCCGGCCGGCCAGGCGATCATCGACCTGCTCGTGTCGTTCTCGCTGCAGATCGTGGTGATGTTCCTGCCGATCATCGCCGCGGTGATCGCGGGTCAGGAGTTCCGCGGCGGGCAGCTCGGCATGTCGACCCTTGCCGTGCCCCGCAGGGGCGTGCTGATGGCCGCGAAGAGCAGCGCGGCGGTCGGCTTCATGGGCGTGGTCGCGTTGCTCGTCGAAGGCATCAGCAACGCGTTCATGTATCTCGCCGTCAAGGACTGGAACCCCGGCCTGCTGCTCAGCCGGGACACCCTGATCGACCACGGTAAACTCTTCGCCCTCGCGGTCCTGGTCTCCCTGATCAGCTTCGCGGTCACCACCCTGTCCCGCAGCACTCTGATCGGCATCGTGGCGTCCGTGGTGCTGATGGCCGTGGCGATGACACAAGTGCTCGCCAAGACGATCCCGGCGGTCGACGCGCTGCTGCCCGTCAGCGCCGGCCGCAACCTGCTGCTGGACCCGGCGGACAACGAGTTGTCGTCCGGTGCGACGTACGCCGCCGTCGTCCTGGTGGCGTGGGCGCTGCTGACGACGCTCGCCGCCGGATACGCGCTCAGCAAGAGGGACGCCCGATGAACGCCGCGGTCGGCACGACGCTCCCACCGGCGCTGCCGATCCGGCTCGTCGACCTCGTGACGGCGGAACTCACCAAGATCCGCACCCTGCCGTCCGTGTGGCTGGCCCTGGCCACGGCGCTGATCGCCAACACCGCGCTCGGCTTCGTCGCGGCGACCGACGTCATCCGCATCGCGGGCAACGACGGTCAGACCGAGATCGCCCAGATCGGAACGCTGATGCTGGCGCCGGTCTACGCGTTCCTCGCGATCGCGGTCTTCGCGGCGGGCACCGAGTACCGCGGCGGGCAGCTGCGCCTGAGCCTCGTGGCCGCGCCACGCCGCAACCGTTTCTTCGCGGCGAAGCTGCTGGCGACCGTGGCGGTGACCCTGCCGACGGCGGCGGTGGTCCTGCTGCCGAGCCTGGCGCTGCAGCACGCGGCCGCCGATCTCGGCCGGTACCTCCTGGCCTACCTGCTGCTGGCCCTGATCGGGTACGGCTTCGCGTTCGCCGTGCAGACCGTGATCACTCCGATCGCCGTGCTCGCGGCCCTGCCCATCCTGATCTCGACGACCCTGGGCGGGCTCCTGCCGGACGTCGTCCGACTGCTGCCGCACGAGGCGACGCTGAGCTTCCTGCGGATGCCGGCGGATCCGGCGACGGCGCTGAGCCCGGGCGCCGGGCTCCTCGTCTTGTCGGCCTGGGCCGCCGTATCCGTCGCGATCGCCTGGGCGATGATGCGGCGGCGTGACGCCTGACCGCGGCGACCGGGGACCAGCCCGCCTCCAGCAGCGGCGGCCCGGCCGCGAGGGCCGGGCCGCCGAGGGTGATCAGCCGGGGGCTACTTCGTTTCCGACCTTGAACGGCACGGTCATCAACGGCGAACGCGAGCCGTCGGTGAACTCCCGCTGCACGTACAGCTTGTTCTCGCCCTTGCGATCGGGCGTGTACGAGACCATCGTCTCCCACGCCCACGGGTCGTACGCCGCCTCCTGCACCGGGCCGTCGTTGACGTGCCACAGGAACTTCGTGGTCACCTCGTTGAGGTCGTAGCCGGAAAAGCCGAACTGGCCGGGAATACCGACCCCGCCCGCGCCCTCGTCCGGCAGGTCCGCGGGCCAGGGGTTGGTGACCGCCACGTTCGGGTTGCGCACCGACACCGAGACGGTGTTGGTGTCCGAGGCCGTGCCGTCGGCGGTCAGGCTGACCACCACGACCGTGACGTCGCCCCACCGGTCGGGCACGTCGTACGTGATGGTCGCCGTGCCGTCCGCGCCGACCGGGACGGTCTGCTGCGGGTGATCCTCGCCGTCGTAGGCGCTGCCGACCGTGTAGCGGAACGTGGTCGCACCCTCCTGCACCGAGGTGAAGGTGAACGACATCGGCCGTTCCAACACCGCGTCCTGGTCGAAGGGGCCCTTCGAGGCGACCTTCGGGGCCGAGTCGAGGTGGATGACCTGCTCGGTCGGGGGTGACAGCGTGCCGTCGTCCAGCTTCGCCCACACCTTGAGGAGGCTGTCACCGGAGTGCGTCGGCACCACGTCGAAGAACACGAACGAGCCGTCCGCCGTCTGCTGCGGGCCGCCGTCGAAGCTGTAGACGATGGCGACCGCGTTCGGCAGGTCGGACCAGGCTTGCACGCTGATCGGGTCACCGACGTGGGCGCCGTTGGTGTAGGCGCTTACCGTGGGCCGCCGGCTGATGACCGAGAACGACTCCTGGGTGGCCTGCGACCGGTTGCCCGACTCGTCCACCGAGTACACGGTGATCGTGAAGTAGCCGCTCTTGTCCGGCGTCCACGTCAGTACGGCCTTGCCGTCCGGGCCGGCGACGACGCTCTGCTGGTTGCCGTCGCCGAAGTCGTACAGGTACGACGCGACGCCGGTGGTGCGCGGGGTGAAGGCGAACGAGCCGGGGGTGCCCTCGACCGGCGAGTTCGGCCAGTCGAACTCCGCGGAGGTGACTCTCGGGGCGTCGGTGACGAAGACCTGGTCGGTCTCCGAGCCGATCATCTTGTTGCCCGCGTACGCGCGCGACAGCACGGTCCGGTAGCCGGTGCTTTCGAAGACCAGGTCACCCTCGCCCTTGCGGTTGACAGCGGGCACCCGCGTCTCGGGACCGCCGTCTACGGCGTACCCGAAGGCGGTGACCTCGGCCGCGTTCGACGAGAGCTTGATGTGGCTGGTCAGGCCGACGCCGTTCACCTCGATCTCGGCGAACGGCGCGGTGTTGCGGACCTCGTACCGGTATTCGACCCACGGCCCGCGGTTGCCGGCCGCGTCTCGCGCCGCTGCCTGGAGGCGGCCGCCGCCCCAGGTGCGCGGGGTGATGCTGACCTTCGCCCGGCCACCGGGGTGGTTGGCGGTGACGCTCCGGACGAGGCTGCCGTCCATCGGGCTCCAGTCGAAGCCTACGGTCTCGACGTCACCGGCCGCGTCGAACACGAACGTGCCGGGCACACCTGGGCCACCGGTGCCCGGGTAGTCCTGGCTGGGGTACTTCTTCGACGACACGATCGGCTTGGTCGCCGGTGCGGTGGTGTCGACGGTGAAGTAGCAGGTCCTGCCCCACGGGCCGGCGTCGTCGTTGTCCCGGCCCTGCGCAGTCCATGCCACGACAGTGCCGTCGGCAAGCCCCCTCAGGTCGGGGCCTTGCGACGATTCCTTGCGCTGGTCCGGGCGGTCGACCGGCCAGAAGGCGTACACGATCCGCGGGTGGTCGTCCGGATCGGCGTCGGTGACCGTGGCCTGCAGCTGGATCCAGTTGCCGGCCGACGGGTGCCGCTCGAGCTTTCCGCAGCCTGCGTCCGGGTATTTCAGCTTGAGCCCGCTGATCTTGGGCGCGTGGTTGGCGGCGTAGCTCATCTGCGCCTGGCGCATCGTCCGGCCGACCTTGGCGTCGCCCTCGCTGCCGGCGTTGATGCGTACCTCGATCGAGAGGGTCTTCTCGCCGCGGGCGAAGGCCGCCTGGATCGCGGGGATCATGTCGATTCCCAGGTATGCCCCCGGGCAGATGACGCCCTTGCCGTAGGAGCGTTCGGCGAGCAGTTCCAGCTCCTTCGGCGGGTGCTGCCAGGTCGTCGCCGAGGTGACCGGCTTGGTCCGCCACACCTCGATGGGGGCGACCTGCGAGCAGTCGTTGACCGTCCGCTCGTAGGTGTAGAAGGTCACCCGGTGCAGGACCTGTCCCTTGAGCGGGGCCAGGTCGAACGTGAAGTACGCGCGACCGGTGTGCTTGAGGCCGGACGGGTCCGCGCTGCTGCCGAGAAGGAAGTCGCCGGACGGGTCCGGGTTCGGCGTGGACGGTTGCGCCTTGTCGGTGTAGGACCAGGTGCGCAGCGGGACATTTCCATAGGTCTCGGCCTGGGCGGGGCCGGCCGAGAGTCCGACGAGGACAGTGGTGACGCTCAGCGCGGCGATGGCCGCGGACAGCAGCGCCCGAAGGTTGCGATGCATTTGTTCTCCCCGTTACCCCCGATCCTCGGCGCTCGCTGAGGCGCGTAGGGGCGACGGAGCCTAACATCGACAATCCTGCCTTGGGGGGCAGCCGCCGCCCCGGCCTCGTTACCGGACGCCGCCAGCAGGTCCCGGCAGTGGGTCGCCCGGAACGACGGTGACCGGCGGTAGGGCGGCCGGCCGCCAGCCCAGCGCCGGGCCGAGGGCGCCCGCGATGTCGGTGAGGATCTGCACGTAGTCCTCGTGGTCGAAGGTGAACGGCAGCGCGAACGCCACCTCGTGGATCTCCCGGAACGCCGGGTGGGCGTAGAGCCGCTCGGCGATCTCCGCCGCGGTGCCGACCAGGTCGGGCGCGAACATCATCCGGGCCGGTCCCTGCGGTGCGGCGGTACGGGGAGTGCGCTTGCGGGCGTACTCCTCGTATTTGGCCCGCTGCGCGGCCGTCGCGTTGTCGGTCGGGATGACCACCAGCCCCTGGGAGACCCGGGCGCGCTCGCCGTCGGGGTGGTGGGCGCGGAACTCGCGGACGTGCGAGAGCTGGATCTGCGCGAAGTCCTCCGACTCCTCCGCCTTCACCACGCTGCTGGTCAGGAAGTTCATGCCGTTCTCGCCGGCCCACCGCGCCGAGCGCAGGCTGGCGCCGCCGTACCAGAGGCGCCGGCCCAGGCCCGCGGCGTGCGGCTGGACGCGGTCGGAGAAGACCTCGAAGCCCTCGACCCCGCTGAAGTCGGTGGCCGGCGCGCCCCGGACGAAGTCCAGCAGCCGCCGTACGCGCTCATAGCCGAAGTCCTCGGCGTCCGCGGTGTCCGGATAGAGCGCGGGTTTGACCTGCTCGTAGTGCATCGGCGGCCCGACGCTGACGCCCGGGTTGAGCCGGCCGCCGCTCAGGATGTCGACGGTGGCCAGGTCCTCGGCCAGCCGCAGCGGGTTCTCCCAGCCCAGCGGGATGACCGCGGTGCCCAGCTCGATCCGGCTGGTGCGCTGGGTTGCGGCAGCCAGCACGGCGACCGGGGACGAGATGCCGTACTGCAGGTGCCGGTGCCGGACCCAGGCGCTGTCGAAGCCGAGCCGTTCGCCCAGCGCGATGATCTCCAGCGTCGACTCGTGCCCGGCGCGCGGGTCGTCGCCGTCGAACAGGCCGATGGTCAGGAAGCCCAGCTTCTGCAGCGGGGACGACGGAACGGGCACAGCGCTCTCCTCGGCCGGCAGGAATGACGTTGACTCGATCTTGCGCCCGTTCGGGCGCGCGCGCCAATGGCGTCTCATTTGCGGCGTTTCTGGTGTCACCCGATGGCGAGCGTGGCGTCGGCGTCCGGGCCGGCGCCGAGGGGCCGCCCGGTGAAGGTGTTGATCCGTTCCGGAGCATCGCGGTCCGTCGTGTCACCCAGCCCCAGCTGGCCCGCGGCATTGGCGCCCCAGCACCAGACCTCCTCACCGGTGGCCGTGGCGCAGGTGTGCAGGCGGCCGGCGGCGACCGAGGTCCAGCCCGCGTCCGCACCGACCTGGGCGGGGGCGGCCCGGTCCGCGGTGTCGCCCAGGCCCAGCTGGCCCGCCGCGCCGGCACCCCAACACCACAACGTGCCATCCGTACGCACACCGCAGCTGTGCCGCCCGCCGACCGTGACGGCACGCCACTCGGCCGCGCCGACCCGGGCCGGGGTGTCGCGGTCCGTGGTGTCGCCGAGTCCGAGTTGCCCGGCGTCGTTGGCGCCCCAGCACCACAGCGATCCGTCCATTCGGGTAGCGCAGGTGTGCGTCATCCCACCGGCGACGGAGGCCCAGGTAGTAGCGGCGCCGACCTGGGTCGGGGTGTCGCGGTCCGTGGTGTCGCCGAGTCCGAGTTGCCCGGCGTCGTTGGCGCCCCAGCACCACAGCGATCCGTCCACCCGGGTAGCGCACGTGTGTGCCACCCCACCGGCGACGGAGGCCCAGGTGGTCGCGGCACCCACCTGCACCGGTACGTCCCGGACGGCCAGGTCACCGAGTCCGAGCTGCCCGGCGCTGTTGGCGCCCCAGCACCACAGGGTGCCGTCGGAGCGTACGGCGCAGGTGTGCCGGCTCCCGGCAGCGACCGCGGTCCAATCGGCGCCCGTCAGCTGCACCGGCCCGGCGTTGCGGGCGGCGGTGTCGCCCAGTCCGAGCTGGCCGTCACCGTTGGCACCCCAGCACCACAGGGTGCGGTCGGTGCGCATGGCACACGCGTACCCGTTGCCCGCGGTAGGCCGGATCCACCCGGTGGCCGTGCCGACCCGGGCGGGCGTGCCACCCCAGCTGTACAGGTCGCCTGAGCGGAAGCCGGGCGCGGCTTCGAACGTCGCCGCGGTGTCGGTGGTGGCCGTGAAAGCGGCATCGGCCTGCCCGAGGCCGAGGAAGGCCGCCAGGGCCGCCACGGTCCCGGCCGTCGCCATCAGCACGCGTCTCACGCCGCTCCTTCTGATCTGAGCTGGTCCTGTTCTCTCGTCGGCCGCCACGAGCCGAAGGTGAGAGTTTGCTAGCGGAGCCGCCGTGCCGGGCGGAGCGCGAGGGCGAAGGCGCCGAGGACGGCGACGCTCTGCCCTACGAACGGTGCCGGATTGCCGTCGCGCAGCTCCAGCGCGGCCAGGGCGATCCTGGGGATCAACAGCCGGCCGATGCCCTGGACGTCGGCGGGTGCCGTGTGGAAGGTGTCGTCGCTGCCGTTGGCGTCGCCACGGGTGATCAACAAGCCGTTGTCGTCGATTCCCGCGATGCGGTGGATGCGGGTCTGCCCGGGCTGCCGCTGGTCGGGGACGACCACCACCTGACCGACGTCGGGCTGCCAGTCCCGCGGCGGCGCCGAGGTGACGGCCACGTCGCCGCGGTGCAGCGCGGGGCTCATCGAGCCGCTGGTCACCACCGTGGGCGTCCAGCCCCAGATCGCCGGGAACGCGCTCCAGACCATGAGCGTGCCCACGCCGGCCAGGGCGGCGACCGCGGCCAGCCGCAGCAGGACCGTGGACAGGCGCAGCGCCGTGGCGAATCTGCTGGTCACGGTCAGCTCGCCGCTTCCCAGGTGAAGGTGGCCGCGGCCGCGGCACCCTGTGCGCTGTCCGGCGTCGTGGCGTTCACCGTGTACGAGATGTGGTAGGTCTCCGCCTGCGCGGGCCCGCTGGGGGCGAACGAACCGGCGCCGGAGGCGAAGTCGGTCTTGGTGCTCCCGAACGCGGCGAGCGTGCCCGTGTACGCCGTACCGGATGAGACGAAGCCGGTGCAGCTGCCGGAACCGCCGCCGCTGCCCTCCTCGATCACCAGATCCACGTAGGGGGTCAGGCCGCCGGCGACAGCGCTGCTGTACATCCTGACCGAGGCGGACAGGCTGCCGGTGTAGGTGACGGTGATGCACTTCTCGCCGGTGGAGCCGGGCCGCAGGTTGGTCGCGGTGAACATCGCCGTGCCGCTGTCATCGTCGCTCAGCGCGACCGTGCCGGCGGCCCAGCTGTTGGCGCTGTTGCCGGTCTGGGCGGTGAACGCGGCGCTCGAGGCCTGCCACATGACACCGGAGCTGACGGCGACCCCGCCGGCCACGGTAAGGCCCACGGCTACCAACTTCATAACGCCAAGCTGCATGAACGTTCCTCTCACCGGCGCCGGGACTTCGGCGTTGCCTTCGCCGGAGCAGATCGGCGGCGTTGCTCAGGACAGGCTCAAGCCGTCGTCAAATTCGTGGCAAGCCCGTGGGGCATAGTGGTTCCCTGTGACGGAAATGCCAGTGCCGAGTTGCCCCACCCAAACCCGGCTCTACGAGGCCGGCGAGGTAGTTGCCGAGGGCTTTGCCCCGGCCGAGATCCCTGAGAAGTTGCGGGCCCATCCCAGGGCGGTGCTCTGGCTGGACCTCTTCGACCCCGACGAGAACGACCTGCGGGCCATTGCCGCCGGGTTTCGGCTGCACCCGCTCGCGGTGGAGGACGCCGTCGAGGACCACCAGCGGCCCAAGCTCGACCGCTACCCCGGCCACCTGTTCGTCAACGTCTACGACGTGCGGGTCGACATCGACGGCCCCGGCCCGCGGATGCACAAGACCGAGATCAGCGCTTTCATCACCGAGCGGGCGCTGATCACCGTCCGCAAGTCGGAGAGCGACACCGGCCGGCTCATCGAGCGCTGGGATGCCGACGCCGGGCTCGCGCCGGCCGGCGGTGTCGGCTTCCTCGTCTACGGCCTGCTCGACCTCGTCGTGGACGGTCATTTCGCGGCGGCCCGCCGGCTCGACGAGGCGATGGACAAGACCGAGGACGACATGCTCGAGGAGGGCCGCGCGCCCCGCCGCGTCCGGCTGTACGGCTTCGCCCTGCGCAAGACGCTGGCCGCGCTGCGCCGGCCGGTCGCGCCGATGGCCGGGCTCGTCGCCGACATCCTGCACGCCGACACCAAGCTGGTCGATGAGCACCTCGCGCCGTACTACCGCGACGTCGACGATCACGCCCGGCGCGCCACCGACACCATCGACCACGCCCGCGACCGGATCAACGAGCTGATCGAAGCCGATCTCAACGAGCAGAGCAACGCCCTCAACGACGTGACCCGCAAGCTCGCCGCGTGGGCCGCGATCATCGCCGTGCCCACGGCCCTGACCGGCTTCTACGGACAGAACGTGCCCTACTGGGGCTACGAGAGATACTCGGGCTTCCTGACCAGCCTGGTCCTGATCGTGTTCTCCATGGTGGGGCTCTATGTCTATCTGAAGCGACGCGGCTGGTTGTGACGTCGCTCACCTGCAGTGCCAGGTCGGCGGCCCGCAGGTCGCCCCGCGGTGCCGGAGACGCACCGCTTAGGGTGGTGCCCGTGCGTGACATCGCGGTATTCACCGGGAGTGCCCACCCGGAGCTGGCAGCCGAGATCTGTGATCACCTGGGCGTGCCGCTGCTACCTACCAAGTCCTCCCGGTTCGCCAACGACTGCATCGAGGTGCAACTGCAAGGCAACTGCCGCGAACGGGACGTCTTCCTGATCCAGCCACTCGTACCGCCCGTGCAGGAGAACCTGGTCGAGCTGCTCTTCATGCTCGACGCGGCCCGCGGGGCCTCCGCCGGCCGGATCACCGTGGTGCTGCCGCACTACGCGTACGCGCGCAGCGACAAGAAGGACGCGCCGCGCATCTCGATCGGCGGCCGGCTCGTCGCGGACCTGCTGCAGACGGCGGGCGCGCACCGCATCCTCGCCATGACCCTGCACTCCCCGCAGGTGCACGGCTTCTTCAGCGTCCCGGTCGACCACCTGCACGCCCTGCGTGAGCTGGCGCATCACTTCCGGGGCTACGACCTGAGCAACGCCGTCGTGGTCTCGCCGGACCTCGGCAACGCCAAGGAGGCCGCGGCCTTCGCCCGGCTGCTCGGCATCGAGGTCGCGGCCGGCGCCAAGCAGCGCTTCGCGGACGACAAGGTGGTGATCAGCTCGGTGATCGGCGAGGTGGCCGACCGCGACGTGATCGTGCTGGACGACGAGATCGCCAAGGGCAGCACCGTCTTCGAGCTGCTGGCCCGGCTGCGCGAGCGCAACGTCCGCAGCATCCGGGTGGCCTGCACGCACGGTCTCTTCACCCAGGACGCGGTGGCCCGGCTGTCGGCCGAGAAGGACATCGAGGAGATCGTCTGCACGAACACGGTGCCGATCCCGGCGCACCAGCACACCGACAAGCTGACGGTGCTGTCGGTGGCGCCCGCGCTCGCCGAGGCGATGCGCCGCATCCACAACGGCGAGTCGGTCAGCGCGCTGTTCGCCTGACCTCGCCCGACGCCGTACTCGCCGCAGACGAAGATCCGCTCGGCCGAGGCAGCGGCCGAGCGGATCTTCGTGGCGGCGCGGTCGCGGGCCGGTCAGCTCGAGGACTGCGGAACGGGCTGGGGAACGGACTGCGGAACCGGCTGCGGTCCGCAGAGCGAGCGGATCGCCCCCAGCAGGGTCGAGCGGGTGAACGGCTTCTCCACCAGCATGCTGTTCGCGTCCAGGTGCAGCTGCGGGCCCAGCGACGCCGCGGTGTAGCCGGACATGTAGAGCACCGGCAGGTCCGGGTGGTGGGTGCGCAGCGCCGCGGCCAGCTCCGGCCCGGTCATCGCCGGCATCACCACGTCGGTGATCAGCAGGTCCGGTTGCGCGCCGGCGGCCACCTGGGTGACCGCCGTCAGCGCGTCGGTGGCCACGGTGATCTCGTAGCCGGCCGGGGCGATCAGCCGCTGCACGAGCTGCGCCACCTCGGGCTGGTCCTCGACGATCAGCACCCGGCCGATCACCGACGGGCTGTTCCGCCGGTCCGCCGGGCCGGTGCGTTCCTCGGCCGCGGGCAGGTAGAGGTGCACGGTCGTGCCCATCCGCGGCTGCGACTCCAGCGAGATGTACCCCCCGATGGCCTGCACGATGCCCGCCGCGGTGGCCAGTCCCAGCCCGGCCGCGGTGGCCCGGGTGGTGAAGAACGGCTCCAGCGCCCGCCGCAGGGTCTCGTCGCTCATGCCGGTGCCGGTGTCCTGGATGACCATGTGCACCAGCCGGCCGGTCGGCGCGCCTTCGGCGAGCTGGCCCGGCTCGATCGTCTCGTTGGTCGCAGCCACCCGGAGCATGCCGCCGTGCAGCATCGCGTCCCGGGCGTTGGCGGCCAGGTTGACCAGCGCCTGCTCCAGCGGGCCGCGCTCGGCCCGGACCGGCCAGACGTCCGGCCCGAACGCCAGGTCGAGCCCGATGCGCTCACCCAGGGTGCGGCTGAACAGGCTCTGCACGTCGGTGAGCAGGTCGGGGATCGGGATGATCTCCGGCCGGTTGCCTTCGGTACGGCCGAACGCCAGCAACTGGTGCGTCAGCGTCCGCCCGGTGCTGACCGCGTCCATGATGTCCTTGGCCATCTGGTGCTGCGGCGAGCCCTCGGCGGTCGTCGTCGCGATCATGTCGGCGGAGCCCTGCACCACGGTCATCAGGTTGTTGAAGTCGTGCGAGATGCCGCCGATCAGCTGGCCCATGCTGTCCAGCCGGCGCAGGTGGTCGAGCTGGCGCTTGAGGCCGCGGGCGTCGATGTGGTCGGTGGTGTCGGTGATCATGCAGAGCACCCGGCCGTGCTGGCCGTGCTCGTCCTCCAGCGGCATCATGCTCATCCGCACGCTGCGCTGCGAGCCGTCGGCGCGCATCAGCCGGGCGCCGCCGACCGTGGAGCGACCGGCCCGGCACTCGATCAGCCGGCGCATCAGCTCGGCCTGGCCGCGCTCGTCCAGGAAGCCGCGCAGCGACACCCCGACGAGCTGGGCGCGGGGTAGGCCGAGCACCACACCGATCGGCTCGTTGGCGTACGTGGCCACGCCCTCCGAGTCGAGCTGGAGCACGCCCTCGGGGATGGTCTCCAGCACCCGGCGGTAGCGCTCCTCGCTGGCCCGCAGCCGCTCCATGGCCCGGGCCGACGACAGCGCCAGCGAGAGCTCGCCGGCGATGTCGCGGGCCAGCTCGACCTCGGCCTCGGTGTAGAGCGAGCCGGGGTCCGCGCGGACCAGCACCAGATAGCCGGCGTACGTGTTGTCCACGATCACCGGGCACAGCACGGCGGAGTGCACCGCGGGCCGGGCGCCGCCCGGGTCCACGTACGCCTGGTGCCGCGGCCGGGGCAGCTCGCTGAGCGGTTCGCCGCCCTCGCCGGCCAGCACCACGGGCCGGCGGCTCGCGGCCAGCCCGGTGGAGAAGTCGTCGTCGGGCAGCTCGCCGTCCCGGTCGAGCAATTGCGCGTACGGCCGGGTGAGCTCGTCGTCGGGGTGGTGGAACGTGATCGTGTCGTACCGGCCGTCTTCGCGCAGCAGCTGAATCCCGGCGGCGTCGCCGAGCATGTCCGCGGCTGCCTGAGCGGCGGTCGCGCGCACAGTTGACGCGTCCTGGGACGCGCGGCTGAGCGCCAGGGCCAAATCGGCCAGCGCATATCGGAGGGGATAAGCCATGACACCCATGCCGTTCACTATCTGCAATAGCGCGTGGCGTCGTGGGCGTTTCCCGCCAATGCAACCGTCCGGCCGAGGGTGATCCCTCCCGTCACACGCGTCCGGCGCGGCTCACCGGGTCGCGAACCAGCGGTCGGCGAGGGCCGCGAGGGTCGGTTCGGCCGGTGCCGGCAGCCGGGACAGGTAGCCGCCCAGGTTGCTGTAGTAATGCAGCAACGTCCAGGCCATCATCCGCCGCCGCAGCTCCGCATCCGGCTTGATCCCGTACGCCCGCAGCAACCGGCCGTAGAACCGGGCGTCGCCGTCGGCGAGGAAGACCGCCGGGCCGACGAAGTCGTACTCGGGCGCGCCGCGCATGGCCGGCTCGAAGTCGATCAGCCCGGTCAGCCGGCCGTCGGCGACCAGCAGGTGCTCGTTCATGATCTCGGTGTGCAGCAGCACCGGCCGCTCGCCGCCGAGCGGGATCCCGGCCAGGAAGCCGGGGATCTGTGCCACCCATTCACGCGCGAGCCCGAGCGCCCGGTGCCGGCCGGCGCACCCGGCGACCTGGCCGGCCACGAACTCCGGCCAGTGCTCGGGCCACCAGTCGTCGATCGCCGGGATCGGCACGGCGTGCAGGGCGGCGACGGCCTCGCCGAGCTGGTCGGCGATGCTGTCGCGCTCGGCGGTGCCCAGCGCGGACCAGCAGCTGGACAGCGGTATGCCGGGCATCCTGTCCATCAGCACGTAGCCCCACCGCTCGAACGTGCCGCGGGCGTGCACGCCCGGCGTGGGCACGGGCAGCCGGCCCTGGACGGCGGCCAGCACGCCGGCCTCGACCGGCATCTCCTCGACGTGCACGGGCGGGAAGAGCTTCAGGACGAGGTCGCCGATCGCGTACACCGGCAGCGAGCCGCCGGGATAGCGGGCGGGCGCCCCGGTCACGCCGAGCGAGGCGCAGAGCGCGCGCAGGCCGGGGCCGAGTGCGTCCTCGTCGCGGACGATGGCGTCGAAATCCTCCTCGTCGTCCGCATCGGGCCAGGCTGTCGCGACGTTTTCCCTGCTCAAGCGCTATCAACTCCCAGGAACGACGACGCCCGGCGGGGGTGACGGGCGGTGCCGCACAACTACCTTAAATGCGAACTCCGACGTCCGCACTTGCGTTTTGATCCGGACAAAAAGCATCATTCCGCCGGCACGTTTGCGGTCGATTCGCGGGATGGCCTCGCGGGGCGGCAGGGCTTTGCAGCGGCGGAAGGACACGACCACAGGTGGATCAGGATCCCACGGGCAGCGGCGTACGCCAGGATTCCGACGGCGCGTCGACCCTCGATCTGAGCGGGCGGTGTGTCGGCAGTTCGTACCTCCTCGTCCGCCCCATCGGACAGGGCGCGACGGGCACGGTCTGGCGCGGGGTCGATCGGTCCTCGGGCGAGCAGGTCGCGGTCAAGCTGCTGCACGAGAGCCTGCTCCGGCAGCCCAAGCTGGTCACCCGCTTCGTCCAGGAGCGCACGATCCTGCTGATGCTGCGGCACCGCAACGTGGTGCGGGTCCGGGACCTGTTCAGCGTCGGCGAGTCGCTGGGCCTGGTGATGGATCTCGTGCCCGGCGGCAGCCTGCGCGAGTATCTGCGGGAGCACCACACCCTGGGGCCCGGCGCCGCGGCCCGGCTCGCCGCCCAGGTGGCCGCGGCCCTGTCCGAGGCGCACGACCTGGGCATCGTCCACCGCGACCTCAAACCCGACAACATCCTGCTGCACCGCACGGAGGGCGAGCTCGACCCCCGGCTCACCGACTTCGGCATCGCCCGGGTGCTGACCACCCCCGGCCTCACCACGCCCAACGCCGTCGTCGGCACCCCGCACTACATGGCACCGGAGTCGTTCCACAGCTCCACGGTGAGCCCGGCGGCCGACATCTACGCGCTGGGTGTGCTGCTCTACGAGATGGTGTGCGGGCGGCCGCCGTACGACAGCGACACCGTCCACGACCTGATGAGCCTGCACCTGGCCGGCGGCCCCGAGCGGCTGCCGGGCATCCCGGACGGGCTGTGGGACATCATCACCGGCTGCCTGGAGCAGAAGCCGAGGCTGCGCCCGACCGCCGGCGAGCTGATCGCCGACCTCAGCGCCGTCGCCCGGTCCTCGGCCGGCGCACCCGCGCTGCCCAAACCCGCCGCCGCGCCGCCCCAACCCCCTGCCGAGCCCGCGAAACCCTCACATCCCTCGCTGGCCGGCTTCAAGCTGCCCGTACCGCGGCGCCGCAACCAGCCGGCGACCTGGCGCTGGGGCAAGTCCTGGGCCGCCATCGCGGTGGTCTCGGCCGCCATGCTGGCCTCCGGGGTGGCCACCACCGCCTGGCACCTCGCCCGGACGGCCGGCGGGCAGCCGCGCACCACGACGGCGCAGCCGTTGCCCGACGTTGCGGATCGGCCCGCGGCGTCGGCCGCCGCGTCCCGCTCGGCGCCGGCCGCGCGGACCACCGCGCCCCGCAAGCCCACCGCCGAGCAGCGGCGTCCCGCGGCCGGACCGGCGGCCGCGGCCCAGGCCCTGACCCCGGTACGGCCGGCGGCCACCCGCAAGAGCAGCACCCGGCCCCGGGTCAAGGAGGCCCGCCCGTACGGTCCGGAGGACTGCAAGGAGGGTTTCGGGCTGGCCGGCTTCACCCCGCTGATGGTCACCCCCTGCCACGCGCTGGGCAGCCGGGTCCGGATCCGCGCCACACTGACCGCGCCCACCCCGGGCGAGGGCCGGATCGCGGTCGCCCTGCGGGACGCCGGCACCGGGCGTATGGTCGGCGACCCCAAGGTCTGCGCGGGCCTGACCTTCACCAAGGCGGCACCGACCCGATCGTGCGGGCCGGTGACCGTGGGCCCGACCAGGGGGCGCCGCTATCAGGTGGTCATGTCGTGGACCTTCGCGAACGGGCAGCGCAGCGAGGTGAAGATCGCCAGGGGCAACGCTTTCGACTGGTGAGCGGTATGGTCCGGGCATTATGCGAAGATTGCTCGCGGTCGGGCTCGTCCTCGGCGCCGTGCTGGCCGGGCTCGGCGTGGGGTGCCGCCGCAGGGTGCAGTGAAGTAGGACGGGGGCCGCAGGTGGTAGTGCGCCGACGTGCCCTTGAGCTCCGCGCAGGCCGGTGCGCATGTTCCATTGTAGTGATATAGAGAAGATGCTACAGTGCTGTCATGTTCCCCAAGCTGGGCAAGGTCGTGAAGCCACGTTGGGCCGCCAAGGTCCTTGGCATCGCGCGTTCGGACCTGCCGAAGCTGGACCGCCCCTGGACGAAGGGGGATGTCCGATCGCTGCGTGATAGCAGGCCTGACTGGTTGACCGAGGCTCGCCGCCGGCATGGGAAGGCCCAGCAGGCAGCGGGAGAGGCCAGGATCGCGGAGTTGGTGGGCGAGTTCGCTCGGCTCGGCTACACCGACCCTGATCTCGGTACGTTGGACCAGGCGGTCCTTTGTCTCGACGGCGCCCGAACTCACCTGATGTGCGTGACCCACTGCTCCGAGGACGAAGCCGACCGTGCTGCGTGGTTGCGCTGGCCGAAGTCGATGGCCGCCGAGGAGGCCGACGCTGACGACTGGCTAATGCGGGACGCCTGGTGAAGATCGTCGTGCAGGTTCGGTTGTTTCCGGACGCCGCCCAACAGGCGGCGTTGCGGGCCACCCTGGACCTGTGTAACCAGGCCGCGAACACCGCGTCCACGCTGGCGTATGAGCGGCGGGTGTTCGCCAAGCAATCGTTGCAGCGGCTCACCTACGGCGATCTGAAGGGCATGGGACTGTCCGCGCAGCCGGCGATCCACGTCGCCCGGAAGGTTGCTGGGGCGTACGCCACGCTGAAGGCCAACATCCGGGCAGGGAACCTCGGCCCGGTCGGTTCGAAACGCCGGCAGTCCGCCGTGGGCAAGTCGATTCGGTTCCGCCGGGACGCGGCGCAATCCTTCGACGACCGCTGCCTGTCCTGGCAGTTGGCTAAGCGGACGGTGTCGATCTGGGCGGTCGGTGGCAGGTTGAGCAAGCTGCGGTTCGGCTGCTCGGACACCCAGTTCGCGTTGCTGGTTGCACACCGCCGCGGAGAGTCCGACCTGGTACACCGGGACGGTTCTTGGTATCTGTACACCACCTGTGATCTGCCCGACGTCGAGACGAAGGAGCCGGACGGGTTCCTCGGCGTCGACCTCGGCATCGCGAACCTTGCCACCGACTGCGACGGCCGGCACTACGCCGGAAAAGCCTTGAACCGGGTCCGGCACCGTAACCGACGGCTACGCGCGAAGTTGCAGGCCATCGGCACCAAGTCCGCGAAGCGGTTGCTGAAGAAACGCCGGCGTCTGGAAGCCCGGTTCGCTGCCGACACCAACCATTGCATCGCCAAGAGCATCGTGACCGAGGCCGAACGCACCGGCCGCGGAATCGCCCTGGAAGACCTGGGCGGCATCCGCGACCGGGTACGGCTCCGACGGCCCCAGCGGGTCACGCTGCACTCGTGGGCGTTCCACCAACTCGGCCAGTACATCGCCTACAAGGCGAAGCGGGCCGGAGCGGCGGTCGTGTACGTCGACCCGGCGTACACCTCGCAGGGTTGTTCCGCCTGCGGGCATGTTGCCAAGGCCAACCGGCCCAACCAATCCACCTTCCTCTGCCGGTCGTGCGGCTTCGCTGAGCACGCCGACCGCAACGCAGCCCGTAACATCGCCGCACGCGGTGTGACGGGCTGGGCAGCAGTCAGCCTGCCGAACGCGGCATGATCTTGTGCTCATCACCACGAGCCATCACGATCCGCAAGCTCGGTCCTCTAGGGCCGAGAAGCTGACCTTCAACCGTCCGGCCGCCGCCACTGGCCACCGCGGCGGACATCGGGCGGGCATGAAATAAGGTCGCCCCGGTTCGCGTTGCCGCCTACTGTGATCGCCATGTTCACCGCGCCCGGTCTGCAGCTGCCCGCAGGGTTCCCCCTGCCGGTGGCTCCCGCGTGCGATACGCGAATCTGACCCTTCCCCAAGCCGCAGCAGAACCCGGGGAAGGGTAGCTGCGCGGTTCTGGCGCGCGTCCCTGGGCAAGGCTCGCGTTCCCCTTTCCGACCCGATCGTTTCTCGCATCCAGTGAGGACAAGTACAACCATGGCCAAGAGCCAGTTCGTCCGGACCAAGCCACACCTCAACATCGGCACGATGGGTCACGTCGACCACGGCAAGACCACCCTGACCGCCGCCATCACGAAGGTCCTCGCCGACCGCGACCCGGCCGCCAACCGGTACGTCGCCTTCGAGGGCATCGACAAGGCGCCGGAGGAGGCGCTGCGCGGCATCACCATCAACATCTCCCACGTCGAGTACGAGACCGCGAACCGGCACTACGCCCACGTCGACATGCCGGGGCACGCCGACTACGTGAAGAACATGATCACGGGGGCGGCGCAGGTGGACGGCGCGATCCTCGTCGTCTCGGCGCAGGACGGTGCCATGCCGCAGACCCGGGAGCACGTGCTGCTCGCCCAGCGGGTCGGCGTGCCGTACCTGGTCGTGGCGCTCAACAAGAGCGACGCGGTCGCCGATGAGGAGCTGCTCGACCTGGTCGAGCTGGAGGTGCGCGAGCTGCTCGGCGAGTACGGCTTCCCCGGCGACGAGGTCCCGGTGGTGCGCGTCAGCGCGCTCAAGGCCCTCGAGGGCGACCCGCGGTGGACGCAGTCCATCGTGGAGCTGCTCGACGCCGTGGACGCCTACGTGCCCGTGCCCGCGCGCGAGCTGGGGGAGCCGTTCCTGATGCCGATCGAGAACGTGCTCACCATCAGCGGCCGCGGCACCGTGGTCACCGGCAAGATCGAGCGCGGCACGCTGCGCGTCGGCGAGCCGGTCGAGGTCGTCGGCCTCGGCGAGACCATCAGCACGGTCGCGACCGGGCTCGAGACGTTCGGCAAGTCCCTGCCGACCGCCGAGGCCGGGGACAACGCGGCGATCCTGCTCCGCGGGATCAAGCGCGACCAGGTGCAGCGCGGCCAGGTCGTGGCGCTGCCGGGCAGCGTCACCCCGCACAAGAGCTTCAAGGCGACCATGTACGCCCTGACGAAGGAGGAGGGTGGCCGGCACACGCCGTTCGTGGCGAACTACCGCCCGCAGTTCTTCTTCCGCACCACGGACGTGTCCGGCGCGATCGACCTCGGCGACCTGCCGATGGTCATGCCGGGCGACACGGTCGACCTGACGGTGCACCTGGGTAAGGAGGTGGCGATGGACGTCGGTCTCGGCTTCGCCGTGCGCGAGGGCGGCCACACCGTCGCCGCCGGCACGGTCAAGGAACTGCTCGACTAGCTGATCGCCCCGGGGCGGGAGAATCCTCTCCCGCCCCGGTGGTGTCATTCCTGCCCGGGTTCCCGCTTGCGCAGTTCGTCCTCGCGGCGGCGCAGGTCCGCTTCCCACTGCTTCAGCATGCTCTGGTCCTCGCCCAGCTTCTTCAGGAACTCCGGATCGTCGTCCGGTGCGAGCGGGCCGGCGCGCCGCGGCCGCTCGTTCTCGGGGAAGCCGTTGCCCGGCCGCCAGGTGGTGCCGTTGCTGAGCCGGACCGCCCGGGCCGGTCGCCCGGCGACGAACCAGGCGATCGCGCCGATCGGCGAGAACAGCAGAATGATGAAGACCCAGGCGATCCGCGGCAGGGCCCGGATCTGGAACTCCTCGGCCGAGAGACAGTCGATCAGCGCGATGACGAGCAGTGCCAGGTCGATCAGCACGAACAATGAATAGAGCCGGATCATGGCGAGAGATCCTCGCAGAGGAACGCCGTCCGCGTGACCCCGTTGCCCCACGATCACCCGGTGGTCGCGCAAAACGGTCCGTACCGGTAGCCGGCTTCCACTGGTGCCTCAGCCGATATTCAGCGTGCGCTCAGCTAACCGGATTAGCGTCGTTCGCATGGATGAGCAACGGGCCCGGAGGGTCGTCGAGACACTGCGCGGACGCAACGTCTTCGCCCACGTCAAGCTGCCGTACGCCGGCATCACCCAGTACGGCATCCGGGTCGTCCTGCCCGACGGGCGCGAGGCCATCTGGGACAACGACGGCACGGCCGGGCTGGAGGCTCAGGTGATGCGCAACGGGATCCTGGTCGGCTTCGTCTCCTCGATCCCCGGCTCGGAGAATTTCGGCGAAGAGCAGATCGTCGAGGCGATCGCGGCCGCCGACTACGACCAGCCCATCGGCCGGTCCCGGCCCACGGCACCGACGCGTGGCCCGGTCCGGAGCGACCGGATCGCCACGGCGCCGCGCCCCCGGGGCCTGGGCGAGCGCCTGCGCCGGACCTTCGGCACCGACTGAGACCGCGCTACGTCGCGTCGCCTTCGGCGGGCGCCCCCACCGGCGGCAGCGCGAACTGCAGGCTGACCGCGCCGCGCAGGTCCAGCCAGGCCCGCTCCGGCCCGCGGACCAGCCGCAGCACCACGTCGTCGCAGGACGGGCAGCGGGCCACCAGGCCCGGAGCCGGGCCCCAGACCCGCAGCCGCGCGACGACGCTCGGCTCGCCGCATCCGCCGCAGGTGGCGACCGCCGTGGTCACATCGACCGCGAAAACCTCTCGCAGGTCCCCGGCCATCGCGTTGCCGTCCACCTCGTGTCCGGTCATGCGGTCCCTCCGAATCGTTCCGTACGGATCTTCTTCGGGTCGTGCCCCAGGGCGACGAGGATGTCCGCCGACGCCTCGACGAACGAGGTCGGGCCGCAGACGAACACGTCCGGCGCGAAGTCGGGCGGCCAGCCCCACGTGTTCAGGGTCGCCACGGTGAGCCGTCCCGGCGGATCGGGCCAGCCGTCGGGGGCCTTGCGGGTGTAGACGAACCGTACGTCCAGCCCCGGGTCGTCGCGGACCCGGCGCGCCAGCTCACCGGCGTACAGGATGTCCTGCGGGGTGCGCACCGAGTAGATCAGCCGGAACGGCTGCCGGCTGCGGTCGTCGCCGCGGGCCCGGATCATCGCCATCAGCGGGACGATGCCCGAGCCGCCAGCCACCAGCAGCACCGGCGGGGGCTCGCCGCGCCACACGAACCAGCCGCCGACCGGCCCGCGCAGCTCCAAGGGCTGGCCCACCCCGAGGTCGTCGGCCAGATAGGACGACACCTCGCCGTCCTCGACGCGCTGCACGGTCAGCTCGACCGGCCCGCCGGCCTGCCAGGCCGAGGCGATCGAGTAGCTGCGCTGGGCCGAGTAGCCGTCCGGGGCGGTCAGCCGCACGTCGACGTGCTGGCCGGGCAGGTGCCCCGGCCAGTCCGGCACCCGCAGCACCAGTGTGCGGGCGGACGGCGACTCCTGGCGGGTCGCCTCGACGGTGGCGACGCGCCAGGTCAGTCGCCCTGGTAACGCTGTTCGCGCCATGGGTCTCCGTACATGTGATAGCCGGCCTCTTCCCAGAAGCCCGGCTCGTCCTGTTGAAGCATTTCAATGCCGTTGACCCATTTAGCGGACTTCCAGAAGTACATGTGCGGGACCACCAGCCGCGCCGGGCCGCCGTGCTCCGGCGCGAGCGGCTCGCCGTCGAACTGGTACGCCACCCAGGCCTTGCCGTCGAGCAGGTCCTCCAACGGCACGTTCGTGGTGTAGCCGCCGTAGCCGTGCACCATCGTGTAGTCGGCGCTGGTCTCGATGTCGGCGAAGAGGGTGTCGATGGCGACCCCGCGCCAGGTGGTGCCCAGCTTGGACCACTTGGTGACGCAGTGGATGTCGACCGTGACGTCCTCGGCCGGCAGGGCCTGGAACTCCTGCCAGGACCAGCTGTGCTTGCCGCCGGCCTCGTCCGTGACGGTGAACTGCCAGCGGTCGAGCGGGATCCGCGGCGTCGGGCCCGCGGAAAGCACCGGGAAGTCGTGCGTGAGGTACTGCCCGGGCGGCAGGTCGGGCCGCGAGGAACGGCGCCGCCCGCCGAACCCGGGGGAGATGATGCTCATGTACAGCAGTAAACCCGATGATCATGAACGGCAACAGGTTTCCTGGGTAGGCTGTGAGGTTAGCGTGTGACCGGTGGAGGGATACATCGCTGGTGACCTTGATGGGATTGTCGGCCTACCGCCGCGCACGGAACTCATTGATGGGGCTCTGGTAACCGGGAGTCCGCAGAAGCTGTTCCATATGAAGGCGCTTCGCCTGTTCGAGAATGCGCTTGCTCGGCTCGCTCCGTGGGAGTTGTTCCGGGTTCGGCGGGAGATGTCGGTGGTGCTGGGCCCTCGGCAGCGGCCGGAGCCGGACGTGCTGGTGGTGCGCGCGGATGCCGACATCGGGCCGGACGCGACCTGGTATCCGGCCGACGCGGTGGTGCTGGTGGTGGAGGTGGTGTCGCCGGACTCGGAGGAGCGGGACCGTAAGCGTAAGCCGCAGCTCTACGCTGAGGCCGGCATACAGTATTTCTGGCGCATCGAGAGCTTGTCGGGAAAAGTCGCTCTCTACGCCTACGAGCTGGACCCGGCTACCCGGCAGTATGCCCTGAGCGGCATCTTCCACGATCGCGTAAGTCTCACCTTGCCGTTCGAGATCGACATCGACCTCACCGAGATCGACCGCATCTGATCCAGCGTTGGATGGCCAGGTCGCGATGGGTCAGCACCAGGCTGCCCGGACCCGCTCGAGCACCTCGGCGGCCTGCGCGCGGCCGGCCCGCGCGGCGGGCGCGCGCCGGGTCGGATCGAGCGGGTTGCGCCCGATCGCCGTCAGCGCGGCGTCGGTCGGGCTGACGACGGCGGTACGCACGCCGGGGCCCAATGCGGCTGCCTGAGCGCCCGGCCGGTCGGTGCGCCGGACGGCGGCGGTGAGCGGGGCGATCACCACGACCCGCTCGTACCCCCGGGCGAGGTCCACGTTGGCCACCGAGCGGACGCCGCCGTCGATGTAGCGCCGGCCGTTGACCGTCATCGGCGGCCAGACCAGCGGCACCGCGCAGCTCGCGGCCACCGCGTCGATGAGCGACGCGCCACTGTCCTGGTCGAACACGGCGACCTCTCCGGTCTGCGCGTCGACGGCCGGGACGAGCAGCCGGGCGGCCGGCCAGTCGTCACGCCGTACCCGTGAGGCGATCGCGCTCCGCCGCTCCGACTCGGGCACGGTGTGCGCCTTGAGCGCGGCGCGGCCGAGCCGCGCGCGGCCGCGGGCCCGGCCGCCCGGCCAGAGCGCGGCGAGCACGAATCCGGCGAGGACCCGCGTGCCGATCACGGCGTTGGTGTCGCCGGTGGTGTCGGCCAGCTCGTGCGTGAAGAGATCGCCGACGGGTGTGCCGCCGGTGAGCTGCGCGGCGACGACGGACCCGGCGGACGTCCCGACGAACAGATCCGCGGCGGCCAGGTCGACGCCGTGCTCGGCGAGCCCATGGAGCAGCCCGATCTCCCAGGCGACGCCGGTAACGCCGCCACCACCCAATACCAACGCCCGCTTTTCCATGGGTATCTATTTACCACTCGAGCGACGGTTCGTTCCCCTGCTGTGGGCTACGGACTTGCGGGTTTTGGCATGTTATGTCCGATCGGGTGGGACGATGTGGGTTCGGGGCCGGTGCCGCGAGACCCGCGGCGCCGACCCAGTCGAGACCGCAAAGGACTTGAGCATGCGCAACGAAGTGCACGACGACAACGAGAACGTTTCCCGCTCGGTGGTCGTTCACCGTGCCCGTCGCCGCAGGCAGGCCCTGGTCGGAGTGGCCGGCCTCGTCGTCCTCGGCGCCGGAGCGTTCCTGGTGACCGACGCGATGGTCGACAGCCCCAAGACCGAAACGAGAGACACGGCGGCGCTGGCATCGGCGGCGCCGGAGACCGGGTCCGCGCCGTCCTCAGCATCTACCGCCCCGGCTGCCTCGCGTGGGAAGTCCGACTCGCCTTCGAAGTCCGCAGCTCCATCGGTCGCAGCCTCGCAGTCGGTCGCGGAGGAGATTGCTGCCGCCCGGGCGGCAGCCGCCAAGGATGGCGTGAAGTTGCTGAGGCCGCTGAAGCCGCAGCGAGACGATGTCGCCGCCGCGGCCGAGGTCAAGGTCGTGAACACCGGGTCGCTGAAGGGGGGCGGCGCAACGCTGCGGGTGGTGTCTGCCCGTGGCGATCTGACCGGCAAGCGGGAGCTCGGCATGGTCGCAGATAAGGGGACGCGGGTCGGGAATGCCTATTGCAGCCAGACGATCCGAGTGAGTGGAGGTGTCAAAGCGACGAAGGAGCCGAACCTGCTGTTGTGTTGGCGCACAAGCGCACAGAAGAGCGTTTTCACAGTCGCGGTCGATCTCGGCGGTGATCCGTCCGAGCGGAAGAGTGTGGCCGCCATTGACAAGGAGTGGCGAACCATGGGGTGAGCTCCCTGCTCCCCCTAAGGGTCATTGCATCCAACAGTTTTCGTCACTCTGTGCATCTGGCTGATTACATTTCGCTACGCTTCCTGCGAGTCGGCCCGACGCAGGTGATCCAGCGGGGGCCCCAAACCCGAACGAAGCGGTTTACGGACCGTAGGAGGACCACGCATGTCCAAGTCCAGTTCCGGATCCCGGCGTATACGCGTCGGGCTCGTGGTAGGCGCCATCGCCACCGTCCTGCTCGGCATTCTCGCCGTCCCCCCCGTCTCGGCCGCCCCGGCGGCTGTCGCCACGCCCGATAGCGGACCCGTCGGCGGTGGCAACACCGTCGCCGTCGTGTTGTCTGGTTATGTCGCGACATTCCCCACCACGGCCACGGTCGGGGCCCGGTTGCAGACCGGAACCGGCGCCTGCGCTGCCTTCGGCACGGCGTCTGCCACCAACCTCGCGGCGACCGTTTCGAGGATCGACGCCAACACCGTCAACGTCACCATTCCCAGCGGCGTGGTGCTCGGCACCGTCTACCGGATCTGCATCTATGGCGTTACGACCGGGACGCCCCTCACCGGTACGGTGGCGGTCGGCCAGGACGACTACACCATCGTTGCCGACGCCCCGGTCCTGAGTCCTGTCACCGGCCCGGCCGGCGGCCTCAACACCATCACCGCCACGGGTACGGGCCCGTACCTCACCGGTAGCACGGCGGCCGCTGCGGTCTTCTCCACCGCCACGTGTGCGGCGACCTACCCGACGATCGATGCCACTCACATCGCGGCGACCACGACGAGGACCGACAGCGTGGCGACGATCACCGTGCCGGCCGGTGCGGTGGCTCCCAACGCGTACTACGTCTGCGTCTACCGGGCTGTCACTTCCGGCAGCTTGCTGGTCGGCCAGGGTAGCGCCGTCTACACTCCGGGCGCGCCCGAGGTGGACCTGAGCGTTGCCACCGGACCGAACGCCGGCGGCAACACCGTGACCGCCACGTCGGCGGCCTTCTCCGACCTCGGCGTGACCGTGCCGGGGGTGAACTTCTCCACCACCGACTGCAGCGCGACCTATGAGAACACCGGTGCCGCCGCAGACCTGGCCGGAGCCGCGACCCGGAGCGGCACCACGATCAGCTTCGTCGTGCCGGTTGGCGTGCTGGCTCCGAGCGAGTACAACGTCTGCCTCTACGCCGGATCCACCGACGAGACGAGCATGCTGCTCGCCGTCAGCAGCGAGAAGTACACCGTCGCGCTGCCCGACATCACCACCAGCCCGAACGTGGGCCCGACAGCCACGGCCAAGACGATCACGGTCACCGGGGCCGTCCCCTTCCTGAACGGTGTCGCGACTCCTGGAGCGACCTTCTCGGTCGGTGCCTGCCTGTCGACCTACTTGGTTGACGGCACCCACTTCGCGGCGACCGCCCCGAAGCGGATCACCACCAGCATCGCCTCGCTCGGCGTGCCGACCACTGTGGTGCTGGCCAGCGGGAACACCACCGCCTACAACGTGTGCGTATACAGCGGCACAGCCGTCGACAGCGTCCTGGTCGCCGACCCCGGCACGTACACCGTCGCCGCCGTGTTCACGGTGGACGTCGACCCGATCGACTTGGACGGAGGCCCCGCCCAGGGCGGCACACTGATCACCATCACCGGCACGGGCTTCCCGACCGGGGCCGACGCCATCACTGCTAGCCTCGGCGGCAGCCCGCTGACGTCCGTCAAGCGCGGCAGCGGTGGAACGACATTCACCGGCATCACCACGGCGCATGCCCCTGGGGCGGTCGCGCTCAGTGTGACCACCGCGGCCGGCACGATCGTCCGGGCCAACGCGTTCACGTACTCCTACGGCATCACGATCCAGCCGAACACCTCGCCGACAGACGAGTCCCCGGATCTCTACATCACCGGCGCAGGCTTCCTGGACCTGGACTTCGCCGAGGGGGGCGAAGCGTCGAACAACGGTGAGGCACACATTTACCTGGTCAAGGGCGTGTACAGCTGGCTCAACGGCTCGGCATCGCCCGCCAAGGACAACCCGCCGGTCGCGGAATGCGAGGCCGCCTTCGCGCTCAGCGACACCGCGCTGCTCTGCTCGCTGAACCTGGAGGACAGCCTGGACCCGGCGGACGGCACGCAGGATGTGGGCACGGAGGTTCCCGACGGGACCTACACCATGACCGTGGTGAACTCCGGTTTCGATGCGACCCAGGCCGTCGTCCCGAACCCGGACGTGGTCATCAGTGCGTCGATCCTGACCAGCGGTTCGACCTTCACGGTCGCCCAGTACTGAGCGGCAGCACCTGACAGCGCACCAAGCGATGGCCCGGAGCGAAACGCTCCGGGCCATCGCCTCTTGTCCGATCGTGACAGTGCGGTCAGCCCAGCCTGGTCCACTGCTTGTCGATCGCGGCCACGCTGGTCTTCGCCGACGGCCGCCCGTCGGTCTTGACGGCGAGCGTATAGACGCTCTTCTGCGTGCTGGTGCGCCAGCAGATCAGTAGGGTCGGATGCGCGGTGGCCTTGGCGTCCACGCTGAGCCGGATCCGGTCGCTGCACCGGGCCCTGCCGACTCTCTCCCCCGGGTCGGCCACCCAGCCCAGCTCCCGGTAGCCGGTGAGGTCCTGACGCGCGGACACGACCTTGAGCGTCCCCCCGTCCCGCGCCGCCGTGGTCACCGTGACGTCGCCGGCCACGCTCGCCGACGGCAGCGGTCGCAGCACGCCGGGGCCTGCCTTCGCCGCCGTCGACTTGATGGCCGCTACCCGCTCCTCGACGGTCTTCGGGCGCTCCGGCACACCGGGTTCCGCGACGCCGGGCTGCACGGCCGGAGCGGTGTCACGATCGTCGTTCACCCAGTGGGCGACCAGCCCGCCCACGCCCAGGATCGACAGCAGGCCGGCCGCGCCGATCATGGCTGGCCTGCGGCGCCGCGATCGGCGGCGGACCGGGTGCGGCCCCTCAGCGGTGTGGTCCGGAGTGACAGGCATGCCTTAGTCCTTGTGGGTCTCGGCCAGCGGGCCCACACGACACAGATCGCGGCGGCAGACCCCGATCAGTCATAGTCTCATGCGCACCGGGAGCAATAGGGCAAAAGGCCTAGCTTCCGAGGAGCGTTCGATAGACCTCAGCCGACTTCGGGTTCTTCACGCAGGCCGCATCCGTGCGGTAAAGGCTCGACTGCACCCCGCCCTCCCCGCAGTCCGAGAAATACGCCTCATAGGCCAGGTTCGCGGCATGTGCGGCGAACCACCCGTGCATCCACGTCACGAAAGACGCGTTCTCCTTACCCGCGTCACCCGTCGGGACCACGCCCCACTCGCCCACCGAGAACGGCTTGCCGTGTGCCCGGGCGAAGTCGTACAGCCAGGTCAGGCCCTCGGGGTCGGTCGCCGCCCGGTCGAAGACAGCCTTCGTCGGCGACCAGGGGTAGTGGTCGTAGTTGTCGATGCCGATGATGTCCACGTAGTCGTCGCCCGGGTAGCAATTCGTGCTCACCCCGCCGCAGGTCCCCGCCGGGGTGTCATGGGCGTTGATCGTCCAGTCCAGCAGCACGTCCGGATTCGTGGCGCGGATGTTCGTCGCCGCGCGCCGATAGCAGGCGATCCACGTCTCCGGCTCATCCGCGCGCCACGGCGAGGTCTTCTCGTTGAACTCCCAGCCCAGCCGCACCACGGAATCGCCCCGGCCGTACCGGGTCATCAGGGAGCCGAAATTCTTCCAATCCTGATCGTGATCGCCGGCCGCGCATGCCGCCAGGTCCGCGCTCGCGCCGATCGGCACCAGGCCCTGCGAGACCACCAGCATGCCGTCGAAGTCCGAGAACAGGTCGAAGGTCCAACCCGAGCCCGCGGTCATCGTCGCCCACGAGGTCCGGTCCGTGTAGGTCTGCGCGACCCGGCAGGGCCGGCTCCGGGCGGTGCAGAACGCGTTGACGTGCGCCGTGTCGAACAGCGGGTCGCCGTTGACACCCGACATACCGTTGGTGCCCGGCCAGGTGTCGTCCGTGCGGGGCAGGGCGATCAGCGCGCGCGCCGACCGGATGGCAGCCGACCCGGAAGCGGAAGGGACGGCCGAAACCGAGGCGGAGGGCGCCGGAGCCGGAGCGTCGTCGGCCGTCGCCAGGCCCGCGGTCGTGGCCGCGAGCGCGATCGCCGCCGCCCCGGCCCCCAGCCACAGCCGCCGGCGAGGCGTTCGGTCGTCGGCCATCGGCGGGACCTCCGGGGCGGTTAGGGTGCTTTGCCCTACTCTGCCAGCTTCCCCGCCCGGCCGTGGGCGAGTCGGTCAAGTCATCGGTAGGCGAGGATTGCCTTACCTAAAGAATGGCTATCCTCATTTGCTGATCCCGCGGAAATACCTTTGTGCCACGCCGCGCGGAATCATGGTCAATGGTTTATGGTCAACAGGGAGAAAGGGAGGCCTCACCATGACTCAGATGATGGCCATGCCGCGCGTGCAGACCTGCACGGTCAGCGGATGCGGATACAACCACGACGGATGCACGGCCTTCGCGATCACCATCGGCCGGGCCAGTTCGGAGTGCGACACGTTCATCGACACCGCCGACAAGGGCGGCATGGGCCACACGGAAGCCCAGGTCGGCGCCTGCAAGCGGTCCGAGTGCGTGCACAACACCGAGCTCGAATGCCACGCGCCGTCGATCACGGTCGGCGCCGGCCTCGACCGCGCCGACTGCCTCACCTTCGAGGCGCGATAACAATCATCCAGCCTTACTAAAGGCCGTCACCGCGTTGTCGGTGACGGCCTTTATCGGCACTCAAGAGCAATTACCGACTTCATGACCAATGCCAAGATTAAGACCAAGTTCAAGAGCCAGTTCAAGGGCCAGTTCAGGACCAAGATCAAGGTCATGTCGTGCCTGGTTGCATGGTGCTGACCGTCGCTCCCGCCGAGGTCGGGCGAGGGCGGCCAATCGCCTGGCGGCTCATGAACAGCCGCCCTCACCCTGCCGGCTCCGTGCATGGACAAACCCGACACCCGCGGGGCGCCTGGCTCCGGACGTTGGACCTTGGTGCGCAGCGGTCTGCTCGACACCCGCGCGCATCAAGGTCGCGGGGTCCGGCGGCGATATGTGGCGTTATGTGAAGTTGTGGTCCGGGGTGTGGGACGGGATGCCCAGGATGTGGTGACGGTGGGCGGGATCGGGGCCCGTCAGCTGGACTGCCACCGGAGCGGGTGGGGGGCGGGCGGAACCGGACCACTCGACTTCCGCCATTTTGCGCCGGCGCAGCCGCAGGTCCGGCCCGACTCGAAAGTAGATCTTGCGTATCGCCTGGTCAGCGCCAAGTCGCAATATTCTCGGCGCCGTGTCCGACATGCGGGGTGAGCTGGGCGGATGGTGGATGCCCTGCGGGGCAAGCGATCCAGAAAGTGGCGAAAGTCGAGCGGACCACGCCGCTACAAGATCTAGCCGCGGCCCGGGGCGTGATCGGCCGGCGAGGCCGTTCTGCGGAACGTTCCTCGGCGCCCGTTACCGGGCGGATCCCCGCCGCTCGAATGGCGTTGGGTCACTCCTGAACAAGACTCGGAGCGAGCCGCGGCGCACCAAGATTGCCGTCGTCGGCGGGGTGGCGACTCGCGGCCTGGCTGCCTGCTGTGGATTGTGGTGTCGCCGGGTGGGTGTGGACCGCCGCGCATCAAGATTCAGCATGGGCGCGGTTGATGTCCGCCCATGACGCGGCCGGTATCTCGTCCCGTTGCCCCGCCTTCTGCGGCCGGGCGTGTTGACGTAGAGCAACTCCCGCCGAGCTCGGGCGAGGTGGCCAACCGCCTGGCGGCTCACAACGCCCACCCTCACCCTGCCGGCTTCGTGCAAGAGCCAAAACCCGCCCTGCGTCCCCGGCGACAGGGGTTGACCTCAGGGTGAGAAGGAGTTAGGTTGTTCTCAGATTGAGTCCTACTCAGATCGAGAACAACGAGGTCACGATGAACGCCGAGCAGGACTTTCTCGACAGCTACGATCCGGCGGCCTACGCGCCGGTCGCGGTGACCGTCGATGTCGTCGCGCTGACCATCCGGCACAGCCGGCTGAATGTGCTGCTTGTCGAGCGGGGCGAGCACCCGTTTCATGGGTGCCGGGCGCTGCCCGGCGGCTTCGTGCATGCCGAGACGCTCGATGTGGCCGCTCGGCGTGAGCTCGCCGAGGAGACCGGCCTGCGTCCCGGCGAGGGTGTCCTGGATCGTGTGCATCTCGAGCAGCTTCGCAGCTACGGCGACCCCGGGCGGGATCCGCGGATGCGGGTTATCTCGGTGGCATATCTGGCCTTTGCGCCGAGCCTGCCGGATCCGCGGGCGGGCGGTGACGCCGCAGGTGCCTTCTGGGCGCCGGTCGACGATGCCGGGGAGCTTGCCTTCGACCACGCCGAGATCCTCGCCGACGGCTTGGAGCGGGCCCGGTCCAAGCTGGAATACACGCCGTTGGCCACCGCATTCGTCGGCACCAATTTCACGATCAGCGAGTTGCGGGCCGTCTATGCGGCGGTCTGGGGCGAGGAACTGCACGCCGGCAATTTCCACCGCAAGGTGCTGTCAGTGCCCGGGTTCGTCGAGAGCACCGGTGTGACGGCCGTCCGCGGCGGTGAGCGCGGCGGTCCCCGGGCCCGCCTCTACCGGGCCGGCGACGCGCGCCAGCTGCATCCCGCGCTGCTGCGGCCGACCCGTGAGGAGGCTGTCCGGTGACTTTCGATGAGGCGGTGGCGGCCATCGCCGGCGCGGGCACGTTCGGCGATCTCGTGGCAGCCTGTGCCTCACTGACTGACTCCAGCCCCGGTGTTGCGGGTGGGGAAGCCGGGCACGCGTACCGGATTCTGGTCAAGGTTGTGCATCCGGATGTCGCACCCGCGGGTCGCAGCCCGGCCGCGACGGCGGCCTTCGCCCGGCTTTCCCTGCTGTGGGGCGAGCGGGAGGGTCGGCTGCTCACGACGAAGCGTGCGACCTACCGGGTCGGCGGGCCGGTCGCCTCCGGTGACATCGCCGAGCTGCGCGCGGTCGACGGCGACGCCGCGCTGCTCAAGCTGCCGCGCAGTCCCGGCGACAACGACCTGCTGCGGGCCGAGGCCGCCGCGCTGACCACCCTGGCGGCCGACGGCGATCCGAAGTTCCGGGCCTACGCGCCGCGGCTGCTGGAGAGCTTCACGCACGAGGACGCGGGCCGGGTGCGCCGCACTGCCAACGTCATCGCCCGCCAGCGGGGTTTCGTCTCGCTGGCCGAGGTGCACGCCGCCTACCCGGGCGGTCTCGACCCGCGTGACGTCGCGTGGATGTGGCGGCGGTTGCTCACCGGGCTCGGCTGGGCGCACCGCGCCGGGCTGGTGCATGGCGCGGTGCTGCCGGAGCACGTGCTCGTCCACCCGGCTGAGCATGGCCTGGTCCTCGTCGACTGGTGCTATTCGGCGCCGGCCGGCGCGACGGTTCCGGCGCTGGTCGCGAGGCACCGCGTCGCCTACCCGCCCGAGGTGACGGCCAAGCAGCCGGCCACCGCCGCCACCGACATCTTCATGGCGACCGGCCTGATGCTGCGGCTCCTCCGGAAGCCGCCGGATGCGCTGCGGCGCTTCGCCCGCGGCTGCCGCTACGACAAACCCCGCATGCGTCCCCAGGACGCGTGGCACCTGCTCGGAGAGTTCGACGAGCTTATTGACGACCTGTACGGCCCTCGCCGGTTTCGCCCCTTCGCGATGCCGGCCTGACTCCCCGGAGGAATCACCATGGGAAGCGGACGCTGGTCCACCGATGTCTACTCCGCCGCCGCCGGCTACCGGGCCGCGACCGGCACGAGCGCCTTCGCCTACAGCGACAGCGGCGCACGCAAGGCCCACCCGGCCCTCGACCCGATGAACGTCGGCAAGCGGGAGAGCCGCGACAGCGACGAGCACCCGCACAGCACGCCGATCGCCGTCCTGTTCGACGTGACCGGCTCGATGGGCACCGTCCCGCGGGTGCTGCAGACCAAGCTGCCGCAGCTGCTGGGCCTGCTGACCCGCAAGGGCTACGCCACCGATCCGCACCTCATGTTCGGCGCGATCGGCGACGCCACCTGCGACCGGGTGCCGCTGCAGGTCGGCCAGTTCGAGTCGGACAACCGGATGGACGACGACCTGGCCCGGATCGTGCTGGAGGGCGGTGGCGGCGGCCAGCGGAGCGAGTCCTACGAGCTGGCCATGTACTTCATGGCCCGGCACACCGACCTGGACTCGGTCGCTAAGCGCGGCCGCCGTGGCTACCTGTTCATCATCGGCGACGAGATGGCCTACCCGCAGGTCAAGCCCAAGGAGGTGCGGCGGTTCATCGGCGACAGGCTCGGTGAGCCGATCGGCACCGAGGCGCTGCTCGCCGAGCTGCGCCGCAGCTTCGACGTCTACTACATCATGCCGACGGCGGCCGGCTGGGGCGGCGACGCGGAGATCCTCGGCTACTGGCGCACGCTGCTCGGCCAGCACGTCATCGAGCTCGACGACCTCGACGCGGTCTGCGAGACGATCGCGCTGACCGTCGGCCTCGGTGAGGAGTCCATCGACCTCGACGGCGGCCTCGCCGACCTGGTCGAGGTCGGATCGGCGGCCGGCCCGTCGGTCGGCAAGGCCCTGGCCCCGCTCGGCGCGGGCTGCGGCACGGTCGTTCGTTCCCCGCTGGAGCTGGGCGGCGCGGCAACGCCGGGCGGGAACGAACGACTGTGAATCTCTCCGGCGGACACGTTGCCGTGGTCGATCTCGGCTACGGCGACGCGGGCAAGGGCACGGTCGTGGACGCACTCTGCGCTTCGGAACAGGTCACCGCGGTGATCAGGTTCAACGGGGGAGCGCAGGCCGCCCACAACGTCGTCACGCCCGCCGGCCGGCACCACACGTTCGCGCAGTTCGGGTCGGGCACGTTCCACGGCGTGCCCACCCACCTGTCGCGCTTCGTGGTGGTCGACCCGCTCGCCCTGGCGGCCGAGGCTCTCGCCCTGGGCAACCCCTTCCACCTGCTGACCATCGACGGCGACGCGCTGCTCGCGACGCCCTGGCACCGGGCGGCAAACCAGGCCCGCGAGCGGCGGCGCGGCGGGGCCCGGCACGGTTCGTGCGGCATGGGCATCGGACAAACCATGGAGTACGCCCTCAGCAACGCGGACGCCCCACGGGTCGCGGACGTGCTGTCGCCCGCGCGGCTCCGTGCCCGCCTCGCCGCCGTCCGTGACGCGCTAGGTCCTCTCGACGCGCCGCCGCTGGACGACGTGGTGGACGCGTTCCTGGCTTTCGGTCGCGTCGTGTCCATCGTGGACTCTTCGCACGGGGACCGGCTGCTGGCCCGGGGTCGGTGCGTCTTCGAGGGGGCGCAGGGTGTGCTGCTGGACGAGTGGTTGGGCTGGCACCCGTACACGACGTGGTCCACCACGACGTTCGCCAACGTGGCGGCACTGTGTCCTTCGGTTGAGCGGCTGGGGGTGGTGCGGGCATACACAACCCGGCACGGTGCCGGGCCGCTCGTGACCGAGGCGCCGCTGGACCTACCGGAGGCGCACAACGGCGTGGGGCAATGGCAGGGCGCGTTCCGGGTCGGCCACTTCGACGCGGTGGCCCACCGCTATGCGGCCGAGGTGGCGGGCGGCGTCGACGGCCTGGCCATCACCCACCTCGACGCGCCGCCCCGGGCACCCGGCCTGCGGATCTGCACGTCGTACGACCTGGACGGCGCGCGTTGGGAGCACATCCGGCCCGGCCCGCCGCGAGACCTGGCCTACCAGGCGGCGCTGACCACCCTGCTGTCCCGGGCCCGCCCCGGCGACCTGGAACGCCCGGACGACTGGGCGGGCCGGATCGGCGACCTGCTGAACGCCCCGGTGGTGCTGGAATCACGCGGCCCTCGCAGCTCCGACAAGCTGTTCCGCGTCCCGGTCGCGGTGTAGCCGACCGCTCGAGCCCGGCCCGGCGGCCGGCGGGCCGATCTCGGCATGGCCGGGTGGCCGGCGGGCTGGTTTTGGCATGGCCGGGTGGCCGGCGGGCTGGTTTTGGCATGGCCGGGTGGCCGGCGGGCTGGTTTTGGCATGGCCGGGTGGCCGGCGGGCTGGTTTTGGCATGGCCGGGTGGCCGGTCAGCCGATTTCGGTGTGGGCGGTCAGCCGGCCGGGGCTGTGACGCCGGGCGGCTCAGCCGGTTCGGTGCGGCGGGTGAGGTTGCGGGAGGAGCGGACGCCCATCGGTGCCAGGCCGGAGGCCAGCAGGACCAGGGCGCAGATCACCAGGACCCGGTTGATGCCGAAGGCTTCGGACAGCGGGCCGGCCAGGACGTTGCCGATCGGCATGGCGATGAAGGAGGTGAGCATGTCCCAGGAGGAGACCCGGGCCAGCACCTGATGCGGGATGTGGTCCTGCAGGGCGGTGTCCCAGGCCACCGCGAAGAACGTCAGCCCGGCGTAGCCGATCACCGCGCCGGCCAGGACCGCGGTGAGCACGCCCGGCCACACGTAGGCGAGCGCCCACAGCGGCATCAGCAGCAGGGCCAGCCAGCCCGCGCGGAGCAGACGCACCGGGCGCCAGCGCAGCGCCACGGTCGCGCCCAGCACGCCGCCCAGACCCTCGGCCGCGGCGATGAAGCCGGCCGAGCGGGCCCCGCCGAGCTGTTCGATGGCGACCACCTGCACCAGGACCAGGATGACGCCGTTTGCGATGTGATAGACCGTCGCCGCCAAGACGCCGATCAGCAGCCAGTCGCGCTGCCGGATCTGTCGCCAGCCGGCGCCCAGTTCGTGCAGCATGCCGACGCGTGGCGCCCGCTCCGCCCGGGCGCGGATCAGCAGCGCCGCGACCAGCGAGGCCACGAAGCTCGCCGCGTTGACCGCGAAACCGGCGGCGGCCCCGAAACCGGCCACGGTGAGGCCACCGAGCGCCGGCCCGATGACCGAGCAGACGGTCTTGAGCAGGCTGAGCACCGCGTTGGCGTGCTGCCGGCGGTCCACGGCGACCAGCATCGGCTTCAGCGCGGTCATCGCGGGCTCGAAGAACGCGCCCGCGCCCGCCGACACCGCGGCGAGGGCACACAACGCGGGCAGGTGGTAGGAACCAGCGCCGAACATGCCGGCCATCGCGGCCGTCGCGGCGAACCGGACGCCGTCGGAGAGGACCATCACCCGCTGGGGCTGGACGCGGTCGGCCCAGACGCCGCCGAAGAGCGTGCACGCCAGCATGGCGACGATCGAGGTCGCCATGACCAGGCCGAGGTCGCCGGCCCCGCCCCCGGCGACCAGCACCGCGACGGCCAGCGCCACGGTCTGGAAGCCGTTGCCGAGCCAGGACAGGGACATGCCGGTGGCGAGCAGTCGAAAGTCCGTCATGCCCGAGACAATAATTCGACGCCTAACTATTAGCCACCTAATTATCAGACGCCGCACAGATCTGACACCATGGGAGCATGACCAAGCAGGCCAAGGACGAGGTCGACCACCACGTGGCCCGGTGGGCGGCCTTCTGGGAGGACAACCCCGAGTTCGCCCCCGAGGTCGAGGGCGCGCTGGTCCGGATGAAGAACATCCTGCGGCGCGGCCGGCGAGCCGACGCGGCGGCGTTCCCGGACGGCAGCTTCACGATCGAGGACTACGCGACGCTGCACGCGCTGATGGTGCAGCCCTACCCGACCGAGGCGACCCCGGCGCAGCTCGCAGAGGTCGCCAACGTCACCCGCGCCGCGATGACCAGCCGCCTGGACCGGCTCGCCAAGGCGGAACTGATCACCCGCGAGGTCGAGCCGCAGGACCGCCGCCGGGTCGTGGTCCGCCCGACCCCGGCCGGCCGCGCGGCCTGGGAACGCCACATCCACGCCGGCATGGCCCGCGACCAGCAACTGCTGTCAGCACTGACCGCGGAAGAACTCCGGCAACTGAACGCGTTGCTGCGCAAGGTGATCCTGTCGGCCGAAGGCCGTCAGTAGCCGATCGCTGCTGCGCGGCCGTCAGTGGCCGATCGCTGCTGCGCGGCCGTCAGTGGCCGATTGCTGCTGCGCGGGCGTCGGTAGTTGATCGCTGCTGCGCGGCCGTCAGTAGCCGATTGCTACCGCATGGCCGGTGGTGGCCGGGTCGGTGGCCGCCGCCAGGGTTGCGGTCGCGAGGTCCGTGCGGGAGATCGAATTGCCGCGGCGCACGGTGTGGTCGATCGCCATCCGGTACGGCTTGGGCCGGCCGTTGGTGAGGCGCGGCGGTCGCATGATCGTCCAGTCCAGACCGCTGGCCGTGACGATCGTGTCGGTGGCGGTGAAGTCCGTGAACGAGGCGCGTAGGAAGCGCCACAGAATGGGCTTGGCGATCTTCGCGGTCAGGAAGTCGTCGTGGGAGTCCGTGATGTGGCCCGCCGCGGTGACCACGACCAGTCGCCTGACGCCGGTCGTGCGCATCGCCTGAATGATCGACTCGGCGCCAGGTGCGCACACCGGGTCGTCGGCGCCCGGTCGATGACCGAGCGCGGAGATGACAACGTCTCGCCCGGTCACGGCGGGCTCGATCGCGACGGGATCCATGACGTCGGCCCGCATCACCTCGACGCCGGCCGGAAACTCGGCGGTCGAACGCACCACGGCGGTGACGGAGTGGCCCGCGCGCAGGGCCTGCCGCACCAATTCGACGCCGGTGCCGCCGGTCGCTCCGAACACAGTGATCTTCATGGGGAACCTCCTGGTTAGTAAACGCTCACTACCTAGCTATGGTGGTGAGCGTTCACTAACCTGTCAAGGGTGGGAACCCGAGAAGTCATCCTCGACGCGGCGGCCGCCGTAATGCGCGAACGCGGCCTGGCCAACGTGACGACCCGGCAGATCGCGGCGGCGGCGGGCTTCTCGGAGGCGACGCTGTACAAGCACTTCGCCGACAAGGTTGAGCTGATGCTCGCGGTGCTGCAGGAGCGCTCCACCGGTTACACCGAGCTGGCCGCCGCGCTGAGCCGGTCGGGCGTGCGGGGTCTGCCGGATGACCTGGAGGCGCGGCTGGCGGCGGTCGCCCTGGCCGCGATCGTTTTCTACACCGACAACTTTCCGATGCTGGCGTCGATCTTCTCGGACCGCACGATCCTCGACGCCCACACCAGCGGCCTGCGCAAGCACGGCCTGGGGCCGCACAAGGTCAACGAGGCGATCGCGGACTATCTCCGCGTCGAGGTGGACGCGGGCCACCTCAGCCCGGATGCGGATCTGTACGCGGGGGCGGGCCTGCTGGCGGGAGCCTGCATGCAGCATGCCTTCCTGGGTCACATGGGTTGGGCCGACCGCCGCGACGACGAAACGGCTGCGCTCTCCTTCGCGCGCTCGGCTCTCGCCGGCCTCCGGTGACCCCGTTCCGGGGACGCCGGCGCCATCTCGCGGAAGGCGCCGGCGTCCATAGCGGAAGAGATCAGCTGAACGGATCCAGCGTGATGTACGCCGTCTGCGGGCTGCCGTCGTGCACCAGCGACTCGTTCGCGCCGACGTCGTCGAAGGCGAAGGCGTAGGCCTTGCCGTCTGCCATCTGCGCGTGGATCTTGCGGGCGTAGTGGTTGGTCACCACGTCCTGGTAGAACGCCGCGGGGACGTTGTACGGCTGGTTCGCGCTGGTCAGCAGCGTCGAGCGGTTGTAGCCCGCGCACAGGGTCCGGGAGATCGGGCCGCGGACCAGGTCGTTCGGGGCGTCCAGCAGCTTGTAGCAGCCGAAGATGCTGTCCGAGTCGGGCTTCTGGAAGCTGGTCACCGCCTGGCCCGCCGTGTTGGTGAAGGTCATGACGTTGCCGGCGACGCGGCCGAAGTACCTGATCGACGGCTGGTCCGCGAACGGTGTCACCGTCAGGGTCGTGCTGCTGTAGCGCGACCAGACCCGGTTGACGTAGTCGCTCATGACCGACGCCGGTAGCGCGCCCGCCTCGATGCCGTGTCCCGGCGCCAACGCCCGCAGGACGGTGCCGTCCGGGCGGGTTCGGATGAGGCCCGCCCAGCCTCCGGGCTGGCCGCGCAGGGCGTTGAAGAAGCCGTTGTAGCCGCCCGGCTTGAGGTGGCCGGTGTTCTTCGTCGTGCCGTTCGGCAGCTTCACGCCCACCGCGTACGGCGCCGAGAACATGTCCACCTGGGTGCTGTTGATCCACAGGCCGTCGTTGTTCAGCGTGTACTCGGTCCAGTTGAACAGGATGTTGGCGTTCGGGTCGCTCGGGTTCTGCACCGCAGGCTGGACCAGGCCGCCGGTGGTGAGCCGGAAGACGAGCTTCTGGCCGTAGGAGAAGTAGACGCGGCCGGAGAACTTCGGCAGTCGCAGGGTGATGCTCTGGCCGGTCGCCGGGCCGGCGATGGACGCGTCCGGCGCCGCGGTGGGCGGGTTGCCGCCGGCCGGCCACGGGTGGAAGCCGCCGGCCGCGTCGGCCCAGCCCTGCTGGCCCGTCGCCAGCAGGGTGCCGAGGTTGTAGATGTAGACCCGGTCGCCGCGGCCCGAGTTGTTGGTGAACGTCAGCGGGATCGTCGCGGTCGGCACGGAGGCCTCGGCGCTGGTGACCGTGACGGCGGCGAGGGCGGCGGAGATCGCCATGGACAGGGCGGCGAGGACGGCCGCCAGGGTTGATTTTCTGCGCACGGGCACTCCCTGAGCAGTTGGGGGCGCCCTCACCGGTGCTGTGAGAGCGCTCTCAGGGTCCGTCAAGCTAGTGACAATTGTCAATAACCTTTGTTAACAGTAGGCGCCGGGTCAGAGGTACATGCCGGTTGCCGGCGGGGTTGACGGGACCGTCACCGGCTGGGCGCCGGTGCGCAGCGCGTACAGCTCGGCCAGGGTTGCTCCTTGCGACCCGATGCCGTTCGGCGTGCCCAGCCAGGCGACCGCCTCCGCGTACGGCAGTCGGCCGACCTCGATGCTGGCCAGGCACCGCCCGGGCCGGACCACGGCGGGGTGCAGCGTGGCCAGGTCCTCGTTGGTGGTGATCCCGATCAGCGCGTTGCGGCCCTGCCCGAGCAGGCCGTCGGTCAGGTTGAGCAGCCGCGACAACGACTGCCCGGCGCTGGCCTTGGCGTCGCCGCTGATCAGCTCGTCGCAGTCTTCCAGCATGAGCAGCCGCCAGCGCGGCTCGTCGTCGTCGCCGCTGCCCAGCGCCACACTCATCAGGTACGCGGGATCGCCGAACAGCCGTTCCGGGTCGAGCACGCAGTCGACCTGGCACCAGGAACGCCACTGCTGGGCCAGGGCGCGCAGGGCGGTCGTCTTGCCGGTGCCCGGCTCGCCGTGCAGGAGCAGCAGCCGCCCGTTCACCGCCGTACCGTCGATGGCCATGAGTCGTTCCAGCGTGCGCGCCACCGGCTCGGCGTAATTGGACCGGATCTTGTCCCACGGCGCCGCGTCGATCTCGCGCTGCACCCGCCGCGGGCCGTGCGCGCCGTAGTGCCAGAAGCCTATCCCCACGCTCTCGGCCGCCGGCTCGGGCTCCTCGACGGCGTTCTCGATCGCGACGGCCAGCACCGACTCGGCCAGCTCGGAGCTGGTCGCGGTGACCGTCACCCGGGCCCGACGGCTCTGCTTCCAGCGGGTGACGTGCAGCGTCCAGCCCTCGCCGGCCGACAGCCGGCCGTGCCCGTCCTCCTCCACGGCGTCCCTGACGATGCGGGCGTCCGCGGTGGTCAGCGTCGCGTCGGCGCGCACGTTCTCCAGGTAGGTGGTGCGGCCGAACGGCTCCCGCCCGGTGACGAACCCGTCGAGCGCCAGCAGGTCGACAACGTCCACCAACCGGTCGCCGTCGTCGACGGCACCGGACAGCGGCAGCGCGGCGGAAGCGGGCGGGGTGACCGCCGGCTCCACCGGGCGGCCGGCGAGCCGGTCGACGGACTGATGGGGGGTACGCATTACCTCATGATCGACCCAAAGTGGGGGATGAGCATCCGGTTTTCCACCAGGTTGGCCCAAACGGGGCGGCTGCGCGTGGGCGCCGCGCCGCGACCCCCAAGATCCGCGACCAATGGCGCCGGGCCGTCGCTGCGACCTTCGCCGCAAGCGACGGCACCGCCGTGTCAGGCGCGGGCGAGCACGAAGACCGGGATCAGGCGCTCGGTCTTCTTCTCGTATTCCGCATACGTCGGGAAGGCCGCGACCGATCGTTCCCACCACACGGCCCGCTCGTCGCCGGTGATCTCGCGGGCCACGTAGTCGTGCCTGGCGTCGCCGTCCTGCAGCTCGACGCGCGGCTCCTTGCGCAGGTTGTAGACCCAGACCGGGTTCTTCGGGCCGCCGCCCAGCGAGCCGACGACCGCATACTCGCCGGCGTGCTCGACGCGCATCAGCGCCGTCTTGCGCAGCAGGCCGGTCTTGGCGCCGACCGAGGTCAGCACGATGACCGGCCGGCCAGTGATGTCTCCGGCGCGCTCGCCGTTGGTCGCCTCGTATGTCTCCGCCTGCTTGCGGGCCCAGGCGGAGGTGCTCGGTCCGTACTCGCCGGACAGCGGCATGGAGAAACCCTCTCAGTCGGACAGTGGGGTGAGGACGAAGACCGGGATGATCCGGTCGGTCTTGGTCTGGTAGTCGGCGTACGGCGGCCAGGACTCGAGGGCCCGCTCCCACCACTCGGCCCGCTCGTCGCCGGAGACCTCGCGGGCCCGGTAGTCGCGCTTGACCTCGCCGTCCTGCAGCTCCACGTGCGGGTTCGCGGCCAGGTTCCAATACCAGACCGGATGCGTCGGGGCGCCGCCCCGGGACGCCACCACCGCGTACTCGCCGTCGTGCTCGACGCGCATCAGCGGGGTCTTGCGGAGCTTGCCGGTCTTGGCGCCGACCGAGGTCAGCAGGATGATCGGCTTGCCCTGCAGCTCGGCGGCCTCGGTGCCGCCGCTGGACTCGAACTTCTCGGCCTGTTCGCGCGCCCAGTCCGACGGGCTCGGCGCGTATTCCCCGGTCAAGGGCATGAGATTTCCTCCTGTGTGTAACGGATGGATCAGAGGGCGATCAGACCCGCGGCGGTCGGTTTGAAGCCGCAGGCATCAAGGTAGAACGGTGCGAGGTGGGGCTCGTAGTCGACGTGCAGCCACTGGCAGCCCGCCGCCTTGGCCTCGGCCACCGCGGCCGCCACCAGGGCGGTGCCGACGCCGAGCCCGCGGGCCTGCGGGGCCACCACCGTGTCCACGAGAATCGCGTGCGCACCACCGTCCCAGACCACGTTGACAAAGCCGACCAGCACCTCATCGCGGTAGGCACAGACCCAGCCGAGGCTGCGCCGTTCCAGCCTGCCCCGCCAATCGATGCCCTGGGCGGCATACCCGAAACCCGCGGCGTGCAGGGCGTCGAGGGCGGCATTGTCGAAATCCGCCCGCCAGCCATAGGTGATCGTCATGCCGCGAGCCCAGCCCGCGTCGCCGCGATCCGGGTGACCTGCGGACCCCTCCGGCGCAGATGCCGACGGTCTCGCGACCCGATGCGGGCGTGCAGCTCGGTGGCCGGGCGCACGCAGAGCACCCGCCCGCGGGCGTCACGGAACCGGTAGACCCCGGGCGCGCTTGGCAGCCCGGCGGCCGGCCGGCGGATCTCCGGTCGCATCTGACCATTATCCGCCCGGACGGCTCGGCTAGCCTTCCGCACATGCCTGCGATCGGTGTCGGTGACGTCACGTTGCACTACGAGGAGTCGGGCCGGGGCGCCCCGGTGCTGCTGATCCCCGGAACGGCCGCGCGCGGCCGTACCTGGTCGCTGCACCAGGTCCCGGCGCTGGTCGGCGCCGGATACCGGACGATCACCGTGGACAACCGCGGGGTCGGCCGCAGCGGTCCGGCCGCGCCGGGCCTGACGGTCGGGGACCTGGTTGCCGACACGGTCGCGATGATCGAACGGGTAGCCGGCGGGCCGTGCCGGCTGATCGGCACGTCGATGGGCGCCTACGTGGTGCTGGAGTTGCTGCTGGTCCGCCCCGAGCTGGTCAGCCAGGCGGTGCTGATGGCGGGCCGGGCCCGGCCGGACGCGGTGTCGCTGGCGCTGGCGGCCGCGGAGCGTGTCATGGCCGGCGTCGGGGTCGTGCTCCCGCCGGAATACGACGCGGTCAACCGGGCCCTGCAGAACCTGTCGCCGCGCACCCTCGAGGACCCGGAGAGCGCGCAGGACTGGCTCGACATCCTGGAGATGTCCCCGACCGACTGGGCCGACCCGGGGCAGCGCGCGCACCTCGACGTCGTGGTGGACACCGACCGGCGCCCGGCGTACCAGGGGATCCGGGTGCCGACCCTGGTGCTGTCGTTCGCCGACGACCTGATCGCGCCCGAGGCCCGCGGCCGCGAGCTGGCCGACACCATCCCGGAGTCCCGGTACGTGCGCATCGCGGACGCCGGCCACTACGGCTACCTGGAGCAGCCGGCCGCGGTGAACGACGCGATCCTGGGGTTCTTCGCCGGTGCTTGAGCGACTTCTGCCGCCGGAAGTGCGGTCGGTGCACACCCGTACGGATCCACCGGGCGCCGTCCTGTTCCCGGCCGAGGCGGCGCTGCTGGTGAACGCCGTGGCGAAGCGGAAGCAGGAGTTCACCACCGTCCGGCACTGCGCCCGGCAGGCGCTGGCCGAGCTGGGGGTGGCGCCGGCACCGATCCTGCCCGGGGTGCGCGGTGCGCCGGTCTGGCCGGAGGGCATCGTGGGAAGCATGACCCACTGCGTCGGCTACCGGGCGGCGGCGGTGGGGCGGGCCTCGCAGGTCGGCGGGCTCGGCATCGACGCCGAGGAGCACGGGCCGCTGCCGGACGGGGTGCTGAGCCTGGTCTCGTCGGCCGGTGAACGGGCACACCTGGCCGAGCTGGCCTCGGCGCACCCTGGGGTGCACTGGGAACGGCTGCTGTTCAGCGCGAAGGAATCGGTCTACAAGGTGTGGTCGCCGAAGACGGGGGAGTGGCTGGGCTTCGAGGAGGCCGAGGTGAGCTTCGACCCGGTGGGCGAGACGTTCACCGCGCGGGTGCTCGTGCCGGGGCCGCTCCCGACGCTGACCGGCCGTTTCCTGGTCGAGGACGACATCGTGGTGACCGCCATAGCCCTGCCGCCCGCGCTATCTTCGTTGCCGGGGTAGTAGCCCGTCCGGGCCGTCTTCGTCGCGACGAACGCGGGCGACACCGCATCTTGGGTGAACGAGGCGGTCAACGGTCGGCGAGGCGCTGGGCGAACGCCATCAGGTCGCGGCGTTCGATCGCCGCCGCCATGAGATCCGGGAACGCGTCCGGCGTGCATGCGAAGGCCGGCACGCCCAGCGCCGCCAGCGCTGCCGCGTTCTCGTGGTCGTAGGCCGGTGCGCCCTCGTCCGACAACGCCAGCAGCACCACCACCTGGACCCCGGCCGCCGTCATTTCGGCCACCCGGCGCAGCATCTGCTCCCGGACGCCACCCTCGTACAGGTCGCTGATCAGCACGAAGATGCTGTCCCGCGGCCGGGTGATCAGCTGCTGGCTGTAGCCGATCGCCCGGTTGATGTCCGTGCCGCCGCCCAGCTGGGTGCCGAACAGCACCGCCACCGGATCGCTCAGCTCCTCCGTCAGGTCGACCACCGCCGTGTCGAAGACCACCAGCGACGTCCGCAGCGACCGCAGGGTGGCCAGCACCGCCGCGAACACCCCGGAGAACACCACCGAGGCGGCCATCGAGCCGGACTGGTCGACGCAGAGCACGACGTCCCGCTGGACTGCCGTCGCCCGGCGCCCGTAGCCGACCAGCCGCTCCGGGATGATCGTGTGCTGCTCGGCCTGGTAGTGCTTGAGGTTGGCCCGGATCGTCCTGTCCCAGTCGATGTCGGCGTGCCGGGGCCGGTTGATCCGCGCGGCCCTGTTCAGCGCGCCGCTGACCGCCGCCCGGGTCTGCTGCGTGATCCGCTGCTCCAGCTCGCTGACGACCTTGCGCACCACCTGTCGCGCCGCGTCCTTGGTCCGCTCCGGCATTACTCTGTTCAGCGAGAGCAGCGTGCCGACCAGGTGGACGTCCGGCTCGACCGCGTTCAGCATCTCCGGCTCCAGCAGCAGCCGGGTGAGGTCGAGGCGCTCGATGGCGTCCGCCTGCATCACCTGCACGACGGTGCTGGGGAAGTATTCGCGGATGTCGCCCAGCCACCGCGCCACCTTCGGCGCCGAGCTGCCCAGCCCGGCCGACCGGGCCGGGCGGCCACCCTCGCCGTCGTCCCCACCACTGTCGGCGCCGCTGTCGTACAGGGCCGACAGTGCCGCATCCATCGCGGCGTCGCGGCCCTGCGCGGCGCCGAGCGATTCGTCGGCCGGGCCGCCGAGCACGAGCCGCCAGCGCCGCAACCGCTCGCGCCGCGCGGGGTCTTCGATGTCCGTCATAGGATCTCCCGGCCCAGCAGGGCGCTCAGGGTGGGCAGCACCTGGGCCGCCCGGTCATGGTCCAGCACCAGCGGCTCGGCGGCCGTGCCTCCCGCGCCGGCCGGAGCCGCGATCCGCTCGCCGATCGCGCGGCGCTCACCCGCGGCGAAACCGGAGAAGGTGCGGCGCAGCAACGGCAACACGTCGCCGAAGGACTCCGCCGGGATGTCGGCGAGCCAGCCGTCCAGCAACTCCAGCAGCGCGTCGTCGTGCACGAGCAGCAGGCCGCCGCCGGCGAGGAAACCCTCCACCCAGGCGGCGCCGTGCGCGGGCGGCGTGCCCACGGTCAGCGGCAACCGCAGCCGCCGCAGCACCTCGGCGGTGCCGAGCCGGCCCGCGTCGAGCAGCAGTCGGGTGACCCGGCCGGCGAGCAGGCCGTGCAGCTCCGCGCGCCGGGCGACCGACTCCAGCGTGGCCAGCCAGCGGTCGCGCAGTTCGGGATCGTCGAGCAGGCTCACGGCCGAGTGCACGCCGTCGAGGCGGCCGCGCAGCTCCTTCGCGGCCTCGTCGGACAGCGAGCCGACCGCGGCGGGCAGACCGGCGCAGACCCGGGTCAGCAGGCTCGCGGTGACGGTGGCCAACCCGGCGATGTCGGTGCGCCGGACGTCGCCGTATCGCAGGGTGCGGGCCAGCGCCGGGAGGGCGGCCATCAGGTGGTTGATGTCGGCGTCCAGCGCGGCCCGGGTGTCCAGCGCGGCCAGCACCGGCGGGTATGCGGCTGACAGGTCGGCCAGCAGGCACACCTCGACCAGCGCGGTCACGTCGCCGAGCGAGGCCGCCCGGCGGGCCGCGTCGGTGACCTTCGTGGTCGCCGCGGCGACCACGGTGGTGCCGTACATGCTGCCCTCGACCAGTTGAACGGCGAAGTCCGGCTGCCAGCGCAACCGCCACTGCTCCCGGAACGTGCCGGTGCCGCGCTGGGCGGTGTCGGGCTCGCCCCACGGCACGCCGATCGCCCGCAGCCGGTGCAGCAGCCGGCTGCGGGCCAGGTCGGTGTCGCGGCGCAGGTCGAGGTCGAGCACGCGTTCGAGCGCCTCCGGCTTGAGCCGGACGGAACGTTGCTGGGCGGCGAGATCCCGGGCGAGCGGCACGGCCGGCATGGCGTCGGGAACCCCGCCGAGCCGCTCGCCGACCACGAGCCGGCGACCGATCAGCTCGACCCGCAGCGGCTCGCCGTCGCACATGACGGCCTCGGCCGCCTCGGTGACCTCGGCCAGCCCGGCGAGCGGGCGCCCGCGCACGGTCGCCAGCGCCTCGGCCAGCCGGGTGGCCTCGATGACGTGCGCGGAGGAGGTGGGCACCCCCTCGGCCCGGAGCACATGAGCGGCATCGACCAGCCAGCGCGGCACGACATCGGCGCCGGTGGTGAACAGGTGGTGATACCACCCCGGTGACCGCACCCCGGCGCCGTAACCGGACCAGGAGGCGAGCCGCCCGTATGTCCACGGCACCCAGGTGAATGCGACCTTGGCCTTCCTCCGCCCCTTGAGCAGCGCGGCGTCCTCCCGGGCGGTGACCTTGCGGGCGAGCGCGGGCACGTGCCAGGCCCCGCAGACGACGGCGATGTTTTCGTGGGTGCGCCGCACCTCCCGCAGCACCGTGCGCATGTAGGCCTCCCGCAGCAGGTCCTCGGGATCCTCGGGCGCGCTCTCCCGGATGGCGGTCATCGCCTCCGCGATCGCCGCGAAGGCGGGCATGCCCCGATGCTCGACCACGTCCTCCCACCAACGCTCGGGATCGTCGTAGCCGGCCGCGGCGGCGAGCTCCCCGATGGGATCCACGGGCCGCGACCGCTCCGCTGGCGCGGCATCCTCCGGGGCAGTCAGCGGCTGAGCCGGTGTGCCGCCTTCCGGGCGCGCAGCGGACTCGGCGCCCGGCAGATCGACGGCCGCCGCGCCGGGCTCCTCCCCGACACCCGTCGCCGGAGCCGGGTCCGGGTCCGGGTCCGGGTCCGTCGGGATGGTCGGTGGGCCGGCGGACGGTGGGGAGTCCGGGGTTCGCTCGTCGGTCAGGCGGTAGGCATATGGCAGGTCGAAGAAGCGGACGGGCACCCCGTGCTCCACCGCCCACCGCATCGCCTGCCACTCCGGGGAGAAGACCGCGAACGGCCAGAACGCCGCCCGGCCCGGGTCGTCCGCGGCATAGCCCAGCAGCGCCACCGGCGGCTCGAGACCGGTGTCCGCGACCCAGCGGACCAGGTCGTCGGCCTCCGGCGGACCCTCGATCAGCAGCACCTCCGGGCGCTGGCGGTCGAGCTCCTGCACCACCGCGCGGGCCGAGCCGGGGCCGTGGTGGCGGATGCCGTAGAGCTGCTCAGGCATCTCGGGCGGCACGGTAGAAGTCGCGCCAGTCGGTGCGCTCGCGGACGACGGTCTCCAGGTATTCGCGCCAGACCACGCTGTCGGAGACCGGGTCCTTGACGACCGCGCCGACGATGCCGGCGGCCACGTCGCCGGGGCGCAGGACGCCGTCGCCGAAGTGGGCCGCCAGCGCCAGGCCGTTGGTGATCACCGAGATCGCCTCGGCCGTGGACAGGGTGCCGGTGGGGGACTTCAGCTTGGTGCGGCCGTCCTCGGTGAGCCCGGTGCGCAGCTCGCGGAAGACGGTCACGACCCGGCGGATCTCGTCGAGGGCGGCGGGCACCTCGGGCAGGTCGAGGGACCTGCCGAGCTGGGCCACCCGGCGGGCGACGATCTCCACCTCGTCGTCGGCCGAGGCCGGCACCGGCAGGACCACCGTGTTGAACCGGCGGCGCAGCGCGCTGGACAGCTCGTTGACGCCGCGGTCGCGATCGTTTGCCGTGGCGATCAGGTTGAAGCCCCGCTGCGCCTGGACCTCCGTGTTGAGTTCCGGGACCGGCAGCGTCTTCTCCGACAGGACGGTGATCAGGGCGTCCTGCACGTCGGACGGGACGCGGGTCAGCTCCTCCAGCCGGGCGATCGCGCCGGTCTGCATGGCCCGCATGATCGGGCTGGGCACGAGCGCGGCCTCGGACGGGCCGTCGGCGATCAGGCGGGCGTAATTCCAGCCGTATCGGATCGCTTCCTCGGGGGTGCCGGCCGTGCCCTGCACGAGCAGGGTCGAGTCGCCGGAGATGGCGGCCGCCAGGTGCTCGGAGACCCAGGTCTTGGCGGTGCCGGGGACGCCGAGCAGAAGCAGCGCGCGGTCGGTGACCAGCGTGGACACCGCGACCTCCATGAGCCGGCGGGGCCCGACGTATTTCGGGGTGATCTTGGCGCCGTCGCCCAGCAGATAGGTCACCACCGCCTGCGGCGAGAGCCGCCAGCCGGGCGGGCGCGGCAGCTCGTCCGTCGCGGCGAGCAGGGCCAGCTCCTCGGCATACTGGTCCTCGGCGTGCGGTCGCAGTGCGGTCACTCGAACTCCCTGTTTGTCCCACGATCCGGCGGTGCGCCGGCCGGTCGTCGGCGATCCGATGGCAGGCACGTTACCGAGAACCCCCGACAAGAATCGCCCGCCCTGCTCAGCGCAACTCCAGCAGCATTTCGTAGCGGAAGTCGAGGGTCCGGGCCAGCTCGGCCACCGGCCGGACCCGCGACTGGTCGCCGGAATGCTGATCGAGCTGCTCCGCCAGCGCCGCGACGTGCGCCGCGTATCTGGCCGGCATGGCCAGGGCCGCGGCCCGGCACAGCTCCGCCAGCTGCCAGCTGTGCTTGTCCGTGCGGGCCCGGAGCGCGATCGTCTCCACCACCGCGACCGCCAGCTCGTCCGGCCACTCGCCCGGGTGCACCGCGAGCAGCCGGTGGGCGAGGTGGTCCTCGCGCCGCAGGAAGTCCGCCGCGATCCGCGCCAGGTCGCCCGGCGGCAGCAGCAGGTGCAGATCCCACCGCACCGCCTCACGCAGCTTGCCGGCGCCGTCCCCGGCGTCGGTGCCGACCAGCGCCACGGCCCACGCGGCGGCGCCCTGGACGATGGCGGCCTTGGCCCACCCGTGCAGCAGCGGCGTCTCCCAGTCGTGACCGCGAGCCAGCTCCACCACCGCGGCCGGATCGCGGTCGAAGGCGGCCGTCCAGCTCTCCAGCGGCGTTCCGGCGATGACCTCCTCCAGTAGCCACGCCTGCACGCCCGTGCCGCGCGCCGGCTGAGACGCCACGCCATCGCGCTGCAGCTCCGGCGTCAGCTCCGGGGGCGGGTGGATGACGAGCCGGCCCGCCAGGCGCACAGCCCGGTGGGCCCGCGCCGTCATCCGCTGCGCCAGCGCCGACCCGGGGAGCCGCTGCAGCAGGTCGAGGGCTGCTTGGCGAACCTCTTTCCGCCGGTCGTCGAGCGCCTGCTCCAGGAAGGCATCGTCGGCAGTGGACAACCCGGCGTCGAGGGCGGCCACGAAGCGGGCGCGATCCTCCGGCGCCTCCGCCGCCCAGGTGCTCCGCAGCAAGGCGAGCGCGGCGGCCGGGTCGGTGCCGCGCAGCTGGGACAGATAGGCGAGGCGCTCGCCCACCGTGCCGGTCTCCCACACCTCCGGGTCGGTGGGCGCCCCTGCGCCGGGAGCTTCGTCGCGCAGCCACCGCCAGTCGAGCCGCATCCCCGCCAGCCAGCCGCCGCGATTGCCCGCGACCCTGCCGAGCGCGGGCCGGATCGCCCCGTTGCGCCGGCCCGCGTCCAGCAGCGCGGGCAGGGTCTCGGGTGGCACGTGACCGCCGTGCGCCGCGGCCGCCGCCAGCCACTGGGCCAGCAGTTCCTGAGTCTGCTGAGCGCCGCCGGGCGTCCCGCCGTCGGTGAGCAGCCGCATCAGCCGCGCCCCCGCGGCGGGCGGCAGTGGCTGATCGATCTCGGCGGGCGCGGCCTCGACCGGCGGATGCCCGGCCACCGGTGTGACCCCGGCCCGGCGATAGGTGAGCGCGGTCGCCGCGGCCTCCAGCAGGGTAAGCGCGGTCGCGCCGGGCGCACGCGAGCCGGGCACGGTCGTGGCGGGCTCCAGAGAGGTGGGCGCGGTCGTCAGCGTCCTATCGCCGATGTGGACAGTCGTGGATGCCCACGGCCGCCGAGCCGTCCCCACCAGCGCCGCCGCCAGCAGCTCGGCCGGCAGCTCGGGCTGTTGTCTCGTGGCGCCGCCCGGGACCGGCGCGGCCGCCGGCACGTGCCGCCCGTCGGCCCAGGCCGCGAGCGGTCGCAGCCCGGACGGCGACCATTCACCCGAGACGGTGGCCGGCGCCCCGCCCGCCGCCGCCAGCAACCACCAGGGCTCGCGATGCCCGGGCGCCAGCGGCAACGACTCCCCGGCCGCGTCGGTGAGGAACCCGTCGGCGCTGGGCAGCACCCCGGCGAGCAGCATCGGCGCGTCCGAGCGCCACGGCTCGGCGGCCACCGTTGTCGTCCATCCCGCCAGCGCGGCCCGCAGCCCCATCGCCCCGGCCGGCGCGCTCAACGGCTGTGGCATGCCGAATCTCTCCCGCACGAGCGCCCGCAGCGGCGTGGCCCCGGGATAGAAGCAGAGCGTCGCGTCGATCACCGTCCCGGGCACCACGTCGGCGGACGGCGCCTGGCCCGGCGCCGCGAACGACAGGATCAGCGCGAACCGCCCGGTCGCGGCGCCCAGCAGCCAGCTGCGCCGGGTGGTGATCGCTCCCTCGTCGCTGTCGACCTGGCCCAGGACCTGCCACCGGTCGCGGACCGGCGGCGTGGCGAGCACGTCCTCCTGGGCGACCGGGAAGCCGATCCGGGACCGGACCGTCGCGGCCAGCGCCGGGGGAAGCTCGTCGAGCCGTTCGTGACCGGAGACCAGCAGGCGGATCATCGCGAGCCCGCCGAGCAGCCGGTCGGCCCAGTGCGGGCCGATGCCCGCGACGCCGCCCAGTCGCCGCACCGCCGAGGCCACCGCCGGGGCCTGCGCGTCCACCAGGCGGGCGGCCATCGTCTCGTACGGCTGATGGCCCGCCTGCTGGGCCCCGGCCAGTCCCTGCTGCACCTGGTCGTCCAGCCAGCGTTGCAGCTCCGCCATGCCGGCCGCGACCCGCTCGGCGCGCTGCTGCCCGCGTTTGCGGGCTGCCTCCGCGTTGACCGGCCCGGGCGGCCGGGGCGCGGCCCGGGCCGCGCGGCCCGCCAGCCATTCGGTGACGAAGGCCGGCAGGGTGTCGGTCGGGTCGACGCCGTCGCTCTCGGCCCAGCGCAGCAGCAGGCCGAGGGCGTGCTTGCAGGGGAACTTCCGGCTCGGGCACGAGCACTTGTAGGCCGGTCCGGACAGGTCGACGCAGACCTGGTACGGATTTCTGCCGCTGCCCCGGCACAGCCCCCACAGCACCTCGTCGAGCAGCCCGGCCTCCTGCCACTTCGAGGCGCTGCTGACCCCGCGCGCGCCCTTCAGGGAGCTCGCGTCGGGGGCCAGGGCGGTGACTTGGGCGGCGGACCAGCGTTCAACGGGCACTGGAGCACTGTAGAAGCCGGGTATGACAGAAGCCCATCAACTAACTGGTTAGTCAGCTAGGCTGGACGGCATGGCCCGGGACGCGGAGGACACCAAGCGGCGGCTGCTGGCGGCCGCGGCGGCGGAGTTTGCCGAGCGCGGCGTCGCCGGTGCCCGGGTCGACCGCATCGCGGCCGCCGCCTCGGCGAACAAGGCGCTGATCTACACCTATTTCGGCAACAAGGAAGACCTGTTCGACGCCGTGTTCCAGGCGCTGGTGGTGGACACCGTCCAGGACGTGCCCATCGACCCGGACGATCTGCCCGGTTACGCCGGCCGGCTGTTCGACCGTACGCAGGAGCAGCCGTACGCGTTGCGCCTGGCCCTCTGGCGCTCGCTCGAGCGCGGCAGCGCGACCATGCCGGCGGCGGTCGTCGCGGCGAGCCGGCAGAAGGTCGCCGCGATCGAGGCCGCGCAGCGGGCCGGCCGGATCAGCGACCGCTTCCCGCCCGGGGAGCTCATGGCGCTTGTCGCGGGCCTGTCCGTCCTGGGCTCGCCGGAGCTGGCGCTGGCACACATCTCGGGGCCGGAGGGCCTCGCCGCACGCCGCCGGACGATCGTCGAGAGCGTCCGGATCCTGACCACGAAGGAAGAGAAATGAAGGTCATCATCTTCGGCGCCACCGGCATGGTCGGTCAGGGCGCGCTGCGCGAGAGCCTGCTGGCCGCCGATGTCGAGGAGGTGCTGGCGGTGGGGCGCCGGCCCACCGGGGTGCGCCATCCGAAGCTGCGCGAGGTCACCCTCGCCGACTTCGCCGACCTGACGCCCATCGAGGACCAACTGCGCGGCTACGACGCCTGCTTCTACTGCCTCGGCGTCTCCTCGGTCGGGCTCGACGAGGCGGCGTACAGCAGGATCTCGTACGACTATCCGGTCGCGGCCGCGCACAAGCTCGCCGAGCTCAACCCCGCGATGACCTTCATCTACGTGTCAGGCGCCGGCACGGACCCCGACGGCCGGGCGCGGTGGGCGCGGGTCAAGGGCAGGACCGAGGTCGAGGTGATCAAGACCTTCCCGAACGGGTACGGCTTCCGCCCTGCCATCATCCAGCCGACGCACGGCGCCACCTCGAAGACCCGTGCCTACCGGGTGGGCTACACGCTCGCCGCGCCGCTGATCGCGGTGCTGAACAGGTTCGCGCCGAAGCTCGTGACCAGCACCGACCGGCTCGGTCAAGCCATGCTGCGGGCCGCGCGCACCGGCTTCGCCACCCACATCGTGGAGAACGTGGACCTGCGCTGACAACGCCCCGGCCAGCACCGCGCCGAAGGCGAGCACCATGCCCAGCACCTGCACACCGGTGAGCGCCTGACCCAGGGCGGCCCACCCGACGACCGTCGCGACCAGCGGTGACAGCAGGCCGAGCAGGGAGACCCGGGCGGCGTTCAGGCGCTCCAGGCCGCGGAACCAGATCGTGTACGCCAGCGCGGTGCCGACCAGCGACAGGTACGCGTACCCGGCGATGTTGCCGCCCGTGAGCGTCGCAGGCAGTCCTTCGACGCCGAGCGCCAGCGGCGCGAGCAGCAGGCCACCCGCGGTGAGCTGCCAGCCCGTGGTGGTGAGCAGGGACGCGTCCGGCCGCCCCCACCGCTTGGTCAGCACCAGCCCGAGCGCCATCGAGGCCGTCCCGGCGAGCCCGGCCGCCAGCCCGATCGGGTCGAGTCGCGCCTCGGCGGTCAGCACGGCCAGCGCCACCCCGCCCGCGCCGACGACCGCGGCGAGCACCGTCCGCAGGGCGACCCGCTCGGTCAGCAGCAGCACGGTGAGGCCGGCGACGAGCAGTGGCTGGGCCGCGCCGAGCACGGCCGCCATCCCGCCGGGCAGCCGGTATGCGCTGACGAACAGCAGGGCGAAGAACACCCCGATGTTGAGCGCGCCGAGCACCGCCGAACGCCACCACCAGTCGCCGCGGGGCAGCCGGCGGGTCAGCGCGACCAGCAACAACCCGGCGGGCAGGGCGCGCAGCGTGGCGCCGAGCAGCGGCCGGTCCGGGGGCAGGAACTCGGTGGTGACCGCGTACGTGGTGCCCCAGACGACCGGGGTCAGGGCGGTGACCAGCAGGACCGGCGGGCGCATCGCAACTCCCTCGACGAAAAGTATCTCGACATCAAGAGACTTGCCCACGATTCCCTTCTTGTCAAGAAGCTCGACATCGAGAGAATGGAGCCGTGGCACACACCGACGGCGTCGACCGGATCATCGAGCAATGGCAGCACGAGCGCCCCGAACTGGACACGGCCGCGATGGCGGTGTTCGGCCGGATCTTCCGGCTGGCCCGGATCGCCGGCGACGAGACGGAACGGGCCTACGCGGAATTCGGCATCGGCCGGGCCGAGTTCGACGTGCTGGCGACGCTGCGCCGGGCGGGGGAGTCGTACGAGCTGTCGCCGGGCGCGCTGGCGGCCTCGATGATGCTCAGCACCGGCGGCACCACCGCGCGGCTCGACCGCCTGGAGAAAGCCGGCCTGATCCAGCGCCGCCCGTCACCCACCGACCGCCGGGGCGTGCTGGTCGCACTGACGCCTCAGGGGCAGGAGATCGTCGATGGTGCCGTCGCCGCCGGCCTCGCGCGGCAGCAGAGCCTGCTCGCCCACCTGGCACCGGCCGATCAGGCCCGGCTGGCCGACCTGCTCCGCGAGGCGCTAAACGGTTCTTAAGGCTTTCGCCCGACCCCGGCGTACATCGAGACGTGGGCCGGGTTTGGGCGCGGCTCCGGCTCGTCCTGCGCCCGCCACTCGCTGACCGGGGTGACGCCGGGCTCGACCAGCTCCAGCCCGGCGAACAGGTCGGTGAACTCGGCCCGGTCCCGCGGCCAGATGTTGGTGATGCCGGCCGCCAGCGCCGCGTCGTAGTCCGCCGCCATCTTCGGCGGCAGCGGGTCCTTGGTCGCGTTGGTCACCACCAGGAAACTGCCGCTGGGCAGGGCGTCCATCAAGGTGCGCACGATCGGCGCGCCGGCGCCGTACCCCTCGATGAAGTGCAGCACCGCGACCAGCATCAGCGCGACCGGCTCGCGCAGGTCGAGGGTCTCGCGCAGCTCGGGGTGGGACAGGATCTGCTCGGGCGACCGCAGGTCGGCCTCGATGTAGGTGGTGCGGCCCTCGGGCGTGCTGGACAGCAGGGCCCGGGCGTGCACCATCACCATCGGGTCGTTGTCGACGTAGACCACCCGGCTGTCCGGCGCGATGCGCTGCGCGACCTCGTGGGTGTTGTCGGCCGTCGGCAGCCCCGTACCGATGTCCAGGAACTGCCGGATGCCGGCCTCCGCCGCCAGGTAGCGGGTGACCCGCTGCAGCAGGCGGCGGTTTTCCAGGGCGGCCAGCCGGGCCGTCGGGAAGGTCTTGAGGATCTCGTCGCCGGACGCGCGGTCGACCGCGAAGTTGTCCTTGCCGCCGAGCCAGTAGTTGTACCGGCGGGCGGGCTGCGCGGTCGCGCTGTCGATCTGGTCGCTCACGACGCCTCCAGGGTGGACACCCGGGAGATCCTATGCGGCGGCGCCGTGCCCGGCGGGAACCACCTCCGCCTCCTTCGGCGGTGGCGGCGGGCTGCCGTCGCCGAACGGCCGGCCGCCGAGCGCCTCGCGCCCGTGCTCGGTGAGCCAGTTGCCCAGCTCGGGGCCGGCCGGCACGATCCCGGTCGGGTTGATGTCGCGGTGCACCTCGTAGTAGTGCCGCTTGATGTGCACGAAGTCGATGGTGTCCCCGAAGCCCGGCGTCTGGAAGAGGTCGCGGGCGTAGGCCCAGAGCACCGGCATCTCGGTGAGCTTCTGCCGGTTGCACTTGAAGTGGCCGTGGTAGACGGGATCGAAGCGCACCAGCGTGGTGAACAACCGCACGTCGGCCTCGGTGATGGTGTCCCCGGCCAGGTAGCGCTGGCCCGCCAGCAGCTCGGAGAGCCGGTCCAGGCGGTCGAAGAGCCGATGGTACGCGCGCTCGTAGGCCTCCTGGCCGCCGGCGAAACCGGCCCGGTAGACGCCGTTGTTGACGTCGGCGAAGACAAACTCGTTCACCTTGTCGATCTGCGCGCGCAGGCGCTCGGGATACAACTCGGGCGCGCCCGCGCGGTGATACTTCTTCCACTCCAGGCTCAGATCGATGGTGATCTGCGCGAAGTCGTTGGTGACCACCTGCCCGGTCGGCACGTCCACGATCGCCGGCACGGTGATCCCCTTGTCGTAGTCGGGGAACCGGGCGAGGAAGGCGTCCCGCAGCCGCTCGATGCCGAGCACCGGATCCCGCCCGCCCGGATCCAGGTCGAAGGTCCAGCTCCGCTCGTCGTGGGTGGGCCCGGCGATGCCCATGGAGAGCACGTCCTCGAGCCCGAGCAGCCGCCGTACGATGATGGACCGGTTGGCCCACGGGCAGGCGCGGCTGACGACGAGCCGGTAGCGGCCGGGCTCGACCGGGTAGCCGTCGCGGCCGTCGGCCGTGATCCGGGTGCCGATGTATCGCTGGTCACGGGAGAATTCACCGGACGGGTTGACGTAGGCCATACCGCTCATCGTGCCCCGCACCGAGGTTTCTGGCAGGGTTGACAGATGAAAGCCAAGGTAAGCAACTACCTGTCCCGCTGGACGGCGTGGGTCCCCGTCCTCGCCGTTGCCACCCTGATCCTGACGTGGGGCCGCGACCTGCCGCCGCCGGTGGTCGTCGTCAGCGGCCTGCTGCTGGCGGGCGCGGTGCTCGCGGCCGTGCACCACGCCGAGGTGGTGGCCCACAAGGTCGGCGAACCGTTCGGCTCCCTGGTACTGGCCGTCGCCGTGACCATCATCGAGGTCGCCCTGATCGTGACCCTGATGATCAGCGGCGGCGAGAAGACCCAGGCCCTGGCCCGCGACACGGTCTTCGCGGCCGTGATGATCACCTGCAACGGCATCCTGGGCCTGTCCCTGCTGGTCGGCGCGATCCGCCGGCGCATCGCCGTCTTCAACTCCGAAGGCACCGGCGGCGCCCTGGCCGCGGTGGCGACCATTGCCACCCTGAGCCTGGTCCTGCCCAGCTTCACCACCAGCCGCCCGGGCCCCCAGTTCTCCCCGGCCCAACTGGGCTTCGCCGCGGTGGCGTCCCTCGCCCTCTACCTGCTCTTCGTCCTGGTGCAGACCCGCCGGCACCGCGACTACTTCCTGCCGATCACCACAGCCGGCGAGGTCATCGAGGAGGAGGCCCACCTCGACCCGCCGACGAAGAAGGCGGCGCTGACCAGCCTCGGCCTGCTGCTGGTGGCGCTGGTGGCGGTGGTCGGCCTGGCCAAGGGCGTCTCCCCCTCGATCGAATCGGTGGTGGCGGCGGCCGGCATGCCGCAGGCGGTGGTCGGCGTGATAATCGCCCTGCTGGTCCTGCTCCCGGAGACGATCGCGGCGGTCCGGGCGGCCGCCCGCGACCGCATGCAGACGAGCCTGAACCTGGCGCTGGGCTCGGCGATGGCCAGCATCGGCCTGACCATCCCGGCGATCGCCATCGCCATGATCTGGCTGCCGGGGCCGCTGCTGCTGGGCCTGGGCGGCACCCAGATGGTGCTGCTGGCGCTGACGGTGGTGGTAGGAACGCTGACGGTGGTCCCCGGCCGGGCGAACGTCCTTCAGGGCGGGATCCACGTCGGACTGCTGGCGGTCTTCCTCTTCCTGGCCGCAAGCCCGTAGATCACATTCTTCCTTGCGACGGTCCGTGCGTGGTGCTGACCGTCGCTCCCGCCGGGACCGGGCGAGGGCGGCCAATCGCCTGGCGGCTCACCGGGCGCCGAGGAGTCTTCCCGCATGACCGCCTTATCACGCCCCGGGGTTGCGGCTGGATCTTGTGGCGGCGAGGTCCGCTCCGCACCCGCCCACACCACCATCGCCCCGGGCCGGCGACCCCCGCGAGGATCGTGCGGCCGGTCGCGCCTCGCCATGCCTCGCCATCGGTCTCGGCGACTCCTCGGAACCACCTCCCGCCAGCGCCATCCCTTACCGCGCCGGTGGCAGTCCAGCTGATGGACCCCGATCCCGCCTACCGGGCACCGTCGCCACATCCTGAGCATCCCGTCCCACACTCCGGACCATAACTTCGCATAACGGCCCATATCGCCACCACGCTCCGCGACCTTGATGCGCACGGGCACGGAGCAGACCGCTGCGCACCAAGGTCCAACGTTCGCGGTTGCTGCCGCACCGCCGGCGGCCCCAGCCCTCGTCCCAGCCTCAGCCCTAGCCCTCGCCTCAGCCCTTGCCTCAGCCCCAGCCCTCGGCTCAGCCCCAGCCCTCGTCCGCGCCGACGCCGACGCCGACGCCGACCACATTGCTGCGGACCTTGATGCGGGCGAGTGCGGAGGGCGAACCCCAGCGACCCAAGATCGCCCGCATCGGCCCGCACCCGCCCGTCGCCCGTCGTCCACCGGCTCGGTCAGAAGCTGGTGAAGAACTGTGGATGCGCCGCCGGTTGCCGCCGAAGCGCCACCACGCGTTTCAGGTCATGACCCGCATTGTCGGGCCGTAAGCCCGCCGGGTTTAGATGGCATGGTGAGCCAACCCGTGCTGCTGCTGGATCTCGACGGGGTGCTGAACCCCTTCGCCGCGTCCTCCTGCCCCGACGGATATCTCGAACACGAGTTCTACCCGGGCGAGGGCCCCGAGCGGTATTGCCCCGAGCACGCCTCGTGGATCACCGACCTGGCCGCGGCCGGTGACCCGCACTGGGCGAGCGCCTGGGGCCAGGACGCCAACACTCTCTTCGCCCCCAAGCTGGGCATCGGGGCGCTGCCGGTGGTGCCGTTTCCGCCGCTGCCGTTCCCGCCGGAGGCCAAGGTGCCGGCGGTCGCGGAGCTGGTGGGTGACCGCCCGGCCGCCTGGATCGACGACAACCACACCGAGGCGGGCCGTCGCTGGGCGGCCGGGCGAGCGGCGCCCACCCTGCTGGTGCCGATCGACTCGGCGATCGGCTGGACCCGCTCCGACGTGGACCAGGTCCTGGCCTGGGCAGCCGCCCTCGATGGCTGAGTGAGCTCATGCAACGAACGTGCACGGGGTGAGCTCATGCAACGAACGTGCAGGGGCTTTCCGCGGCGGGTGGGCTCAGGCGCTTTGCCAGAGGCCGATCAGGTTGCCCTCGGTGTCGTTGACGTAGGCCGCGAAGCCCATGTCGCCGACCGGCTGCCGGCCGATCGCCACCGAGCCGCCCAGCTTCTCGACCCGGGCCACCGCATCGTCCAGGTCGTCGACGCCGATGACGATCACCGGGCCGGTGATCGGGCCCTGCTTGGCGAGCATGCCGCCGTTGATGCTGCCGGGCTCGCTGGGCCGGCCGGACTCGTCGGCCGGCGTGGTCGTCGCCATCGTGTAGCCCATGTCCGGCATGCTCTGCAGCTGCCAGCCGAAGGCCTCGCGGTAGAAGGTGTGCGCCCGGTCGGCCTCGTCGTACGGGACCTCGAAGTGGACGACTTTGTCCATGACCCCTCCTCAGGGGGATGCGGGTTTACGCTCCCTGACGACGTTAGACCCGGGCACCGACAAAAACGTGGGTTCAGTGTCGAGAACGGGTCGCCTACTCCGACTCACCCGTGGAAGTGCCCCGCGCGGGGCACCCGAGGGCTGGGAGACTGAGCCATGAAGTACATGCTGATGATGTTCGGCGACGGCGCGACCATGATGCAGACCCGCAGCCAGGAGTGGGTCGGCGAGATGATCGAGTTCATGGGTTCGTTCAACGCCGGCCTGGAGAAGGCCGGCGAGCTGGTCGAGGCGCGCGGGCTCGCCGACCCTACCTCCGCCAAGACGGTCAGCCTGGTCGACGGCCAGGTTGTCGTCACCGACGGGCCGTTCGCCGAGGCCAAGGAGTCGCTGGCGGGCTACTGGGTGCTCGAGGTGACCGGCGAGCAGCGTGCGATCGAGCTGGCCGGCGAGGTCGTCGTCTGGGCCGAGCGGGTCGAGCTGCGCGAGGTTCCCGATGGGCCGCCCGAGCAGTGACCACGGATCAGCCCGGGGTCGAGGGCCTGCTGCGTGAGCTTGCGCCGCAGGTCCTCGGGGTCCTCGTCCGCCGGTACGGCCAGTTTGACGCCGCCGAGGACGCGGTCCAGGAGGCGCTGCTCTCGGCCGCTCTCAAGTGGCCGGTCGAGGGCGTGCCCGACAGCCCGCGCTCCTGGCTGATCACCGTGGCGGGCCGCCGCCTGGTCGACGAGTGGCGCAGCGAGAGCGCCCGGCGGGCCCGCGAGGAGCAGGTGGTGCTGCTTGAGCCCGCCGACCCGGCCGTCGCCGTCGACGAGGATGACACCCTCACGCTGCTGTTCCTCTGCTGCCACCCGTCGCTGTCGCCGCCCTCGCAGCTCGCCCTGACCCTGCGCGCGGTCGGCGGCCTGAGCACCGCGGAGATCGCCCAGGCGTTCCTGGTGCCCGAGGCGACCATGGCCCAGCGGATCAGCCGGGCCAAGCAGCGGATCCGCAGCAGCGGCCTGGGCTTCGAGGCGCCGCCGCCCGCCGAGCGGGCCGACCGGCTGCAGGTCGTGCGGCAGGTGCTCTACCTGGTCTTCAACGAGGGCTATACGACCAGCGCCGGACCGGAGTTGCAGCGCGCGGAGCTGACCACCGAGGCGATCCGGCTGGCCCGGATGCTGCACCGGCTGCTGCCCGGCGACGGCGAGACGGCCGGGCTGCTGGCGCTCATGCTGCTCACCGACGCCCGCCGCGCGGCTCGGACCGACGCGCACGGGGCGCTGGTGCCGCTGGACGAGCAGGACCGCAGTGTGTGGAACGCCGCGTTCGTCGCCGAGGGGGTCGCGCTGGTCTCCGGGACGCTGGGGCGGGGGCCGCTGGGTCCGTACCAGTTGCAGGCCGCGATCGCGGCGGTGCACGACGAGGCCGGCACCGCGGAGCAGACCGACTGGCCGCAGATCCTCGCCCTCTACGAGGTGCTGGAGCGGGTCTCGCCGGGTCCGGTGGTCACGCTGAACCGGGCGGTGGCCGTCGCCCGGGCGCGCGGGCCGCTGGCCGGGCTCGCGGCGTTGGCCGAGCTCGACGGCGACGAGCGGATGGCCGGCAACCACCGGCTCGAGTCCGTCCGCGCGCACCTGCTCGAACTGGCCGGGGAGCATGCCGCCGCGCACGGCTGCTACCTGCGGGCGGCCGAGATGACGGCCAGCCTGCCCGAGCAGCGGTATCTGACCCTGCGGGCCGCGGCGCTGGCGACCCGTACCTCATCCGAACATTGACCCGGCACCGGGCCGGGCATGATGGTGCGGTGACCGACGTGCCCAAGGGCCTGATCCTGCTGGTCGAGGACGAGCGGCCGATCGCGGACCTGGTCCGGCTCTATCTGAGCCGGGACGGCTTCGGCGTGCACGTGGAGCACGACGGGGCGGCCGGGCTGGCCGCGGCCCGCCGGCTGCGGCCGGTCGCCTGCGTGCTGGACATCGCGCTGCCCTCGATGGAGGGCACGGAGATCTGCCGCCGGCTGCGTGCGGAGGGCGACTGGACGCCCGTCGTCTTCCTCACCGCGCGTGACGACGAGGTCGACCGGATTCTCGGTCTCGAGCTCGGCGGCGACGATTACCTCACGAAGCCGTTCAGCCCGCGCGAGCTGGTTGCCCGGGTGCGCGCGCTGCTGCGCCGCGCGGCCGGGCCACCCGACGGCGGTGGGGTACGGACCCTCGGCCCGTTGCGGCTCGACTCGGGCCGGCACCTGGTCACCGTGGACGGCGCGCCGCTGACGCTCACCCCGACCGAGTTCGATCTGCTCGCCCACCTGCTGGGCCGCCCGGGGCGGGTCTTCAGCCGGGAGGAGCTGCTGGCCAGCGTCTGGGGGTACGCCTCGCACGCGGGCACCCGTACCGTCGATGTGCACGTGGCCCAGGTCCGCGCCAAGCTGGGGAAAGCCGCAAACCTGATCCGCACGGTCCGCGGCGTCGGCTACACCGCCGATGCGTAGCATCCTGGGCACTCTCTTCGGCCGGACCGTTCTGGTCACTGCGGCCACCGCCGTCGTCGCCGTCATCGTCACCGCGCTGGTCGCGCTTCCCATCGCCGTGCGCTCGGCCAACAACGCGGCCCGCGACGAGCTGGTGGAGAAGTCGGCGCTCGCCGTCGAGCTGCTCGCCACGGAACGCCAGGTCGCCCGCGAGCGGATCGTCTCCCGGCTGCGCGCGGACGGCGTCGACGTCTACCTGATCCGGCGCGGCGCCGTCGACCGGGCCGGGCTGCCGGACCGGGTGATCAGCCAGGTCGCCGGCGGCGCGTCCGTCGACACCCGCGGCGTCGTCGGCGAGCGGGTGGTGCTGATCGTCGGCCGGCCGCTGCGCGGCAACACCAGCGGCGTCGTGCTGACCCGCGACATCGCCTCCGGTACGGCCGCCCGGGTCCTCGGCGGGGTGTGGGTGGCGCTGCTCGCCGGGTTGCTCGGCGGGGTCCTCGCCGGGGCGCTGCTGGCCCGGTTCATCGCCCGGCCGCTGCGGCAGGCGGCGATGGCCGCGGGCCGGATGTCGGCCGGCGACCGATCGGTGCGCCTGGTGGTACGGCCGCCGGCCGAGGTGGCCGAGCTTGCGGCGGCGCTCAACCAGCTCGGCGCGGCGCTGCAGATCAGCGAGGGCCGGGAACGGGACTTCCTGCTGTCGGTGTCGCACGAGCTGCGTACCCCGCTGTCCACGATCCGCGGCTATGCCGAGGCCCTGGCCGACGGGGTGGTGGCGGCCGAAGGCGCGCCGCGGGCCGGGCAGACGATGCTCGCCGAGGCGGACCGGCTCGACCGGCTGATCTCCGACCTGCTGGTGCTCGCCCGCCTGGAGGCCGCGGACCTGCCGGTCGACATCGTCCCGGTGGACCTGGCCGACCTGGTCGGCTCGGCCGCCGAGGCCTGGGCGCCGCGCTGCGGGCCGGACGGTCCGCGGCTGGACACCGAGCTGCCCACCGAGCCGGTGCTGGTGGCCACCGATCCCGGCCGGATCCGCCAGGTCGTCGACGGGCTCTGCGAGAACGCGCGGCGGGTCGTGCCGCCGGGCGCCCCGCTGATCCTGGCGGTGCGGGCCGGCCCGCAGGGCGGCGTGCTGGAGATCCGCGACGGCGGTCCCGGCTTCACCGACGAGGATCTGGCGGTGGCGTTCCAGCGCGGTGCCCTGCACCAGCGCTACCGCGGCATCCGGCGGACCGGCAGCGGCCTCGGGCTCGCGCTGGCCGCGCGGCTGGTCGGGCGCCTCGGCGGCACCATCGAGGCCGGGCATGCCCCCGAGGGCGGCGCGATGTTCACGGTGACCCTGCCGTACGCGACCGGGCCCGAGGCAGCCTCTTACCCAACCCGAACATGACGCTGATCCGGCCCGTGCACGGCCGGCGCAGTCTTTGCCGCATGACACGAACCCGTATCGCGCTGACCCTGACCACGCTGGGCCTGGCCGGGCTGCTCGGACTGACCGGCTGCGCCGCCGGTACGGCCCCGCCCACCGCCCAGGTGGCCGCCGCCGCGGACGTTGCGGACGAGGCCTACGCGCTCGCCGCCGTCGGCCTGACGACCGGCCTGGAGGCGGACCCGGCGCCGTCGGCCTCGACCGGCAGCGGCGAGGCCGGCTCCGACAAGGCCCGCAAGCACCCGGGGGTGCGCCGGTTCCTCCGGAAGAACACCCTGCACGGCGAGCTGACGGTGCAGGGCAGGAACGGCGTCAAGACCGTCGTCGTGCAGCGCGGCACGGTCACCGCCGTGGACGCCACGACGGTGAGCGTCAAGTCGACCGACGGCTTCACCCAGTCCTGGACCTTCGGCGACAAGCTGCGGGTCGTGCAGGACCGGAAGACCGTCGAGACCGCCGCGATCAAGACCGGTGCGGAGATCGGCATCGCCGGCGCGAAGGACGGCGACCGGAGCGTCGCCCGGCTGGTGGTGATCAAGTAGGCGATCGGGTCCAGGGCCCGCGCTTTTGGACCAGCGCGGGCCCTGTCCCCACCCCCGGAGAAAAAGGTCGGTGCCGGGTCACTGCAGGATGGCGCCCATCGGCGACATCAGCAGCTTGCCGAAGGCCTCGGCGGTGCCGTCCAGCCGCGCCCGCTCCCGGCCCAAGGCCTGCAGGTCATGGCGTACGCACCAGAGCTTCTGCGAGTTACGCCAGGCCACGTTGCGGGTGTATTCGATCAGCTCGCCCTGCCACCAGTCGTCGAGGTCGCCGTTCATCATGTCGATGATCAGCTGCCACTTCTCCAGGAAGCCGCGCCGCAGGCCGGGGATGGACTCCGCGAAGATGTCGTTGATCTGCAGGTAGTCGTGGTGCTGGTCGCTGTCGTCGACCGGGTCCGAGCCCAGGTGGTCGAACGTCGTCACCAGCGCGAACGGCAGGTCGAAGTTGATGTGTGCGTTCACCCCGGCGGCGGCCGACGGCAGTGGTCGCGCGTCCGGCCCGGGAATCCGGTGGAACAGCACGGACCAGGCCCGCGGGCAGCCGGCGCTGGAGTCCGAGAACTGGCGCAGGGCGTCGAAGTAGCGGGCGGCGAACTCCACGTCGAGCCGGGACAGGAACGCCGGATCGGCGAACCGGCCCGCGTACAGGCGCTCGAGCACGCTGCTCGTGATGGTCAGGTAGAGCTTGTTGAAGTCGGCGAGCGGGTTGCTCTCCAGCAGCGGCGGCACCCGGTCCAGGACGTCTTGGAGCTTCGTGAGCTGGTCGACCACCGCGGGTACGTCATCGGGGTGTCCGGCCAGCACGTCGGCCATGTCCTGTCGTACAGGTCCCCAGACGGATTCGGTGATCATCGCGGTCCTCCACACACGGAACTTCCTGGCGGAGGCCCTCCAGCACCGCCCGGCGGCCCGGATCGGCGGCCGGCCGGGCGGTGCTCCCCCGAACGAGAGTCAGCCTTGCACCGGCCGGGTGCGGGGGGATCGGTAGAACGACGTATTCCGCGTACGCATGTAACGAAAAGGTCACGCCGCCCGGAGGAAGACGCGGCTGGCCTGCACCCGGGTGCGGACCTGGAGCTTGTCGAAGATGTGACCGACGTGCACGCCGACCGTCCGCTCGCTGATGAACAGGGCCTGGCCGATCTCCCGGTTGGTCAGCCCCTCGGCGACCGCCGCCAGGACCTCCCGCTCCCGCTCGGTCAGCACGCTCAGCGCGTCGCCGGACTCGCGGCCCGGCGGCGGGATCGGCACCGCGTCCTCGTCGCCGGTCAGGGCCACCCGGGCCCGGGCCGCCACCGCGGTGATCTCGGCCGCGAACGGCTTGGCGCCCATCGCCCGCGCGGTCGCGTAGGCCTCGCGCAGCGCCATCGTGGCCGCCGCCCGGCCCTTGTTGGACCGGCCCGGCCGGCGGGCGAAGGTCGCCTCGGCCTGCCGCAACCGGGAATACGCCGCCGGGTAGGGCTGCTTGCGCCGGTCCCACGCCGTCGCGGCCCGGGCCCACAGCTCCGGGTCGTTGCGGTCGTCGATGCGGCTCTGCTCGGCCGCGCACAGATCCAGGTAGCCGTCGACCACGGCGCGCACCGGCGCCGCCGCGCTGCCCGCGCCCCGGGCCATCCGCTCGACCACGGTCCGCAGCCGGCGCACCGCGGCCGGATCCACCGGCACCTCGCCGCCGGCCTGCGCCTGCGCCTCGGCGCGCAGCCCGTGCCAGGCCAGCACGCCGAGCAGCACCAGGTCGTCGGAGCGGGTCTCGGTCAGGCCGCGCTGCACGGCCGCCCGGGCCTCCGCGTGCCGGCCCTGCCACATGGCCAGCCCGGCCCGCAGGGTCAGCATCGGCAGCACGTGCCGGGCGCCGCCGCCGGCCAGGATGGTCGCCACCGCCTCCAGATCGCGGTCGGCCTGCTCGACGTCGCCGACGCCGACCCACAGCCGGCAGCGGGAGAGCAGCAGCTCGACCGCGTCCGCACCGGACGGGCGGTGCCGCATCGCCGTGTCGAGCACCTTCTCCATCTCGGCCCAGTCGCCGACCCGGAACAGGCCGTTCGCCGCGATTGCCAGCAGCCGGGTCTGGTAGGTGCGCCCCAGCCCGATCGCGGCCAGCTTTCCCGCGCCCCGGCGGGCCACCAGGACGCCCTCCTCGACGCTGTTCAGCGGCCCGGTGAGCAACTCGGCCAGGTGCAGGTAGGCGCAGCCGATGTCGTCGGGGTGCCCGGAGCGCTCGGCGATCTCCACGGCCTGCCGGATCACCGCCAGGCCCGCGTCCGGATCCTCCCGGAACGCCAGGCTGAAGCCGAGCGCCGCGCTGGCCCGGACCAGGTCGGCGGTCGAGCCGTCGGACTTCTCGGCCAGCTCCAGCGCGTCGCGGGCGCGGACCCCGGCGTCCGCATACCGTCCCAGGTGCACCAGCAGCTCGGCCAGGTGCGCCGCCGCGCTGGCCTTCTCCGACGGGGTGCACTCGGGGAACGCCAGCGCCCGCTCGTACTCGGTCTCCGCCGTCGCCGACCGGCCGGCCGCGGCCAGATAACGGGCCCGCCGCAGGTGGATCTCGCAGCCGCCGGGCCCGTCCGGGCGGGCGGCCAGCTCCTCGAGCCGGGTCAGCGCGCGCTGGTGCTCGCCGCAGCGGTGCGCCGACTCGGCGGCGTGCGCCAGCAGGTCGGTGTGCTCGGGCCCCTCGTCGCAACCCAGCTCCAGCGCCATGCTCCAGTAGCGGTGCGACTCGGCATAGCCGTAGAGCTGCTCGGCGGCGTGGGCGGCGGCGATCACCGAGGGCATCGCGCGGGCCGGCTCGCCGGCCTGCCGCCAATGGTGGGCCAGCCGCGCGTGGTCCGGGGCGCCCGGGACCGCCTCCAGCGCCTCGGCATAGCGGCGGTGCCGGGCGGCGCTCTCGGCGGGCAGCACCTCGTGCTCCAGCACCTCGGCGACGACCTGGTGGCGCAGCCGGTAGCCGTCGGCCGCGCTGGTCAGGAAGCGGTGCGCGACCGCGGCCCGGACCGCCTCGATCAGCTCCGCCTCCGGCAGCGGCAGGACCCGGGCCAGCAGGGCGTGCTCGACCGGCTCGACCCCGGCGGCGACGGAGTGCACCACGTCGTGGGCGTGCTGGGGCAGCTCGTCGACCCGGGACAGGAAGATCTCGCGCAGTGTGTCGGAGAGCTCGATCCGGCCGTCGCGCAGGTCGCGGGAGAGTTCCTCGACCACGAAGGGGTTGCCGCCGCTGCGCTTGTAGACCCGGTCGGCGTCCTCCAGGGCGACATCAGCGCCGGCGATGGCGGTGACCAGCTCACCGGTCGACTCGCGGTCGAGCGGGGCCAGATCCAGCACCCGTACGGAGCGCAGCCGGCGCAGCTCGGCGAGCACGCGCCGTAGCGGGTGGGAGCCGTGCAGCGACTCCGAGCGGACCGCGGCCAGCACCGACAGGTTGATCTCACCGAGGCCGGCCAGCAGGTACAGCAGCAGTTGCCGGGTGCTGCGGTCGGCCCACTGCAGGTCGTCGAGGACGAGCAGCAGCCGGCGGCCCTGCGCGAGCGAGCGCAACTGCTGGGAGACCCGTTCGAGCAGGACACCCGCGCCGTCCTGGCTGGCGGCGGCGTCCACCGGGCCGGTGTCGGCGTGCACCCCGGCGCGGCGCAGCGCCTGCAGAACCGGGTGCAGGGGAGAGGCGTCGCCGATGTCGAGACAGGTGCCGGACAGCACGGCGGCACCCGCGTTACGCAGGGATTCCGCGGTCTCCCGCAGCAGTCGGCTCTTGCCCACGCCGCTCTCGCCGGTGACGAAAACCGCCGCGGTGCCGCTCGGCCCCGCGTCGAGCAGATCCGTGCGAACCGCCGTCAAAGTGCCGGTACGTCCGACAATAGGCGCGTCGTCCCCCTCGCTGGCCATGCGTGGCAGCCTAGTGCCGATCCGGGTAGCACGTTCTCGTCGGTTCGGACTGTTCTGCGTCACAAATTCGACGCTGCGCCCGGCTGTCATAGATACGTCATTCTGCGGATCCGCGGGGCACCCCGGGCTGGCACCGTTCACCTCGCCAATGCGGCGAAGGGGCGTGGGGCATGAACAGGACGACGGCCGGCATGCGGTGCCGGCGACAGACAGTGACCGTGCTGTTCGTCGATATCGTGGGCTACACCAGCATCGTCGACGAACTGGACTGCGCGGACGTCCGCGACCTGCAGGTCGACTACTTCTCCACGGTGTCGGCCCAGGTGCGGGCCGCGGGTGGCGTGGTGGAGAAGTTCATCGGTGACGCGGTGATGGCGATCTTCGGCACGGCCGGCCCGCAGGCCGGCACGCCGGAGGACGTGAGCTGCGCGGCGTCGGGGGCGGTGCGGGCCGGGCTGCGGATCCAGGAGGCGCTGCGGGGGCGTCTCCTGGCCGGCCGGTTCCCGGTCAGCACCCGGGTCGGGCTGGCCACCGGCGACGCCATCGTCGATCTGGACCAGACCCGCGACGGCGGGTACGGGATGGTCAGCGGCAGCGTCGTGAGCACCGCGGCGCGGCTGCAGGCGTACGCGCCGCACGACACGGTGGTCGTCTGCGCGGAGACCCGCGCGGTGACCGATCACGCGGTGGCGTACCAGGAGATGCCGCCGGTTTCGGTGGCGGGCAAATCGGCGCCGGTGGAGCTGTCGCGAGCGCTGTATCCGCAGGTCATGACCGCGGGACTGGCCCTGCAGACCTGCGGCTGACCGGCCCTACCGGAAGATCCGGCAGAGGCCAAAGCTTCAGCGGGCCGCACCCGCGCCGATAAAGGCAGCGTGGGAGCCTCGCCTTCTCCGCCGGCTGAGCCGGCCCTGTTGCGCCTCGAGCCCGGCGATGCCGCCGGGCTCGAAGTGCTGGGCGAGCTCGGCCGTGGCGCCCAGGCCGTCGTGCACCGGGTCCGCTACCAGGGCCGCGAGTACGCCCTCAGGCTGCTGCGCGAGAGTGCCGCCGCGAACCCCGGCGGGCTCCGGGAGTTCCGCCGCCAGTGCGCCCTGCTGGCCGCCATCGACAGCCCCGGCCTGCCCCGCGTGCACAAGGCCGGCACGGCCGGCGGGCGCCCGTACGTGATCATGGATCTGCTCGAGGGTGAGCCGCTCGCGGCCCGGCTGAGCCGCGGCCCGGTCCGCGAGGCCGCCGCCGTCCGGATCGCCACCGACATCGCCGACGCGCTGCGGGCGACGCACGCCCACGACCTGGTGCACCGCGACGTCAAACCGGACAACATCATCGTCGGCCCGGACGGCGCCTGCCGGCTCGTCGACTTCGGGCTGGCCACCCGCATCTCGGCCGAGGACGGCGGGCTCGCCGAGGAGGCGGTCGCCGGCACGCTGATCTACAGCGCGCCCGAGCAGAGCGGCATGCTGAACCGGCCCGTGGACGCCCGCTCCGACCTGTACGCCCTGGGCGCGGTCCTCTTCGAGTGCGTCACGGGTGCGCCGCCGTTCGCCGCCGCTGACGTGGGCGAACTGCTGCATTTGCATGCCACTGCGCCCGTACCGGATCCCCGGGCCTTGGCACCCGGCCTGGGCGCCGCCTTCGCCGCGATCATCGTCCGGCTGCTCGCCAAGGACCCCGACGACCGCTACCAGGGCGCCCCCGGCCTGCTCGCCGACCTGCGGCGGCTCGCCGCCGGGGCGGCCGAGCTGTTCCCGCTCGGCGAGCAGGACGGCCCGGCCACCTTCGCCGGACCCCCGCTGACCGGCCGGGACACCGAGTTCGCCGCGCTGCGCGAACGCTGGTCGGCCGCCGCGGCGGGCCGCGGCGGCATCGCCGTGCTGCACGGGCCCACCGGATCCGGCAAGACCCGGCTCGCCACCGAACTCGGCGAACTGGTCGAGGCCGCCGGCGGCACCGTGCTGCGTGGCGCCGCCGCGCCGAGCGACCAGCGGCCGATGGCGCCGCTGCGCACGGCCGTGGACGCGTACGTGCGGGAGCTGTCGCACGAGGTCGGCGCCGATCGCGCCGCCAAGCTGCTGCGGTCCGCCGCCGGCCAGGGCGCCGGCCTGGTGACCAGCCTGTCCCCGGCGCTGGCGGAGGCCCTCGGCGTGCCCGGCGTGGCCGGCGAGATCGGCCAGGAGCGGCACTCGGCCGCCGTCGCCGACCTGCTCACCGGCCTGGCCCGGGCGGCCGGCCCAGTGCTGCTGCACCTCGACGACGTCCAGTGGTTCGACGACGGCACCGTCCGGGTGCTGGAGCAGCTCGCGACCGACCTGTCCGGGGTGCCCCTGCTCGTGGTCGCCACCGCCCGCAACGACGCCGACGGCGGGCCCGCCGTCGCGATGATCCTGAACCGACTCGCCCCGGGCCCCGACACCGACATCACGCTGGCGCCGCTGGGCGCCGAGGCGATCGGTGCGCTGATCGGCGCACTCTCCGGAGGCATCCGGATCGACGAACAAGGTGCCGCCGCGATCACCATGCTGACCGGCGGCAACCCGTTCATCACCCTCGCGTACGCCCGCGCCGTGATGGACGCCGGCCTGCTCACCCCGGACTGGGGTGTCTGGCAGATCGACGTCGACGGCGTCCGTGACCTGGCCCTGCCCGCGGACTCCGCGCAGCTGCTGCTGGGGCGGATGGGCGACCTGCCCCCGGAGAACCGGCGCCTGCTGCGGGTCGCCGGCGTCGTCGGCACCTCCTTCACCGCCGGGCTGGTGGCCCAGGTCGCGGGCGTGGACCGCCGGCGCATGCTCGACGTGCTGTCCGACGCGGCCCGCCGGGGCCTCGTGGAGCAGCGCGAGGGCGTCGTGCGCTTCCTGCACGACAGCATCCGGCTCGCGCTGCTCGACGGCCTGCCCGCCGACGAGGTCCGGACGCTGCATCAGCGCATCGCCGACGTCCTCGATCTCGGCGGCGAGGGCGCGGACGTGTACGCCCTCGCCCGGCACTGCGCCCTCGGCGACCCCGGCTACGAGCCGGCCCGGATGCTGCGCGCCGGGCAGGCAGCCGGCGCCCGCGCCCTGGCCGAGCACGCCCCGGACACCGCCCTGACCTTCCTGGAGTACGCGGCCGAGGCCGCCGAGAAGGGCGACCTCGCCGTCGACAGCGAGTTCCACCAGCTGATCGGCATCGCCTACCACCAGAACGGCCGCTTCGACGACTCGGTGGCCGCCCTGACCGAGGCGCTCGCCGGAGCCGCGGACGGCAACGAGCGCGCGCACATCTACATGCACCTCGCCCGGGTGCACGAGAGCAACTGGAGCGGCGCCGCCCAGGTGCACGCCGTCGAGCAGGGGCTGGCCGAGCTGGGCCGGACGCTGCCGCGCAACCCCGTGCTGAGCGTGCTGTCCGGCGTGTGGCTGATGATCATCGGTGGCCTGATCCGGCTCACCCGGCTCGGCTACGGCACCGCGAGGGGAACCTACCGCGACCGCCTGCGGCTGCAGACGACGCTGTTCCACTACGGCGCCTCCGGCTGCGTCCGGACCCTGCGCCCGTTGCGGTCCCTGCTGTACGGCATGCGCCTGGTGCACCCGATCAGCCGGCTCGGCCGTTCCCCGGAGCAGGCCCGCGAGGCGGTGGCGCTGACGCTTGCGTTGCGGATGCTCGGGTTCCGGCGCCTCTCCGACCGGATCACCACGGCCGCCGCCCGCCAGGCGCACGAGTTCGGCGACCCCACGCTGGTGGCCCACATCGACTGGATGTCCGCGATCGCGATCCACGGCAGCGGTGCGGATTCCGGCGAGCGGGTCCGGCAGGTGCTGGCCGAACGGGACCGCTTCCTCGACGTCGGGTTCATCCTGGACTGCTACGCCGTGCTGGGCTGGGACTGGCTGCTGCGCGGCGACATCACCGAGGCCGAGGCCGCCCGGCCGGGCCGGCAGCGCTGGCTCGACCTCGCCGGCAACACCGACCGCAGCGCCGTCGTGGCCGTCGACGCGGGCCTGCTCGCCATGCGGGGCCGGGCCGGCGAGGCGCTCGCCGCGATCGCCCGGGCCGGCGCCGGGCCGAAGGAGATCCACGAGGTCGTCGACATCATCATCACCAGGATGCTGTCCGCCATCGAACGCGACGACCTCGGTGCCGCCTTCGACGAGGCCGTCACGGAGTTCGAGGGGCTCGGGCTGCGGCCGTACGACGTGCTGCCCGCGCAGCACTGCTACTACGTCTACCTGGCGTACGGCCGGCTGGAGCAGGCCCGCCGGGCCGCGCCCGCCGATCGCGTCGCCGCGGTGGCCGTGGCCGCGGCGGCCGTCGCCGCCCTCGGCCGGGTCACCCGCCGGCCCGTGGTCGCCGCGCACCACCGGGTCGCCGGCGCGGCGCTGGTCGCCCTGGACCCGGCCCGCAGCGCCGCGGCGCTGGAGCTGCTCGCCAAGGCGGAGCCGCTGCTGCACCGGGTCGACGCGCCGCTGCCGGCCTTCGAGGCCGCCCTGGTACGGGCCCGCGCGCTGGCCGTCCTCGGCAGCACGGGGGAGGCCGACCGGCAGGCCCGGATGGCCGCCGGCATCGCCGAGAGCCGCGGCTGGCCGCACCGCGCCCGCCGGGTGGCCGCCGAGTTCCGGCTCGACGCCGGCCGTCGCAACCGGGTGCCCGTCGTGGCCGCCCGGGGCCGGGCCGGCCAGCGCTGGGCCGCCCTCGAACAGCTCAACCTCGCCGCCTCCCGGGGCATCGACCCGGAGCGGCTGACCCGGGTCGCCCTGGACGAGACCACCCGCCTGCTCGGCGCCGAGCGCGCGATCCTCTTCCTGGTGGACGCCGAGACCCAGATCCTGGCGCCCTTCGTCGGGCGCGACGCCAGCGGCCGGGACGTGGCCGAGCTGACCGGCTACAGCGCCACCGTCGTCGACCGGGTCCGGCACAGCCGCGAACCCCTCGTGGTGACCGGCACCGAGGAGGGCGAGGCGCTGGGCGCGCAGAGCGTGGTCCAGTACGGCCTGCGCAGCATCCTGGTCGCCCCGCTGGAGCTCGACGACCGCCTGCTCGGCGTCGTGTACCTGGACAGCCGGGTCGCCAAGGGCGTCTTCACCGTCGACGACACCGACGTGCTGACCGCCATCACCCACCACATCGCGGTCGGGCTGGAGACGGCCCGGGCCGCGCAGCTCGAGGTCGCGGTCGCCGCCGCCAACCGCCAGCGCGACCTCGCCGAGACGATGCGCCGCGCGATGGCCCGGCTCACCGGCACCCTGGACCCGGAGCTGGTGCTGCGCCGGCTGCTGCTCACCGCCCGGCAGACGCCCGGCGCCAACCGCGGCTGGCTGCTGATGGGCACCGCCGACAGCACCGAGATCACCGTGCACGGCGGGCCGGCCCCGGTGCAGCTCGCCCTCGCGGACCACCCCGACCTGCGGGCGCTGCTGGACAACCGGCAGGCCGACATGATCAACGGTACGCCGCCCTGGGCCGGCGCCTTCGCCGACTCGACCGGGCAGAGCTGGCTCACGGTCACCCTCGACGACCGCAACGGCGCGGTCGGTGTGCTCGTGCTCGCGTCGGACCGGCCGGGCGCGTACGCGGCCGCCGACCTGGGCGTCGCCGCGGCGCTGGTCGGCCAGGGCATGGTCGCCTACGACAACGCCCGGCTGTTCAGCCGGGTGAACGAGCTGGCCACCACCGACAGCCTCACCGGCGTCGCCAACCGGCGGCGGTTCTTCGACCTGGCCGAGCGGGCGCTGACCGGCGCCAAGGCGGCGGGCGGGCCGGTCACCGCGCTCATGGTCGACATCGACCACTTCAAGCGGATCAACGACGCCCACGGCCACCAGGTCGGCGACGACGTGATCAAGGAGGTGGTCCAGCGCCTGCTCGGCGGCCTGCCGGCCAACGGCCTGGTCGCCCGGTACGGCGGTGAGGAGTTCGCGGTGCTGCTGCCCGGCATCGACGCGTCCGGGGAGGAACTCGCCGAGGGGTTGCGCGCCGTCGTGGCGGGCACCCCGGTCGACACCCGTTCCGGGCCGATCCCGGTGACGATCAGCGTCGGCCTGGCCCGGCTGCGCGCCACCGACCCGACGCCGGACACCCTGCTGGGTCGCGCCGATGCGGGCCTCTATGCGGCGAAACTGGCCGGCCGAAACCGTGTCGTGGCTCACGACCCGGAGCATTTGCCCCTTTAGTCGTGTGTTATGAGGGCCGGCCCCGGGTCGGCCTCGTGAAAGTCGTCGGAGGTGCCCGGTAGGCTCGCCGCGTCGTTGACACCTGCCACTGCCGGGAGTAGTACCTCGTGACTGCGCAACCAGAGATCCTCTACGGGGCTGATGACCTCACGCACCTCGAAGGACTCGACGCGGTCCGCAAGCGGCCGGGTATGTACATCGGTTCCACCGACAGCCGCGGCGTCAACCACCTCGCCAACGAGATCCTCGACAACGCCACCGACGAGGGCGTCGGCGGACACGCCGAGCACGTCGAGGTGATCCTGCACGCCGACGGCTCGGTGCAGGTCGACGACGACGGCCGCGGCATCCCCACCGACATCAACGCCAAGTCCGGCCTCAACGGCGTCGAGCTGGTGCTGACCCGGCTGCACGCCGGCGGCAAGTTCGGCGGCTCCGGCTACAAGACCTCCGGCGGCCTGCACGGCGTCGGCGCCTCCGCGGTCAACGCCCTGTCCCTGCGCTTCGACGTGACCGTCCGGCGTGACGGCAAGGTCCACGAGTTGTCCTTCCAGCGCGGCGTGCCCGGCGTCTTCGAAGGCACCGGCCCGGACGCCGCCTTCGAGCCGCAGACCGGCCTGCGCGTGGTGCGCAAGATGAAGCGCGGCGAGCGCACCGGCACCTCGATCCGCTACTGGTACGACGCCCGGTATTTCGAGACCGGCGCCCGGCTCGACATCGACGTGGTGCGGGCCAAGCTGCGCAACACGGCGTTCCTGGTCCCCGGCGTGGCCTACGTGCTGCACGACCAGACCGCCGAGGAGCCCACCGAGGAAAAATTCCACTACCCGCACGGGCTCACCGACATGGTGGAGTTCCTCACCCCGGCCGGTGACAAGCCGGTCTCCGGGATCCTCATGGTCGCCGGCGAGGGCACGTACAAGGAAAACGCCGCCGACGCCAACGGCGTCATGCAGTCCAACGTCGAGCGCCAGGCCCAGATCGAGGTCGCGTTCCGCTGGGGCACCGGCTACGACCGCACGGTGGAGTGCTTCACCAACACGATCCGCAACGTGCACGGCGGCACCCACCGCAAGGGCTTCGAGCGGGCGCTGGTCCGGGCGCTGAGCGACGCGATCCGCAACGCCCGCGGTCTGCTCAAGCCCAGGGAGGACGTGCCGGTCCTGGACGACCTGCTCGAGGGCATGACCGCGGTGATCCACGTGCGGGTGCCCGAGCCGCAGTTCACCTCGCAGACCAAGGACGAGCTCTCCACCGCCGGCCTCACCCGGGTGCTGCAGACCCTGGTCGAGCAGCACATCAAGGCCTGGATCGACGACCGGCGCACCAAGAGCGAGGCCCGCACGGTCCTGCAGAAGGTCGTCGACGCGGCCCGGGTCCGGCTGACCCAGAAGCAGCAGAAGGACGCGGCCCGCCGCAAGACCGCGCTCGAGGGCGCGTCCATGCCGCCCAAGCTGGTCGACTGCCGCTCCACCGGCATCGGCCGCAGCGAGCTCTACATCGTCGAGGGCGACAGCGCCCTCGGGACGGCGCGGATGGCCCGCAGCTCGGAATACCAGGCGCTGCTGCCGATCCGCGGCAAGATCCTCAACGTGCAGAAGGCCAGCCTGCAACAGGTCCTGGACAACGTGGAGTGCTCGGCCATCGTGCAGGTGCTCGGCGCCGGCTCCGGGCGCACCTTCGACATGAGCACGATGCGATACGGCCGCGTCATGATCATGGCGGACGCGGACGTCGACGGCTCGCACATCCGCACCCTGCTGATCACCCTCTTCGCGAAGTACATGCGCCCGGTGATCGAGGACGGCCGGCTCTTCGCCGCCATGCCGCCGCTGCACAAGATCACGACAAAGGGCCGCAACGCCGAGACCATCTTCACCTACACCCAGCAGGAGATGGAGACCGCGCTCCGCCGGCTGGAGCGTTCCGGCAAGTCGGTGGCGCCGGTGAGCCGGTTCAAGGGGCTCGGCGAGATGGACGCCGACGAGCTGTGGGACACCACGATGAACCCGGCCACCCGCACCGTCCGGCGGATCACCCTGAACGACGTGGAGCGGGCCGAGGCCACGCTCGAGCTGCTGATGGGTGAGCGGGTCGAGCCACGGAAGAACTGGTTGATCGAGGCCGCGGGCCGCATCGACCAGGAAACGATCGACGCCTGAGGGGCTGTTTTCAGAGATGGCACGCCGCAAGAACGAGCAGACCCGGGTGGACCTGTCGGCCTTCGACCAGGCCGGCGCCCGGGTCATCGACAACCCGCTCACCACCGAGGTCGAGGACTCCTACCTGGAGTACGCATACTCGGTCATCCACTCGCGCGCCCTGCCGGACGCCCGGGACGGCCTCAAGCCGGTGCACCGCCGCATCCTCTGGTCGATGCAGGAGCAGGGCCACCGCCCCGACCGGGCGTACGTGAAGTCCGCCCGCGTCGTCGGCGACGTGATGGGCCGCTACCACCCGCACGGCGACCTGGCGATCTACGACGCGATGGTGCGCCTCGCGCAGGACTTCTCGCTCAACGCGCCGCTGGTCGACGGGCACGGCAACTTCGGGTCCCCAGACGACGGACCGGCCGCCTCGAGATACACCGAAGCACGGATGTCGCGCGAGGCGATGCTGCTGGTCGGCGAGCTCGGCGAGGGCACGGTCGACTTCAAGCCCAACTACGACGGCTCCGAGCTGGAGCCCCGGGTGCTGCCCGCGGCCTTCCCCAACCTGCTGGTCAACGGCACGTCCGGGATCGCCGTCGGCATGGCGACGAACATGATCCCGCACAACCTCGGCGAGGTCGTGGCGGCCGCCCGGCACCTGATCACCCAGCCGGAGGCCGACCTCGACGCGCTGATGCGCTTCGTGCCCGGCCCCGACCTGCCGACCGGCGGCCAGCTGCTCGGCCTGGACGAGGTCCGCCGCGCCTACGAGACCGGCCGGGGCGTGGTGCGGATCCGCGCCCGCGCCCAGACCGGCCCGCTGGAGGGCGGCCGGGGCCGCCAGGCGATCACCGTGGTCCAGCTGCCGTACGGCGTCGGCACCGAGAAGATCATCGAGGCGATCACCGACGAGGTGAAGGGCAAGCTCATCACCTCCGGCCCGCGCAAGGGCCAGCGCCAGCCGGCCCGGCTGCAGGGCATCGCCGACGTCAAGGACCTCACCGACCGCGAGCACGGCATCCGCCTGGTCATCGAGTGCAAGGTCGGCGTCAACCCGCAGGCCCTGCTCGCCGATCTGTACAGGCTGACCCCGCTGGAGTCGTCGTTCGGCATCAACAACCTGGTGCTGGTCGAGGGCCAGCCACGCACGCTGGGCCTCAAGTCGCTGCTGGAGGTGTTCCTGGCGCACCGCTACGAGGTGGTCACCCGGCGCACCACGCATCGGCGCACCAAGCGGCAGGACCGGCTGCACCTGGTCGAGGGCCTGCTCATCGCCCTGATCGACATCGACCGGGTGGTCGCGATCATCCGGGCCAGCGACGACGCCGCGGCGGCGAAGGCCGCCCTGATGAGCGAGTTCGGGCTCACCGACATCCAGGCGACGTACATCCTGGACACCCCGCTGCGCCGGCTCACCCGCTTCGACCGGATCGAGCTGGAGACCGAGCAGGAGCGGCTGCGCGGCGAGATCGCCGAGCTGAGCCGGATCCTGGACAACGACGAGGTGCTCAAGCAGCTCGTCTCGGACGAGTTGGCCGCGGTGGCGGCGGAGTTCGGCGGCCCCCGGCGCACGACGCTGATCGACGGCGACCTCAAGGAGGTCCTCGCGGCGTCCGTGCCGGCCGGCCCGCTCGAAGTCACCGACGACCCCTGCCAGGTCATCCTCTCGGCGACCGGGCTGATCGCCCGGACCGCGGCCGAGAGCGAGGAGGCGACGGAGGCACGCCGGCGCAGCGGCCGGGTCAAGCACGACGCGGTCCGCTCGGTCGTGCACTCCACCGCCCGCGGCCGGGTGCTGCTGGTGACCAGCACCGGCCGGGCGTTCAAGACGGACGTGCTGCCGCTGCCGGTCCTGCCCGAGCAGTCCGGCACGGTCTCGGTGCGCGGCGGCATGTCGGCCTCCGAGCTGATCCCGCTGGAGCCGGGGGAGAAGGTCGTCGGCCTGGCCCCGCTGGCCGCCGAGGGCTCACCCGGCCTGGCGATCGGCACCCGGCAGGGCGTGGTCAAGGTCTGCTCCCCGGAATGGCCGGTCCGCTCGGACGAGTTCGAGGTCATCACCCTCAAGGACGGCGACGAGGTCCTGGGCGCGACCTGGCTGATCGACGGTGCGGAGGCCCTGGCCTTCGTGTCGTCGGACGCGTCCCTGCTGCGCTTCCCGGCGAAGCTCGTCCGGCCGCAGGGCCTGAAGGGCGGCGGCATGGCGGGCATGAACCTGGCGGCGGACGCCGAGGCCGTCTCGTTCAACGTGGTGAACACGACCGACCCGCAGCACGGCGAGCCGATGGTGGTGACGTCAACGGGCACCCAGGTGAAGGTGACGCCGTTCGGGTCATATCCGGCTAAGGGCCGCGCCACGGGCGGGGTCCGGGTGCAGCGCTTCCTCAAGAGCGAGACCAGGCTGGCGGTGGCCTGGGTGGGACCACGCCCGGTGGGCGCGAGCGCGACCGGAGACCCGGTGGAGCTCCCGGCGCCGGACAGCCGCCGGGACGGCTCGGGCGAGGCGGTGCTGATGGGCCCGCAGATCATCGGCCACCTGATCGAACGCAGCTGACATAGCCGGGCCGACCCGGCGGGGCTCGCCCGGCCGGGTCGGTGTCGTGGTTTGTCAGCGTCGAAGCGGGGGCGGTGTCGCCTACCAAGCGGCCCGGTGGGAGCCGCCGCTAGCAGACGGCGAGCAGGAGATCCTGCCCGCCGCTAGCAGACGGCGAGCAGGAGATCCTGGGCGAGCCCGCGCACCGGCGTGCCGGTCCCGTAGCTCCAGTGGAGGTCGGCCGCCCGCAGTGGGCGTGGGTGGGTTGGCGGTTCGGTGGGGGTTTGCGGTGCGGCGCGCCGATCTTGATGAGTATCTTCGGGTTCCGTCGGAGACTCCTTCTTGGTTGTGTCTCACGGTCGATCCGCAATGCCTCGCCCGAGTGGCTACGCCGCCCCCGCGAGGCGCAGCGTTGAGATCTTGGTAACCAGTGGCCTTCCGGAGTGTTGTTCGGGAGTACCTCGCTTGCTGTCGGCGTCACTCGTGAGGGTGACGTGCACGTCCAGCAGGGCGGGCTGTGGTGTTCCGGTTTCCCGATGATCTCCGGCAACCGCGGCTGTTGGACCTTGGTGCGTAGCGGTCTGCTCGGCCCAGTCAACCGGTGGTTGCAATGCCCCCACCCGCACCATCACCTAGGCCGGCTCTCCCGCCGCTTGAGCTGGGCCGCAGTGGACGACGGGATTGGGAGCCCAGAGGGTGTGCAACCACCGGTTGAAATCGCCCTCGGCACCTGGGTGTATCAAGGTCGGCAGCATGTGGTTGGCCGGGTGAGGGCTGGGGCTGCTGGCGGTGCGGCAGCGACCGCGGCCGTTGGACCTTGGTGCGCGGCGGTCTGCTCCGTGCCCGTGCGTATCAAGGTCGCGGAGTCCGGTGGTGTTATGGGACGTTATGCGAGGTTGTGGTTCGGGGTGTGGGACGGGTTGCCCAGGATGTGGTGGCGGTTTCCGGTGGGCGGGATCGGGGTCCATCAGTTGGACTGCTGCCGGTGCGGGTAAGGGCGGAAGTGGCGGGAGGTAGTTCCGATGGACTGCTGCCGGCATGGGTGAGGGTGGACGTGGCGGGAGGTAGTTGCGAGGAGTCGCCAAGGTCGGTGGTGGGGAATGGCGATGCGCGACTGCGGCACGATCCGTGCGGGGGTCGCCGATCCGGGGGCGATTGTGGTGCGGGCGGGTGCGGAGCGGACCGCGCTGTCACAAGATCCGGCCGTAACCCCGGGCGTGGTAGGCCGGTCATGCGGAGAGCCTGCTCGGCGCCTGAGGTTGGGTGGATTCCCGCGGCGACGACCCGGTCGCGGTAGGTGTCCGCTGCGAAGCCGCTCGAACGAGTGTTGCTGAATGGCGTCGGGTTGCTCCCGAACAAGACTCTCCGAGGGCTAAAAACTACCAAGATCTATCAAAGCGGTCGATGGTGTTTCGGATAGAGGTGACTTAACGCCCCGGCAAGGCTCCTCGCCCAACCGGAGGCTTGCTGCCCGACCGCGCCCACCAGATCCGGGCACTTGGCAACTGGCCGCCCGCCAATCCAGCAGAAGACTCGTCGGCACCTGGGCGCCTCAAGGTCCGCAGCATGTGGTCGGCGAGGGCGAGGGCGAGGGGCTGGGCGAGGGCGAGGGGCTGGGCGAGGGCGAGGGGCTGGGCGAGGGGCTGGGCGAGGGGCTGGGCGAGGGGCTGGGGCTGGGGCTGCTGGCGGTGTAGCAGCGACGATCGGCGTTGGACCTTGGTGCGCAGCGGTCTGCTCCGTGCCCGTGCGTATCAAGGTCGTGGAGTCCGGCGGCGTTATGGGGTGTTATGCGGGGTTATGGTCCGGGGTGTGGGACGGGATGCCCAGGATGTGGTGGCGGTGTCCGGTGGGCGGGATCGGGGTCCATCAGTTGGACTGCTGCCAGCGCGGGGTAAGGGTGGAACTGGCGGGAGGTAGTTCCGAGGAGTCGCCAAGGTCGGTGGTGGGGGAATGGCGACGCGTGACCACGGCACGATCCGCGCGGCGGTCGCCAATCCGGGGGCGATGGTGGTGCGGGCGGGTGCGGAGCGGACCGCGCCGACACAAGATTCACCAGCCGTGGCCCTGCGGGGGCGATCGGCTGGCGAGGTCGGTCGTGCAGAAAGTCTCCTCGGCGCCCGATGTGGATTCCGCCGATCGAGCGGGTGTTGCCGAATCGCGTCGGCCCTCTGAACAAGACTCGGAGCTGTCCAAGATCGGCGTTGGCAGTTCCGGTCGGCGACTTCAGGGGTGGTGAACGACTTGTGTTGTCATGCCCGGGTGCGCTGCGGCACCGTCATTGCGGATGTCGGTGACTGGGCGAGGTGGCCACGCCCTACCAGCTTGGCCGGACGCGTCCGGGGGTGGCGATGAGGGACAGGTCTGCTCGCAGCGCCGCCAGTCGTTGGGGGCCGAGGGTGTCCGCCCAGGGGCGCAGCAGTTCCGTGGCGGCCTCGTCCGCGGCTCGGGTGCAGGCCCAGCCCTTCGGGGTCAGCACGATCAGGCGGGCGCGGGCGTCGTCCGGGTGCGGGCGGCGTTCCACGTATCCCTTGGTCACGAGTTCCTCGACCATCTGGCTGGCCGCCTGCTTGGTCACGTCGAGGTGCTCGGCGAGCTGGCCCACGGTTGCGCCGTCGCCGGCCAGGCGGACGAAGGCGAAGCCGTGTGCGGGGCGCAGGTCGGCGAAGCCTCGGGCACGCACGCCCGCGTCGACGCCGTCCACCAGGGCGCGGGCGGCGCTGAGCAGGAGCACCGGCAGGTCGAGGAGATCACGGTTCACGGAAAAGAGTTTGACAGATAGGTCAAGCTGCTTGACTATTTAGTCAAGCAGCTTGACTACTGAGGAAGGAACAACCACCCATGCCTGTCATTCGGGAACAGGACGCCGTTCAGCATCAGTTGCACGGGGCCACGTTCAATTCCTTCGTCGCGCCGTCGTCCGGCAGCAGCGAGCTCTGCGCCTGGCGGCTCGATGTCGCCCCGGGCACCACCGGGGTGCCGCACCGGGTGAACCGCGAGGAGGTGCTCCTCGTGCTCACCGGCGAACTGATCGCGACCATCGACGGGGCCGGCACGACTGCCCGGGCCGGTGAGGTGGTCTTCGTGCCGGCCGGCGGGCAGTTCGCCCTGGACAACACCTCCGACTCCCCGGCGACCGCCTGGGTGACCACCAGCATCGGCCTGGAGGCCACGCTTGCGGACGGCTCCTCGATCAGCCCGCCCTGGGCGCGCTAGCCGCGCGACGTCCGGGGTGGGATGCGCGCGGAACGCCGCCGCTCCCTGTCGGGGGCGGCGACGTCCGGTGGAAGACGCGCGGAATGCCGCCGCTCCCGGTCGGGGGCGGCGACGTCCGATGAAACACACCCGGAATGCCGCCACGCCCTGTCGGGTAGTGGCGGCGTCTGGTGTGGAGGGTCGAGCTACTTGGACGGCTCGGGGATGTCGCAGGTGATCTTCGGGTTGACGCCCATCCAGTTGAGCGGGCCGGCGACCACCGTGACGATGACCGTGCCGGCCTCGGCGCAGCTCGCGTCGCCGGATTCGTTGAAGTATCCGCGCTCGAACGCGGCGACGGCGCCGAGGACGAGCCAGATGATGACGAGGACTCCGCCTATTGATCCTGCGCGCATCGGGGGCTCCTAGGTCGTGGGGACTGGCCGCGAGATACCCCGAATGCGCCGATCCTTAAACGGAGTTGCGCACCGCCTGCAGCGTGTACGTGTGCGGCAGCCGGTTCGGGCGGTCCTTGAGCTGCCACTCGCCGTTGCTGACCCGGTGTGTCTGACCGGGCAGCGCGTCCCACGGCGCGGTGTCGTGCTCGACCAGCCCGGTCACCGTCATCCCCGCCTCGACCAGCGCGGTGACGATCTCACCGAGCCCGTGGTTCCACTCGTGGGTGGTGGTGTGCGCGAACACGGCATCCGTCTCGACGTACGTGCCGCCCTCGGTCCAGACCCTCGGTTCCTTCTGTTCGAAGTACGGGAACTCCAGCGCCAGCAGCCCGTCCGGGTGGGGGTCGTCCGCCACCGTCCAGAGCATCGGGTGGCCCTCGCGGATGAACAGCCGCCCGCCCGGTCGCAGCAGGTCCGCGACGACCTGGGCCCAGCTGCGGATGTCCGGCAGCCAGCAGAGTGCGCCGATGCCCGTGAACACCAGGTCGTATCCGCCGCGCTCGAGCTTGTCCGCGGCGCTGTAGACGTCCGACTCGACGTATTCGACCGGGGTGCCGGTGAGCGCCGAGATGCGCCGGGCCTCGGCGAGCGACGCCGGGGAGAAGTCCACGCCGGTCATGGTCGCGCCGAGGCGGGCCAGCGACATTGTGTCCGTACCGATGTGGCACTGCAGATGCACACCGCGCAGGCCGCGGATATCGCCCAGCAGGGGAAGGTCGAAGCGGACCACGGCGCTGAGGTGCGCCGGATCGTCGACGAAAGCGGTCACCTCGTAGTCCGCGGAGGCCGCGTGCGCCGGTGCGCGTTCGTCCCAATTGGCTCGGTTCAGGGTGCGATAGTCGGTCACGGCGGTGACCGTATCGCAGGCCGGAGTTTCCTCGCCTGGTGGTTTCCACGCCCCGGTTGCCACATGATGTCAGTGGCATAGCGTTGGACGTCAGGTCGACGGGGCTGAATGCGAAGGTGGTAGAGGTTGGAGACCAGGCGCACCACGGTGCGGGACGTTCGCCGCGCGAACCGGGCAAGCCTGCTCACGGACCTGTTCCACGGCGGCCGGCAGAGCCGGCAGCAGCTCGGTGACACGACCGCGCTGAGCCAGGCCAGCGTGAGCAACCTGATCGGCGAGATGATCGACGAGGGCCTGGTCGAGGAGGCCGGCCTGGTCGGCTCGGACGGCGGTCGGCCGCGCGCGCTGCTGCGCGTGGCCCCGGGGTACGGCTATGTCGTCGGCGCCGACGTCGGCGAGACCCGCCTGCTGGTCGAGCTCTACGACCTGGCCATGTCCCGGCTCGGCGTGGCACAGTTCTCGCTCGGCGAGGACGGCCCCGATCCGGAGCTGACGGCCGCGAAGCTGCTCGAAGGGCTGGCGGCGGTCATCGCCGAGGCCGGCGTCGAGCGCTCCGAGGTGCTCGGGTTCGGCGTGGGTGTTCCGGGCGTGGTCGACCACTCCGCGGGTTCGCCGGTCGTGCACTCGCAGACCACCGGCTGGGACGCCATACCGCTGGGTGAGATGCTGCGGGCCGGCACCGACGTGCCGATCTTCGTGGAGAACGGCGCCAAGACGCTGGGCCAGGCCGAGATGTGGTTCGGCGCCGGCCGGGGCGCGCGGCACGCGGTGATCGTCATGGTCGGCACCGGGGTCGGCGCGGCCGTCGTGCTGGACGGGCGCGGCTATCGCGGCGCGTTCAGCAACGCGGGGGAATGGGGCCACACCACCCTGGTGTACGACGGCGACGTCTGCCGGTGCGGGGCGCGGGGCTGCCTGGAGGCGTACATCGGGTCGGAGACGGTCATCGCCCGGCTCGCCGCGGCAACCGGTCAGCAGCCCGATCCCAAGCTGCTCACCAGGATGCTCGCGGCCGACGGGGTCCTGGACTCCTCGGCCGCCGCGGTCATCACGCAGACCGTCGGCTACCTGGGCGCGGGGATCGCCGGCCTGGTCAACCTGTTCTCACCGGAGCGGATCGTGCTGGGTGGCCCGGCCGGGTTGGCGCTGGGAGAGCGCTTTCTTCCCGACATTCGCGCCGCCGCCGCACGAAACGCCCTGCGGCATCCCTACTCCCGTACCCGTATCGATCTTTGCCAGCTCGGACCCGACGCCGTCGCGATGGGCGCGGCCACCCTGCCGATCGCCCGCCTGCTCGTCGACGGCGGCCTGCCGGCGACGACGGGGCCGACGGCCCCGCTGTCCCGCGCCGCGCACCGCCGATCCCTGACCCGAGGCCGTCAGTAAGCAGGCGGAATCGCTGCCGCTACCACCACGAAGGAGACCCGGGCCGGGACGCGTGCGCCCCGGCCCGGCGAGGTTCAGCCGACGGTGTACGCGCGGAAGATGGTGACCTGCGCGTACGCCCCCTTGGTGGTGGTGATCCGGCTGCGCAGCGCAACCGCGCCGGATGCCGGGTTCTTGATCGTCGCGAGCCACCGGGCGCCGCTCTTGCGGACCGCGATCGAGCGCCAGGTCTTCCCGCCGTTGAACGACACCTGGGTGGTGACGGTCTTCGCGGTGACCTTGCCCAGCTTCAGGTCCACTTCCTTGTGGCGACGGTCCGGCCGGATCTCCAGCACGGTGCTGGAGCCGGCCTTGGCCCGGTTGTTCATGTCCAGCCTGGTGGGTACCAGGCGGGGCAGGATGACGTCGGCGCTGCGGGGCTTCGCCTTCGGGTCCAGCTTCATCCGGAAGACCGCCTGGACGCGCGGTGACAGCATGTCGGCCGGGTGCTTGATGCCGGGACGGTACCGCCGGGCGTCGACCTGGAGCGTGTACCAACCCTTGGCCTTGATCTTCGCGCCGAAGTCCGAACTCTCGCCCCGCCAGTCGGTGCGCCACTGGGACTTGACCACCTTGTGGGCGCTGTTGTAGAGCGTCACCTTGGAGCGTTCACTGGCCTCGGAGTACAGATCGTAGGACGGGTCGGTGAACATCAGCGAGGTGTCGAACCGGAGCTGTCCCGGGTCCGAGTACATCCGGGGCAGGTTCCGGCCCGGGCCCCAGCCGGCGGTGAAGAATTCACGTCTGTACGACCGGCCCGCGACCAGCGTCAGGTTGCGGTTGTCGAAGCCCATCATGGCCGTGGAGCCGGTGCTCTCGGTGCCCCACCAGTTTGCCGACAACTGCCACTTGCCCGGGCTGGCGTGGATGGTGGCGACCGCCGGAGTCCGGCCGGAGAACGCCTGGATGCCGTACCCGGCGTGGCACGAGTTGGTCTCCTCGAGACGCAGGTCGGACTGGTCGCTGCCGGCCGGTCCGCGCTTGGCCCGGGCGGTGACAGTGGCCAGCGACGAGGTCCGCCAGGTGCGGGTCACCCCGGCTGGCACCTTCGTGGTGACCGCCGAGACCAGCCACACGCTGTTCGTTGTACTGTCCTCCCAGGCGGAGTTGTACGCGAACCGCAGGCTCTTCGACCCGTTCGGGATGACGAACATCTTGCCCGGTGTGTTCCAGGCCCCGACTTCGGTGGACGAGGACGATGAGTTGGCGCAGATCTGCGTGCGCAACTCCTGGTAGTACCGGCTGCCGGGGTTCTTGCTCAGGGACACCCTGATCGGCCGGCCTTGGCGCGCGTCGATCGTGGTGGTGGTCTTGCCGGACACCTTCAGCACCCGGGCGCCGAGCGTATCGGTGCCGTCCTTGGCCGAATAGATGTCGGTCAGCACGGCGTACTTGCCCTTCGGCAGCTTTTTCGCCTTGAGGCTTGTTGCGGTGTACTCGGCACCGTTGTCCAGGCTGATCAGCTGCAGCGGCACCCGGATCTTGGCTCCGGTGCGGTCATATGTATTGACGGTCAGGGTCGCCGCTGCCGCCGACGCTGATCCGGCGGTGGTCAGCAGGGTGACCGGCAGCAGCATGATGAGGGCCGCCGCCAGCACAGGAGGTCTTCGCAAAGCTGTCCCCGTTCGGTGGATTGATGAAGCGGGATATTAACAGTGATCAGGGTCGCTCCTCACCGGCCAGGCCGCGCGTACGGAAAGGCCAGGTTTTGTGATGCCGGTCACTGTCTGAGACAAGGCGTCGACGCCGAGCGTGTCCCTCCCAACTACTAACCGAGAAGGGGTGAGCGGTGCGCGATGCGGGTGACTTCGACGAGTGCTACCGAATGACCTCGCGGCGACTGTTCAGCTACGCGTACGCCCTCACCGGCGACTGGGCGCAGGCTCAGGACGTGGTGCAGGAGGCCTACGCCAAAGCCTGGCGCCAATGGGGCCGGTTGTCGCAGTACGAGGCTGGCACGGGGCCTACCCATGGCCGAGCGGATCCGCCACCACAGCGACCGGCGGGCCCGCCGGACGGCAGTCGGCGCCCTCGCCGCCGTCGCCCTCGGCACCGCCGCCGTCATCGGTGTGCTGCCACTGGTCAACCGCCAGGCCGCGCCGTCCGTCGGCCCGTCCGTCCCCGCGGCGCCGGCGCTCTCGCGGTCGGTGTCCCCTGAGCCTTCATCGGAGCCGTCGCCGAGCTCCGACTGCCTCGACCGTTACCCGGCTCAGATACCGACCAGTGCCTTCCTGACCGAGGTCAGCGCAGACAACGCGCTCTGCTACGCCCAGCCGGGCCCGGCCTCGGACGCGCCGAGGCCGGCGCCTGTGCTGCCCACGATCTGCGCCCGGCCGAGCCACGCCAGCGACGCGCTGATCACCGACCGCCGCGGGTTCAACGTCATGTACTCCTACAAGGGCACTCCCACACCCAGGGTCTACTCGCACACCGTCACGAAGTACCGCGGAAGCGGTGCACGGGACTACCTCACGGAGCTGCGTCGGGATGTGGACCGGTGCGGTGGCTACCTCGACGGCGTCGAGGGGGTCAGCGGCGCGAAGTACGACTACGCGATCGTCTCCGGGCCCACATTGGGTGACGACTCGATCCGCCTCACGATGCGCAGGACACTCCAGGAGTCAGAACTGGACATCACCCCGCGAAGCGCCACCTTCTACATCTCGGTCGTCCGGAAGGGCGCGTACGTGTCGGCGGTTTTCGATCAAGGTTGGGAGGGGCGTCCCAGCGACTCGACGGCGATCTTCGACGTCATGCGCCGCGCCGTCATGCGCCTGCCGGCGAGCTAGATGAGCTACTCCAAGGCATCGGTGGTCGTAGTCGGTACGGCGGCCCGCGACCGGGCCGCCGTACCGGCAACGGGTCAGTTTCCGCGGACCCGGCTGATCATGTCGCGGTACCAGAGCGCGGACCGCTTAGGCGTCCGGACCTGCGTGGCGTAATCCACGTGCACGATGCCGAAGCGCTTCGCGTAGCCCTCGGCCCACTCGAAGTTGTCCATCAGGGACCACGCGAAGTAGCCCCGCACGTCGGCCCCCCGTTCGCGGGCGGCGGCGACCGCCGCGATGTGCTCCGCCAGGTACGTGGTCCGCCCCTCGTCGGCCACGTTCCCGTCGGCGTCGGCGCTGTCGTCGAACGCCGCGCCGTTTTCCGTGATCACCATCGGCAGCCCCGGGTAGTCGCGGTGCAGCCGGACCAGCAGGTCGGTGAAGCGCTCCGGGGTGATCGGCCAGTTCATCGCCGTCCGCGGGCCCGCCGGCAGAATCGGGCGCACGACTGGGGTGCCGTCGGCGTCGTGGGTGTTGCCCTGCTCGTCGGTGCCGCTGAAGTCCTGCCCGAAGTAGTAGTTCACGCCCAGCACGTCGAACGGCTCCGCGATGACCTCGAGGTCGCCCTCCTGCACCGGGAACGCCGTGCCCCGGGCCGCCAGGTCCGCGACCATGTCCGCCGGATATTCGCCCGTGCGCAGCGGGTCCAGGTAGATGCGCAGGCCCATGCCGTCGGCGCGGCGGGCCGCCTCCCGGTCCGCCGGCGTGTCCGTGGCCGGGTCGGCCGTACCCATGTTGAGGGTGATGCCGAATTTCATCTCGCGCGTCGCCGCGGCCCGCATCCGCTGGGTCGCGAGGCCGTGGCCGAGCAGCAGGTGGTGCACCGCGGCGATGGCGTCGCCGAAGTCTTTGCGGCCCGGGGCGTGCACGCCCACGTAGTAGCCCAGCCAGGCCGAGCACCACGGCTCGTTGAGCGTGGTCCAGTTTTCCACCCGGTCGCTGAGCTTGTCGAAGACCAGCATCGCGTAGTCGGCGAAGCGGTATGCGGTGTCGCGGTGCGGCCAGCCGCCCGCGTCTTCGAGCTCCTGCGGCAGGTCCCAGTGGTAGAGGGTGACCCACGGGTCGACGCCGGCGGCCAGCAACTCGTCGGTCAGCCGGTCGTAGAAGTCCAGGCCGGCCCGGTTGGCCGGGCCGCGGCCGCCCGGCTGCACCCGGGGCCACGCCACCGAGAACCGGTACGTGTCGACGCCGAGGCTCTTGATCAGCGCGACGTCCTGCGGCATCCGGTGGTAGTGGTCGCACGCGACGTCGCCGTTGTCGCCGCCCGTCACGGCGCCGGGCACCCGGCAGAACGTGTCCCAGATGGACGGTGTCCGGCCGTCCTCGGCGGCGGCGCCCTCGATCTGGTACGAGGACGTGGCGACGCCCCACTTGAACGACGGTGGCAGATCGGCGATGGGCAGGAGCAGCCCGGGTACGGACGTGGTGGTGGGGTTCATCGTTCTCCAGGAGGGGGGATGGGTGCTCAGCCGACGGGGTGCAGCCAGCAGGCGACGGTGCGGGTCGCTCCGTCCGGGGTGTCGGGGTTGCCGAGCACCGGAATGTTGTCGGCGCACGGGTCGAAGGTCTTCGGGCACCGCGGGTGGAACGAGCAGCCGGTCGGCATGCCCTTGAGGTCGGGCGGTGAGCCGGGGATGCCGGTCAGCTCGCGGCGCGGGCCGCGCAGCGCCGGGAAGGACGAGAGCAGACCCTTGCTGTACGGGTGCAACGAGTCCCGGTACAGCGTGGCGGCCTGCGCCTCCTCGACGATCCGGCCGCCGTACATGATGGCGATCCGGTTGGAGAACTCCACCAGCAGCGACAGGTCGTGGGTGATGAAGATGACCGAGAAGCCGAGCCGCTCGCGCAGCTCGATGAGCTGGCCCAGGATCTGCCGTTGCATCACCACGTCGAGCGCCGTGGTCGGCTCGTCCATGATGACCACCTGCGGCTGCAGGATCAGCGCCATGCCGATCATCACCCGCTGGCGCATGCCGCCGGAGAGTTGGTGCGGGTAGGCGTCCATCCGGTCCGCCGAGATGCCGACCAGCTTGAGCATCTCCCGGGCGCGGGCGTTGCGGCTGTGCGACGACATCTGCGGCTCGTGGGCGGCGAGCACGTCGGTCAGCTGGGTGGAGATCTTGTGCACCGGGTTCAGCGAGTTCATCGCGCCCTGGAAGACGATCGCCGTCTCGGCCCAGCGGAACGCCTGCAGCTGCTTGTCGGTCAGGCCCAGGACGTCGTACGGCTCGCCCTTCTCCGGGTGGTAGACCACCTGGCCGCCGCTGACCACGCCGGGCGGTGCCAGCAGCCGGGTGAGCCCGTACGCCAGGGTGGATTTGCCGCTGCCGGACTCGCCGGCCAGGCCGAGGACCTCGCCGCGGTGCAGCGTCAGGTTCACATCCCGTACGGCGTGCACGGCCTGATCGCCCAGCCCGTAGTCCACGTTGAGATTCCTGATCTCAAGCACCGGCTCGCTCATCGGGTCGACTCCTTGTTGCGGATCACCGGGGTGGGGCTGGCGTGGGTGTGCGGAGCGCCGGAGTTGTCCAGCACCGGCGTGAAGCCGACCCGCATCCGTACCGTGCGCCCCGAGGCGGTCTTGACCTTCGTCTTGCCCATGCTGCGCAGGCGCGGGCTGACGAACTCGTCGATGCCGAAGTTGATCAGCGAGAGGGCGGTGCCCAGCAGCGCGATCGCGAGACCGGCCGGGACGAACCACCACCACGCGCCCTGGGCCAGGGCCTGCTGGCTCTGCGCCCAGAACAGGATCGTGCCCCAGTTCCAGGAGGTGGCCGAGCCGATGCCGATGAAGGCCAGGGTGATTTCCGAGGTGACCGCGAAGATGACCGTGCCGACGAAGCCGGAGGCGATGATCGCGGTCAGGTTCGGCAGGATCTCGAAGATGATGATCCGCCAGGTGGACTCGCCGTTGGCCCGGGAGGCCTCCACGTAGTCGCGTCTGCGCAGCGACAGCGTCTGGGCCCGGAGCACCCGGGCGCCCCAGGCCCACGAGGTCAGGCCGATGATCAGCGCGACCAGGGTGTCGCCGCCGGTGGGCACCGCCGCGGTCACGATGATGATCAGCGGCAGGGCCGGGATCACCAGGAACACGTTGGACAGTGCCGACAGGCTGTCGTCCCAGCCGCCGCCGAGGTAGCCGGCGGTGACGCCGATCAGGACCGACAGCAGGGTGGCGATGATGCCGGCGGCCAGGCCGACCAGCATGACGGCCCGGGTGCCCACCAGGATCTGGCTGAACACGTCCTGGCCGAGGTGGGTGGTGCCGAACCAGTGGTCGGCCGACGGCGGCTGCACGAACTGGCTGCCGCGCGCGTCCGGGTCGTAGGGCGCGACCCACGGCCCGATGACCGCGAACAGCAGGTAGACGCCGAGGATGATGATGCCGGTCAGGGCCTTGCGGTTGGCCACGAACCGGAACCTGCGGCGCTTGGCCGCCTTGCCCGGCTTCGTCGTGTCGGGCTGCGCCATCGCGCCCTGGCCGGGGATGACCTGGTCGATGCTGGAGGTGGGGATGGTCACCTGTCAGCCCTCCTTGCGGGTGCGCGGGTCGAGCAGCAGGTAGGCGATGTCCGCGATCAGGTTCGCCACCAGCACCGAGATGGTGATGACCAGGAAGATGCCCTGCATCAGCGGATAGTCCTTGGCGCCGACCGCCCGGAAGAGCAGGAAGCCGAGTCCCGGGTAGGAGAAGACGATCTCCACCAGCAGGGTGCCGCCGACGATGAAGCCCAGCGACAGCGCGAAGCCGGAGATGTTGGGCAGCAGCGCGTTGCGGGCCGCGTAGCTCAGCGCCACCCGGCGGTCCGACAGGCCCTTGGCGTGCGCGACGGTGATGTAGTCCTCCGCCGCGACGGTCACCATCATGTTGCGCATGCTCAGGATCCAGCCGCTCACCGACGAGATGAGGATGGTCAGCGCGGGCAGCAGGCTGTGCTGCAGGGCGCTGGAGATGAACGGCCAGTCCGGGTACGGCACGACGTCGGTGCCGTACCCGCCCGAGGACGGGAAGAAGCTGTCCGGGCCGGCGAGCAGATAGATCGCCAGCAGCCCCAGCCAGAAGTACGGCACCGAGGACAGGAACGTGGTGGCCGGCAGCAGCCCGTCGATCCACGAGCCGCGCCGCCAGCCGGCCAGCACGCCGAGGCTGGTGCCGATCAGGAAGCTGATGATGGTGGTGATGCCGACCAGCGCCACGGTCCACGGCAGCGCGTCGCCGATGACCTCGGAGACCGGCGACGGGAACGCGGTGAACGACAGGCCCAGGTCGCCGTGGAAGAGCTGCTTCCAGTAGTCGATGTACTGGCTCCAGATGCTGGCGTCCTTGTCCAGGCCGAACAGCACGTAGAGCGAGTCGATCGCGTCGCTGCTCATCTGCCCCTGGAAGCGGGCCAGCAGCGACTTGACCGGGTCGCCGGGGATCATCCGGGGGATGAAGAAGTTGATGGTGATCGCGGCCCACGCGGTGAAGAGGTAGAACAGGATCCGCTGGATCAGGAACTTCATCGGACCTCCTCCGGGTGCGCGTCCGCCGCGACCGTCACGGCCTCGGGGGAGTAGCCCGCCGCGGCCGAGCCGGGCGGCTGGGCGGCGACGGTGGCCTCGTCATAGAGCCAGCAGGCGGCCCAGTGATCGGGCCGGTCTCCGATCTCCAGGCGGACCGGCAGGTCGGTAAGGCAGCGCGGCATCGCCATCGGGCAGCGCGGGTGGAAACGGCAGCCGCTCGGCGGCCTGATCAGGCTGGGCGGCTCGCCGTTGCCGCGGTCCGCGGCATCGCCGAGCAGGTTCGCGATCCGGTCCGGGTCGGGTGCGGAGTCGATCAAAAGCCGGGTGTACGGGTGAGCCGGCGACTGGGTCACGGATTCGCTGTCGCCGCCCTCGACCATGCGGCCGGCGTACATCACCATCGTGTCGTCGGCGAAGTAGCGTGCCGAGGCGATGTCGTGGGTGATGTAGAGGATGGCGAGGTTCAGCCGTTCCTTCAGGTCGCGCAGCAGGTTGAGCACGCCGAGCCGGATCGAGACGTCCAGCATGGACACCGGCTCGTCGGCGAGCAGGGCCTCCGGGTCCGCGCCCAGGGCGCGGGCGATCGCCACGCGCTGGCGCTGGCCACCCGAGAGCTCGTGCGGGAACTTGTCGAGGTAGCGCTCCGGCGGCGTCAGGCTGACCCGGTTGAGCAGGTTGGTCAGCGCGGCCTCCAGCTCCGCCGCGGAACTGCCGGCGTTGTGGTGGATCTTCAGCGACCGGGTCAGGTGGTACCGGATCGTGTGCACCGGGTTCAGCGACGCGAACGGATCCTGGAAGATCATCTGGACCCGGGCGGCGTACCGGCGGAACTGCCGGCCGCCCCGGACCCTCGTGCTCACGCCGTGCAGCTCGATGTCGCCGGCGGTGCGGGGATAGAGCTGGGCGAGCAGGCGGGCCACGGTGGACTTGCCGGAGCCGGACTCGCCGACCAGGGCGGTCACGCGGCCGCGGCGCAGCGTGAGGTGCACGTCATCCACCGCGTGGACGGCGTCGTGCGTGCGGCTGAAAAGGTCGCGCAGCGTCCGGCGGACGGGGAAGTGCTTGGTCAGGCCGATCGCCTCAAGCACCACCTCGCTGGCCGGCGCGTCGGCCTCTGGGCTCAACGTCATCGCGAGTTCCTTCGCAGGTTTCGGAACTGCCGCGGTGCGGTGCCCCGGACGGTACGAGCCCGTCCGGGGCACGGCGGTGCGGGTCAGGAGTTGGCGGGCTTGAGGTGCAGGACGACGTCCAGGGCGTTGGCCTGCGTGGGCTGGCCGGCGCTGTAGGGGTTGGTGTCGTCGGGCCAGCCGACCCAGTTCTTGGTGCTGTAGGCCATCCCGATGTTGTCCGCGCCGACGGGGATCATCGGCACCTGCTCCACGAAGATCTTCTGGATGATGGCGAGCGCGGCGGCCCGGCCGGCGTCGTCACTGGCGTTCGCATAGTCGCCGAGCGCCTTCGTGGCCTCGGGGCTGTTGAAGCGGCCGAAGTTGCCGCCCGGGGAGGCGGTGCCGATCTTCTTCAGCAGCTTGCCGTCCATAATCGTCTGGTAGAGGTTCCACGGCGTCGCGCCGCCGTTGGTCCAGCGGAAGGTGGCGTCGAACTTGCCCTCCTCGACGTTGCGGAACCAGGCGTCCTGGTTCGCCTTGTCGACGGTGGCGGCGATGCCGATCTGGGCGAAGTTGTCCTTCACGATCTCCAGCGAGGTCTGGTAGTCCGACCAGCCGCTCGGGTCGGTCAGGGTGATCTTGACCGGCTTGCCGCTCGGGTCGTTCAGCGTGGTGCCGTTGAGCTTGAAGCCCGCGTCGGTGAGGACCTTCTTGGCGCCCTCGACGTCGACGGCCTGCGTCTTGCCCTTGTAGTCCGGCGCGACGTAGGCGTCACCGGCCGGCGACGGCAGCCCGGTCACGCTGGTCACCAGCGGGTGGAAGTAGCCGGCCTCGGCCTGGTTGAAGATGTCCTCGCGGTTGACGACCATGCTCATCGCCTTGCGCAGGGCCACGTTGTCGAACGGCGCCTTGGTGGTGTTGATGTAGAGGCCGTGGATGCCGAGCACCGGCGGGGCCCAGACCTTGTAGTGCGCCGGGTCCTTGTCGATGAAGACCGTCTTGTAGTTCGGGATGAAGACGAAGCTCCACTCGTTCGAACCGTCGGACAGCGCGGTGGTCTGCGCGTTGTTGTCGGTGTACGACGTGTAGCGCAGCTCCTTGACCTGCGGCAGGTCCTGCCAGTAGCCCTCGGTGCGGGCCGTCAGCGTGGTGGTCTGCGGGGTGAAGGTCTTCAGCGTGTACGGGCCCGAGCCGACCGGCGTCTTGTTCGGGTCGGTGGTGGGGTCCTTGATGGCCTCCCAGATGTGCTTGGGCACGATCGGGGTCTGGCCGAGCCAGGTGTCCTTGTAGACGAACATCGAGCTGGTGAACGTGGCCGTCACCGTGTTGCCGCTGGCGGTGATCTCGCCGTATGGCGTGGCGGCGAGGTTCAGCGCCCCGTTGGTCTTGATCAGGTTGAACGTGTAGGCGACGTCGTCACCGGTGACCGGCTTGCCGTCGGACCACTTCGCATTGTCGCGGACCGTGATGGTCGCCTTCTTGAAGTCCGGCGTCCACTCGACGCCGGTGGCCAGCCACGGGCGGGACGGCTCGGCCGGCTTCACCGGATTCCACATCATCAGCGGCTCGTAGAGCATCCAGCGGTAGCCGAGCGAGGCGCCGGCCGACGTGGTGAGGAACGGGTTGTGGTTCTCCGTCTGCGGGCCGTTCGGCATGCCCACGGTCAGGAACGTGGCACCGCCGGCAGCCTTCTTGTTGTTGCCCTCGTTGGGCGAGTCGCCGCAGGCGGCGAGGCCGCCGGAGGCGAGCACACCCGCGAGAGCGACCGCGAACAATTTCCTACGCTGCATCTCTGAATCTCCTCAGATGTTACGGAACCGGGTGAGAGGGGTGCCCCGAGGCAGGGCGAATCCACCGGCGTCGCAGCGCCGGCCGTATGACGGGTTATGGGGGTGTTACGGCAGAGCGCGGCCTATGCGGGGTCGGTATGGGGGCTCGGGCCGGTGGAACCGCGGACGGTGAAGGTGGCGGGGATGACGGTGGGACGGTTGGGCAGGGGTGAGCCCTCGAAGTGGGCGAGCAGCATGCGTGCCGCCGCTTCCCCCATCTCACGCAGCGGTTGGTGCACAGTGGTCAGCGGTGGCTGGGTGTGCTCCGCCATGGGAATGTCGTCGAAGCCGACCACCGCGACGTCCTGGGGGATGCGCCGGCCGCTGTCCAGCACGGCCTGCATCGCGCCGGTGGCGGAGAGGTCGTTGTGGGCGAAGATCGCGTCGAACTCCACACCGGACGCCAGCGCCTCCTGCACGCCGGAGAGGCCGCAGGCGATGGTGAAGTCGCCCTGCAGCACGCGGTCCGCGCCGATCGGGTGGCCGGCCTCGGCGTAGGCGGAGGCGAAGCCGTCGAGCCGCTGCACCGTGCAGCCGAAGCGCTCGGGGCCTGCGACGACCAGCGGCCGGTGCCGGCCGAGGCCCAGCAGGTGCCGGGCGGCGGCGCCGGCACCGGTGTGGTTGGTGGTGCCCACGCTCGGGATCTGGACCGGCTGCGTGTCGCGGTCGTCGATGAGCACCACCGGCAGGCCACGGGCGTGCAGCATGGCGATGTAGTCCAAGGTGCCCTCGGGCTCGATGACCAGCAGCCCGTCGAAGCTCTTGGCGGAGACCTGGGCGCCGAACTGGCGCATCGACTCCTCGCCGCGGTTGCAGGTGAACAGCAGCAGGCCGTAGCGCTCGGTCTCGAGCACGTCCACGGCGCCCTGCAGCACCTCGCCGATCCACGGCCAGGTGAGCGAGGGGACCAGCATGCCGACCACCCGGGTCCGGCCGCGGGCCAGGCCCACGGCCCGTGAACTGGGCACGTAGCCCAGTTCGTCGATGACCTTGCGGACCCGGGCGGCGGTGGACGCGTCCAGCTCACCCTTGCCGTTGAGCACCCGGGACACCGTGGTCTTGCTGACCTTGGCCCGGGCCGCCACATCGGCGATGGTGATTGGCACGTGTCCTCCGACTTTGTGTCGTGACGGTTGCTCCGGAGTTTCGGAACCGGTTTCGGGACCGGTTCCGGCAGTTAACTCCGGTGAGTCGGGTCACGTCAACGAGCCGGTAGCTTTATTTAGATTTCGAGACGGTAACCATGCGTTGCGGCACCCGCGCGCGGGCACCGCAACCTTCGCAATATCAGAATATGTCGGGCGGTTCAGACGGCCGGCCGGCGGTGCCGGCGCAGGCTCGCGGTGATCAGCGCGACGACCGTCGTCCCGGCCGCCATGCCGCCCAGCAAGAGGATCGCGCCGACCGCGAAAAGCCCCGATTCGTCCTGGCCGGCGGCCTGCGCGGTCCACGCCGCGGTGAACGCGACGGTCATCACGGCGGCGGCCGGCAGCGCCGGCACCCGCAGCAGCACGGCGGCGACCAGCAGGGCGGCGAGAGTGAGCACGGCGCCGGCGACCTGGGCGGCCGTGTACGGGCCCGAATAGTTGCCGGTCGCCGGGTCCAGCGTCATCGTGGTGTCCCGGCCCAGCCAGGCCCACCAGCTGAACAGGGTCGCGGCGGCCAGGGCGAACAGGCTTGCGGTGGAGCGGAAGAGCGTCTTGGAAGGCATGGGAACGAACCTAGGCGGGTGCGGCAGGGCCCCGAATGAGCCCGCATACCCAAACTCACCCAGGTACGGCGACGCCCTCCACCCGGCGCACCACCTCGGGCAGCACCTCACCCAGCGCGGCGTCCACGATCAGATCCGCGTACGGCTCGCCGCGGGTGACACCCTGGTTGACGATCGCCACCCGGATGCCGTCCTTCGCGGCCCGCAACACGAACCGCCGCCCCGACATCACGGTCAGCGAGGAGCCCAGCACCAGCAGGGTCCGGGCCCCCGCGACCAGCTCGAAGCTGCGGCTGACCCGCTCAGCGGGCACGGTCTCGCCGAAGTACACGACGTCGGGCTTGAGCATCCCGCCGCACGACGCGCAGTCGACCACCAGAAAGCCGTCCAGCTCGGCGTCGTCGATCTCCACGTCGCCGTCCGGGTTGACCGCCGTCACGGCCGCCGCGAAGCCGGGATTGGCCGCGTCCAGCCGGTCGGAGTGCGCCACCCGGCCGGTCAGCTCGCCGCAGCCCAGGCAGGTGATCCGGGCCAGATTGCCGTGCAACTCGACGACGCCGTGCGCGCCGCCGGCCTGGTGCAGCCCGTCCACGTTCTGGGTGATGATGCCGTCGAGCCGGGCCAGCTCCTGCAGCCGCGCCACGGCCCGGTGCCCGGCGTTGGGCCGGGCGTCGCCGATATTGCGCCAGCCGAGGTGGCTGCGCGCCCAATAACGCCGCCGGGCGACCGGATCCCGGGTAAAGGCCTGGTACGTCATGGGGGTGGTACGCCGGGCCGCGCCGGAGGGGCCGCGGTAGTCCGGGATGCCGGAATCGGTGGACAGTCCGGCCCCGCTGAGCACGACCACGGCACCGTCGCCGACCCACTCGGCGAGCTCTTCGATCTGCGTCACCCCACCATGGTCCCTCACCCGCCGGAGTGGGACGAAAGGACGCACTCACGGCGATCTGTGCACGGACGGTCCGAGACCGGTAGATTGATCGGGTGGCCACCGTCGCGCGCCTGCTGCCCCGTCACTGGGACGGGCGACGCCTGCTGCAGTTCCTGACCGGCCTGGCGCTGATCGCCCTGGCCTTCGCGGTCCCCACGCTGCAGGACCCGGCCGACCAGCCCGCCGAGTCCCCGGTCACGATCATCACGACGGTCGACACCCCGTTCCCCGCGGGCCTCCCGGTGACCGATGCCCCGGCCGGCCCCGACCTGAGCGCGGACAAGACCAACCTGGCGCTGCCGCCGGAAGGCCTCATCGCCGGGTCGACAACGGCAACGGGCCCCGCCCTCGGCCCTGAGCCCGCCCTCGGCGCGGATCCCGCCTCCCCGCCGGATCCCACCTCGGGCTCTCCGGCTGCCGCCGGCGCCGACCCCGCTTCCGGCTCCCCAACTGCCGCCGCCCCCGGCCCCGGCTCTCCGACTGCTGCCGGCACGGACCCCGGCTCCGGCTCCCCGGCTGCCGGGCCGCGATCCCAGGCCGAGGCCGACGCCGCGGCGCGGCACGCCGCAGCCCTGCAGGCTGGCCAGGATGGCGCCTACGGCCCGGTGTCGACGGGCCCGGGTGTGCTGCCCGGCGCAGCAGGGCTATCGGCCCAGGCGTGGAACGGTGGACGCCGCATCTGCTTCGAAGGCCGTGCGGCCGGCGGCGATGCCGTCGAGGGCGCCTACGGCGAGCGCGGCCCGCCAAGCGTCTGAGCCGGCGCACCACGCCGGGTGCCTGAGCCGGGCGCACCACCCAGGGTGTCTGAGCTGGGCCGCGTGGCGCCGGGCGCACCACCCAGGGTGTCCGAGTCGGGCACACGACGCCAGGCGCACCACCCCGGGTGTCTGAGTCGGCGCACCAGCCCGCGCACCGCTGACGTCCCCGCCCACTGAGGGCGTCAGCCCCGTGGCTTTCATGAGCGACTCCTGTGCGCGTACGGGATCGGTTCTGATGGCCGCAACGACCGCAACCGGCCCGCCCAGCCAAGGCCGCAGAAAACCGCCCTAAGAGAAGTCGGTGTTTATTGTGGAAATCGCCGCAATCATTTGGACGATCCTGCTGATCGCTGTCGCCGCCGCGACGGCCTTCCTTGCCGTCCCTCGCCGTGCCGCCGCTCTCGCTGCCGATCCCCGCGCCGGGGAGCGCGCGCTCGCCGCCGAGCAGGCCGAAAGGGCCGAGCGGGCCGCCGAGGTCGCGGGCCGGCTGCGGGCCGACTGGCTGTGCGCCCAGGAGCGGGTCGACGCGACCTGGGCGGCCTTCGACGCCGCCGACCGGGACGCCCGCCGGGCCGCCGCCGCGTCCGCCTTCCCGATCCTCAGGCAGCGCCGCACCCGCGCCGAGCTGGCCGACCGGGAGCGCAACCTGCACCGGATGGCCACCGCCGCCTGCCGGCGCCGGGAGTTGTCCATCGGGCAGCTCAACGAGGTGCTCGCGCACCGCGGCGACTGGAACCCGCGGCGGCATCCGGTCGCCCAGGAGGCCGCGCTGCGGGCGGCCGTGCGGGAGCACCGGTTCGCCGCCTATCGGGCCGCGACCGGGCAGGAGCGGCAGGCGTGGCAGGAGGCCGAGCGGGCCGCCGCCACGCTGCGTAGCCTGCGCGCGGAGCCCCTTACGGTGCGTGCCCAGGCCGGTCGCGACGTGCGCGTCGAGCAGCAGTGGGCGCCGGCGCGACCGGCCAAGGCCAGGCTGGCGGTGCGGTGAGTCGCCGATGGTCGTCGAGATTGGACCCGGGTGACTCGCGGAAGCGCCGTCCCGTGGCGTTGCGGCGCGGAACTCAGGCAGGCCAGGTACCGTCGGGGGCGCTGATGACGGACGGCAGGAGGCTTAAGTGTCGTTGACCCCGGCGGGCGGCCCGCCCGCCGTGCGGCTGCATCGCGCCGCGCGCATCGAGGACGCCGCGCACGAGATCATCGAGCGGCGGCTGCGGCAACGTGGCTGGGTGCCGGTCATTACGGCGTATACCGGTTACGGTGCGCCGGGCTGGGCGCGGGTGATGGCCCGGGTCGTGTTGACCCGGCGCGTACGGGGCGTCAAGAAGCCGGAGAAGGTGCGCGGCTGGCGCAGCTTCACCACCTCGCCGGTGAACAACGCGCCCGTGCGGATCCAGATCGGCGACCAGGTGCACGAGACCCGCACCGACCGCAGCGGCTACGTCGACACCCGGGTCAAGGGTGACCTCACCCCCGGCTGGGGGACCGTGCGGCTCAGCACCGAGGGCGCCGATCCGGTCGAGGCGCCGATCCGGGTGGTGGACCCGGCCTGCAAGTTCGGGGTCATCTCCGACATCGACGACACGGTCATGGTCACCGCCCTGCCGCGCCCGCTGCTCGCCGCCTGGAACACGTTCGTCCTCGACGAGCACGCCCGGGCGGCGGTGCCGGGCATGGCGGTGCTCTACGAGCGGCTCGTCACGGCAAACCAGGGCGCACCGGTCTTCTACCTGTCGACCGGCGCCTGGAACGTCGGGCCGGCCCTGGCCCGCTTCCTGTCCCGGCACCTGTATCCCGCCGGTCCGCTGCTGCTCACCGACTGGGGCCCCACCCCGGACCGCTGGTTCCGCAGCGGCCAGGAGCACAAGCGCAACACGCTGCGCCGGCTCGCCGCCGAGTTCCCGGACATCAAGTGGCTGCTGATCGGCGACGACGGCCAGCACGACCAGGAGATCTACTCCGAGTTCGCGCACGACCACCCGGAGAACGTCGCCGCCGTGGCCATCCGCCGGCTGTCGCCGACACAGGCCGTGCTGGCCGGCGCGATCCCCGGGCCGTCGGGCACCCCCGAGGTGGTCGGCTCGGGCGGCAAGACGTGGTTCGCCGCGCCGGACGGGGCCGGCCTCTGGTCCCTGCTGCGGGACACCGACGTTGTCTGAGAATCAGTCCTGGCCGGTGTCGGCGACCGTCGGCGCCGGGTCGGCCGGCCCCTCCGCGACCCGGGCATGCAACCGCTCCCGGATCTCGTCCGGCGTGTACGCCCGGCGCCGCCGCTCCGAACGTGCCAGCACCACACCCGTGGCTGCGACTCCCGCAAGCCCGGCCAGTCCCGCTACCTTCCACCAACGCATCTGCTGAGGATAGACACGTGGTCGCCGACATCAGCCTCGACGAGGCCCTGGATTTGACGCGTACGGGTGACATCTGGATATTCCGCGGCCGCTCCGGCCCGGACCGGGCCATCCAGGCGGTGACCAACAGCCCGGTGAACCATGTCGGCATGTCGCTGGTCATCGAGGACATGCCGCCGCTGATGTGGCACGCCGAGTTGGGAAAATCGCTGCCCGACCTGTGGTCGGGCACCTTCCAGCGCGGCGTGCAGCTGCATGATCTGCGGGATGCGGTCACCGTCTGGGCCAAACGGTACGGCCAGCGCGGCTGGCTGCGTCAGCTCGAACAGCCGGTGACCGCGGAGATGGAGGACCGTGCCCTCAAGACGGTCGCCCGGCTCGACGGCACCCCGTTCCCGTCCAGCGCCCAGCTCGCCTGGCGCTGGGCCCGCGGCCGGGTGCCCCGGATCCGGCTGCCGTGGCAGGAGACCGCCGCCGAGGAGGCGGATCTGGAAACGGCGTACTGCGCGGAGGTGGTCGCGGTGACCTATGAGGACATGGGCCTGCTGGGCCACAGCAAGCACCCGAGCTGGTACGACCCGGGCCGCTTCTGGAGCGGCGACGACCTGGAGCTGCGCGACGGCTACCGGCTCGGTGCGGAGATCGCGGTCAGCGCTTCCTGAGGTTGGCGGCGCGGCTCGCTCATGCATTGTCCTGTCCGTAGTGGACGTGCGGCTCGCGGAATGCCGGCCGCCAGGCGACGCGCTCACGCCGATGTTGTGCCGCAGCGGTGCGGAGCGAGCCCGATCGCTGCAAGATCCACGCAGGCTCATCGACCCTCGATCACCACATGCGGGGGTGTGGGTGGCGATCATGATGACTTCGGGTTCGGTCGGCTCACCTGCGGGTATCAAGGTCCGCAGCAGCACGTGGTCGGCGTGGGCTGAGGCGAGGGCTGAGGCGAGGGCTGAGGCGAGGGCTGAGGTTGCTGGCAGTGCGATAGCAACCGCGGCCGGTGGACCTTGGTGCGCGGCGGTCTGCTCCGGGAGGGCCACCGATTACCAAGATCTCAACAGCAGCCGCCGGCCGGTCCTCGCGGTCGTACTGATCCAAACAATCCCCGGAGAATAGCGAACCCGAGCGGCACAAGATCGCCGCCAGCACGCGCAAACCCCCGCCGCCAAGGGCGCGGGCTCGAAGCGGAAGACCGCGGAATCCAAAGGGCTCCCGGACAGCAAACGGGGCGCTGAGAGAACTCAGCGCCCCGTTTGATCGACTGTCTAGCGCGCGGCCCGGCTCCGTGCCGAGAAGGCCGCCGCGCCGCCGCTCGACGACTGGCTCGTGTGCACCGGCGTCGAGCCCGTGCCGCCCGTCCGCCGGCTGCGGGGTGCGCCCTGCGTGCGGGTGGTCTGGGACCGACCGCCGCCGCCCTGGCCGCCCCGCCCGCCGTTGCCGGCCGGCTGGTCGCTGCTCGCCGTCCGCGTGCCGCCGCCGCTGCGGGTTCCCGTCCCGCCGCTGCGGGCTCCGGCCCCGCGGCCGCCGCCGGCTGACCGGGTGCCGCCCGTGGCCGCGCCGCGGGTGCCGCTCGGCCGGCCGCGCCGGGGCTGGCCGCCGCCGGTCGACTCCTCGATCGGCTCGGCCACCGGGGACACCGGCGCGCTGTAGGTGCGCTCACCCGGGGCCAGCTGCGCGAGCAGCGCGTCGCCCGGGCGGGCCTTGCTCGTGGTCGGCTTGATGCCGGCCTTGCGGGTGAGGTCGCGCACCTCGCTCTGCTGGTCGTCGGTCATCAGCGTGATGACCGTGCCCTGCGCGCCGGCCCGGGCCGTACGGCCGGAGCGGTGCAGGTAGGCCTTGTGCTCGACCGGCGGGTCGGCGTGGATCACGATCGCCACGTCGTCGACGTGGATGCCGCGGGCCGCGATGTCCGTGGCCACCAGCGTCTGCGCGCTGCCGTCCGAGAACGCCGCCATGTTGCGGTTGCGGGCGTTCTGGGCCAGGTTGCCGTGCAGCTCGACCGCGGGCACACCGGCCTGCACGAGCTGGCGGGTCAGGGTCTTGGCCCGGCGCTTGGTGCGGGTGAACACGACCGTGCGGCCCGGCGCGGCGGTCAGGTCGACCAGCACCGGGAAGCGGTCGTCGTGGCGCACGTGCAGCACGTGGTGGGTCATCTCGATCGGGGCCTCGGCCGCCGAGTCGACGTGGTGCGTGACCGGCTTGTGCATGAAGCGCTTGACCAGCACGTCCACGCCGCCGTCCAGGGTCGCGGAGAAGAGCATCCGCTGGCCCTCGCGGGGGGTGCCGTCCATCAGGCGCCGGACCACCGGCAGGAAGCCGAGGTCGGCCATGTGGTCGGCCTCGTCGAGCACGGTGATCTCGACCGCGTCCAGGCTGGCGTAACCCTGCTGGATGTGGTCGGCGAGCCGGCCGGGGCAGGCGACGAGCACGTCGACGCCGGCCTTGAGGCCCTTGATCTGCGGGCTTGCGCCGACGCCGCCGAAGACGGTGAGGGTGCGCAGCCCGAGCGTCGCGGCCAGCGGGGCGATGGTCGCCTCGATCTGGGTGGCGAGCTCGCGGGTCGGCGCCAGGATCAGCGCGCGGGGGCGCATCGGGCGCCGCGGCGACTTGCTCTCGGCCAGCCGGGCCAGCACGGGGAGCACGAACGCGAAGGTCTTGCCGGAGCCGGTGCGGCCACGGCCCAGCACGTCGCGGCCGGCGAGCGAGTCGGGCAGCGTGGCGGACTGGATCGGGAAGGGGGTGGTGATGCCGAGGTCGGCAAGGGCCGCGGCGAGCTTCGTGGGCACGCCGAGGTCGAGGAACGAGGACATGTAGGTGTGAACTCCGTAAGTCTGAAGGGGTCGTCCTGCCCGGCGCAGACCTCACGGGTCGCGGCGCGTGGTGGTCGATCCAAAGGCGGCCCGAGGCAGAACTGGGCGGGCCGCGAGATCAAGTGTACGCGCCACGCCACCGCAACTCCGCCGCACCCGGCTGTGACCCCGGCTGCACCTCGCGACACTCACCGTTTCTCCTCAGTGCCGGACTCCCCCCGCCGGCCCGGTATCCCGAGGAGAGACCCCATGAGTGGTGTTGTTGTCTTCGACCGCCGTCGCGAGGACGTCGTACGGTCGCACATGCCGCTCGTCGGTCACCTGGTCCGCGAGATGCTGGCCCGGGTGCCGGCCCACGTGAACCGCGACGACCTGCTGTCGGCCGGGTATGCGGCCCTGGTCGCCGCCGCCCGTGGCTTCGACGAGGCCCGCGGCGTGCCGTTCGGCCGGTTCGCCGCGGCCCGGGTGCGCGGTGCCCTGCTGGACGAGCTGCGCGGGCTGGACTGGGCGAGCCGGTCGGTGCGGCAGCGGGCCCGGCGTACGGATGCCGCCCGCCAGGAGTTGACCGCCGAGCTGGGCCGGACGCCGACCCCGGCCGAGGTCGCCGCGCACCTGGGCTGCACGGTCGAGGAGATCGAGCACGCCGACGACGACGTGCAGCGGGCCGTGGTGTTCAGCCTGCAGGGCTTCGCCACGGCCGCGGCCGACGACATGGTGACCGAGCCCAGCGCGGGTCCGGAGGAGATCCTGATCCGCCGGGAGCGGCTCGGCTACCTGCGGCACGCCATCGAGGTGCTGCCGGAGCGGCTGCACGCGGTGATCACCGGCTACTTCTTCGAGGAACGGCCGATGGCGGAGATCGCCGTCAAGCTGGGTGTCACCGAGTCGCGGGTGTCGCAGCTGCGCGCCGAGGCGCTGGCCCTGCTCAAGGACGGTCTCAACACGCACCTGGACCCGGCGCTGGCGGCTCAGGCCCCGGTCAAGGACGGCTGCGTGGCCCGGCGCCGGGCCGCCTACTACGACCAGATCGCGACCCGGGGCGGCCTGCGCGACCGGCTCGCGCTGACCGGCGTGGACGGGCTGCCGGTAGCGGCCTGAGGCCGGCCCTCGCGGGAGCCGGCCTCACACAGCGAACTTGCATGGGTTTTCCGCCGCGGGTTAGCTCAGCGCGCGGGTCACGCGTTGGCGCAGGTGCCGGCCTTCTTCTGGGCGGCGATCGCCTTGTCGGCGCCCTTGGCGTAGAGGGCCAGGCCCTCCTTGGCGGGCTCGAGCTTCCACGTGTCGGTCTCGTAGACCATCGTGTAGGACTGGGCCGCGACGAGCTGCTTGGCGATCACGACGGCCTTGTCGGCGCCCTCCATCCGGGCGCTGGTGAGCTGGATGGCCAGGCCCTTGCGCGAGCATGCGGTGTTGAGCTTGACGTAGTCGGCCTTGCTGATGGCCTTCTTGCCGGACGCGGTGTACATGTCCCAGGCGCCGGCGAAGTCGCCGCCGCTGAAGCGGTCGAACACGGTCTGCGCGGCGGACTTGGCGCCGTCGATGGTCTTCGGCTGGGGCCCGCCCGCGGCGGCGGCCGCGGCGTTGCCGGCCGGGGTGCCTTCCTTGTCGTCGGAGCAGGCGGAGGTGAGGGGGAGGGCGGCGACGGCGATGAGCGCCAGCGCGCCGAGGCGTCGGAACGGGTGGCTGTGGGTCATGCACCGCTTAATGTCGATGGACCGCCCGGCGTAACGGGCAAGTGCCTGCGGTGACTGATTCCTTACACTTGGCCGGCTGCCCGTAACCCGTCTCACGGGACTCGCGGTCCCGCGGACGCATCGGCTATTCTGAGCGTTTCCACGGGAACAAAAAAAGCGACCACAAAGGTCGCTGACCTCGGAATGCTACCACAACAGGGAGTAGCTTTGTCAAGCTCCGCCGACGGCACGGAAATTCTGCGGAACGACGACATCGGGTCCGAAAAGGCCTATCTGGCCGTCCTCTACGACCGCCTCGACCTGCTGCGTGACCAGGCCGACGAGCGGCTGCGGGCGATTCTGCTCGAAGCGGGCGGCACGCCGCAGGGCCGTTCCCAGCGGGAGGCGACCCGCAGCCATTGGGCCGAGCAGTTGGCCCAGATGAATTCCGTCGAGAACGGGCTCTGCTTCGGCCGGCTCGACTTCGCCGCGGACAATCCGCGCTACATCGGCCGCATCGGACTGTTCGCCGAGGATCGCGATCGGGATCCGCTGCTGATCGACTGGCGGGCGCCCGCCGCCCGCCCGTTCTATCTCGCCACCGCGGTGTCTCCCGAGGGGGTGACCCGCCGCCGGCACCTGCGCACCCGGGGCCGCGAGCTGACCGGCATCGACGACGAGGTGCTCGACATCGAGGCCGGCGCCACCGACGGCCGCGAGGACGTGACCGGCGAGGCCGCGCTGCTCTCGGCGCTGACCGCGAACCGCACCGGGCGGATGCGCGACATCGTCGAGACCATCCAGTCCGAACAGGACGAGGTGATCCGCGCCGGTCTGCCCGGCGTCCTCGTGGTCCAGGGCGGCCCGGGCACCGGCAAGACGGCCGTGGCGCTGCACCGCGCCGCATACCTCCTCTATACGCACCGCGCCCAGCTCACGAAGCAGGGCGTGCTCATCCTCGGCCCGAACGCCACCTTCCTGCGATACATCTCGCAGGTGCTGCCGTCGCTCGCCGAGACCGGCGTGCTGCTGGCCACCCTCGGCGACATGTTCCCGGGGGTGACCGCGCGGGCCACCGAGGCGCCGGCCGCCGCCGCGCTCAAGGGCCGGCTCGGCATGCTCGACGTGCTGGCCGCCGCGGTCGCCGACCGGCAGACCGTGCCGGAGGACTACCTGGAGGTCGACCACGACGGCTTCCCGCTGCGCATCGAGCGGGCCGTCTGCGAGGACGCCCGCGCGGAGGCCCAGCGTTCCGGCCGCCCGCACAACCTGGCCCGGTCGATCTTCGTGACCGCGGTGATCCACACGCTGTCGCTGCAGATCGCCGAGCGGATCGGCGCCGACCCGCTCGGCGGCGACAACCTCATGGAGGAGGCCGATCTCGCCGAGACCCGGCGCGAGCTGCGCGAGGACGTGGACGTGCAGGCGGCGCTCTTCGACCTGTGGCCGGTGCTCACCCCGCGCCAGGTGCTGCGCGACCTGCTCAGCGACGCCGGCCGGCTGGCCACGGCCGCGCCCGAGCTGACCGTCGAGGAGCGGGCGCTGCTGCTGCGCGAGCACCGGGCCGGCTGGGCGCCGGCCGACGTGCCGCTGCTCGACGAGCTGGCCGAGCTGCTCGGCGTGGACGACACCCTGCGGGCCCGGACCGTCGCCCGGGAGCGGGAGCAGGCGATCGAGTACGCCGAGGGCGTGCTGGAGATCGTCGAGGGCTCCCGCTCGCTGGACTTCGAGGACCAGGAGGAGGAGGTGCTGTCCGCGATCGACGTCGTCGACGCGAGCGCCTTCGTCGAGCGGCACGAGGTGATCGACACCCGCACCGCCGCCGAGCGGGCGGGCGCCGACCGGAACTGGGTCTTCGGTCACGTGATCGTCGACGAGGCGCAGGAGCTGTCGCCGATGGCCTGGCGGCTGCTCATGCGCCGCTGCCCGAGCCGGTCGCTGACCGTGGTCGGGGACGTGGCGCAGACCGGCGAGCTGGCCGGGACGACGACCTGGGAGCAGGTCTTCGAGCCGTACGTCGCGCAGCGCTGGCGGCTCGCCGAGCTGACCGTCAACTATCGGACTCCGGCCGAGGTGATGACCGTCGCCGCGGACGTGCTCGCCGCGGTCGACCCGTCGCTGCAGCCGCCGCGCTCGGTGCGGACCGCCGGCGAGGAGCCGTGGGCGGCCCGGGTGCGGCCCGCCGCGCTCGCGACCGAGCTGATCGAGACGGTACGGCGGGAAGCCGCCACCGCCGCGCAGGGACGCGTGGGGATCCTGGTGCCCGCGGGGCTGGCGGAGTCGCTGGGTCGCGAGCTCATCGCCGCCATCCCGGAGGCCGCCGTGGGGGAGCAGCCCGACCTGCTCAACCACATCGTGCTGATGACCGTCCGGCAGGCGAAGGGCCTGGAGTTCGACAGCGTGATCGTGGTCCAGCCGGACGAGATCATCGCGGAGAGCCCTCGTGGCCTCAGCGACCTCTACGTCGCGGTGACCCGGGCGACCCGCCGGCTGGGCGTGCTGCACACCACCGATCTGCCGAAGGTGCTCGCCGCCCTGGCGTGACGGCATGACGAAGCGGGGCCGGTGCGCTCGCACCGGCCCCGCTCGTCGTTGTGATCTCTCAGGCTGCCGCGCTGTGCGTCAGCGGCGTGAAGCCGTGGGCGTTGGTCAGCGCCAGGCGCGAGTGCAGGTTCGTGTTGCCGGCGATGGTGGCGTAGTAGCCGGCCCGGCGGCGCGCGATGATGCTGTCCGGGTTCTCCGGCGCCGGCGCCAGCTCCGGGTCGAGGTGCGTGTTGAGGCCGTCCTTGAGCAGCGACAGCGCCTCGGCGCGCAGCTGGCTGATCCGGCTCTCGGTCACCCCCAGCTCGGCGGCGATGTCCGCCATCGGCCGCTCCTTGAGGAAGTACTCGGTGATGACGGTCTGCAGGCGCTCCGGCAGCGAGGTGATCGCGTGGTGCAGATAGCCGATCTGCTCGCGACGGATCAGCATGTCCTCCGGGCCCGGGGTGCGCTCGGTGACCAGGTCGTCGGGGCTGCTGGTGGTGAAGCCCTGCAGCGACAGCACGGTGGCGCGCTGCACGTCGTTGTCCGTCTGGTGCAGGTCCGTGGTGGTGGTGCCGAGTGCCTGCGCCAGCTCCTCGTTCGACGGCGCCCGGCCCAGGGTGGTGGTCAGGTTCTGCCGCGTGGTGTCGGTCGCCCGCGCCTTGGTCCGCACCGACCGGGTCGCCCAGTCCAGCGAGCGCAGCTCGTCGAGGATCGCGCCGCGGATGCGGGTCGTGGCGAAGCGGTTGAACGGGATGCCGCGGGTCGGGTCCCAGCCGCGGGCGGCGGTCACCAGCGCGTGCAGTCCGGCGCTGGTGAGGTCGTCGCGGTGGATGTGGTTGGGGATGCGGCTGAGCATGTCGCGCACCAGGTGGCCGACGAGCGGCATGTGGGTGCGGATCAGCACTTCCTGCTCGGCGGCGGACAGGGCCGGCACGGCGGTCGCGGTGTCGGCGGCGAGGTCGGCAGCGGTCGTCATGGTGCTGGTCATGTGGTATCCCCCGTGTGTTGTCGGTGGCCCGCGGCAGGTGGGCACCGGCTGACAAGGAGAAACTTTGCGTGACGCTGGGTACATGCTCGGGTGGCGGAGAGTTGCCGACCGGTTGCTTCGGATTTCTCCTCAAGCCGTCCGGGCGGGGACGTCGGCGCTGGCGAGATCCCAGACGAAACGGGCAGGGGCGAAGGCCTCCGCGTACCGCACGCGGGCCTGGGCGCCGAAGTGCCGGGCGGTGCCGGTGGGCAGCTCGGGGTCGACCGGCAGCGGGCCCTCGGCCAGCGCCGTGAGCTTGCGGTCCAGGAACGGCGAGATGTCGACGAACAGCGCGGGGGCGAACAGCAGGGTCGACTCGCCGGCGTAGTGCAGGATCCGGCTGCTGTGCCGGGCGGCGGACAGCGTGGCCACGGCGGCGGCCCGGTGCTCGGCGTTGGCATCGTCCGGGGCATGCACGTAGACCACGTCGGCGTCGACGCCGGTGAGCACGTTCTCGATGGCGGCCACCGTCATCGCGGCGGACGAGACCAGCCCGGGCCAGGTTTCGCCGGTCCGCTGCTGGCGCGCCCGGCGGTCGCTGGCGGCGCGGGTGTGCGTCCGACGGTCGCCGGAGCGGCGTTCCGCCGCTTGCGGACCCCAGACCAGGAGGCAATCGAGCTCCCGGGCGGCCGCTTCGGCCCGCCGACTCCGTACGGTCTCCGGCCCGTCGCAGGTGAGCACGAGCATGGTGACCGAGTCGCCGGCGGAGCGATGCGCGGCGAGGGTGCCGGCACACCCGAACTCGATGTCACCGGGATGGGTGCCGACCGCCAGCACGTTGCGAGTCATGCGAGACACCGTTCACTCGATGCGCCGGCGCCGGGGTTCGGCGGCGCTGAGTGTCCATCGACCCCAGGCCCCGCGAGTTGAGGGTTACAACTGCTGGTGTTCGGGCGCTCTTTGGCGCCTGGAGGTGTGCTGCGGTGTCCGCCGCAGCGGCGACGGGTACGCGGGCATGCCACCGTTGTGGTCGAGGACCTCAACGTCGCGGGGATGCTCGCCAACCGCAGGTTGGCCCGGCACATCGCTGACGCCGGGTTCGGCGATTTGCGGCGGCAGTTGGCGTACAAAACCGTGTGGAACGGTGGTCGGCTGGTCGTGGCTGACCGGTGGTATCCGTCGAGCAAGACCTGCTCGGCCTGCGGTGTGGTGAAAACCAACCGTTCCGCCGCAAGGCAGGACTGCCGCATGAGCGCCAAACGGCACTCGACGGCAACGGTTGTGGCGCGGCTACGGCACGCTGGTCGCATGGACCTCACCGACTCCGGCACCACCGTCAATGTGATCGCCGGCGTGGCCATGCTGGCCGGTGTCCTGGGTGTGGTGATCCCGGTGCTGCCCGGGCTGCTGCTGTGCTGGCTGGCGGTGCTGTTCTGGGCGATCCTGGGCGACGCCGAGGGCGGCCGGTGGGTGGTGCTCGGGCTGGCCACGGTCGTGGCGATCGGCGGCACGGTGGTGAAATACCTGTGGCCCGGCAAGCGCCTGAAGAGCACCGGGGTGCCCACCTCGTCGCTGCTGATCGGGGGAGTGCTCGGGATCGTCGGCTTCTTCGTGGTGCCGGTGGTCGGCCTGGTCCTCGGCTTCGTCCTCGGCCTGTGGGCGGCCGAGCACCTCCGGCTGGGCCCCGGTCAGGCCTGGCCGTCGACCCGGCAGGCGCTGGGCGCGGTCGGCTTGTCGCTGCTGGTGGAGTTCACGGCGGCGCTGGGCATCGCGGTGATCTGGGTCTTCGGCCTGCTGGCCACCTGAGAAGGCGCCGGAGCGCTATGGCGAAGGTGGCTCGGTGCTGCCTGCGCCGCCCGCGCTATCTGGGCTGCCCGGGCTGTCCGGGCTGGCTGCGCTGTCCGGGCTGCTGCTCGGGCTGCCTGCGCCGCCCGCGCTTCCGGTGCGGCGCCGCAGACGTCGGCGGCGGCGCTGGGTGAGCAGCAGCAGGAGCGGTGCCGCGGCCAGCACGATCGCGAGCGCCGCGGCGACGCCCAGGGACATGCCGCGGTTGGTGGCGGCGCGCACCGCCACGGGGGCGGTCTGCTGGCCGCTGGGCTGGGCGGGAGCCGCGCTCGCCGCTGTGGCCGTACCGTGTGGGTCGGGGCCGCCGGGCTCGACCAGCTTGCCCACCGACGCTGCCTTGGGCAGCTTGAAACCCCAGTCCAGCAGGGCGGCGCCCTGCTGCCAACCGCGCAGCGGCGCGGCCTCCGCGCCCAGCACGGTGGCGACCAGCCGGCGGCCGTTGCGCTCGGCGCCGCCGACGTAGCTGTGCCGGGCCAGCTTGGTGAAGCCCGTCTTGCCGCCCATCGCGCCCGGGTAGTTGTAGATCAGCTTGTTCTCGTTCTGGATCTGGAAGCCGCCCTTCTTCAACTTCTTCTGGGCGGGGATCTGGGTGCGCTCGGTGAGCGCATACTTGCGGAAGTCGGGCTTGGCGAAGCACTGCCGGGCGATCAGCGCCAGGTCGTACGCGCTGGTGAACTGCCCGGGCCCGTCCAGGCCGGACGGCGTCTCCGCATGCGTCTGATAGGCACCCAGCCGCTGGGCCTCGGCATTCATCGCCGCGACCGTGGCGGGCTGCCCGCCCCTGCCGCCGCCGAGCCGGGCCAGGGTGTTCGCCGCGTCGTTGCCGGAATTGAGCAGCAGGCCGAGCCACAGCGTGCTGACCGTATACCGGCCGCCCTTGAGCAGGCCGACCGCCGAGCTGTAGGGCTCGATGTCCAGGTCGCCGTCGGTGATGGTGGCGACCTGCTTGGGGTTGAGCTTGTCCATGACGGTCGCCACCAGCAGCAACTTCTGCACGCTGGCCGGGGTGCCGTAGACGTGCGGTCCGCAGCCGCCGAGCACCTCCCCGGTGTCCAGGTCGGCGACGAGCCAGCTGGTCGCGGTCAGGGCGGGCGGCTTCGGCGCCCCGCGCGGCACGACCAGGCCGTCGGTGGCCAGCGCGTCGCCGCCGACCGCGCGCAGCACCGGATCGTCCGCGGGCGGGATCGGCCGGGCCGGGCGGCCCGCCGGCGGCTTGACCTTGGGCCGCGGACACGGCACGGTCGCGGCCGCGCCGGCTGCCTGCACCGGTACGGACTGAGCACCCTGAACCGATGCGGCGGCCTGGCCCGGCGTGGCGTGGGCCGGGGTGGCCTTTCCTGGCGCGGTCTGGCCCGGGGTGGCGTGGGCCGGGGTGGCCAGGATTGTGGTGGCGAGGGTGGCGGTGGCGGCCAGGGCGGCGAGGATCCGGCGCCGGGCCGGGGCGGGGTAGTCGGTCTGCCTCACGGCCACCTGGCTCCCGCGTCGAGCCGGCGCCGCAGCAGCTGCTCCAGCGGCATGGTCTCACCGTCGCCGCCGCCCGCGCCGACGATCAGCCGGGGCGCGCTGGGCGACACGTCGGTGCCGGTGAAGCGGGCGCGCAGCGAGGACGGCACGGACAGGACGTAGAACCCGCCGTCCTCGCCGACGGCCACCGAGCGGTTCGCCTTCAGATACCAGCCGCGCAGCCGGGTGCGGTAGGTCGCGTGGCCGTCGAAGGCCCGGGCGCGGAGCACAGCGGGCGGCAGGCCGCGTTCGGCGGCCTGGCGCACGAAGTCGGCGAGCAGCTTGCCGGCCTGTGCCGCCTCGGTGGCCCGGCCGGCCTCGAACGCGGCGGCGTGCCCGGCGACGGCCTGCCGGCGCTGCTCGTCCCAGGCGGCACGGTCGTCGGCGTCCATGCCGACGACCCTAACGGCATCCGCGCGTGGCCAGCCACCCGGGTTTTCCTCCGCCGATCGCTAACCGCGCCGCCCCACGATTCCTGTGAATAGCGCGGTCGCATTTCGAAGGCGGGCGGGCCGATAATTGCCCGAGGTCTCCGATATTCTGTGAAATTCAGGCGAACAGTTGCGCGCGGAGTGCGTCACAGGCGAGACTAGGCGCGTTCTTCGGATTACGTCAGGAGTCGTTATGGCGCGGCAGGTAATCACGACCCTCATCGACGACCTGGACGGAAAGCCGGCCGACCGGACGGTCGAGTTCAGCCTCGATGGCACGAGCTACACCATCGACCTTTCCGAGGCCAATGCCGGCAAGTTGCGCAAGGTACTGGACCCGTTCATCGAGGCGGGCACGCGCATCGGGCGGGGCGGTTCCGGCCGCATCGCAGGTCGCCCGGCGAGTGGCGCGGGCCGCACGGCGGGCAGCCGCGACGAGAACAGGCTGATTCGCGAGTGGGCGGCCGAGAACGGCCACCAGATCTCCGAGCGGGGCCGCATCCCGCAGAACGTCAGCAATGCCTATCGGGCGGCGCACGGCCGCTGATCCTTCGGTGGCCGCCAGGGCCGGGCTGACCAACCACGGTCCGCCCGGCCCTGGCGCGTACCCAACCGATTCCCCCGGTCCGGCCGGGACCGGGCGGCGTCGATCCCCGGCAAGGAAGCGCCCGGTAACGCATCCCGATCTCGCTGCACGGCCGCATCGCTGTGGCGGTTCGTGGTCTCCGGGTCTGCTCCGGCGCCAGATCGAGGCCTGCCTCGATCTCCCAGCATCGCCGCCCGCGGCGGCACCCTCACCCCCGGCGTGCCTTTGCTCTGCTTCCCCATCGGAAACACCCCTCGCCGCTCTGCTTCCCCATCGGAAACGCCCTCGGCCGACGCCCGGCTTCAACCGAAAGCAGAACCCGCGCATCCCCCACCCGGTGTTTCCTACCGGGAAGCAGAGCTGCAACCACAGGTCACCCGGCCGGACGCGGCGACACCGGAGAACAAACGCCGTAGCAGTACTAAGAGGCGGCCCGGCTCAATCCCGCGACCTGCCGCCCGGCAAAGAGCCGCCCGGGTAGCCCTGCCCAATCCCGCAGCCGCCGGCCCGGCTATGACCGGGCAGCCCGGCAAAGGGGCGCTCCGGGGCATCTTCCGCAATCCCGCACCGAGCGGACCGGGTAAAGGCAAAGGACCGCGGACCCCTAAACGGCGGTCGGCCCGGGGGTGGCCCGCTAAACGGCCGCCGGACGGGCAAACGACCAGGGCGCGGCGGGGCAAAGGCCGGCAGGTGAACGGGGTATACCCGCGGCCGAGTTGTGGCAATGTGTGCATGTTCGGTGACGGGTAGGCGTCGGCCGCGGCTAGGTGAATGGCCGTGCCGCCGCCATTAGGACTCGCGGCGGCGAATGGCCGTGACCGGAAAGATTCCGGCCAGTACGGGTGGCCGGCTCAGGAAGCGCGGAGTTTGGGCAGCATTGGCGCGATGGTTTCCAGCACCTTCTCGTCGCCGGCATACCAGCTCGACTTGCGCGGCCAGTGCGCCATCACGTCGGTGAAGCCCAGCTCCGCCGCGCGGCCCACCGCGTCCGTGAAGGCCTCCGCGCTGCTCAGCGAGAAGACCGGGGACGAGTCCAGGTTCAGGTAGCGGTCCATGGTGCGTCCGGCCGCCGCGTCGCTGAAGCGGGCGCTGACCTCGGCCACCGAGCGCCACCACGCGGCCTCGCCCTCCGTGGCCGGCCCACCCGTGGTCACCCAGGCGTCGCCGTACTTGGCCGCCAGCCGCAGCGCGCGGGGGCCGTTGGCCGCCACCACGAGCGGTGGGCGTGGCTGCTGCACCGGGCCGGGGATGCTGCGGGCGTCCACCGCGCGGTAATACGTACCGGTGAAGTCGGTCCTGTCGTTCTCCAGCAGCTGCGTGAGCAGCGCGAGAAACTCGGTGAAGCGATCGATCCGCTCGCGCGGGGTCAGCTCGGCCGTGCCCAGCACCGCGGAGTCGAAACCGATGCCGCCCGAGCCCACGCCCAGCAGCAGCCGGCCCTGCGAGATGTCGTCCAGCGCGGTGACCTCGCGGGCGAAATGCACCGGGTGCCGGAAGTTCGGCGAGGCCACGAAGGTGCCGAGCCGGATCCGCCGGGTCACCATCGCCGCCGCCGTCAGGGTCGGCACCGCGTCGAACCAGGTGCCGTCGGCCAGGTCACGCCAGCCCAGGTGGTCGTAGGTCCAGGCGTGGTCGAAGCCGTACTCCTCGGCCAGGCGCCAGCGCCGGCCCGCGATGGACCAGCGTTCGTCGGGGAGGATCACGATGCCGATGCGCACGGAAGGACGCTACCTCACGCCGAGCGCAGGCCGTCCTGGTCGTCTGTGGCCGCCTCCGTCGCCGTGCCGGCCGCGGCGTCGAAGGCGTCCAGCGCGCGGACCAGCTCCAGCCGGCCGGTGGGGCTCATCCGTTCGAGCACCTCGGCCAGCGCCGCCCGGCGGCGCTCGCGCAGCTCCTCCAGCAGCTGGTGGGCCGCGGTGGTGAGCAGCAGCCGGACCTCGCGGCGGTCCCGGGGGTCCGGCACGCGGCGCAGCAGGCCGGTGGCCTCCAGCCGGTCGCACAGCCGGCTGGCCGAGGACGGCACCACGTCGAGGGCCTCGGCGAGCCGGCTCATGTTGGTGTGGTCGCTGCGCGAGATGATCGTGAGGACCCGCAGCTGGGCCGGCGGCACGGCCGGGGACTGCGCGAGCCGGGCGCTTTCGAGCACGCCCAGCAGCGACTCCACCGTCGACTCCACCGCCGCTGCGACGTCCGTGACGCGCTCCATGCCGGTCCTCTTCGCGCCGTACCTGGTCATCGGCCCCCTCAAGCGTGGACCACGACGGTCAGCGCCGCCAGTCGAGGCAGACAGTCACCGCGTCGTCGTCCGGGTCCTCGCCCGCGTGATAGTCGCGCAGGCCGCGCATCACCGTACCCACTGCCTCGGTGGCGGGCTGCAGGCGCGTCCGGCGCAGGGCGGTCAGCAGGGCGGTCTCGCCGTACGGCACCCGCCCGCCCGGGCTGGCCGCGTGCACCCCGTCGCTCACCACGAGCAGCCGGTCGGCCGGTTCGAGCCGGAACCGCTGGATCTCGTACCGGGTCTCGCCGAACATGCCCAGCGGCAGTTGCTGCTCCAGGCTCACCGCGTGGATCCCGCGCTCCCGGGCGATGACGGCGCGTGGCGAGCCCGCGTCCACGGCCGCCACCTGCCCGCCGACCAGGTCGATCTCGAGCAGCAGGGTGGCGGCGTGTGCGGTGCCGCCGTACCGGGCGTGCAGCGCGTCGCTGGCCAGCTCGGCCTGCTCGACGATGTCGGCGCCGGAGCGCCGGGCGTTGCGCATGGCGTTGACCGCGACTGCGGTGAGCACCGCGGCGTCGAGGCCGGCGCCGTGGCCGTTCAGCACGGTGAGGGTGAGCCGGTCACCGGTCACCGTCCAGTCGAAGTGGTCGCCGCAGACCGCGTACGCCGGCTCCAGCTGCCCGGCGACCAGGAAGCGGTTGTCGCCCAGCGAGCGCCCCGGCAGCAGCTCCCACTGCAGTTCCGCGGCCATGGTCAGGCGCGCCCGGCGGGTCACCCGGCGATACCGGTCGGTGGCCTGGCCGGCTGCCCGCAAGGCGACGGCCAGCTCGTCCGCGACGGCCGAGAGCTCGCCGGTCAGCCCGCTGCCCGCCGGCAGCGAGGTCTCCACGACCAGTACGCCGAGGCGCTCGCCCCAGACGGTCAGCGGCAGGTACGCGCGGTTGGCGCCCGCGGCGAGGTCGACCAGCGGCCGCTGGCTGCCGAAGCAGCGCACGGCGAGGGCGTTGCCGGCCGGCCCGTCCGGTTCGAGCAGCGGCCAGAGGCCGGTCATGGCCAGGTCGCCGAGCAGCGCCTCGACCCGCCCGGCCGCGTAATGCCGGCGCAGGTGCTCCGCCGTGACCTCGGGAAGCCGGTCGGGCGGCGCCGCGCGCAGCAACACCCCGACGGGCGTCGGACGGTCGGACACTGGTGACCTCTCCTTCCCCGGCAGGCGCGGAGCAGCAAGGAATATTTGCTGTACGGCAAGGATGATAGGACCACGATGCATCGGCGTGGGGCATCGGGTGCGGGCAGAGCCGGTCGCTCAGTGCGAGCCCGGACCGCCCGCCAGCGCGAATGTCTTCTCGAAGTGGATGAGGCTGCCGCACCGCGGCGTCGACTGCATCCGTACGTTGTCGCTCAGCGCCTTGATCAGGAACAACCCGCGGCCGCGCTCGCCGCTGGGGTCGGGGTCATCCACCGCGTTCGCGTCGAAGCCGGCACCGTTGTCGGCGACGTCGATCGCGCAGTGGCCCTCGGCCACGTCGAGGCGGACCTCGATGCCGTCCGCGCCGGAGGCGTGCCGGACCACGTTGGCGCAGGCCTCGGTCAGGGCCAGCTCCAGATCGTCGCCGTCCTGGCGGTTGACCTGGAAGGACGAGAGGGCACACCGCAGCAGGCGGCGCACCGCCGGCACGCTTTCGACCTCACGGGGCAGGTTGAGCCGGACTGAGATACGCATGCGGCTCCTCCTCGCCGTTGGGGGCCTGACCCTGTTGACCTGTGTCTTTGATGTGCCCGCTGAGCGGCCGCGCTAACCAGCTGTGGCCGATCTCGCTGCGCGCCGGTCCGGAACCAGCCGCCCGAAGTTCTTGTTATCGCCGACCGTTCGGGCGGTCTCCCTTCCCGTGGCCGGCGAAAGCGCCGCCGCGCGCGATGATCGAGCTCCACGGGAAGGTCGGGACACTGATGGCGTTTCAACCGGACACCGCGACGGTGGTCGCCGCCCGCGCCGGCGACCCGGCCGCGGTCGACCGCATGGTCGCCGGGTACCTGCCGCTCGTCTACACGATCGTCGGCCGGGCCCTGGACGGGCACGCCGACGTCGACGACGTCGTGCAGGACATCATGCTCCGGGTCCTGCGGAACCTCGGCGACCTGCGCGAACCCGAGGCGTTCCGGTCCTGGCTGGTGGCCATCACGGTGCGTCAGGTCCGGGAGTGCCACCGGGCCCGCCGCTCCGCACCCGGCACCCCGCTGCCCGACGACGTCCGCGACCCCGGCGCCGACTTCACCGACCTGGCGATCACCCGGCTCGAGCTGGCCGGCCAGCGCCGGGAGACCGCCGAGGCCACCCGCTGGCTGGACGAGGACAACCGGGAACTGCTGTCGCTGTGGTGGCTGGAGGCCTCCGGCGAGCTGACCCGGGACGAGATCGTCGCCGCGGTGGAGGTGACCCGCCAGCACGCCGCGGTCCGGATCCAGCGGATGAAGGGCCAGCTCGAGACGGCCCGGGTGGTCGTCCGCGCGCTGGCCGCCACCACGCCGTGCGCCGACCTGGCCATGGTCACCCTGGAATGGGACGGCCGGCCCGGCCCGCTCTGGCGCAAGCGCATCGCGCGCCACACCCGGGACTGCCGGCAGTGCTCCCCGGCCTGGTCGGGCCTGGTGGCGGCGGAGCGCCTGCTGGCCGGCATGGCGCTGGTGCCGCTGCCGCACACCCTCAGCGGTGGTGCGCTGTCCGCGTTCGGCGGGGCCCAGGCCGGGTCGCACGCCGCGCAGGTGGCCTCCGGTAAGGCCCTGGTTGGCAAGATCGCCGTCAAGGGTGGCGTCGGTATCGGCCGGCGCGTGCTGACGGCCGTGCTGGCGACCGGCACGGTGGCCGGCGGCGGCGCGGCCGCGGTCGTCTACACCGGCGACGACAGGCCGGCCGCCAAGGCGGCCGTGATCTCGACCGCCGCGCCGCGACTCTCCCTGCCGGTCTCGCCCACGCCCGGCGCCACCTCGCCGACGGCCAAGCCGTCCCCGTCGGTCAAGCCGTTTCCGTCGGGGAAGCAGAGCAAGCCGGTGCGGCAGACCCCGGTGCCGGCCACCGCGACCTCGGCGAAGAAGGGGGTCGGCACCTGGCAGTTCGACGGGATCAAGGGCGCGCTCGACGACGTCGGCGCCGGCTGGTACTACAACTGGTCGGCCGACAACGACTCCATGCCGGCCCCCGGCGACGTGGAATTCGTCCCGATGATCTGGGGCAAGGCCAACGTCACCGCGGCGACCCTGGCCAAGGCGAAGCGCGAGGGTGACGTCCTGCTCGGCTTCAACGAGCCGGACATGGGCGGCCAGGCGAACATGAGCGTCGAGGACGCGCTCGCCGGCTGGCCCAGGCTGCAGGACACCGGCCTGCGGCTGGGCAGCCCGGCCGTCGCCTACGGCGGCGACACCGCCGGCGGCTGGCTGGACCGGTTCATGACGGGCGCGAAGAAGAAAAACCTTCGCGTCGATTTCGTCACCGTGCACTGGTACGGCTCCGATTTCAGCGCCGCCGCGGTCGGGCAGTTCCTCGGCTACGTCGACGCCGTGCACGCCCGCTACGACCTGCCCGTCTGGGTCACCGAGTACGGCCTGATGAACTTCACCGGCTCCCCGAAGTACCCCACCGGCGCCCAGGCGGCGGCCTTCATCAAGGGCAGCACGAGGGGCCTCGAGAAGCGCTCGTTCGTCGAGCGGTACGCCTGGTTCGGGCTGCCGGCCGTCGGGGACAGCGTCGACTTCGGGCTCTACCGGGACTCCTCGACGCCGACCGAGGCGGGCAAGGCGTACCGGGCCGCGGGATAGCGCCGGGGGATGGGAGCGGGGGATAGGGTCGGATCATGATTCGGTTCGGCTACAAGGCATCGGCGGAGCAGTTCGCGCCGCGTGAGTTGCTCCGCTACGGCATCCAGGCCGAGCAGCAGGGCTTCGACTCGGTGTTCGTCAGCGACCACCTGCAGCCGTGGCGGCACGACGGCGGGCACGCGCCCGCCGCGCTGCCCTGGCTCGGCGCGCTCGCCGCGAGCACCGAGCGGGTCCTGCTCGGCACCAGCGTGCTCACCCCGACGTTCCGCTACCACCCGGCGGTGGTCGCGCAGGCGTTCGCCACCCTCGGCTGCCTCGCGCCGGGCCGGGTCATCCTCGGCGTGGGCTCGGGGGAGTCGCTCAACGAGGTCCCGCTCGGGCTGCAGTGGCCGGACGGCAAGGAGCGCTTCGCCCGCCTCAAGGAGGCGGTCACCCTGATCCGGCGGCTCTGGACCGAGGACCGGGTGACCTACGAGGGCGCCTTCTACCGCACCGAGTTGGCCACCATCTACGACAAGCCCGAGCAGCCGGTGCCGATCTACATCGGCGCCTCCGGCCCGGCCGCCACCCGGCTCGCCGGGCGCATCGCCGACGGGTTCATCACCACCAGCGGCAAGGGCCACGAGCTCTACACCGACACGCTGCTGCCGGCCGTACGGGAGGGCGCGGAGAAGGCGGACCGCTCGCTGGACGACGTCGACCTGATGATCGAGGTCAAGGTCTCCTTCGACCCCGACCTCGAACAGGCGCGCAACGACACCCACTACTGGGGCGCGCTGGCCCTCTCGCCGGAGGAGAAGACCGGCGTGGAGGACCCGATCGAGATGCAGCGGCGCGCGGACGCGCTGTCGGTGGACCGCACGGTCACCCGCTGGATCGTCTCCTCGGACCCGGAGGAGCACGCGGCGAAGGTCGCCGAGTATCTCGACATGGGCTTCAAGCACCTGGTCTTCCACGCGCCGGGCCCGGACCAGGACCGCTTCCTGCGCGTGTACGGCGAGCAGATCCTGCCCCGCCTGCGCGACCGGGCCAAGAGCTAGTCCCCGAAGTTCTCGCCCGGCACCGCGCGCAGGTGTGACGGGCCGTCCCGGATCTCGTCCCGGCCCTCGCCCTGGATCACGGTGAGGTCGGGGCGGCCCGGCTCGCCGCGCCGCCGCGCCGGCCGGCGCCCGTCGCGGGCGGGTGCCGGCCCGGAGTGCCGGGCCGCGTGCCGGGGCGCCGGGGACTCGTTGCCGGCCGGGCGGGAGTCGGCGGCCTGTGGCGACGGGGCTTCGTAGCGCGGGGCCGCGCCGGCGCGGCGCCGGCCGCGGATGGCCTCGTGGCGCTGCGGTGCCGGCCGGCGACCGATCTTCCAGCGACGGACGTACTCCGCCCAGGCGGTGCGGAGCGCGCGCAGCACCGCGGGGAGCAGCTGGCGGGGCCGGTCGTCGTTGTGGATGGGCGGGTAGCCGACGGTGGCGACCTCCACCACCCGCAGGCCCTGGGTGGCCATCCGGAGGGTGGTCAGGGTGTCGATCTCCGGCCCCTCGCCCCAGGCCAGCCGGCCGCGCTTGGGCCCGCGTGCGTCGGGGGCCGGCAGTTCCAGCGCCGGCAGCAGCACGCGCCAGTAGGCGTTGTAGCCGCAGCTGAGGTCGGTGAAGCGGGTGCCGAAGAAGACGTTCACGACGCGGCACAGCAGGGCGTGGCCGAAGCGCTCCGAGGCGCCGGCGTCGCGGTGGTCGCCGCCGGAGCGGAAGCGCGAGCCGTGCGCCACCTCGGCGCCGGAGAGCAGGGCGTCGACGAAGCGGGGGATCTCCTGGGGGTCGGCCGAGCCGTCGGCGTTGAGGGTGACAACGATGTCGCTGGTGCTTGCGGCAAAGCCGCAGACCAGCGCGTTGCCCTTGCCGGAGCGGGTTTGCCGCACCACGATCACGTCGGGGCGCACCTCCCGGGCCACGGCCACCGTGTCGTCGCGGGACCGGCCGTCCACCACGACGACCTCGTCCACCGGCGGCAGGTTCTCCAGGATCAGCGGCAGGTTGTGTTCCTCGTTGAGGGCTGGGATCACGACGGTCACAGTTGGCGGCGTCGACCACGAGTCGTGGTTTGCCTGCTGGCGCGGCACGGGAGGCATGGCGGTGGCTCCTCGGCGGTGTCCGGCCGGGTTGGGGGTGCCGGCCTGTGTCTGGTGGTACGGAGTTCTTCGGTGGGGGACCGGGCAACAACTTACCAATCGACTACGGTGCGTCAACTGGTTGCAAGGGTGACTCAGCCGCGGTCGGGTGACGACGATAGATGCGCAGCTCGGGTGCCGCTTAACCGGTTGAGCGAGCGACAATCGGGGCAGGTCGCCCATCACGGGGAGTTATCGTTCGACGGGTGATATCCCTATAAAAGCTATTTTTCGGCCGCCCGGAGATTCGTACCGAATTGGCTTCGGTGCCGGCGGCGACGGCGCGCGGCGATAGGGTTCGGGGCGGGCCACCCGCCCCGAGGAGAGGAAGAGTCTCAGTGACGGTGCAGGCGGTCGTCTTCGACCTCGACGGGGTCATCATCGACACCGAGGAAGTCTGGGAGGAAGTGCGCCGCGGCTACGTCGCCGAGCACGGCCGCGAGTTCCTCCCCGACACCCAGACCCGAATGATGGGCATGAGCACCGGTGAGTGGTCCACGCACCTGAGCGCGGAGGTGGGCGTGCCCCGCAGCCCCGAGCAGGTCGCCGCGGACGTGCTCGCCCGGATGGCCGAGCGATACAGCGCGGATCTGCCGCTGATCCCGGGCTCGGTCGACGCGGTCCGGCGCCTCGCCGAGCGCTTCCCGGTCGCCCTGGCCAGTTCGTCGGCCCGGATCCTCATCGACCAGGTCCTCGCGACGGCCGGGCTGACCGGCACGTTCCGGGTGACCCTGTCCACCGAGGAGGTGCCGCGCGGCAAGCCGGCGCCGGACGTCTACCTGGCCGCGGTCGAGCGCCTCGGGCTCAACCCGGACTTCTGTGCGGCGGTCGAGGATTCCAGCAACGGCCTGCGCTCGGCCGCGGCGGCGGGTCTCGCGGTGATCGCGGTCCCGCACGGTGTCTACCCACCGGCAGCCGACGCCCTGGCGCTGGCCAGCCTGGTGGTCGACAGCCTGGCCGAGCTCACGGTCGAAGCGGTCGAGAAGCTCCGCTGAGCGGCGCGTAGTCCGGCAGGTCGATGTCGCTGCTGCGCTCGCCCGCGATCTTGTAGGTCAGCGTCATGAACCAGCCCTGGTTGTGCAACCAGTTGCGGATCGCGAGGCCGTGCGCCGTACGCGGGGCCAGGAATCGACCCGTGCCCGCACCGCCTCGCTGTGCGCGCCGGGCGAAGGAGCTGAGCCGGGCCTCGTAGCGTGGGAAGGCCGCGGTGTGGTCGCCGCCCGCCGCCGCCAGTTCGCCCGCGAGCGCGTAGGCCGCCACCAGCGCCGTACCGGTGCCCATGCCGCCGATGGTCGCGCCGCAGGCCGCGTCACCGACCAGGGCGACGCGGCCCCGCGACCACGGCGTGACGTCCACCCGGCAGATCTGGTCGAAGTACAGGTCGTCGGCCTGGTCCAGGGCGGTCAGCATGCGCGGCACCGCCCAGCCCAGGTCCGCGAAGCGCTCGCGCACGAGGCGCTTCTGCGCATCGGTGTCGTGCCGGTCGTAGGTCAGCTCCGGCGACGCGAAGGCGACGAACGCGCCCGCCGCGGCCGGGTCGCGGTGGTCGCCGCCGATCGAGGCCAGCCGCCCGGGGGTGTTGTAGCCCAGCGTGTCGCGGCCCAGGCCGAGGTGGTTGGGCATCGACCAGCTCGCCACGTAGTAGCCGAGGTGGCTGACGTACTGCCGCTCCGGGCCGAAGGCCAGCCGGCGGACGTTCGAGTGCACCCCGTCCGCGCCGATGACGAGGTCGAAGGTGCGCTGCCCGCCGGAGGCGAAGGTGACGTCGACGCCGCCCGGGGTCTCGGTCAGGGCCGCGATGCTGTCGCCGAAGACGTACTCGGTCTGCTCGCCGGCCGCGCACAGGATCCGGGACAGGTCGCCGCGCAGGATCTCGATGTCGCCGCCGGCGAAGTCGGCGGGCATCTCCATGACCCGCCGCCCGTCGGCGTCGACGAAACGCATCGCCGTCCCGCCGGTCTGCACCTGCCGTAGCTGGTCCAGCACGCCCATGCGGTCCAACAGGCCGAGGTGGACGGGGCCGCGGAAGTCCACGGCGTTGCCGCCGGTCCGCAGCGCCGGGGCGATCTCCACGATCGTCGGCCGGAAGCCGTGCCGGCCGAGCCAGTAGGCGAGGACGGGCCCGGCGATGCTCGCGCCGGAGATCAGAACGGTCTTCATGGTTCCCCAAACTGTGTCCGATGGAATCAGTTATTTCTGTGTACGGTAGAGACAGTTGTCGCCGGAGCGCAAGAGGGTTGTCGGATGTCGGTGGAGTTTCTATGGGGCGAGCGGGCCCAGCCCACCCGCGGGCCGAAGCCCGCGCTGAGCCTGGAGCGCATCGCCGACGCCGCGGTCGCCGTCGCCGACGCCGAGGGGCTGGCCGCCGTCTCGATGCAGCGGGTCGCCGCCGAGCTGGGCAAGACGAAGATGGCGCTCTACCGCTACCTGCCGGGCAAGGCCGAGCTGGTGGCCCTGATGATCGAGCGGGCCATCGGGGAGCCGCCGGTGCTGCGGGCCGGCTCCTGGCGCGCCGCGCTCACCGAGTGGTCGGAGCGGCTCTTCGCGGCCTACCTGCGGCACCCGTGGTCCGTCGACGCCACGGTCGGGCGGCGCCCGCTCGGCCCGCACGAGCTCGGCTGGATGGAGTGCGCGCTGGCCGCGCTGGGCGGCGGATCCGGGCTCACCGGCGCGGAACGCCTCGACGTCGTCGCGGTGCTCGCCGGGCACGCCCGGATGCTGGCGCAGCAGTCCGCGGCCCGGCTCGACGAGGACGAGATGACCGCCGCGATGGGCGAGGTGCTGATGCTGCACGGCGGGCGCTTCCCGCAGGTGACCGCGGCGATGCGCGAGACGGCCGCCGAGGGCGGCCAGAACCAGGCGTTCGCCTTCGGCCTGGCCCGCATCCTCGACGGCCTCGAAGTCCTGATCGACCGGCGCGCCGCGCGGGATTGAGACGGCGGCGCGCCGGATCCAAGGGGTGGCTACTGCGGCAGCTGCAGGCGGTGCGGCTGCGTCGTGCGGTCCGCCGGGGAGACCGGTGCGGTGACGACCTTCGCATCGGCGGGTGCCGGCGCGAGGGTGGCGCGGCCGTTGACCGGCAGGGTCAGGCGGCTGGCGGCCAGGTCGACCGTGACCGTCGCCCCGGTGTTCGGCGCCTCGGTGAATTCCGGGTCGCTCTGGGTCAGGACCAGGCCGAGCGTGTGCCCGGCCGGCACCGTCACGTCGTAGGCGCTGACCGGGACCGTCACCGTGTACCAGCGGCCCGGCCGCAGCGGCGTGGTGAAGCGCAGCGACACGTGGTGCGCCGCGTCGAGCCAGCCACGGGTCAGCACCTCATGGTCGGTGGTCGCCACCCGCTCGGCCACGTCGAAGTAGCAGGCGTCGTCGGCCGGTGTGGATGCTCCCCAGCAGGACTCCGTGGTCAGCGTCCGGACCCCCTCACCGCGGCCGTAGTCGACCCGGGTGGCCGTGCCGTAGTCGACCAGCCGGGCGGTGAGCTGGGTGGTCGGGCGGTCCACCCGGATCCGCAACCGCACCGACGGCGAGCCGGAGATGCGCAGCGGCGCGGTCAGCGGCCCGTACAGCGCGGTGAGCCGGCCCGCGATCTCGGTGGTCGGCGAGGCCACTGCCGCGTCCTCGGTCAGCGAGGCATCGGTGTACGAGGCCAGCCCCGTCCCGAGCGGCACACTCACCGTGCGGGTGCCGGGCAGCGGCCAGTCCCGGGCCTGGGCGAAGACGCCGGGCGCGGTCTCGATGGTCGCCCGCGGCGCGGCCATGACGCCGTTGTGCAGGCCCTGCAGCCAGTAGTCGAACCACTGGTGCAGGGTGGCCACCCACTCCGCGCGGCGTACGTCGAACGGGTCCACGTGGCCGGTGCGGTGCAGCCAGATCTTGCGCGGCACGCCCTGCTCGGCCAGTTCCTGCCACCACGCGGCGAACTGCGGGGTGGCCACGTTCAGGTCGTTCACGCCGTGCACCACGAAGACGCTCGCGTGCACCCGGCCGGCCGCCGGGCGGTAGTCACGGGCCCGCCAGAACGCGTTGTAGTCGCCGGTGTCGTCCGCGCTGTCGGTGGCCAGCGAGGAGGTCACCGCCGCGCACTCGGTGAGCCGGTCGCTGACCACCTGTTGCAGGAAGCTCGGGTAGCCCGAGGCGCGCAGCGAGCCGTTGTACCGCATGTAGTCGTACCAGCTGGAGATGGCCGAGATCGGCACGATGGTCTCCAGGCCGCGGACCCCGGTCGCGGCGACGCCGTTGGCCACCGAGCCGTCCCAGGACTTGCCGATCATGCCGACCTTGCCGGTGCTCCAGGACCGGGCCGAGACCGGCGTCCCGTCGGCGGCGAAGCCCTTCGCGCGGCCGTTGAGCCAGTCGATCGCGGCCCGGGCGCCGGCCACCTCGGCCGGCCCGCCGACGTCCTCGCAGCCCGTCGAGCGGTTGGTGCCGCTCAGGTCGACCGCGGCGAAGGCGTACCCGCGGGGCACGAAGTAGTTGTCGTAGAACAGCGGTGCCTTGCTGATCACGCCTTGCGCGTCGTACTTCTTGAGCTCGCCCTCGTTGCCGCGGCCGCAGCAGGCGTAGTAGGGCGAGGCGTCCATGATCACCGGGACCTTGACGCCGGGCGCCGTGCGCGGACGCACCAGGTCGACCGCGACCCGGTCGGGCACGCCGTCCTGGTCGGCGTCGGTGGGGGTCTGCACCCAGACGCTTTCGCGGATCGCGTCGGCGTAGTCGTAGGCAGGCACGGTCTGCCCGCCGCGCACGAAGGGCAACGGGGGTGCGGCCGAGGCCGGTGCGGGCACGCTCAGCACACCGGCGAGCGTGACAAGAGCGACCAGCAGGGCTCGGGGTACGGCAAGAGGCATGGCGGTCCTTCCAGTGCCGACGGACATCCATGCCATTCGATCGCATGACCGGCCCCCGGAGAAGGAAGACCGTCGATTTATCCGCCCGGCACCGGCCGGCGTCGAGGATCCTCGTGCCGGGCACCCGCCAGCCCGCAGGAGCCCACGGGTGACTGAACGGCCACCGCGGCCGTCCGTTCGAGGGAGAAGGCGGTGCGGCTCGGGTGCAACCTGGTTGCACACCCACCCCGAACCTTCCGATTCACCGGGGGAGCTTCCGATACTCGTGGCATGGAACCCCTCGCCTCAGTAAGCCTTGCCAGCGGCGCAGGTCAGCGGCCCATCGGCTGGCAGATGCAGCTTCGCGTTGACTATGCGGTCAACAAGGTCATGCAGACGCATCGCGGTCAGTCCGAGGATGTGATCGCCCAGGCCATCCAGGATCAGCTTCGCAGCGTCGGCGTGGTGCCGAACGGGAAGCAGATCGCCCAATACGCCGCGGTGATCTCCAGCCTGCCGCTGCTCCCGCCGAAGTAGCGTCCCGGTCCGGAGATCACCGGGCGGAAAACGCAAGATTTTGTCGTCGCCGTCCTGTACGTCGCCGCGGCCGTCCCTGTTCGACGTGGTGAGCCACAAGGCGCCGTCCGGCGCGACGGCTACGGTTCGTAGCCGTCCGTACCGTCCGGACAATTCCGCCTTGGGCTCGCCGCCGCCGAGCGGTACGGTCCACAGCCGCTCCCCCCGGAGTCCGGCGGCGTACAGGGTGTCGCCGGCGATCGCCGCCCCGGACGGGGAGGCCTCGTCGGTGCCCCAGGTCACGATCGGATCGATGTACTCGCGGCCGCCACCCTCGCCCTCGACCTCGGGCCAGCCGTAGTTGCCGCCCGGCTCGATCTTGTTGACCTCGTCGAAGCGGTTCTGGCCGAACTCGGTGGCGTACATCGTGCCGTCCGCCGTCCAGGCGAGGCCCTGCACGTTGCGGTGCCCCAGGCTCCAGACCGGCGAGCCGGCCGTCGGGTTGCCCGGCGCCGGCCTGCCCTCCGGGGTCAGCCGCAGGATCTTGCCGTTGGTGTCGCCCGCGTCCTGCGCGGCGGAGCGCTCGCCCGCGTCGCCCGTGCCCACGTAGAGCATCTTGTCGGGGCCGAAGGCGATCCGGCCGCCGTTGTGGATGCCGGCCTTGTCGATCCCGTCGAAGACCAGCTCCGGGTTCCCGCCACCGATCTTGAATCGCACGATCCGGTTGTCGTCCTCGGCGGTGTAATACGCGTACACCCACTTGGTCTCGGCGTAGTCCGCGGCGACCGCGAGGCCGAGCAGGCCGCCCTCGCCGGCGGCCAGCACGCCCGGCACCGTGAAGACCTGTTGCGGCTTCGCGCGGCCGGTCCGTACCCGTAGCACGTCGCCGCTGTCCCGCTCGGCGACCAGCGCGCTGCCGTCGGGCAGGAAGGCCAGACCCCAGGGCACGTCGATGCCGGTCGCGACGGTCTCCGGCGCGTTCAGATCGGGGGTGCCGCCGCCGGTGGACGGCGCGGTCGAGGCGGGCGCGGCGGAGGCGGCCGGGGTGTCCCGGGGCTCGGGCGCGGCGGCCGGTTCGTTGCTGGAACAGGCAGTCAGCAGCGCCGTTCCGGCAGCAGTCATGACCAGTTTCCAGCGCGCACTCGTCCGATCGGCGGTTGACATGAGCCCACCGTGCCTCGGCTTTCTGAGAGATAGCTGAACGGGTGCGGGCCGTTATCAATTCGTCACTAATCGAGGCAGTTACCTGCTTGACAGTCTCCGCCGATGGTCAGAGGGTCCACTCACGACCTTCCCACCCATGGAGGCTCACGCCATGACCTCAGCCCGCCGGGCTACCGCCTGCGCGTTATCTCTTGTGACAGTGGCCGCCGCGGTCCTGTCCGGGATCGCGCCGGCGGCCGCCATACCGCCCGACGATCACCTCCAGGTGTACGTCGGCACCCTCGACGCGAAACAGCTCGAGCGCCTCCGCGCCGTCGGCATCGACCACGATGAAAGTGCCGTGACCGCCGCGGCCGACGGCAAGGTGTCCGTACAGCCCATCCTCGGCAAGCGCCAGGCCGACGCCCTGATCAAGGCCGGGGTGCCGCTGACGCCGAAGCGGGCCACGACGGCGATGCGCAAGCAGGCAGCCGCCGCCCCGACCGTCTTCCGGCAATACAACGCGCCCGGCGGCCTCCGGCAGGAGCTGGTCGACACCGCCGCCGCCAACCCGCGCCTGGCCAAGCTGGTCACGGTCGGCAAGTCGCTGCGCGGCGTACCCATCCAGGCCGTGAAGGTGACCCGCGACGCGCGGGCCGTGCCCGACGGGCGTCGCCCCGCGGTGATCTACCTCGGCGCGCAGCACGCCCGCGAGTGGATCACGCCCGAGATGACCCGGCGCCTGATGCACCACGTCATCGACAGTTACGGCACCGACCCGGCGCTGACCAAGCTGGTCAACACCACCGAGCTGTGGTTCCTGCCGGTGGTCAACCCGGACGGTTACGACTTCACCTTCACCAGCGAGGACAACCGGCTCTGGCGCAAGAACCTGCGCGACAACAACGGCGACGGTGAAATCACCCTGGGCGACGGCGTCGACCTCAACCGCAACTTCGCGGAGAAGTGGGGCTACGACAACGAGGGCTCGTCGCCCGACCCGTCCAGCGAGACCTACCGCGGCCCGAGCGCGGCTTCCGAGCCCGAGACCAAGGCGCTCGACGCCCTGTTCAAGCGGGTCGGCTTCGAGTTCCTGGTGAACTACCACTCGGCCGCCGAGCTGCTGCTCTACGGCATCGGCTGGCAGGTCGGCACGCCCAGCCCGGACGACCAGATCCAGATCGCCCTGGCCGGCGACGACGCGAACCCGGCCGTGCCCGGCTACGACCCGGACATCTCGGCCGAGCTCTACATCACCAACGGCGACACGGACTTCCACGCCCAGGTACGCACCGGCGCGCTCGGGTTCACCCCGGAGATGAGCACCTGCGAGACGATCTCCAACAAGTACCCGGACGACCAGTGGAACGCGGCGGACTGCGCGAGCGGCTTCAACTTCCCGGACGACGAGAAGCTGATCCAGGAGGAGTACGCCAAGAACGTCCCGTTCGCGCTCTCGGTGGCCCAGTCGGCCAAGGACCCGGCCAACCCGGTCTCGGTGGTCGGGCGCAGCACCGCCGACCTGACCGTGGACGCGTTCGACACCTCGTACGGCTCGAGCCAGCAGGTCGCCGTGATCGCCAAGCGCAGCCTGCGCGACGTCACCCTGCACTACAAGATCAACGGTGGGCGTGAGCGCACCGACGGGACCAGGGAATGGCGGGGCGGGGAGCGCTACGGCGACGGCGTCGACGAATACTTCGCCGAGCGCCGCGGCACCGTGACCAAGGCCCGGGCCAAGGACAAGGTGGAGGCCTGGTTCACCGCCCGCAGCGGCCGCAAGACGGTCAAGTCGGCGTCCTTCAGCTACACCGTCGCCGACAAGATCGGCGGTGACGTGCTGGTGCTCGCCGCCGAGGACGTCACCGGCATCTCGCCGGCCAACACCGACGGCGCGACCAGCGCCCGGTATGCCGCGGCGCACGTCGCGGCCCTCAAGAGCGCCGGCCGCACGGCCGACGTCTACGACATGGACACCCACGGCCGTAAGGCGCCGCACCCGCTCGGGGTGCTCTCGCACTACAAGACCGTGCTGTGGGAGACCGGCGACGACATCATCCCGCGCGCGCCGGGTCAGCCGGGCGGCACGGTTGCCCGCTCGGCCCTGGAGACCGAGCAGGCGGTCCGCGACTACCAGAACGAGGGCGGCAAGCTGCTGCTCAGCGGCAAGTACGCCGGGTTCGCCCAGGCCGCCAACGGTGCCTACGTGTACCAGCCCAACGGTCCGGGCGAGTGCCTCGCGGCGACCGACCCGACCTGTCTGCCGCTGGGGAACGACTTCCAGCAGTACTGGCTGGGTGCGTACTCGTACGTCAGCGACGGCGGCACCGGCCCGGCCGGCACGCCGCTCCCGCTGGTCGGCACGGAGGGGCCCTTCACCGGCTTCAGCGCTACGCCGACCGGCAACCACACCGCGCTGCTCCTGACCACGGCGAGCTTCCTGCCGAACGACAAGTTCCCGCAGTTCGGCAACTCGAACGCCCCGGTCACCTGGCAGCTGCCCGGCGCCGCCCCGTACGACCCGTACGACGGCGACTGGTACGTGTGGAGCGGGCAGGCGGACGTGTCGTACAAGCGGCTCACCAAGACCGTCGACCTGACGGCGGCGACCGCCGCGCGCCTGAAGTTCCAGACGTCGTTCGACACCGAGGCGGGCTGGGACTACATGTTCGTCGAGGCGCACGTCGTGGGCACCGACGACTGGACGACGCTGCCGGACGCGGGCGGGCTGACCACCACCGAGACCGGTGACAGCTGCGCGGCCGGCGTCGACACCATTCACCCGTTCCTGGCCCACTACCAGGGTGCGGATTGCTCCGCGACCGGCACCACGGGCACCTGGAACGCGGCGACCGGCACCAGCTCCGGCTGGAAGGAATTCGACGCCGACCTGAGCGCCTACGCGGGCAAGCAGGTCGAACTGTCGATCTCCTACATGTCGGACTGGGGCACCCAGGGCCTGGGCGTCTTCCTGGACAACGTCCGGGTCGAGGTCGGCGGCGCGGTGGCGCAGCAGACCTCGTTCGAGACCGACCTCGGCGGCTGGGCAGTCGCCGGGCCGCCGCCGGGCTCGGGCCGCAACGGCAACGACTGGGCGCGCAGCCAGCTCGCCTTCGACTCCGGTGCCGCCGTCACCACCACGGACAGCGTCTACCTGGGCTTCGGCATCGAGGGGCTGTCCGTGACCGAGCGGGCGGACCTGGTCCGCCGGGCCCTGCGCCACCTGAGGAGGTAATCCTCTTTCGGAGGTAAACCGCCAGAACCGCAGATCGCGCCGCGCGCTTGCTCTAGACAGGAGGCGCGCGGCGCGCCTGCCGGGCAGGGCGGAGAGACAACCGGTGCGAGCAATGACCCGGCCGATCCTGGCCGCGTTCCTCACTGTCCTGGCAGCGGTGGCCCCGGTCGCGACTCCCGCGCACGCGGTGCGCGGGGGAGTGCCGCAATGGACGCCGTGCCCGGAGGACAAGACCGCCCAGTGCGCCACGCTGAGCGTCCCCGTCGACTGGGCGCAGCCGTACGGGCCGTCGGTGGCCATCGCGCTGGCCCGCCGCCCGGCCGCCGACCCGCGGCAAAGGATCGGCACCCTGGTGGTCAACCCCGGCGGCCCCGGCGGCTCGGGTGTCGACTTCACCCTGGACAGCACCGCGTTCTTCAGCGCGGAGCTGCGCAACCGCTTCGACCTCGTCGGCTTCGATCCGCGCGGGGTCTCCCGCAGCCATCCCATCGTCTGCACGACGACGCTGGTGACCGCCGCCCCGCCCCCGGCGATCGAGAGCGCGGCGGCGTACAACGCCGTCGTCGCCTACAACCGCCGGCTCGCCGCCGACTGCGCCGAGCGCACCGGACCGCTCTACGGGCACGTGGACACGCTCAGCGTGGTGCGGGACCTGGAGGCGCTGCGGGCCGCGCTGGGCGAGGAGACCTTCAGCTTCTACGGCGCCTCGTACGGCACGCTGCTCGGCGAGCAGTACGCCGAGCGCTACCCGCGGCGGATCCGGGCGATGGTGCTGGACAGCGTCATGGACCACACCGTGGACCTGGACGGCTTCCTCGGCGCCGAGGCCGCGTCGGCGCAGGACTCGTTCGATGAGTTCGTCGCCTGGTGCGCGCGCCGCACCGAGTGCGCGCTGCACGGCCGGGACGTGCGGAAACTCTGGGCCGGCCTGCTCGCCTCCGCCAGGCGCGGGACGCTGCGGGACCCGTACGACACGGCGTACCGGCTGAGCGTGCACGAGCTTGTCGGCGTCGCCTTCGGCTCGATGTACGACCCGCAGTGGCACTCGCTCGGGATCTTCATCCGGGAGGCGACGGGCGGCGCGGGGACCAGGCTGGCCCGGGCGGCCCCGGTCGACGTCAGCGAGCACAACTTCCACGCCGTCTTCTGCGACGACTGGTCCATGCCGGTCACCGGGTACGCCGACCTGCGCGCCCGGCTCGACCGGGTCGCCGCCACCGCGCCGCAGATGCCGTTCTCCCCGCTCGCGCTCACCTCGGTCTACGGGTGCCTGGGCCGCCCCGGTGGCACCGACAATCCGCAGCGGGCGCTGTCCCCGGCGCGGACCGGCCCGGTGCTGCTGGTCAACGCGCGGCACGACCCGGCCACCCCGTACGCCTGGGCCCGGCACGTGGCCGCCCAGCTCGGCCCGCGGGCGACCCTGCTGACCTACGAGGGCTGGGGGCACACCGTCTACGGCCGCACCGACTGCGTGAGCGGGACGGTGGACCGCTACCTGCTGACCGTCCGGCCGCCGGCCGCGGGGACCGCCTGCCCGGGCACGGAGCCGAAGGCCGCCGGCGTCGGCGCCATTGCGCTGGGACGGAGGTATCGTTAGCCTGGCTAAGTAACCGGAGGAGGCGTCTTGTCCGATCCTTCCGTCCTCGCCCCGGCTCACTGTTGAGCCGCCGCGCGCCCCGCGCGGCCATCGACCCCGACCAGCGCAAGTCCTGGCTGCGCCGGGCGCTGCCCCTGGTCAAGGCCCACCGCGGCCTGCTGATCACCTCGCTCGTGCTCTCGTTTGCCGGGCTGATCGTGCAGGTGCAGATCCCGAACCTGGTCCGGCTCGGCATCGACCGGGCGATCGTCGAGCGCACCGCGAGCCTGCCGGTCTACGTCTGGTGGATCGTCGCGCTGGCCCTGCTGCAGGGCCTGATCACCTACTTCGCCCGGCTCTACCTGCTGCGCACCGCGTACGAGCTGGAGTACGACCTGCGCAACATCGTCTACGCCCACCTGGCCCGGATGCCGTTCGGCTTCTTCGACCGGGTCCAGTCGGGCGAGCTGATGTCGCGGTCCAGCTCCGACATCCGCGCCGTGCAGATGTATCTCTCCTTCGGCCCGTCGATCCTGGTGCAGTGCCTGATCGCGGTGGTCGCGTTCGTGCTGATGCTCTCGATCAACGTGCCGCTGGCGATCGTCGCGATGGCCACCATGCCGATCATCGGCTTCCTCGGCGTCGGCATGCGGAAGGCGATCTTCCCGGTCTCCTGGCTGATCCAGGCCCGGCTGGCCCGGCTCGCCACCGTGGTCGACGAGAACATCCAGGGTGTACGGATCGTCAAGGCCTTCGCCGCCGAGGGCCGCCAACTGCGCAGCCTCGCCGAGGCGGCCGACAAGATCCGCTGGGCCTACCTGCAGGACGCCCGGATCCGCAGCCGGTGGACGCCGGTGCTGGACAACCTGCCGCGGCTCGGGCTGGCCCTGGTCCTGCTCTTCGGGGGGCTGCTGGTGATCCGCGGCGAGACGACGGTCGGCACGATCGTGGCCTTCAACTCCTACGTGCTCATGCTGCAGCCACCGTTCCGGATGCTCGGCATGATGATCATGATGGGCCAGCGGGCGTCGGCGTCGGCCTCGCGCATCTACGAGATCCTGGACACGCCCAGCGACGTGGTGGACCCGCCCGAGCCGGTCGACGTGGTGCTGCGGGGAGACGTCATCTTCAGCGACGTGCGGTTCACGTACCCGAACGGCACCGTCGCCCTCCACGGCCTGAACCTGCGGGTCCGCGCCGGCGAGACGGTCGCCGTCGTCGGCGCCACCGGCTCCGGCAAGTCGACCCTGGGCCGGCTGCTCGCCCGGTTCTACGACGTCGGCGCCGGCCGGATCAGCATCGACGGGCACGACGTGCGCGGCCTGCGGCTGGCCCGGCTGCGGGACCAGGTCGGCATCGTGCCCGACGAGCCGTTCCTCTTCTCGCTCTCGCTGCACGACAACATCGCGTACGGCCGGCCGGCGGCCGACCGCGAGTCGGTGGTCGCGGCGGCGGTGGCGGCCGGGGCGGACGACTTCATCGCCGCGCTGCCGGAGGGGTACGACACGGTGGTCGGCGAGCGCGGCTACACGCTCTCCGGCGGGCAGCGCCAGCGCGTCGCGATCGCCCGGGCGCTGCTGGTGAACCCGCCGGTGCTGGTGCTCGACGACGCGACCAGCGCGATCGACGTGACGGTCGAGCAGCGCATCCATTCCTCGCTGCGCGCCCTGATGCGCGGCCGGACGACGCTGATCGTGGCGCACCGGCTCTCCACGATCAGCCTGGCCGACCGGGTGGTGCTGATGGAGGGCGGCCGGGTGATCGCGGACGGCACCCACGCCGGGCTGCTCGCGACCGAGCCTCGCTACGCCCGCGTCCTCGCCACCGCCTCCGCCACCGACGCCGGCGCCGGGTCGGTGGCGGCATGAGTGTCTTCGGGGGTGGCTTCGGCGGGTTCAGCAGCGGTGGGCGCCCGTCGATGGGGGTGGCCGGCCGCAAGGGCAACGGGCTGCCGTTCGCCGGCATCCCGGCCGACCTGGCCGAGGGCGTCGCCCGGCTCGAGGCGCGGGAGCCCGACCACGGCGACCCGCGGGCGCCGTTCGACCCGGTCGCCGACAGCGGCGGCCGGGTCACCCTGCGGCGGCTGGTCGCCGGCCACCCCGGCCTGCTCGTCGCCGCCCTGCTGGCGGTCCTGCTGGAGACCCTGCTGCTGCAGGCCGGGCCGTACCTGCTGCAGGTCGGCATCGACCACGGCATCGCGGCGAAGAACCTGAACGTGCTGGTCGGCGCCGCGGTCGCCTTCATCGTGGCGGTGCTGGCGACCGGCCTGGCCACCACGATCCGGATGCGGCAGAGCGGCCGCCTCGCCGCCTCCGCCACCCGGGACCTGCGCACCCGGATCTTCGCGCACCTGCAGCGCATGTCGCTGGACTACTACACCAGCGAGAAGGCCGGCGTCACCATGACCCGGATGACCTCCGACGTGGAGGCGCTGCAGTCGCTGCTGGCCGACGGCTTCGCCCAGTTCGGCATCCAGGCGCTCACCATGGTCGTGGTCACCGGCGTGCTGTTCCACTACCACGCCGGGCTCGCCGTCATCACGCTGCTGCTGGTCGTGCCGCCGCTGCTGCTCGCCTCGCTGTGGTTCCGCCGGGCCGCGGACCGCGGCTACAACCGCCAGCGCGACGCCATCGCGACGATGTTCGCCGACCTGTCGGAGAGCCTCAACGGCGTCCGGGTGGTCACCGCGCACAACCGGCAGGACCGCAACATCGTGGCGCACCGCGAGGTGGTCGGCGGCTACCGCGACGCCAACGACTTCACCGGCCGGATCAACGCGATCTACGGCCCCGGCACCTCGGTGATCGGCCTGGTCGGGATGGCGGCGCTGCTGCTGATCGGCGGCCGCATGGTGCTGCGCGGCACCCTGACCATCGGCGAACTGACCGCTTTCGTCCTCTACCTGAACGCCTTCTTCCAACCGGTGCAGCAACTGGTCCAGCTCTACACCTCCTACCAGCAGGCCCGCGCGGCGGTCGGAAAGATCAACGGCCTGCTGGCCGCCCAACCGTCGGTGGTCCAGCGCCCGGATGCGCTCACCCTGCCACCGGTACGCGGCGAGATCGTCTTCGCCGGCGTCACGTTCGGCTACCTCCCGGGCCGTCCGGTGCTCAGCCGCGTGGACCTGCGCATCCGTCCGGGTGAGACGGTGGCCTGCGTCGGCCCGACCGGCGCGGGCAAGTCCACCCTGGCCAAGCTGGTCACCCGCCTCTACGACCCGACCGAGGGCAGCATCCGGATCGACGGTCACGACCTGCGGGAGGTGACCCTGGCCTCGCTGCGCCGGCAGATCGGCGTGGTGCCCCAGGAGCCGTTCCTGTTCGCCGGGACGCTGCGCGACAACATCGCCTTCGCCCGCCCGGGCGCCACCGACGCCCAGGTCTGGGCCGCGGTCGACGCGGTCGGCCTGCGTGACCTGGTGGAACGCTCACCGGAGGGGCTGCGCACCGCGCTGCACGAACGCGGCCAGTCGGTGTCGTCCGGCGAGCGGCAACTGCTGGCGCTGGCCCGCGCCTTCCTGGCCGAACCCCGGGTGGTGGTCTTGGACGAGGCGACGTCCAGCCTGGACCTGCGCAGCGAGCTGCGGGTGGAGGCGGCCCTGGACCGGCTCCTGGAAGGCCGAACGGCGATCCTGGTGGCCCACCGCCTGTCCACGGCGATGCGCGCGGACCGGATCATCGTGGTCGACGACCACCGCATCGTGGAGTCGGGAAGCCACGAGGAACTGGTGGCGGCCGGCGGACGGTACGCGGCGATGTTCTCCACCTGGGCCGCTCCGCATTGATCGACATCGGCTGAGGGCTACCGCGCGGTAACAACGGTGGGTAGCGTGGCTGCTACCGACCTCTCCACGGGATGAGCGTCCCCGCGGGGGTTGCCAGCCGTACCTTCGGGTGTAGGGGGTAAGCCGTGACCAAACCGGCCGATGTCTCGGAGAAGCAGGCCCGCCAGGTGGCCGAGGAGGCCCGCCAGTCCGAGTGGCGCAAGCCGAGCTTCGGCAAGGAGCTGTTCCTCGGGCGGTTCCGGCTCGACCTGATCGATCCCTGGCCCGTCGCGGAGCCGCGTCCCGACGCGGAGGAGTTCCTCGCCAAGCTGGAGGCCTATCTCCTGGCGGAGGTGGACGGCCCGCGCATCGAGCGTGAGGCCAGGATCCCCGACGACGTCTTCCACGGCCTGGCCCGGCTCGGCGCGTTCGGCATGAAGATCGACAAGGAGTACGGCGGCCTCGGGCTCTCCAACCTGCACTACTGCAAGGCGCTGGAGCTCATCGGCTCGGTGAGCCCCGCCGTCGGCGCGCTGCTGTCCGCGCACCAGTCGATCGGCGTGCCGCAGCCGCTCAAGATCTTCGGTACGCCCGCGCAGAAGCAGGCGTTCCTGCCCCGGCTGGCGGCGGGCGAGGTGTCCGCGTTCCTGCTCACCGAGTCGGACGTCGGCTCCGACCCGGCGCGGCTGGGCACCGTCGCCGAGCCCGTCGAGGGCGGCTACCGGCTCAACGGCGTGAAACTCTGGGCCACCAACGGCACGGTGGCGACCCTGCTGGTCGTGATGGCCCGGGTGCCCGGCAAGGGCATCACCGCGTTTGTGGTGGAGGGCGACGCCCCCGGCATCACGGTGGAGCGGCGCAACGAGTTCCTCGGCCTGCGCGGCCTGGAAAACAGCGTGACCCGGTTCCACGACGTCTTCGTGCCGGCGGAGAACGTCATCGGTGGCCTCGGCAAGGGCCTCAAGATCGCGCTGACCACGCTCAACACCGGCCGGCTGTCCCTGCCCGCGATGTGCGTCGGCGCGGCGAAATGGTCGCTGGCCGCCGCCCGGGAATGGTCGGCCGAGCGGGTGCAGTGGGGGCGCGCGGTCGGGCAGCACGAGGCCGTCGCAACGAAGATCGCCTTCATCGCGGCCACGACGTACGCGCTGGAGTCCACGCTCAACCTCTGCTGCGCCATCGCCGACGACGACCGCAACGACATCCGGATCGAGGCCGCGCTGATCAAGCTCTTCGCCAGCGAGATGGCCTGGCAGGTCGCCGACGAGCTGCTGCAGATCCGGGGCGGCCGGGGCTACGAGACGGCCGCGTCGCAGGCGGCCCGCGGCGAGCGCGCGGTCGAGGTCGAGCAGGTCCTGCGGGACCTGCGGATCAACCGCATCTTCGAGGGCTCCACCGAGATCATGCACCTGCTCATCGCCCGCGAGGCGGTCGACGCGCACCTGTCGGTCGCCGGCGACATCATCGACCCGGAGGCCGGGCTGGGCAAGAAGGTGCGCGCCGGAGCGCGGGCCGGCGCCTTCTACGCGCGGTGGCTGCCCACCCTGGCCGTCGGTCGCGGCCAGGTGCCGACCGGCTACGAGGAGTTCGGCCCGCTGGCCCGGCACCTGCGGTACGTCGAGCGCGCCTCGCGCCGGCTGGCCCGGTCGACGTTCTACGCGATGTCGCGCTGGCAGGGCAAGCTGGAGCACAAGCAGGGCTTCCTCGGCCGGATCGTCGACATCGGCGCCGAGTTGTTCGCCATGTCGGCCGTGTGCGTGCGGGCGCACGCGGAACGGCAGGAGCAGCCGGCGGGCCGGGAGCTGGCCGACCTCTTCTGCCAGCAGGCACGGCTCCGGGTGGAGGCGCTGTTCGCCGCGCTGTGGGACAACACCGACTCGCTGGACGTGGAGGCGGCGCGGCGCGTCCTGGACGGGCGCTACGCCTTCCTGGAGCAGGGCCTCGTCCCGCGATCGCCCGAAGGAGCCTGGGTGGCGGCCTGGCAGCCGGGCCCGGCGACGGTGGAGGACGTCCGCCGCCGGATCCCGCCTGCCACCTGATCAGCCCGCGGAGTTGCCCCGGGCCACGCGCAGGCCGAGCAGCCCGCCCGGCACCGGCCGCAGAGTGGGGGCCTGCGCCGCGCTCATGTCGTCGTCGACGGGCGGCGGGGCGGGGCAGCGGCGGTCCCGGCCGGGCAGCGCACCGGTGGTCAGGAAGGCCGTGGCGATCGCGTCGACGCACGGCCCGGACCGGGCGCCGAAGATGCCGTGGTCGCCGGCGTCCTGCGTGACGAACGCCGCCCGGCGGCCGAGGGCCGCGCGGAGGCCGGTGCCGGAGCGCAGCGACGTGGCGGGATCGCGCAGGTTCTGCAGGATCAGCACGTTGCGCGGTCCGGTCGCGGTGACCTTGACCGGCGGCTCGACCGGTCGGAACTGCCAGAAGGCGCACGGCCAGACGTTCGCCGGCATCCCGGCCGTGATTGGCCAGGCCCGGCGGTCGGCCGCGACGTTGCGGGCATAAACCGCCGGGGTACGGGGCCAGGAAACGTCGCCGCAGACGATGGCGAAGAGCGCGGCGTAGTGGTTGTCGGCGGGCACGCCGGCCGCCGCTGTCGTCCCTGTCATCGCGGTCCCGGCCGTCAGGGCGGGCGGTTCGGCCTCGGGGTCGGCCAGGAACCGCCAGATCTCGGCCAGCTCCGGGAAGAAGAAGTCGCTGTAGAGGTAGGAGCGGGTCAGCTCGCGGAACATGGTGCCGGTGAAAGGCTCGTTGTCCGGCACTTCCCGCGGGTCCCGGTCGAGGGTGCGGGCGAGCCGGTGGTACGTCCGCTCGACCGAGGCGGCGCTGGAGCCCAGGTGGTAGGCGTCGTCGCGGGCCGCGGCCCACGCGGTGAAGTCGGGCAGGCGGGCGGCCACGGCCGGTCCCCAGGTGCGCCACATGTCGTACCAGACGAGAGCCGGGTCGACCGCGCTGTCCAGCACGATCCGGTCGCCGCGGTGCGGGAACAGGGTGGCGTAGACCGCCCCCAGGTACGTCCCGGAGGAGTAGCCGAGGTAGCTGAGGCGGCGTTCACCGAGGGCGGTCCGGATGCGGTCCATGTCGCGGGCGGTGTTGGCCGTGGTGATGTGGGGCAGCAGGCCACCGGAGTGCGCGGCGCAGGCGCGCGCGGTGCTGCGGGCGAAGTCGACGTTGCGGGCGATCGACCCGTCCAGCGCCGGATACCCGGGGAGCAGTCCCGCCGGGATGGTGGCGGGCAGGCCGCAGGTGACCGGCGTGCTGGCACCCACGCCGCGCGGGTCGAATCCGATCAGGTCGTAGCGGGCCACCACCTCCGCCGGCAGCGCCTCGGCCAGGGCGCCCGGCTGATCGAGGCCGGAAACGCCGGGCCCGCCCGGGTTGGTCAGCAGGATGCCGCGGCGCAGGCCGGGCTCGGCGGCGGGGACCCGCGAGATGGTGATCGTGATCTGCCGCCCGCGCGGGCTGCGATAGTCCAGCGGCACGCGCAGCTTTGCGCACCGCATGCGCGGGTCGCGGGGGAAGTCCGGCTCGGCCGCTGGGCAGGCGCCCCAGGCAAGCGCGGCTCCGGCCGGGTCGGCGGCATGTCCGCCGGTGGCCGTCCCGAGGACGCCGATCATCGCGGCGACCAGGACGGAGACGGTTCGATTCTGACGGTGGCCCTGATGCATGGCAACGCCTTCCTCAAGGGGATACGGACGTCGGGGCGCGCTTCGCCTCCCCGCCGCCTCGATGCGGGAGCCGGCGGGGTGGTCAGGTGCGGGGCTCAGCCCCAGAGGGTCTCGACGGTGGTGCCGAGGATCCGGGCGATCTTGATGGCGAGGTAGACGGACGGGGCGTAGTCGCCGGTCTCCATCGAGATGATGGTCTGCCGGCTGACCTCGGCGGTCTGGGCGAGGTCCTGCTGGGTCAGCCCGGCCTGCCGGCGGTAGGTGCGCACGTGCGCACCCGCCGTGCCGTCGGCCTCCACGGACCGGACGGGCCCCCCGGGGCGTGGTGCCATCGATTTCCTCTCGAGGAAACCCCCGGCATTGGCCGTGGGGGAGGAAGCGGAACCCCTGCGGGGCAGGTCAGGGGTAGCCGATCCGCTGTCAAGGTGGGTGGGTGTCACTGCGGGCGTCCGGTCAGGTGTTGCGCTGGTTCTCGGCCTTGCCGTCGATGACGTCGGGCCGGTACTTTGGGCACTAGGCAAGATAGTAGGTACATCAGTACATGATGATGTTGTCGCTGCGAACCTCGCCCAGGATGCGACTGCGTAGCCTCGCGCCGAAAGGTGGTGGATTGTGTGATCGAGACGGTGCGGTACACCTACCGCCTGCGGCCCGGCCGTACGGCTCAGGCCGCGTTGCTCGACGAGTGGGGTCGTTGTCGGTGGTTGTGGAACGAAGCCGTCCATCAGCAGAAGACCGGCCGCAGGCCGACCTTGTGCAAGCTGTCGAAGTTGCTGACCGAGGCCCGGGGCCGTAACGCCTGGCTGCGTGCGGGTTCGCAGATCGCCCAGCAGCAGACGCTGCGCACCTATACGACCGCCCTGGGCGCCTCGTTCACGGTCAAGGGCCGGGGCCGGCCCAAGGTCAAGAAACTCAAGTCCGCGTTGCCGAGCCTGGAATACACGACCCGAGGCTTCCGCATCAAGGCCGGGCTGCTGTGCTTGCCTGGCAAGGTCACCGTCCCGGTGGTGTGGTCGCGGGACCTGCCGTCGGCTCCGACCAGTGTGCGGGTGTACCGCGACACCCTTGGCCACTGGTACGCGTCGTTCGTCGTCAAACGCAACGCCGTCGTGCCGGCTGTTACGGACGGCTCTGCCATCGGCATCGACTGGGGTGTCAAAACCACGGCCACCACCACCGATACCCAGTTCGACCTGCCGTGCCTTGGTCATCGCCGTCGCTGCGCCGCCGAACGCGCCAAAGCCCAGCGCAGGATGTCCCGTCGTTGCCGCCCGAAGGGGGCTGCGCCGTCGAAGGGCTACTTGCGTGCGAAGCGGCAGGCGGCCCGGGTCGAGAAGAAGGCCGCCCGGCAGAACACCCACGACGCCCGTCAGTGGGCCGCCCGCGTGGTCGCCGCGCACCACCTGATCGCGGTGGAGGACTTCAAGCCGAGGTTCCTGGCCAGGTCCCGGATGGCCCGTAAGGCGGCCGACGCTGCCATCGGGGCCTGTAAACGTGAATTGATCTATCGGGGTGTGCGGGCGGGCCGGACGGTGGTGTTGGTGCCGCCCGCTTACACCACGATGACCTGCTCCGAGTGCGGAACGAGAGCCAAGGAACGCCTCGGATTGGGTATCCGCGTCTTCGACTGCGCGGCCTGCGGTCACACCGCTGACCGTGATGTCAACGCCGCGAGGACGATCCTCGCCACGGCGGAGCGTGTCCGTGCCAGTGTTGACGACGTCAGACATTCGATCGCCTCCTTCCGGGACGGTGGATCGGATGCGGTCCGAGCTGGAAATCCCCCGGATTCATCCATGGGGAAGCGTTAACAGTCGACGTCCGCGGCGACCGCTTCGCCGCGCCGGCGCCGCCGCAGCAGCCAGTGCGTGGCGAATCCGCTGACGATGATGACGACGTACTGGAACACGCTGACCTTCACCGCCGTGACGACGTCGATCTGCCCGTAGGCGTGCGTGGCGCCGAACAGGAAGGCCATGTACGGCACGAGCTGGAGCTGTCCGAGCACGACGGACTTGACGGTCCAGCGGACCAGGAACACCGAGACCTTGCGCCGGGCGACATACCACTGGGCCAACCCCATCGGCACGTAGAACGCCGCCAGGACCACAGCCAGGCAGGCCGCCACGGACCGCTCGCCCACGACCCAGACGAGCACCGCCGCCGTCCACGGCACCAGGATCGCCTGAAAACCCGCGGCGCCCACGATGCCCTCGTACCACCGCAGCCGTTCGCGTTCGTCGCCGAACCCGTGGCCCTCGTTGTCGAGGGTCCAGTTCACCAGCCGGGTCACCACCATGAATCCATGGTGAAGTAAAGTCTTCTTGACGTCAAGTGCTCTTTACTTCCGGGCATGCCGATTCAGGAGACGAGGCCGAGCCGGACGACGGCGTCCCGCGCGAGGAGGAAGCCGACGATGCCGACGATCCATGCCATCGTGTTGCTGCGGACCATCCAGTCGCTCAGCCGGGTCAGCATCGGGATGAGGTGTCGCCCGGCGGTCAGGCGGGCGACCAGCAGCAGCAGCGCGGGAGCGATCATCACCAGGCAGTAGCCGGCCATGACCAGCACGATGTGCGCCGCGGGCAGCGCCGCCGTGGTGACCATTCCGATGGCGGCGAGGTAGGGCAGCATCGTCGTCACCTCGACGGCGGCGGCCATGAGGGCCAGTCCGGCGAGGGCCGCCACGCCGCCGCCGTCGGCCAGGGCGCGTTCCCGCCAGCCGAGCAGCCGGCCGCTCTCGGGTGCTGTCTTGTTCTTGCGTTCCAGCCGGAAGCTCCAGAAGAACAAGGCGACGCCGACGACGAGTTGCGCCCACAGCACTCGGCGGGTGTCGAGGAGGCGGGTGATCTGCGGCAGGAAGGCGTCCGCGCCCAGTGCGACGGCGACCCCGACCGCGAAGTAGAAGGCGGCGACCGTGCCGAGGAAGACCAGCAGGCGCGCGGCCCGGACCCGGCCGGGGTGGATCAGCAGCCAGGCGGGGATCAGCAACGTCCCGAAGCTGGTGGAGTCGATCAGTGCGAGGACGGCCAGTGAACCCAGGAGCGCGAATTCCATGCCAGGACTCTGCGGTGTGGCGGCGGTCCGCCGCGTCGGCCGAAGGATGTCGTGGTCTCCGGGCGCGTACAACCTTCGACGGACGCTGTTCGGTGGGGCCTGTGATGGGATAGGACCGTGGGAGCGGCGCAGTGGCGACACCGGCTCGTCGAGCGCTGGCGGAGCAGCACCCGGTTCCAGGACGTGACGGCCGCGGTGGGGACGTTCGCCGCCGGCCAGGCGTTTAACCTCATCGGCCTGACCGATGTCTGGTCCTCGGTCCAGCTCGATCGCCTCGCCGGCGCTCCCGGCTGGTGGCACACCGTCTTTCTGGCTGTCGGTTGCCTGGCCATGCTCGGCAAGCGCCGCCGTCCGATGGTCGCCCTCGGTGCGGGCAGCGTCGCGGCCCTCGTGGACCTGGCGTTCGGCGGCAGTATCGCGCTGGTCATGGTCATGTTCGACCTGCTCCTGTCGGCCGGGCTGTTCGCCTCCGCCCGCGCCCGGGCCGCGGTGACGACCGCGGTGTTCATCGTCGTCGGCACGGCCAGCGTCGTGGGTGGCCTCGCCGCGGGGGAGTTCCGCATCGCCGTCTTCGTCGGTCTGCAGCTGACCACCCTGCTGTTCGTGCCGCTGTGGTGGGCGGCCAACATGCGTCAGCAGCGCTCGCTGGGCGCGCTCGCCGCCGAGCGGACGGCCCACGAGGCCGTCCTCGCCGAGCGCGCGGCGATGGCACGGGACCTGCACGACGTCATCGGCGCCCACCTGTCCACGACCGCGATCCACTCCGGTGCCGTCCTGGCGCTGCCGCCGGAGACCGAACGCGACCGGGCGGCGCTGCGCGCGGTCCGCACCAGCAGCCTGGCCGCCCTGGAGGAGATGCGCTCGATGATCCTGCTGTTGCGGGCCGAGGACGCCACCGCGACGGACCCCACGCTGCCCGGCGGCCTGGACCGGGTGCCTGACCTCGTCGAGGCGGCCGTGGCCGACGGGCTGCGGGTCGACGTGCACACCCGGGAGATTCCGCGGATTCCGGTGCTGGTGGCGCATGCCATCTATCGGATCGTCCGGGAGGCATTGACGAACGCGCGCAAACACGCGCCGGCCTCGGAGGTACGCCTCGACGTGCGCGAGGCAGGCGATCAGGTGACGGTGACGGTCACCAACACGCTGACCCGTTCGGACGGTCTCGGCCACCACGCGCTGAGCTCGGGCACGGGCCTGACGTCGATGCGCGAGCGGGCTACGCTGCTGGGCGGCGAGTTGACCGCGAGTCGCGACGGCGACCGCTGGCGGGTCTTCGCGACGCTGCCCCTGCATCCCCGGGAGCGCCCGTGACGGAGCCCACGATCCGCGTCCTGCTCGCCGACGACCACGCCGCGATCCGGGCCGGGCTGTGCCTGATGCTGGAACAGGCCGCCGACATCGTCGTGGTGGGCGAGGCCGCCGACGGCGCCGTCGCGATCCGCCAGGCCGTCGCGCTGCGCCCCGACGTGGTGCTCATGGACATCCGGATGCCCGGCACCGACGGCATCACCGCGACCCGCGCGATCACCTCGGCCGGCGCTGCCGACGTGCTGATCCTCACCACGTTCGACGTCGACGAATACCTCTTCGGCGCGCTGCGCGCGGGTGCCGCCGGCTTCCTGCTGAAGTCGGTGGAACCGGCCGCCCTGGTGGACGCCGTGCGCCGGGTCGCGGCCGGGGACGGCGTCATCGCGCCGGAGGTGACCCGCCGGCTGCTCGCCGTCTTCGCCGCCACCGAGTCGAAGCCGGCGGCGCCCCGCGGGCAGCCCTCGCTCGACAGTCTCACCGCCCGTGAACGGGAAGTGCTGGCCGCGCTCGGCCGCGGGCTGTCCAACGCCGACCTCGCGGCGAACTTCACGATCACCGAGGCCACCGCGAAGACGCACGTCTCTCGCGTTCTGGCCAAGCTCGGCTGCACCTCCCGGGTGCAGGCTGCGATCCTCGCCAAGGAAGCCGGCATCGCCTGACGACAACGCGTGTCCCGGGTTGTGCCCGCTCGCTGCTACCGGTAGGCAGGAACTGTCCACACTGTTCACCTCGCTTCCGGAGGCATGATGCGGTATCCGATCGCGCTGGCCATCACGGCCACGCTCACCGCGACCACTGTCGCCCTCGTGCCCGCCGCGGCCTCCGCCCACGGCGGCGCCCCACCCCGGATCCCCACCGCGACCGGCTACGGCGGCGCCGTCTCGACCGTCGACCCCACCGCGACCGCCGTCGGGCTCGACGTGCTGCGCCGGGGCGGAAACGCGGTCGACGCCGCCGTGGCGGCCGCCGCGACGCTCGGGGTCACCGAGCCGTTCTCCGCCGGCATCGGCGGCGGCGGGTTCTTCGTCTACTACGACGCCAAGCATCGCAAGGTGCACACCATCGACGGCCGCGAGTCCGGGCCGGCCACGATGACCGAGAACATCTTCGTCGACCCCGCCGACGGCCTGCCGTACGACTTCCAGGAGGCCCGGGTCAGCGGCCTCGCCGTCGGCACCCCCGGCACCCTCGCCACCTGGGAGGCCGCGGCCGGCAAGTGGGGCACCCGCTCGCTGGGCAGCCTGCTGCAGCCCGCCGCCAAGGTCGCCGACCGGGGCTTCGCCGTCGACGCCACCTTCCAGCAGCAGATCGCCGCCAACGCCGCCGCCTTCGGCCAGTTCGACGCCACCAGCGAGCTGTATCTGCCCGGCGGCGCCCCGCCCGTGGTCGGCTCCACCCAGCGCAACCCCGACCTCGCCGACACCTACCGGCTGATCGCCAAGCGCGGCACCGGCGTCTTCTACCGCGGCCCGGTGGGCGCCGACATCGTCCGCACCGTGCAGCACCCGCCGGTCGCCGACCACCCGACGAGCCCGTGGGCGTACCCGATCCGTCCCGGTGGCCTGCGCCTCTCCGACCTGGCCGACTACCGCCTGCGGTTCCCGGCGCCGACCAAATCGGACTACCGCGGCCTCGACGTCTACGGAATGTCGACGCCGTCCAGCGGCGGCGTCGCCGTCGGCGAGGCGCTGAACATCCTGGAGCGGACGGATCTCTCCCAGGCCGCCACCACCCAGGCCCTGCACCAGTATCTGGAGGCGACCGCGCTGTCCTTCGCGGACCGCAACCGGTACGTGGGCGCCTACACGCCGCAGGCCACGCTGGACAAGCTGATCAGTGACCGGTGGGCCCGCCAGCGGGCCTGCCAGATCGACCCGGCGCACGCGCTGATCAAGCCGGTCCCGCCGGGCGACATCACCGCCTCCGGTTGTACGCCGGCACTCGTCGGCGGCCCGGTCGAGGACGGCCAGAGCACCACCAACCTGACCGTCGCCGACCGCTGGGGCAACGTCGTCGAATACACCCTGACGATCGAGCAGACCGGCGGCAACGCCATGGTCGTGCCCGGTCGCGGCTTCCTGCTCAACAACGAGATGACCGACTTCAACTTCACCGGCACGCAGGGCACCGCGCCGGACCCGAACCTGCCCGGCCCGAACAAGCGGCCGCGCAGTTCCATGTCGCCGACGATCGTGCTCAAGGACGGCAAACCGTTCCTGGCCCTGGGCTCGCCCGGCGGCGCGACCATCATCACGACCGTGCTGCAGGTGCTGGTCAACCGGGTCGACCTGGGCATGACCCTGCCGGAGGCGATGGCGGCGCCGCGCGCGTCGCAGCGCAACTCGCCGGGCATCCAGGCCGAGCCGGCCTTCCACACCCAGTACGGTCCCGGCCTCACCCCGCTCGGCCACACCTTCGGCGCGGACGTGGCGGAGCTGGGCGCGGCCACGGCGATCGAGTTCTCCGCCGGCGGCCAGCTGATCGCCACTGCCGAACCGGTGCGGCGGGGCGGCGGCGCGGCGGCCGTCGTCCGAAGCCGCCGCTGATGCCCTACGGCGGGACTGGCCTCACGCCGTCAGGACGATCGTCAGCGCACCGGCCGCGACCATCACCGCGGCCCAGACCTTGTCCATGTTGAACCAGGCCCGCCGCAGCACGCTCAGGCCGACGAACTCGTAGACCAGCAGCGCGCAGGTCGCCATCACCGCGAACATCGCCACCGTGTGCACGCCCGCCGCGAGCAGCCCATCCAGGGCCGCGGCGGGCGTGCCGGCCGCGCCTTGCGGGGCGGCGGCGGCGAGATGCGCGGCGTGACCGGCCTCATGCGCCGGCACCGATGTCGTGGCCAGCACCGGCAGCAGCATCAGCCCGGCGCCGTGCGCGGAGGACATCAGGAACGACCAGCCCGTCAGCTGCGCCGCCGACAACCGCATCCCGGCCCACCGGAAGTGCCGGGCCGAGAGCAGCCGCCACAGCCCGAAGCAGACCAGGACGACGCCGCCGACGACCGCCACCGTGGTGCCGGCCACCACCGACTCGGTCGCCGAGACCACGGCCGCGACGATCGCCACCGAGGCCAGGTGCCCGGCGGCGATCGGCGGCAACGAACGCAGCAGCACCGGACGGCTGCGTTCCTGCATGCCACGCGCCACCGCGAAGAGCCAGCCCATCGCGGGGTTCAGCCCGTGGAAGGCGCCCAGCGCGGCCAGCACCGCGAGCTGGCCAGCCGTCACGGGAAGCAGTACGAATCGGACGACGCGTCGCCACCCTGCAGCCGTACCTGATGGACCCGCCGGCCGCGGAACTCGGCACCGCGCGGGAAGAACCGCGGGTCCAGGGTCATGCCGCCGTTCTCGGTGTCCACATCGATCTTCGCCAGCCACGCGCCCACGCCGTCCGGGAAGAACTGGTCGTCCCAGGAGCCGTAGAGCGAGTTGGTGACGTAGACCCGCTTGCCGTCGCGGGACACCTCGACCATCTGCGGCCCGCCGGCCAGCGGCTCCTGCGGGGACGCCGGGTGGGCCACCCGGCCGACGACGCCGCCGAGCCGGATCGAGCCCGTCTGCACCGGATGGAACGGGTCGCTCACATCGAACTGCTTCAGCTCCCCGATGCCCCAACAGGAGACATAAAGGAATCGGTCGTCCACCGACAGGTCGATGTCGGTGATCAGCGGCGGCACCGCACCGAACGGCTGCAGCGCCGGCGGCAGCGCGGCGGCGTCGGCGGCCTCGGCCGCCACATCGATCACCTTGGTGACCTTGAACTCCCCGTTGGAACGGTGCCAGACCCACACCGACGCGGACAGATCCTCGACGCTGGTGACGACGCCGACGAAGCCGTACTCCTTGCGCGGGTCGTGGGCGGGACGCAGTTCGAGCGTCATCTGGTATTGATCACCGAGGTCGACCGTCTGCGTCAGGTTGCGCTTGGCCAGATCCCAGAAGTGCAGGCGGTGGCCGTACTTGCGGCCCAGTAGCAGCTCCGGCACGAGCCCGTCCTCGATCATGGACGGCGTGCCCCACTCGGACGAGACCAGCACGTCGCGGGTCAGGTGCCACCAGAAGTCGTAGGCCAGATACTGGTCACCGCGGTCGTTCTCCCACGGGCCGCGTACCTCGAAGGTGGTGTGGTCCAGCACGGCGATGCCGCCCGGCCCGTCGGCGGTGCCGCCGCCGACCGCCGAGATGTAGATGCCGTCCGGGCCGCAGTGCACGGTGTGCGGCCGCGAATAGCCGGCCTTGCCGGCCAGCTCCTCGGCCGAGATCTCCTTGACCAGTACGGGGTTGCGCGGGTCATCCTTGGTGTCCAGCACGTAGATCCGCGACGACCGCAGGCCGGGCACGATCAGGTAGCGCCGCTCGACATGCGGGTGCGGCGCGGTCGGGCACAGGGCGCTGCTGCACGCGTTCCAGCCGAAGTGGTGCAGCTCGTCGCCGGTGTGCGGAAGGTCGGTCCAGCCGACGACCGTGCCGTACGCCGCGGAGGCCGGGTCGGTGTCCACGACGGCGATGGCGTCCGGCAGCTCGGCCGAGCGGTCGAACGCGGCGATGTACGCCAGCTGCTCGGTGGGCGCGGCGGCGGCATCACGCGGGGAGGGATAGAACGTCGGATCGGGTGTCCACCTCGTCATGCTGGCCATCCTTCCCCGGCCGCGGTGCTGTGAACAGGGTCACAAGTGTCAGGGAGTTGTCAACGGGCGTCGAGCGGCAGCCGGACCAGCACGGTCGTACCGGGCCCCTCGTGCTCGCTGAGCTCGATGCTGCCGTGGTGCCGTTGCACGACCGCGCGGCTGAGCGTCAGCCCCAGCCCGGTGCCGGGGATCGCCCGGTCCCGCGCCCGGCTGGTGCGGTACAGGCCGGTGAACATCTTCTCGCGTTCCTCCTGCGAGACCCCGATCCCGGTGTCGGAGACCGCCAGCTCGGCGGCCCGGCCGACGGTCCGCAGCCGTACCGTGATCCGGCCGCCATCCGGGCTGTACTTCACGGCATTGCCGAGCAGGTTGTCGACAACCTGACGCAACCGCCGCCGGTCGCCGGGCAGCACGAGCTCGGCCGGCACATCATCGATGATGGACACCGGCTCGCCGGTGACCGCATCCCGGGTGCACGTGACCGACTCCCGGATCACCTCGGCAAGATTGATGGGCGTGAGCTGCACCGCGGCATGCCCGGTGTCCAGCGCGGAGAGCTCCAGCAGCTCGTTGATGATGTGCCGGAGCTGGGTCGAGTTGCGGTCGATCACCTCAAGCAGCCGCGGCCCGTCGGAGACCAGCGTCTCGGCGTCGGCATCACGCAGCAGCTCGGTGTAGGCGGCGATGGACGTGAGCGGAGTGCGCAGCTCATGGCCGATCAGGGCGAGATACTCGTTCTTGGTCCGGATCAGCTGCCGCTGCAGATCCTCGACCAGCCGCCGCTCGATAAACTGGGCGATCTGCGCCGAGATCCCGGACATGAGCGCGACCAGCTCATCCTCGGGATCCTCGATCGTCTCGGCGAAGGCGGTCAGCACCCCGAGCGGCTCAAGCCCGTTGCGCACCGGGATGGCGAGGGCGGTGTGCAATTGTGATGACGCGGCGGTCTCCGGCGAGATCAGGCTCTGCGGCCGGCCGACGTCCCGAATCCACAACGGCTTGCCGGCCTGCCAGGCCCGCCCGGCCAGCCCGGTGCCATAGGGCAGCTCGGCGGGAACATCGATGTCGGCCTGCCAGCTCGGCGAATGCCAGCTCGCCGCCGACCGGACGGCCCCGGCGGCATCATCGACCAGCCACAACTCGGCGTGAGTCCAGCCAAGCGTGCCGACCACGGCCTCCAACACGCGAGGCCCGGCAGCCTCAATCGTCGGCGCGGCGGCGAGGGCGGTGACCACGGCAAGCTCACAGGTACGGAACCGCTCGGCCCGCCGCTGCCGGGTAACATCCTGCACGGCCTGAACGGCGCCGACGGTCTCACCACCCGGCCCGAGGATCGGCTGCGCGTCGACCAGGTAGTAGCGGGTCCGCCGGCCCCGGCCCTGCAGCACCATCTCCTCATTCCGGAGCCGCTCACCGCGAAGCGCCCGAAACAACGCGACATCGCCGGACGCGACGGGCTGACCGTCGCCGTCGGTCAGCGCGGTGTTGCTGGTTGCGTTGGGTTGGCTGTTCCCGGCGGTTGGTCCGCCGGTTGCGGTGGTGCCGGTTGCGGTGGTGCCGGTTGCGTCGGGTTTGCCGTTCCCGTTCCCGTTTCCGCTTCCGTTCCCGTTTCCGTTCCCGTCCGTCGGCCGGGCGGCCGCGGCGTTGTCGGAAAGGCCGGCGGTTATCCGCGGGCCACCCCATAGCCGGTGCATCCGCGCGTTGACCAGGACGATCCGTCCGTCGGCGTCGCAGGCGGTGACGCCGTCGTGCAGGTTGTCCAGCACGGCGTCGAGGAACCTTCGCTGCCGATCGACCTCCTGCCGCCCGCGCTGCTCGGTGATGAGCAGGGTGCCGAGCCGCGCGGCATCACCGACGGCGGCGACATCATCATCGGACCATTCGCGCGGCTGGGTGTCGAGCGCGCAGCAGATCCCGAGCACCGCACCGGACCCGTCCCGGATCGGCTGCCCGAGGTAGGCACCGGTGAGACCGAGCCGGCGGACGGGCGAACTGGCGGAAACCCGCGGGTCGGTGGCGAGGTCACCGATGATCAGCGGCTGACCGTCCGCAACAATCAGTCCGGCGAGACTGTCCTGCAGCAGCGTGTCGCCCACCTGCGCCCAAGGAACCAGCAGCCCGTAGCCGCCGTAGATCCGCAGCAACTCGCCGTCGACGAAATGCACCAGGCTGCCGGAGGCATGCGCCGCCCGGGCGATGAGCGCGGCCAACTGATCGCCGGCGCCGTTATCCATCCCTTCACCATGCGCCGAGAGCCTGTCCGGCCAGGGCCGGTGAGCGCCGGGCGCCGGGCCCGCCCGCCCACCCCCGCCTGGCGCGGCCTGGGTCTGCGCGGTCTTGGCTGGCCCGGTCCTGGTCTGCGCGGTTTCGGTTTGCCTGGTTCCGGTCTGCGCGGTTTTGGCCTGCGAGGTCTCGGCCTGTGAGGTCGCGGTCTGCGCGGATTTCTCCGGCGCGGTCTCGGCCTGCACGGTTCTGCCTGCCGTTTTCCCAGCCTGCGCGATTCCGCCCGGCGTTGTCTCGCTCGACGCGGCAGGGGCTGGTGTGGTCGCCGCCGCAGCCGTGCCGGCAGGCCGGGCGCCCGGCGCCCCCGGTACGGCGAGGCGCTCGAGGCCAAGATCACTTCGCGGCATGCTTGGACCTCCGCCCCTCAGCCTACGGGCGGCAAGGCCATAAAAACGGCAAACCGGCGGGAACCTACCCCGCTGGCCCGGACCGGTGTCGTGGCCGGGCTTGGTGCTGTGGCCGGGTCGGCTGTCGATGCGAGGTTTCCGATCCGGTCCCAGCCCTACTCCGGCAGGCCGCCGACGGAGGCCGGCTGCGAGCTCCTGTGGTAGATCAAGTCGAAGATCTCCCGGCCGGAGGTGACGCCGCGCCGTTCGAACTTCGTCTCCGGGCGGTGCGCCGGGCGCGCCGCGAAGCCGCCATCAGGATTGGTCAGGCCCGGGTCGGCGTCCAAGGTCTCGGCCATCGCCGCCGCGTAATGGGCCCAGTCCGTCGCGCAGTGCAGCGTGCCACCCGGCCGGAGCCGGTCGCGCAGCAGAGCAACGTTCGCCGGCTGGATCAGTCGGCGCTTGTGATGGCGGGCCTTGGGCCAGGGGTCCGGGAAGAACGCGTGCACCGCATCCAGGCTGCCCAGCGGCAACTTGCGGACCAGCTCCATCGCGTCGCCGTGCACGACCCGGACGTTGGCCAGGCGCTGCTCGCCGATCAGGGCGAGCAGGTTGCCGATGCCGGGCGTGTGCACCTCAACCGCAAGATAGTTACGCCCCGGATCCGCTGCCGCCATGGCAGCGGTCGTGTCGCCCATCCCGAAGCCGATCTCCAGCACCGTGGGCGCGTCCCGGCCGAACAACCCGCTCAGGTCGAGGGGAGTCCGGTCACCGTCGAGCACCGTGAGCCCGTAGACCGGCCAGATGTCGGTCATCGCGTCCGCGTGCCGCCCGCTCATCCGGCCGCGCCGGGGGTGAAACGTCCGGATCGGGCGCTCTGTCGTCTCACTCATCAGGGTGTCCACGATACGCAGCGGCCGGCGCTCACCCGCGGCCCGGCCGACCGGACAAGTCCGTTGCTGCCGGCCTCGCCCGCCGCGCCGGACTATTTAGCCTCCTCGGCACCGCAGTGCCACACCCCGCTGCGGACCTTGGAGCGGACGGGTACGGAGGGCGAAGCGCAGACTGGCGGGCGACGCCTAAGCTCGCCAGCCAGCCAGCCAGCCCGCCCGCCAGCCAGCCCGCCCGCCAGCTCGCCAGCTCGCCAGCCCGCCAGCCCGCCAGCCAGCCCGCCCGCCCGCCCGCGCCTCGCCGCCGCCCACCCCGGTGCGGACCTTGATGCGGACGGTCGCCCAGGCCGAGCCACAGCGACCCAAGGTCGTCCGGGTCCGCCCACGACCCACTAGCCGGCGGACCCGCCGCAGGCCACCCGCTGCGGAACTTTGATGCGGGCGAGTGCGGAGCCGGCCGTCGCGCACCAAGGTCCAGCAGACGCGCGGTGGGCACCCCGGCATGTGCGCACGGTCAGCCGGACTGTTGTCGCCTACCGGTCCCGTTCTGCGGATCTCGGCGCCCGGAGACGGAAAGCCACCAACCGGGCCGAGGTCGTCCCCGAAGGTGGGCGGGGTCGGGCGGGTCGGGCGGGTCGGGCGGGTCGGGCGGGTCGGGCGGGTCGGGCGGGGTCGGGTGGGGTCGGGTGGGGTCGGGTGGGGTCGGGTGGGGTCGGGGGGGGTCGGGGGGGGTGGGGTGGGGTCGGGTGGGTCGGGTGAGGTCGGGTGGGTCGGGTGAGGTCGGGTGGGTCGGGTGAGGTCGAGTGAGGTCGGGCGAGGTCGGGCGAGGTCGGGTGGGGTCGGGCGAGGTCGGGGTGTCCTCCCCGGCACGTGGATCGTTTGTTCGGCGCGCGTCGGATGTGGTTCCGCGTAGGTGTTTTGGACCTTGGTGCGCAGCGGTCTGCTCGGCGCCTGTACGCATCAAGGTTGCGGAGTCTCGCGGCGATATGGGATGTTATGCGAGGTTGGGTTCCGGGGTGTGGGACGGGATGCTCGGGATGTGGTGGCGGTGCCCGGTATGCGGGATCGGGGTCCATCAGCTGGACTGCCGCCGGAGCGGGCAAGGGGTGGAGCCCGCGGGAAGTTGGTTCCGAGGAGTCACCGAGGCCGGTCGTGCGGCTTGGGCGCGCGCGACCGCTGCAAGATCCTCGCGGGGTCGTCGACCCGGGGCGTTTGTGGTGCGGGCGATTGCGGAGCGGACCACGCCGCCGCAAGATCCAGATTGCAGGGGTTCGGGTCGATCTGGCGCTGCACGAGTTGGTTGAGACCCCGGGGCACGCTCGGGCTCGCGGGTTCAGACCGGTGCCTGGTCCTCGCGATGGCAGGACCGGGCAAGGGCTCGTCAATGAGGACCTGGGTGGTGGGCCGACCGGCGATGAGTGACGGGACGGGCGAACGGTCGGTGGGCGGTGTGTGACGGGACGGGCGAACGGTCGGTGGGCGGTGTGTGACGGGACGGGCGAACGGTCGGTGGGCGGTGTGTGACGGGACGGGCGAACGGTCGGTGGGCGGTGTGTGACGGGACGGGCGAACGGTCGGTGGGCGGTGAGTCACCGGACAGGCGAACGGCCGGCTCGCCCAGGGGGCGACCGGCCGTGGGGGACTGGCTCGACTACTACTTCACTGGCTGGACGCTCGGCTGGGAGCCCTCGTGGAACGGTGTCCGGATCCCCGTCGCCAGGTTGACCATCATGACCCAGGAGCCGTTGCGGTAGGTGCTTGTTGCCACCCCGCGGGCCGCGTCCAGGTAGGCGAGCTCGCGGTCCTGGCTTGCGCCGACCGTGCGCTTCGCTCCCGTCACCGTGTCGTATTCGACCACGTGCACCGGCTCGTTGTCCGCCGCCGTCTCGCCTTGCTGGTATGCCGTCCAGGCTAGCTTTGCGCCGTCGGCGCGCCAGCTTGGGACGACCGCGAAGCCCGAGGTTTGCAGGCTGCCGCCGCCGTACGCCGCCACCGTCTTTTCGCCGCCGGTCGCCACCGTGCCCACCGTCAGGCACGCGTCGTAGGTTGACTCGCAGTCGCCGCCGCGGAAGGCGAGCCGGGTGCCGTCGGGTGACCAGGCTACCGCGTCGTCGGTGCGGAGCCGGTCGCTGAGCGAGCTGGACGGGGCGGCTTTCGTGGTGGCGGCGGGCTCGGCCGGCAGCGCCTCGTCGCGGCAGTAGGCCGGGAAGACCACGGTGGGGGCGGCGCCGGCCGTGGTCGCCGAGATCTGGTAGACGCCCGGGCCGCCGGAGCAGGACAGCGAGGCGAACGCGATGGTGGTGCTGTCGGGTGACCAGGACGGGCCGGACGCGGCGCGGGTGGTCAGCCGGCGCTTGGCGCTGCCGTCGGCCTTCATGGTCCACAGCTGGCCGGCCTTGAGCAGGGCGATCGAGCTGCCGTTGGGTGCGAAGCGGGGGCGCGACCAGCCGCCGCCGGTGGTCAGCTTTGTCTCGGTCGCCCCCTTGCTCACCCACACGTCCCCGGCGCGGACGTAGGCGACCAGGCTCGGCATGGCCGGGGCGGCCGCCGCGGCGGGTGCTGTCTGGAAGAGTGCACCCGCCGCGGCGCCGAGCACCGTCAGCACGATGTTGCCTGTGACTCGCGTGATAACCCGCATGTCCGAACGCCCCCCGACGTTGTCTGCCACCTACACCGGAGACATCGTCGCAACCGCGCTGCACCTAAGAAGTTCCCGCGCCGAAACCAGGGGAAATGTGGACCGTTCGGGTATGTCGGGCGTGCCGATCGGTTAGGCGGCGGTGGTTGCCCACATGGCGGTGAACGCGGCGGCCTCGCCGGCCAGCCAGCTTTCCACGTCGTGCGGCTTGGCCGCCGGGTCGATCCGGTGTGTGGTGCCGCGGCGCAGATCGACCAGCACCGGCTCGGCGTTGGGCAGGATCTGATCCATGTGCCGCGCCATCAGGTGCAGCGTTGCGGTGATCACCTCCGGGGTGGGCGGCAACTCGTCGAAGTGCAGCCGGACCGCCTCGCGCCGGCTGTCCGCGTACCGAAGGCCGAAGTGGGGGTTGATCTTGACGGCCAGCGGGCCGACCGAGGCGAGGGCCTCGCGGGTCTGCGCGAGGTTGACCCCCTCGGGGTCGCCGAGGGAGTGCAGGTAGGTCGTCGCCCCGGTGCTGACCGCCTCGTAGAGCGGCTTCCACCGCGGCTTGACCAGATCGACGACGCCGTTGAGGTAGCTGCCGCCGGTGCGGAAGGCGATGTCGGCCTTGAGGGCCTTGACGAGCTGGCCGTGCGGGTTGAAGCCCGAGCGGCGCTCGCGCTGGCGGCGCAGACCGCCGACGAAGGTGGCCTTCGCCGGCCCGGTGCGTGCGACGTAGCGGGTGAATCCGAGCATCGTCGCGTACGGCGGAATGATCGGAGTGGTTGTGGACGAAACGGGCGTCGTCAAGGTGATCTCCCCGCAGCTCAGCGCTTGTTTTAGTACACACATTCTAATCGACGGGTACGACATTCCCAAGCCCGCTGGGAGGGTGCCGGTTGTCGCTTTTGCGCAAAGCTGCAAGCTGTCGTGCGCCTACCGCTTCCGGACGGCGTAGGTCAGGTGCGTCACCCTCGGGGAGTGCTCCGCGCGGATCGGCTCCAGGGCCACGCGGCCCGCGTCCACGCCCTCGAACAGGCGGATTCCGGCGCCGAACAGCACGGGTGCGAGCGCGATCGAGAACTCGTCGATCAGGCCGGCGTTCACGTACTCCAGGATCGTCGCGCCGCCGCCCGCGATGCGGACGTCGCGGTCGCCGGCGGCCGCGCGGGCCTGGGCGAGCGCGGACTCGATGCCGTCGTTGACGAAGTGGAAGGCGGTGCCACCCGGCCGCTCCCAGGGGTCACGCTTCTCGTGCGTCACGACGAACACCGGCGTGTGGAACGGCGCCTCCGCCGGCCACATCTTCTCGCCGGCGTCGAACATGCGCTTGCCCAGCACGCTCGCGCCGGTGCGTTCGAACGTCTCCCGCGCGATGTCGTTGTCGCGTCCTTCCTCGCCGCCCTCGCCGAGCTTCAGGTTCTCGCGGAAGAACCGCTGCGGGAATATCCACTGGTGCAATTCCATCCATAGCTGCCCCATCAAGTCTTCGGGGGACTCGGGCGCGATGAAACCGTCCAGCGACATCGACACGCTGAAGAACACCTTCCCGGCCATTAGCCCTCAGCTCCCTTCCGAACGATCTCGGTGACGTAGGCAGCCAGGTTGCTCAGGGTCTGCCGGCCGCCCTCGATCGCGTGGTACTTCTCGACCGCCTCGTCACGCAGCTCCCTGGTGGGGAACACCGTGCGCATCTCGAGCCGGGTCGCCGCGCCGTCGGGCTCGAACGTCAGGACCGACTCGAAGGCGTTCGGGTCGCCGCGGGACTCGCCGTGGAGCAGCGCGATGCGCTCCGGCGGGGCGAGCTCGGTCCAGGTGATCCACTCCTGGTAGTCCGTCCCGTCGGGTCCGTGCATCACGAAGTCCCACTCGCCGCCCACGCGGAACTCGAACGCCCGGGTGGTGGTGGTGAACCCTTCCGGTCCCCACCAGTGCGACAGGTGCCGCACCTCGGTGAACGCCTCGAACACCAGCTCTCGTGGGGCGTCGATGACCCGGGAGATGACGATTTCACGGTCGGCTGTCGTGCTCATCGGCTATTCCTCCTGCCTTGTCTGCTTGAGGTCCTGCACGTAGGTGTCCAGTCGGTCGAAGCTCTCGTTCCAGAACCGCTCGAATCCGCCGGTCCACTCGTGGATCGGTCGCAGCCCGCGGGCGTCCAGGCCGTAGAGGCGCTGCTTGCCTGCCCTGCGGTCCCGCACCAGCCCGACCTCCCGGAGCACCCGCAGGTGTTTGGACGCCTGCGTCTGGCTCATCCCCAGCTCCTGGGCCAGGTCGGTGACCGGCCGCTCACCCGCCCGCAGCAGCGTCAGGATGTCCCGGCGCTGCGGCTCGGCGATCGCGTTGAATGCGTCCGACGTCGTCGCTGCTCGTGCCATGGCCGCCATCATATTCCTATATAGGCGCGCGTCAAGGCGCGCTAGTCGGCGATGCGGTAGCCGACGCCGGCCTTGGTGGTGATGATCTGCGGGTCGCCGAGCTTGCGGCGGAGGCGGCCGATCGTGACCGTGACGGTGTTGGTGAACGGGTCGGCGTTCTCGTCCCAGACCTGCTCCAGCAGCGACTCGGCGCTCAGGAACGCGGGCGCCGCCCGCAGCAGCGCCTCCAGCAGGGCGAACTCCTTGACCGACAGGTCCAGCCGGCGGCCGTCGCGGGTGGCGGTGCGCCGGGCCGGGTCGAGCTCCAGGCCGGCCGCGCGCAACGTCCTCGGCTGCGCCGACGGGCGGCGGCGGGCCAGGGCGCGGACCCGCAGCACCAGCTCGGGGAAGTGGAACGGCTTGGCCAGGTAGTCGTCGGCGCCGAGCGTCAGGCCGGTGACCCGGTCGCCGGGGGCGCCGGCCGCGGTCAGCATCAGGACCATCGGTCGGTCGGCCCGCTCGGTGATCATCTGGCAGAGGGTGTCGCCGTGCAGGCCCGGCAGGTCGCGGTCGAGCACCACCACCTCGTACGGCGCGAGGTCGAGCTTCTCGGCGGCCGTCAGGCCGTCCAGCGCGATGTCGACGGCCATCCCCTGGTCGCGCAGGCCCTCGGCGACCACCTCGGCGAGCGCCCGCGCGTCCTCCACCACCAGCACCCTCACGCGGGCTCCCGGGACGCCGGCGGCATCAGCGGCAGCCGGATCGCCACGTGCAGGCCGCCCTCGGGCCGGGCGCGCAGCACCAGCGTGCCGCCGTGCGCCGCCGCGACGGCCGCCACGATCGACAGGCCCAGGCCGGTGCCGCCGCCGGCGGTCCGCTCCACGCCGAGCCGTTGGAACGGCTGGCCGAGCCGGGCGACCTGCTCCGGGTCGAGGGGCGGGCCGCCGGTCTCGATGGCCAGCAGCGCGGTGCCGGCCTCGGGCGCGGCGACCACCCGGATCCAGCCGTCCGGCACGTTGTGGGTGATCGCGTTGTCGATCACGTTGCCGGTCATCCGGGCGATCAGCACCGCGTTGCCGTAGGTCCAGGCCTCCCGCCGCACGTCGGCGCGGACCGTCAGCCGCTTGGCCTCGATGTCGGCGGCGCGGCCGGACACCACCTCCGTGACCAGCGTGCCCAGGGAGACCGGTGCGCGGTCGGCGAGCGCGCCGTGCTGGGTGCGGGCCAGGGTGAGAAAGCCGTCGAGCAGCCCGTCGACCCGGTCGAGCTCGGTGCGCAGCCGGCCGGCGAGCGCCACCGTCTGCGGCGGCACCGGTCCGGGCTTCGCGACCGCGACGTCCAGCGACGCGCGCATCGTGGCCAGCGGGGTGCGCAACTCGTGGGAGGCGTTGGCGACGAACCGGCGCTGCGCCGCGAACGCCTGCTCCAGGCGTTCGAGCAGCTCGTCGATGGTGTCGGCGAGCGCCTTGACCTCGTCGTCGGGGCCGGGGGCGGCGAGCCGCTGGTGCAGGTTGTCGGCGGTGATCCGGCGGGTGGCGGCGGTGATCGTGCGCAGCGGGCGCAGCACCCGCCCGGCGACCGCCCGGCCCAGCAGCACCGAGGCCGCCCCCATCACGGCCAGCGCGATCACCGAGCCGCCCAGCAGCTGCCGGGCCTGGTCCTGGTGCACGGACACCAGCTGGGCCTCCAGCTCGGCGATCCGCGCGGCGGAGGCGGCCGGCTGTTGCTGCGTGGGCGCGACCTGGGAGGTGGTGCGGGAGATCGTGATGAAGCCGGTGAGGCCGAGCAGCGCGACGCCGGAGAGCATGAACAGCACCACGTACATGATGGTGAAACGCCGCCGAGCCGTCCGCATCCCGTTCCCCCTGCCGCGCCGCCGACCGGCACGTGACCAGCATGCCGGTCCGTACCTAACAGCGGAATGACGGTGCGCGTTCGGCCGCCGTTACGGCGGGCTCCGTAGAACTCGGGCCATGGAATCCACCATCGAGGTCTGCGACCTCCGCAAACGGTACGGGCGCACCGTCGCCCTGGACGGCATGTCCTTCACGGTACGGCCGGGGCACGTCACCGGCTTCGTCGGCCCGAACGGCGCCGGCAAGTCCACCACCATGCGAGTGATCCTCGGCCTCGCGGCCTCGGACGCCGGCACCGCGCTCGTCGGCGGCGTGCCCTACCGGACGCTGCGCCGGCCGCTGACCCACGTGGGTGCGCTGCTCGACGCCGGGGCGCTGCAGCCGAGCCGTTCCGCCCGCAACCACCTGCTCTGGCTGGCCCATTCGCAGGGCTTCGCCGCCGGGCGGGTCGACGAGGTGCTGGAGCAGGCCGGGCTGGGCGAGGTCCGCCGCCGCCGGGCCGGCGGCTTCTCGCTGGGCATGCGGCAGCGGCTCGGGATCGCCGCCGCGCTGCTCGGCGATCCGCCGGTGCTGATGCTGGACGAGCCGTTCAACGGCCTCGACCCGGAGGGCATCGTGTGGATGCGCGGGCTGCTGGGAACCCTCGCCGCCCAGGGACGGGCCGTGCTGGTCGCCAGCCACCTGATGAGCGAGCTTCAGCACATCGCCGGGCCCGTGGTGATCGTCGGCCGGGGCCGGGTGCTCGCCGACACCACCGTGTCCGAACTGCTGGCGGCGTCGCCGTCGCTCGAGGACGCCTACTTCGCGCTGACCCGCGACGCGGTCGAGTTTCGCGGGGAGGTGACCCGATGAGTGAGTTCGGCAGGCTCGTTCTCGCCGAGTGGACCAAGTTCCGGACGGTACGCGGCTGGGTGCTCGGCACCGCGGCCGCCGGGCTGGTGACCGTGCTGCTGGGGATCTTCGTCGCGTCGAACAGCCACTCCGTCTGCTCGAACGGGACCGTCGACATCGAGTGCCCGACGCCACCGGTCGGCCCGGACGGCGAGCCGGTGCGGGACAAGTTCTACTTCGTGCACCGGCCGCTGACCGGTGACGGCGCTATCACCGTACGGGTGACCTCGATGACCGGCCTGATCACCTACCCGCCGCCGAATCACGACGAGATCGTCCCCGGCCTGGTGGAGTGGGCGAAGGCCGGCGTCATCGTCAAGGACGGCACCGCCCAGGGCTCCCGTTACGTCGCCCTCATGGTCACCGCCGAGCATGGCGTACGGATGCAGCAAGATTTCATCCACGACACCGCGGGAAATCCCGGCGCCGTATCCGCCGGCGCCCCGCGCTGGCTGCGGCTGACCCGCGTGGGTGACAGGCTCACCGGGGAGGAATCGGTCGACGGCACGTCCTGGACCAGGGTCGGCACCGCGACGCTGGCGGGCACCGTCGAGATCGGCCTCTTCGTCACCTCACCCAGCGACCTGACCGTGCACGGTGGCGTCGGCGGCGGGAACGCTACGGCCCGGCTGGCCACGGCGACCGCCACCTTCGACAACGTCGGACTTGCCGGCACCGCGCCCGGCGGCGAGTGGCTCCGCGACGACATCGGGAACGAGCCGGGCCCGGACGGCGCCCCCCACCACCCGGGCAGCGTCGAGGTGGCGGGCGGGGTCATGACGATATCCGGCAACGGCGACCTGGCACCGCTCGCCGGCGAGGTCGGGCCCGGCGTGCAGCTCATCCTGATCGGACTGGTCATCGGCCTGATCGTGGTGATCGTGGTGGCCGCCCGCACCGTCACGACCGAATTCCGGCGGGGCCTGATCGGGGTGACGCTGCTGGCGAGCCCGCGGCGGGGCCGCGTCCTGGCGGCGAAGGCCGTTGTGCTCGGCGCCGTCACCTTCGTCGCCGGTGCGGCCGCCGCTGCGCTGGTCATCCCGCTCGCCTGGGGTGTGCTGCGGGACAACGGCTTCCGGCAGCCGGGGTTGCCGCTGTCGACCATCGCGCGGGTATCCCTTGAGGCCGGTCTGCTGGTCGCCGGCACGGCGCTGCTCGCGCTGGGGCTCGGGGTGCTGTTCCGGCGCGGGCTGGCCGCGGTCGGCGTCGCGGTGGCGGCAGTGGTGTTGCCGTACCTGGCGGTGGTGATCGGCGGCCTGCCGGCCGCGGCGGCGGACTGGGTGCTGCGGCTGACCCCCGCCGCGGCCTTCGCGATCCAGCAGGTCGCGCCCGAGTACGCGCATGTGCTGGCGAACTACACGCCCGGGGCCGGCTACTACCCGCTGCCGGCGTGGGGCGGCCTCGCCGTCCTGGCCGCGTACGCCGCACTGGCCCTCGGCCTGGCATCCGCGCGGCTGCGCCGGAGCGACGCGTGACCGGGGTGCTGCGCGCCGAATGGACGAAGCTGCGGACCGAGCCGGCCGCCCGCTGGCTGCTGCCGGGCATCGTGGCGGCGACGGTGCTGGTGAGCCTGTTCGCGGTCGCCGCGGCGAGCTGCGAAGGGGGCGGATGCGGCTTCGATCCGGCGGTGCTGAGCCTGGCCGGGGTGCAGCTCGGCCAGGCCCTCGTCGTGCTGCTGGCCGTGCAGGCGGTCGGCGGCGAGCAGGGCACGGGCCTGCTCCGCACGACGTTCACCGCCGCGCCCCGCCGGACAGCGGTCCTGGCCGCGAAGGCGGTCCTGATCGGCGGCCTGACCCTGGCCGCCGGGATCGTCGCCGTGCTCGGCTGCGTGGCCGCCGGCCGGGCGATCCTGCCCGGCAACGGCATCGCCGCGCCGTCGCTGGCCGACGGTCCCACGCTGCGGGCGGCCGTCGGTTCGGTGCTCTACCTGGTGCTGATCGGGCTGCTCGCGCTCGGCGTCGCCGCCGCGATCCGGGACTCGGCGGCCTCGCTGGGTGCGGTGTTCGCCCTGCTCTACGCCGTGCCGCTGGTCGCGGCCGCGATCAGCGACCCGGAGCTGCAACGGACGCTGCGCCGGCTCGCGCCGATGACGGCGGGCCTGGCCGTGCAGGCCACCACCGACCTGGACGACCTCCCGATCGGTCCCTGGGCGGGCCTCGCCGTCCTGGCCGCCTGGTCCGCCGCGTCCCTCGTCCTCGGCGCCCTCCTCCTCCACCACCGCGACCCCTGACCCGCCGTGAACTCAGGGGCTAAGTGGTCCGAGCCGGAAGTCCGTCGGGGGTTGACGGGTGACGGATGGGGTCAGGGGGTGATGGTGCCGATGTGGATGTCGCAGACGAAGTCGAAGGCCTCTTCGGTG